>Ga0070741_10016723_pt1 | contig 12164 bp, 13 predicted proteins | sample Coa_R1_4_FD_66440 | JGI IMG/M metagenome (GOLD analysis project Ga0070741, IMG submission 66440) | Surface soil microbial communities from Centralia Pennsylvania, which are recovering from an underground coalmine fire - Coalmine... | ecosystem: Environmental > Terrestrial > Soil > Unclassified ...
CGGGTGATCGACGAGGAGGTCGAGCGGATCCTGCGGGAGCAGGAGGAGCGGGGCCGGCGCGTGCTCCGCCAGCACCGCCGGGGCCTGGAGGCCGTGGCCGCCGCGCTCCTGGAACACGAGACGATCGACGGCGCCGAGGTCGCCCGGCTGGTCGACGAGGCCGCCGGCCGGCGGGTCGGCGGCTCCCGCCGGGTGCCCCGCGTGGAGCCGGAGCCCGCCGCCGACGGCGCGGCGGTGGCGCCGGCGCCGGTCGCCCCGGCCGGCCCGTCCGCCGAACCCAACGGCGAGGCCGCCACCCGCAGCCCCCGGCGTCCGGCGCCCCGCCCCCGCCCGGCCGAATCGACCTGAGCCGGGCGTCCGGGCACGCGCCGACCCCCCGGCCCCGCCACCCCTGAACTGGCGTTCCTCAGGGCTCCACCACGCCCTTCAGGAACGCCAGTTGGGCACCCCCGGGGGCCGCAGGGGATGTTCTGGCGTTCGATTACCGGAATACAGCGGAAGAGGAACGCCGGTTGAGTTGGCGGGTCAGGGCTCGTCGCCGCGGGCGGCGGCCAGGGCCTCTTCGAGCTCCCAGGCGTCGACCGAGCCGACGAAGCCGGCCCGCACGACGCCCTCGGCGTCGGCCAGCACGACCATCGGGACGCCGTCGATCCGGTAGCGCCGGTGCAACTCCTTCTCGGCGAAAGCCTCGACGTCGACCGTGGCCACCGTGTCGGATTCGAGCGCCGCCACCCGTTCGGCCATCGGGCGGCAGGAGTCGCACGTCCGGGAGGAGAACAGCACGAGCAGCCAGGGGGCGTCGGGCCGGGGGAAATCGAGGCGGTCGAGCTGGGCCGGGACGGGGTAGGCGTCCCGGGTGGGCGGCGCCGGACGGCGGCGCTCCAGGAGCCGGGCGGCGATCACCGCCGCCACGATCACCACCAGCGCCACCAGGAGACGGGTTGCCATCGGAGACAGAAGGTATCCGCCCGTTCGCCCGGAGCGTTCCCCCGGCGCCGACGGCTGTTCTGCTAACTTCAGTTATACGTTTTGGACGCGATCGGCAGCACGAGCCGCTGCCAGGGAGGACGGAGCGATGGTGCCGAGGGCCGTGCAGGATGCGGGCTACACCGCCGTGGGCCTGGGCGTTCTGGCCCTCCAGCAGGTCCAGATCCGCCGGCGCGACCTGGCCCGCAGGCTCACCTCGGAGCTCGACACCGCCGGCCGGCAGGCCCACGCCGTCCTCGGCGAGGTCAAGACCAAGGCCGCGCCGGTCACCGGGATCCTCGAGACGCTGCCCCGCCTCCCCGGCCCGGTCGGCCAGCTGATCGACGGCGGGCGGGCCCGCCTCGTCGAGGTGCTGCGCCCGACCGGCTAGTCAGCGGTCGCGGCGGGGCAGGATCCCGAAGCGCCGGTCGGGGATCGGCGTCTCCTCCGGCGGCTGGAACACCGACTCGGCCGCCTCGATGGCGTCGCCCTCGGCAACCGCCGTCGCCGCCGCCTCCTCCAGCGACTCCACCCGGTAGGGCCCGGACGAGTCGGGCTCGGTCGGCGCCGGCGGACCGGCCACCCCGGCCACCAGTTCGGCCGCCGCCTCCCGGGCGGCGTCGGCCAGCCGCCGCACCTCCACCAGGGCCTGCTCGATCTCCGGACCGGCGGCCACCGCCGCCTCCACCACCGGACGGACCGCCTGGAAGTGGGCCCCGACCACCTGCGACTCGGCGATGATCCGCTCCAGGATCCCGGCCTCCGAGGCGATGCTGGCCTCCCGCAGCGCCTCGAGCCGGGCCGCGGTGTCCTCCTGCAGGCGGACGAGCGAGCCTTCCAGGCCGGCCAGGCGCTCGCCGACGCTGTCGTCGACCTTGGTGATCACCCGCTCCACGACGAGGCCGCCCTCCCCCGTCGCCCCCGCGGCGCCGGCCTCGGCGGCCACCCCGGCCAGCGAGATGCCGAACTCGGCCAGCCGGTCGTCGACGGCCTGTCCCAGCGCCTCGATCCGGCGCTCGAGGTCGGCGGTCTTCACGAACTCCTCGATGCGGCCCGAGCGCTCGTCGAGAGCCAGCTCCAGCGACTTCAGCCGCCGGCCGACCTCCTCCGAGCGCACCGTGTCCTCCAGGTCGCTCAGGCGCTCGCCCACCGAAGCCTCGAGGGCGCTCAGCCGCCGGGCGACGTCGTGGTCGCGCAGCGAGTCCTCCACGCCGGCCAGCCGGTCGGCCACCGAGCGCTCGAGGGCGTCGAAGCGCAATCCCAGGGCCGGGTCGTGGAGGATCGGGCCGGCCTCGCCGCCGTTGAGCGCCTCGGACAGCGCCCGCTCCAGCCGGCCGAGCCGGTCGGGGACGTCGTCGGAGCGCACCGCCTCCTCGAGATTGGTCAGCCGGCGCCGGACGGTGGCCTCGAGCGCCATGAGCTTGGCCCCGGTCTCGTCCGAGACGAGCGACTGCTCGACCTGGCCGAGGCGGTCGGCCAGCGGGCCGAGCCGGTTGTCGAGCTCGCCCCGGACGACCTTCTCGATGGCCGTCAGCCGGGTGCCGAGCGTCTCCTCCAGCAGCTCGATCCGCGCCTCCAACTGGCCGTCGGCCCCCAGCTGGCGGGTGAGATCGCCGAGGCGGTCGGTCACCAGCCGCTCCAGCGCCTCCAGCTTCCGCTCGACCTCGGCGAACGTCTCCCGCTGAGCCCGCTGCTCGGCCAGCTGGGCGACGAGCGCCCGGTTGAAGAGCTCGTCGACCCGGGGCACCTCCGGCGCGTCCGACGTGTCAGCGGTGCTCATCGGTTGGAGTGTAAGCGCCCGCCGAGGCTTCCTCGCAAGGCGGATCGACGCCACCGAAAATCGACACCGGCGGGCCGGGTGCGCTATCAGTCAGGCGATGGGGACGATCGCGGCCCTCGCCGGCGGAGTCGGGGCAGCCCGCTTCCTCCGGGGCCTGGTCCGGGCCATGCCGGCCACCGACGTCGTCATCATCGGCAACACCGGTGATGACGAGGTCTTCCACGGCCTCCACGTGTCGCCCGACCTCGACACCGTCACCTACACGCTGGCCGGGGCCGTCGGCGCGACCGGCTGGGGCCTCGCCGGCGACACCTTCCGGACGCTCGAGGCCTACGGGCGCTACGGCGAGGCGACCTGGTTCCGTCTCGGCGACGCCGACCTGGCCACCCATCTCTACCGCACGAGCCGGCTCCGGGAGGGCGCGACCCTCACCGAGGTGACGGCCGAGATCACCCTGGCCTGGGAGGTGAAGGCCCGGCTGCTGCCGATGTCCGACGACCGGGTGCGGACCCTGATCGACGTCCCCGCCCCCGACGGCGGGCCGCCGGTCACGATGCGCATGCAGGAGTGGTTCGTGCGGGAGCGGGCCGAGCCGCCGGTGGCCGGCGTCCGCTTCGACGGGGCGGCGGCCGCCCGCCCCGGGCCGGCGGTGCTCGACGTCCTCGGCGAGGCCGACGCCGTCCTCCTGTGCCCGTCGAACCCGGTGATCTCGATCGGCCCGATCCTGGCGCTCCCCGGCGTGCGGGAGGCGCTGCGGGCCCGCCGGGGCCGGGTGGTCGGCGTGAGCCCGATCATCCGGGGCGCCACCGTGAAGGGCCCGGCCGACCGGCTGATGGCGGCGGCCGGGATCGAGGTGTCCTGCGCCGGCGTGGCCTCGATCTACGCCGATATCTGCGGCACCCTCCTGGTCGACGACGCCGACGCCGACCGGGTGGGCGACGTCGAGCGCCACGGCGTCCGCGCCGCCGTCGCCCCGATCCTCATGGGCGACGTCGACGGCGCCGAGCGGCTGGCCCGCCGGGTGCTGGAGCTGGTCGCCTGAGCCCGCCCGGCCCGATCGAGGAGACGCCCGGCACGGCGGTCGAACTCGTCCCGCTCCCCGGGCTCCCGGAGATCCGGCCCGGAGTGGTGCTGGCGCCGCTGCTCGTCGAGGCGGCCGCCGCCGCCGGGCGGCCGCTCCGGCCCGGGGACTGCCTCGTCGTCACCCAGAAGGTCGTCTCGAAGGCCGAGGGGCGGCTGGTGCCGCTCGACCCGTCGGACCTCGAGGCCCGGCGCCGGCTGGTGGAGAGCGAGTCGGTCCGGATCCTGCGCCGGCGGGGCGACCTCATCATCTGCGAGACCAGCCACGGCTTCGTCTGCGCCAACGCCGGCGTCGACCTGTCGAACGTCGACGACGGCTGGGCGGCGCTCCTCCCGGTGGACGGCGACCGCTCGGCCCGGCGCATCCGGGACGGGATCCGGGCGGCGTGCGGCGTCGAGGTGGCGGTGGTGGTCTCCGACACGTTCGGTCGGCCGTGGCGCCACGGCCTGGTCGACGTGGCCATCGGCGTGGCCGGGCTGGCCGCCGTCGTGGACCTGCGGGGAACGGAGGACGACCGGGGCCGGGCCCTCCAGGTGACGGAGGTGGCGGTGGCCGACGAGGTCGCCGCCGCCGCCGAGCTGGTCATGGGCAAGGCCCGGGGGATCCCCGCCGCCCTGGTCCGGGGCCTCGACGCCGCCTGGCTCCGGGACTCCTCGGTCGGCGAGCTCATCCGCCCGACCCGGGACGACCTCTTCCGCTAGACGCGACAAACGGGGGGAAGGTTCGTGGGACCTTCCCCCCGCTGCCGCGCTTGCTGGGGCTGGGGCTGGGGACGAGTGGGAGCTACAGGACGCCGTTGAGCAGGCCGCCGCCGAGCAGGTGGTCGACCCCGAGCAGGCCGCCGTCGTCGTTGCCGCCGAGGACGCCGCCGAGGAGCCCGCCGTTGCCGCCGTCACCGCTGCCGTCGCCCTCGTGGACCTGGTTGCTCGTGTCCTGGCCGTTGGTGGCCGAGACGATCTTCAGGTCCTTGCCGATCCCCTTGCCGCCGGCCTTGCAGACGGCCTGGGAGATGGTGATGTCGCCCTTGCCGAGGATCCCGTTGAGGGCCAGCCGCAGGGCGTTGACCGTCACCATCACCGTGTTGCCGTGGGGGCTCGAGGTCTTCTCGATCTTCTGCTCGTTGAGGATCAGGTCGCCGACGAGCGGGATCGACAGCCGGCTGTTGGGCCGGGCGGCCAGCGCCAGGCCGTCGGCGCCGAGCAGCCCGTTGAGGACGGACCCGTCGGCGAACACCACGTCGCTCTCCACGTTGACGGTGTCGCCGCTCACCTCGCAGCCCGACTTGAGCACCTTGATCAGCAGGTCGCCGAGGAGGTGCAGCTTGACGGTCGCCGTCCGGGCCGAGGCCTTGGAGTACACCCCGTGGACGGTCCGGGTCTGGGCCCCGGTGGCCAGTACCAGCGCCTCGACCAGCGGCGGCACCTGGGCCTTGAGGACGTTGACGTACCGGGGGCCGGCGTCGCCCGACAGCCGGATCTGGGCCAGCGGACCGGCGTCGAGCGGCAGGGCCCCGAGCACGGAGACGTCGACGTCGAGGGCGAAGGCCGACGCCTTCGCCAACCCGCCGAGCGGGCCGTGGCCGGCCCCCCGATCGGCGCTGGCCGGCACCACGGCGGTCGCCATGAGCCCCAGGGCGGCGATCGCCACGACCCCGCGGCGCCGCAGCCTCATGTCTCTGACCTTCATCACGCCATACCTCCGCACATTTCGGTCACCACGATCCGTGTTCACGGACCCGCCCCACATGCGGAGCGTGCCAGACCGGACGAAGCGTGCAAATGGCTCATCGGTACCGGCGGAGTACCGGGCCCGGTACCGGTACCGCCGTCCTCCAAAGATGGAATTGTTCACTCAAGTGGCACATGTGAGCTGACTTCGCTACCCTGTTCTGATCCGGCGGACCGGTCACCGTGGCCCGGTCCCGCCGGACGGCTCCAGGCCCCGTCCTCTCGGACAGTGGCCGGCGGGCCGGGGAGGTGACAGGGATGGGCCGAATCCGGTGTGTGCTCGGCGACCGTTCGGTGTTCTTCACCGAGGGGCTGCGGGCGATCCTCCGCCAGAGCCCGGTGGCGACGATCATCGGCACGACGCAATCCCCGGAGGAGGTCCCGGCGCTGGTGGGCCGGCTGCAGCCCGACGTCGTGCTGGTCAGCTTCGAGCCGCCGCCGGCCTCGCTGGCCGTGGCCCGGATCATTCCTGACGTCCCCGTCCTCGTCCTGACGTGGTCCCGCCGGGAGGACGACCTGCTGGACGCCCTCCGGGCCGGGGCCACCGGCTTCCTCCACAAGGAGGTCGAGCCCGACGACCTCCTGCGGGCCATCGAGGCGGTGGCCGCCGGCCGGACGGCCTTCCCGCCCGGCTGGGAGCGGCTCCTGGTCAGCCGGCTCGACGGCCACCGTCCTCCGGGTCACCGGCTGCACGACCCGGTGACCCTGACGCAGCGGGAGCGCGACATCGTGCAGCTGATCGTCGACGGGCACTCCAACAAGGCGCTGGCCGCGGCGCTGGGGATCGCCCACCAGACGGCCAAGAACCACGTCCGCCACGTCATGGCCAAGCTGCGGGTGACGTCCCGGGTCCAGCTCGTGGGCTGGGCCCTGGAGCGCGGCTGGGTCCCGACCCAGACCGCCGCCACCGCTTAGTCCGGGCGCGCTCAGCCCTCCCGGGCGCGGAACCAGGCGAGGGTGCGGTCGAGGCCGTCCTCCAGCGTGTGGAGCGGCTTCCAGCCCAGCTCGGCGCAGGCCAGCGTCGGGTCGAGGGCCGAACGCTGCAGCTCTCCCGGGCGGGCCGGGGCGTACTCGGCCGGCTCCTCGAAGCCGGTGAGGCGGGCCATGGTGGCGAAGAGCTCCTTGACGCTCGTCTCGGTGCCGGTCCCGATGTTGGCCAGCAGGCCGCTGCCGGCCGAGCGGGCCCGGGCGAAGGCGTCGACGACGTCGTCGACGAAGACGAAGTCCCGCGTCTGGTTCCCGTCGCCGAAGATGGTCGGCGTCTCGCCGGCCAGCAGCCTGCCGGCGAAGATGGCCACGACGCCGGCCTCCCCGTGGGGATCCTGCCGGGGGCCGTAGACGTTGGCCAGGGCCAGGATCGTGTAGTCGAGGCCCTGGATCTCCCGGTAGTAGTGGAGGTAGTCGCCGACCGCCTTCTTGGCCACGCCGTAGGGCGACACCGGCCGGCGGCTGTGGCCCTCGGCCACCGGGAGCGTCTCGGGGGCGCCGTAGAGCGTGCCGCCCGAGCCGGCGAAGACGACCTTGCGGGTGCCGGCATGGAGCGCCGCCTGGCAGACCCGCAGCGAGCCGAGGATGTTGACGTCGGCGTCGAGGACGGGGTTCTCGACCGACACCCGCACGTCGGCCTGGGCGGCGAGATGGAAGACGACCTCCGGCCGCCGCTGGTCGAGGAGCTCCGCGAGGCCGGGGTGGCGGACGTCGAGGCGGTGGAACTTGAGCTTCCCCCCCGCCATCGCCCGGGCCGGCCCGAGGTTGGCCAGCGAGCCGGTGGAGAGGTCGTCGATGACGTCGACGTCCTCGCCCTCGGCCAGCAGCCGTTCGACGAGGCCGGCGCCGATGAAGCCGGCGCCGCCGGTGACCAGGACTCTCATGCCGGCGCTCCGGGGGTCCCCGGCGCTTCGACGCGGGCGCCGGTCAGCCGCTCGCCGGGCGGCACGACCGCCCCCGGCCCGACGATGCTCACGCCCGAGACCGCCGCCCCCGCCTCGACGTGGGCCCCGGCCGCCAGCACCGAGTCGGTCACCTCGGCGCCGGCCCCGACCCGGGCGCCCTCGAACAGCACCGACCGCAGGACCTTGGCGCCGGCCTCCACCACAGCCCCGGCGCCGAGGACGGAGCCCTCGACCGCCGCTCCGGGCGCCACGGCGGCCCCGGGCCCGAGGAGGGACGCCCCGCCGCCCCGGGCCAGGCGGTTGGCGTTGGCCTCGAGGTACTTGGCCGGGGTGCCGATGTCGAGCCAGTAGGCCGGGGACGGCAGGGCGTAGAGGCCGCCGCCCCGGGCCAGGATCCCGGGGAACGTCTCCCGCTCGATCGACACCGCCCGGCCCGACGGGATGTCGTCGAGGACCGTCGGCTCGAGCACGTAGGTGCCGGCGTTGACCCAGTCGGTCGGCGCCTCGCCCGGCGGCGGCTTCTCCACGAACCGCAGGACCCGCCCGTCCCCGTCGGTGGGAACGACCCCGAAGGCCGACGGGTCCTCGACCCGGGTCAGGGCGATCGTGGCCTCGGCCCCCCGCTCCTCGTGGAACCGCACCAGGCCCGAGACGTCGAGGTCGGTGAGGACGTCGCCGTTGCAGACCAGGAACCGGCTGGTCACCCCGCCGGCTTCGGCGGCGAAGCGGATGGCGCCGGCGGTGCCGAGCGGCTCCGGCTCCGCCGCCACCTGCAACGGGAGATCGGAGAAGGATCGGCCGGCGAAGGCGTCGGACTTGTAGCCGAGCGACAGCACGACCTCGGTCACGCCGTGGCCGGCCAGCCAGGCCAGCTGGTGCTCGAGGAACGGCCGGTTGACGATGGGGAGCAGGGGCTTCGGGGTGGTCCAGGTCAGGGGCCGGAGCCGGGTGCCCTCGCCGCCGGCCAGGACGATGGCCTTCACGGCGGCCGAAGGTACTACCCGGCCTCGCCGGCGTTGGGGTTGGCCAGGTTGCTGATGCTCGGCGGCTTGCCGATGGCGCTGCCGGGCGGGACGAACGCCACCGTGATGGCGGACCGGTCGATGATCTTGACGTCCTTGGGGTTCGTGTAGTCCTTGAACGTCTCCTTGGTGGCGTCCGGCCACTGGCGGATCGTCACCTTCCCCGGGTCGGTCCCGTCGCACTTGTCGCCGTTGCGCATCAGGTGCCCGCCGGGCACCTGGACCTCGGTGGAGGTCAGCTTGAAGCCGGGCTCCCCTTCGGCGAAACGGGCCAGCGTGGCGTTGGACCCCCGGTCGAGCAGTGAACCCGTCACGTAGGGCTCGACGTGGATCAGCCCGTCGCTGTGGGTGTGGAGCCCGATCAACGTGTTCGGCTGGAGCATGTTCGGCTGGTTCGTGCCGCAGATGTCGACGACGTAGGCGGCGTGCCAGTGGTCGTTCACCCCGGGGCGCTCGGCGCTCGGGGTGCGCGAGCCGTTCTTGGCCAGGGCGATGAGTGCGACGCCGGCGACGAAGAGCCCGGCGACCCCGACGATGAAGCCCGTCCGGCCCCGGCGGACCTGGGCCCGGGCCTTGACCGGGCCCTTCTTCCGCGACGCCTTCCCCATGGCCCGCCAGGCTACCGGCGGACCGGCTACCGGCGGACGGCGGCCAGGCGGTGGTGGGCCATGGCCAGCGCCCCCCGGGCGGCGAGGAAGGCGGCGGCCGGACCGAGCAGGGCCCGCCTGGGCCCGGTGAAGCGGACGCCGGCGAAGCGCAGCAGCGAGCGGTGGTGCTCGGCGATCATCCGGTAGGGGCGGCCGGCGGTGCTCACGCCGAGGAGGTGCTCGACCGTGCCGGCCGGCTCGTAGGCCACCCGCCAGCCCGCCCGGTGGAGGCGCCAGCACAGGTCGACGTCCTCGACGTACATGAAGTACCGCTCGTCCCAGCCGCCGACGTCGTCGAGCGCCGCCCGGCGGAGCCAGACGGCGGCGCCGGAGACCCAGTCGACGTCCCGGCGGCGGTCGGGGTCGGCGCCGATCTCCCGGTAGCGGCGGGTGAAGGGGTTGTCCCGCCAGACGAAGAACAGCAGCCCGTGGCCCACGGCGTCGATCAGCGACGGCACCCGCCGGGCCGACGGGTAGACGCTGCCGTCGGCGTTGCACAGCCGGGGTCCGGCCGCACCGAGGTCTCCTTCGGCGGCGAAGCGGGCGGTCAGGGCGGCGGCCGTCCCCGGCCGCAGGACCGTGTCGGGGTTGAGGACCGCGACGAGCGGGGCGCCGGTGGCGGCGATGCCGACGTTGGCGGCCCGGGCGTAGCCGAGATTGCCGCCGGAGTGCACGATGCGGACGCCGGGGTGGGCCCGGCGGAGCCCGTCGACCGAGCCGTCGGTGGAGGCGTTGTCGACGACGACGACCTCCGGGCGGGGTTCCTGGGCCAGGACCGATCCGACGCAGTCCCGCAGCGCCGGTCCGGCGTTGTAGTTGACGACGACGGCCGCCCACTCCGAGGCGTCAGGCACGGACGGCTTCTTCGTAGATCGCCCACGTCCGGCGGGCCGTCTCCCCCCAGGTCAGGGCCCGGGCCCGCTTCCGGCCCCGGTTGGAGAGGTCCTCGGCCAGGCCGGGGTCCTCCAGGATCCGGTTGATGGCCTCGGCCAGCGCCGCGTCGTCGAGCGGGTCGACGAGCAGCGCGGCGTCACCGGCGGTCTCGGGCAGCGCCGAGATGTTCGACGTCACCACCGGGGTGCCGCAGGCCATGGCCTCGAGCACCGGCATCCCGAAGCCCTCGTAGAGCGAGGGGTAGACGAAGACCGACGCCCGGCCGTAGAGCGCGGCCAGTTCGCTGCGGGGCAGCGACCCTTCGCTGACGATCGTGCGGCCCTGCAGGCCCCGGTGCTGGAGGCCCTCCCCCACCTCGTCGCCCAGCCAGCCGTTCGGGCCGTGGAGCACCAGCGACAGCTCCGGGTGGCGGCCGGCCAGGTGGCTGAAGGCGTCGAGGACGGCGACGACGTTCTTGCGCTGCTCCTGGGTCCCCACCCACAGCACGTAGGGCTCGGCGATCCCCCGCCGTTCCCAGCGGCGGGCGGCGTCGCCGACGGAGTGGGCGGCGTTGCCGAGGTCGGCGACGTCGACGCCGTGGGGGACGACCCGGATGCGCTCCCGGTCGACGCCGTAGAACTCCTCGACGTCGAGGGCGGTGGACCGGGACGGACAGATGATGCGGGCCGCCTCGGCGGCGGCGATGTGGGCGCCGCGCTTGTGGAGGGCCCGGGCCCGCCGGGGGTAGCGGTCGGCGAAACGGATCGGCGCCAGGTCGTGGACCGTGATGACGAGGGCGGCGCCGCCGGCCGGCGGGATGGCGGGCCCGGTCGAGTGGACGAGGTCGAGATGGCCGGCGATCGACTGCGGCGCCGGCCGCCGGTCGGCCATCCACGCCTCGTAGAGGCGGTCGCGGCTGAGGGAGAAGGCGACCCGGTCGACGGGGAGGGCGGTGATCTCGGGCGGGTCCTCGTCGTGGTCGGCGTGGAAGAACACGAGGTCCTCGGCGTGGCCGATCTCCACCAGGCCCCGGCACAGCGCCAGGGCGTAGACCCCCACTCCGGTGGGGATCCGCTGGTAGAGCGGTTCGGCGTTGAGGCCGACCCTCACGTCAGGCCTCCACCAACGACAGCTTCTCGGCCAGCGCCTCCCGCCACGGTCGCAGCGGCCGGAAGCCCGCCGCCGCCCAGGCGGCGCCCGACAGCACGCTGTTGCCCGGGCGGGGGGCGGGGCGACCCAGCTCGTCGGTGGTCGTCGTGCCGACCACCGACGGGTCGAGTCCGGCGAGCTCGACGGCGGCCACGGCCAGATCGTGCCACGTGCAGGCGCCCTCGTTCGTCACGTGGAAGATTCCCGGGCGGCGTTCGACGGCCAGCCGGGCCAGGGCGCCGGCCAGGTCCGGGGCGTAGGTCGGACAGCCGCGCTGGTCGTCCACGACCCGCAGCGGCGCACCGTCGCGGGCCCGTCCGACGATGGTGTCGACGAAGTTGCGGCCCCGGCGGCCGAAGACCCACGACGTGCGGGCGATGCTCCACGAGCCGGCGTGGCGGGCGACCTCGGCTTCGCCGCCGAGCTTGGAACGGCCGTAGACCGAGCGGGGGGCGGGCTCGTCCCACTCGTCGTAGGGCCCGGGCTTGTCGCCGGAGAAGACGTAGTCGGTCGAGACGTGGACCAGGTGGGCGCCGACCCGGGCGCAGGCGGCGGCCAGGTGCCGCACGCCGAGGGCGTTGACCAGCACCGCCCGGGTGGGGTCGGCCTCGCAGCCGTCGACGTCGGTCCAGGCGGCGCAGTTCACGACGGCGGCCGGGGCGGCGGCGGCCACCGCCTGCTCCACCGAGTCGCGGTCGGCCAGGTCGCAGGCGGCCCGGTCGAGGGCCACGACCTCGCAGTGGGCCAGATGGCCGGCGACCTCGGAGCCGACCTGTCCGCCGGCCCCCGTCACCAGGATGCGCATGGGCACCGCCCCCATCGTCGGCGCCGTCAGCAGGCGGGTTGGGCGGGGCCGCCGGCCGGTGACGGGCCGGAGGTGGCCGGGCCGGCGGCGGTCGTGGCAGCGGCGGTCGTGGGAGCGGCGGCCGGCGCCGGGCCCGGGGCCGCCGGCGGGGTCACGCCCTTCCAGTCGCTCCCCACGACGAGGACGACGTCGGTCCCCCGGACGGTCGGGTCGGCCACCAGC
>Ga0070741_10016724_pt1 | contig 12164 bp, 15 predicted proteins | sample Coa_R1_4_FD_66440 | JGI IMG/M metagenome (GOLD analysis project Ga0070741, IMG submission 66440) | Surface soil microbial communities from Centralia Pennsylvania, which are recovering from an underground coalmine fire - Coalmine... | ecosystem: Environmental > Terrestrial > Soil > Unclassified ...
CCGCGTGAGCGGCGACTGCCGCACGTGATCGACGGCTCCCGCCGCCGCCGGATCGCGCGCGGCAGCGGCACCACCGTCCAGCAGGTGAACCAGCTGCTGAACGCGCGCAAGCAGATGCAGAAGATGATGAAGCAGATGAGCAAGGGCAAGCTGCCGGCGCTCCCCGGAGCTACCGGGAAGCGCTGAGAAGGGAGAGGTATGGCAGTACGGATGAGGCTGACCCGCGTCGGCTCGAAGAAGAACCCGGTGTACCGCGTCGTTGTCGCCGACTCGCGCTCGCCCCGCGACGGCCGGTTCATCGACATCGTCGGCCGCTACAACCCGCAGACCGAGCCGTCGCTGATCGAGCTGGACGAGGCGAAGGTGAAGGAATGGCTCGCGAAGGGCGCCCAGCCGTCCGAGCCGGTCGCCCGCCTGCTGAAGGCGAAGAACATCGCGGCATGATCCGGTGAGCGCTGCCGGCGACCTCCTCTTCTTCCTCGCCAGGAGGATCGTCGACGACCCTGAGTCGGTCCGCGTCGAGGAGCTCGAGTCGGACGGCGATCTCGTCCTGCGGCTGCACGTCGCCGCCGGCGACCGGGGGAAGGTGATCGGCCGTCGCGGCCGCATGGTGCAGGCCCTGCGAACGCTCGTGCGCGCGGCCGGCGCACGCGCCGAGCGGCGGGTCCAGCTCGAGATTGCCGACTAGCGGCTCGGACCGCGACGAGCTCGTGCGCGTCGGACGCGTCGGGCGTCGCCACGGGCTCGACGGCTCGTTCGTCGTCGAGGACGCGAGCGACGACCCGGCCCGTTTCGCGCCCGGCACGGTCCTCGTCGTCGGCGGCGAGGAGGCGCGGGTCGTCTCCGCGAGGCGCGCCCGCGGGCGGCCCGTCGTCCGCCTCGACCGCCCGGCGGCGCGCGGCGCGGAGCTCGCCATCCCGGCCTCGAGCCTGCCGCCGCCGCAGGAGGGCTCGTACTACGTATTCCAGCTGGTCGGGCTCGCAGTCGAGGAGGAGGGAAGCGGCCGTGCGCTCGGCCGGGTCGCGAACGTCGAGACGGGCGTGGTGAACGACGTGCTCGAGCTCGACACGGGGGTGGCGCTGCCGATGCACGAGGAGTGCGTGCGCCGCATCGACCTCGCGGCAGGCACAATCGTTGTCGCCCGAGGCTTCGCCGTCCACGGATAACCTCACCTCTTGCAGCTCGACGTCTTCACCCTGGTTCCACACGCCTTCGGGTGGCTGACGGAGCAGCGACCGCTGGCGGCGGTGCTGGGACGGGGGCTCGAGCTACGCCTCTTCAACTACCGGGACTTCACGCCGCTCCGCGCCGGCCAGGTCGACGACGAGCCCTACGGCGGCGGTGCCGGCATGGTCCTGCGGGTCGACGTGGCGGCCGCCGCGCTCGACGCCGTCTACGGCGGCGTGCCCGAGCACCGGGTCGTCGCCCTCACCCCGCAGGGCCGCCCGCTCGAGCAGCGCGTGGTCGAGGAGCTGGCGGCCGAGGAGCAGCTGACGCTGCTCTCGGCGCGCTTCGAAGGCTTCGACGAACGCATCCTCGTCCACCTCTGCTCCGACGCCATCTCGATCGGCCCGTACGTCCTCTCCGGAGGCGAGCTGCCCGCGATGGTGCTCGTGGACGCGGTCGCGCGGCTGTTGCCGGGCGCCACGGGAAGCGCCGACTCGCCGCGCGTCGAGAGCTTCTCGGGCGAGCTCGGGCGCGGGCTCGAGTATCCCCAGTACACGCGCCCCGCCGAGTTCCGCGGCTGGCGCGTTCCCGAGGTGCTCCTCTCCGGCGACCACGGTCGCGTCGAGCGATGGCGGCGGGAGCAGAGCCGGCTGCGGAGCAGACGGTGACAGACCTGGAGCACCGCCAGCCGGACGCGGGCGGCGGAAGCGAGACGACCGACCAGCCAGCCCCCCCGCGCGAGCCGGCGCCGGGCGAGGCGCTCCCCGGGGAGCCGGCGCGCGGGGACTTTGTCTCCGGCCAACCTCCCTACCTGACGCCGGCGCCGGCCGGCCGCCTCCGTGGACGGCGCCGACGGCGCAAACTGAACCCGGTCGACCGTCTCACGGCGGGCCTGCCGCGGCCGTGGCGAATCGCGATCGACTGGGCGGTGACGATCGTCGGCGCGGTGCTGATCGTGCTCGCGCTGAAGCAGTGGGTCGTCAACCCGTACCGCATCCCGTCCTCGTCGATGGAGCCGACGCTGCACTGCGCCCGGCCGGGCCCCGGGTGCGAGGCGCACTTCTCCGACCGGGTGCTCGCCAACCGCTTCATCTACTACTTCCGCGACCCGCACCGCAAGGAGATCATCGTCTTCAACACGCCACCGAAGGCGGCCGAGGTGTGTGGCGCCGGCGGCACGTTCGTGAAGCGCCTGATCGGGCTCCCCGGGGACACCGTGCACGAGGACGGCCACGGCTTCATCTGGATCAACGGCAAGAAGCTCGACGAGCCCTACATCCAGCCGCAGCGTCGCGCCCAGGACACGCAGCACTTCAACGAAACCTGGCACGTGCCGAAGGGCGAGTACTTCTTCATGGGCGACAACCGCGGCCAGTCGTGCGACTCGCGCGAGTGGGGGGCTGTGCCCAGGAAGAACATCATCGGCGAGGTGTTCTTCGTCTACTGGCCCCCGAACCGCATCGGCTTCCGCTGATCGGATGGCGCTCCGCCGCCGGCGGCTCCCGTCCGGCCGACGGGCGGGGTTCGCTAGGATTCTCGGCTGGCCTCGCGCCGCCCCTTCCGATGAACCCGATCGAGACCATCGAGCGACGACAGCTGCGCAAAGGTCTGCCGCGCTTCAAGGCAGGAGACACGGCGCGCGTGCACTTCCGGGTCATCGAGGGAACGCGCTCGCGCGTCCAGGTGTTCGAAGGCATCGTCATCAAGCGTCAGGGCTCGGGCGTCCGGGAGACCTTCACCGTTCGCAAGCAGTCGTTCGGGGTCGGCGTCGAGCGCACCTTCCCGCTGCACTCGCCGAAGATCGAGCGGATCGAGGTCGTCCAGGTCGGCGACGTCAACCGCGCAAAGCTCTACTACTTGCGGGAGAAAGTGGGAAAGAAGGCGCGCGTTCGCGCCAAGCAGTACGGGGGCAGGCTAAGCTCGCCCGGTGCGCTCTCCGCAACCGCCGAAGCTCCCGAACGAGCTGCCGAGGGCGAGGCGGTCGAGCACCAGCCGCTCGCCGAGGAGCCAGTCGCCGCCGGAGCCGGAGGCGACGAGCGCGCAGACGGCGCCGCCGGCGAGCCCGCCACAGAGGCCGCGGCCGTCGGCGCGAGCGAGCGGCCGGAAGCTTCGTAGCTTCGACCGCGCCTTCGGCGCCCGCTTCGTCGCCGGCGCCGACGAGGCCGGCCGCGGCTCACTGGCAGGGCCGCTCCTCGTCGCCGGCGTGCTGTTCGACTACCGGGCGCTGCGAGGTGCGAGCACGCGGCCGCTCGCGCTCCTCAACGACTCCAAGCAGCTGACGGCGCCCGAGCGCGAGCGGCTCTTCCGCGCCGTCGTCCTCTGTGCGGAGCGGATCGTCGTCCGCGCCTTCTCGCCCTCGCGCATCGACCGGGACGGGCTCCACGTCTGTAACGTGGAGGGCCTTCGCGCCGTGCTGCGCGCCCTCGTGCCGCCGGCCGAGATCTGTCTGGTCGACGGCTTCCGGCTCGGCCCGCAGGCGCCGGCGCACACGGCCGTCGTCGAGGGAGACGAGCGCAGCGCCGCGATCGCGGCGGCCTCGATCGTGGCCAAGGTCGTCCGCGACCGGCTGATGCAGCGCCTCGACGCGCTCTATCCGGCGTACGGCTTCGCCTCGCACGTCGGCTACCTCACGCCCGAGCATTCGGCTCGGGTGCGCGAGCACGGGCCGAGCCACCAGCACCGCCGGTCGTTCCGCGCGCTCTGCTACGCCGTGTGAGGGACGCCCGCGGCAGACGTCGCAGGCCGGGGCAAGCGTGAGGAACGAGGCCGAGCGGCGAGCCGTTCGACACTACCGTCTGCACGGCTACCGCATCCTGGCCACGAACGTCTGGGCGGGCGGGAACGAGCTCGACGTGGTCGCGCGGCGCGGCCGCCGGCTCGTCGTCTGCGAGGTGAAGAGCAAGAGCGCGGGCGGCCGAGGCGACCCGCTCGAGATGGTCGGGCCGGAGAAGCAGCGGCGCCTCCGCCGCGCGGCCGAGGCCTGGCTCGCCCTCCACCCGGAGCTCGCGCGCCTCGAGGTGACGTTCGAGCTCGTCGTCGTCCGCGCCGGCAGGCTGGTTCGCCTGCGGCAGGCGTTCTGAGCCGGCGCGCGCCGAAGCCGCACCCGGCGGCCGAGGAGAAGGCCGGACGGAATCCGCGCCCGCCGCGCTGCTCCCGGCCGGCTGGGCTGGACGCTGCGGCGACCGGGCGGCCGGCTGCTATCCTCGGAGGTGCCGAGGGGCACTATCCCCGAACGGGCGCGCTCGTCAGAACGGCAGGAACTGCCCGGGCGCGTCGGCCTTCGAGGCGGGAGAAACCTTCGGCTGTTCGTTGCGACAACGTTCAGTCGAAAGGAGTGCCCAGATGAACATCACCCAGGCCCGTTTCACCACGCAGCTGCGGACCTGGCTCCTGATCGCCGGCCTGACGGGCCTGCTGATCGCGATCGGCGCCGTCATCGGCGGCAAGTTCCTCTACGTCTTCGTCGTCTTCGCGGTGCTGATGAACCTGTTCGGCTACTGGTTTTCGGACAAGATCGCGCTCGCCGCCAGCCGCGCTCGGCCGGTGAGCGAGCAGGAGGCGCCGGAGCTCTACCGCATCCTCCGCGATCTGACGCAGCGGGCCGAGCTGCCCATGCCGCGCGTGTACACGATCCCGTCCGAGCAGCCGAACGCGTTCGCGACGGGACGGAACGCGAAGCACGCCGCGGTCGCCGTCACGGAAGGCCTGCTCCGCTACCTGCCCCAGGACCAGGTGCGCGGCGTGCTCGCGCACGAGCTCTCGCACGTGAAGAACCACGACATCCTCGTCTCGTCGATCGCGGCCATGATCGCGGCGGCCATCTCGACGGTGGCGAACATCCTCCAGTTCTCGTTCCTGTTCGGTGGCTTCTCCTCCGACGACGACGAGAACCCGCTCGCCTTCATCGGCGCGCTCGCCACCATCATCCTCGCGCCGATCGCCGCCATGCTGCTCCAGCTCGCCGTGTCGCGGCAGCGGGAGTACCTGGCGGACGCGACGGGCGCCCGGCTCCTCGGCGAAGGCCGGCCGCTCGCCGACGCGCTGGAGACGCTCGAGCGGGGCGTGCGGGCAGCGCCGCTCAACGTCAACCCGGCGACCGCCTCGCTCTACATCGTGCACCCGTTCGCCGGGCAGAGCATCGCAAACCTCTTCTCGACGCATCCGCCGCTCGCCGAGCGGATCCGCCGGCTCCGCGCCTACGACGCAGCCCAGGGCCTGCACTACGCCTGAGACGCTGCGCTGGGCGGGTGGGCTGCTTGCTCAGTCTCCGGCGACGTCGCGTCGGAGGAAGACGAGGTAGGCCGCGACCAGGGGTACGACGATGTACACCCCGCTGAGCCAGATGGCGTGCCCGATCGGCGCCCAGTCGACCGGGACGCGCAGGAAGCCGTGCCAGGCGGTGAACTGGTTGCTGAGCAGATAGGGGCGGATCGACTGTGTCCCGGGGAGCGCGCCGATCAGCTGCATCAGCAGCGCGAACATGAGGGTCGAGACGACGGCGGCGGCGCTGTTGCGGGTGACGGTCGAGACGAGCAGGCCGAAGGCCGCGATCCCGAGCAGGGCGAGAAGGTAGACGCCGAGCGTCCCCAGCAGGAGCAGGAGACTGTGCAGGGCCGACACTTTCGGCCCGGAGAGCGACGTCAGCGGCTTCCATCCCCACTCGGCGGTGGCGGCGGCGAGCCCGACGCCGGCCATCAGCACGACGGCCGCGAGCGTGTACGTCGCCGTGGCCATGATCTTGGCGGCGAACACCTCCCCGCGCTCGCGCGAGCGGGTGAGGATCGTCTTCAAGGTGCCGTTGTGGCTCTCGCTCGCGACGATGTCGCCTGCGACCAGCGCGGTGATCAGGGGCAACCCCCAGATGGACATGAACTCGAGGACGACGAACGGGGTTGCCAGGCCGGACTGGCGCAGGTACTTGCCGAGGGTGATGTCGGTCGGACCGCCGGATCGGAAGACGAGCGCGAGCACGAAGGCGACCGGCACGATCATCGAGGCGCCGAGACCGAGGTAGGTGCGTTTCTGCGCTCGCAGCTTGAGGAGCTCCCACTTGTAGGCGAACGCGGTGCCGCGGACGGGCGACAGGGCGGTGCGCCGCCTGAGCGCAGGCAGCGGGTAGGTCTCGGCGCGCTCGACCGTACTCATGCCGCCTCCGCGCGCTCGCCCGGCTCGGTCAGCTCGAGGAACAGCTCCTCCAGGGTCGCCGACTGGCTGACGAGCCTCGTGATGCCGATGCGAGCCTGGCCGAGCGCAACGGTCAACGCCGCGACCGTGTCGTCGTCGGCGGCGAAGGCGAGCTCGCCGTCCGAGCGTGCGAGCTCGCGGACACCGTGGTTCAGGGCGATCGTCCACGCGCGCTGCGGATCGGTCGTCCGGAGCCGCCAGGTGTGACCGCTTGCCCGCTTGAGCTCGGCGAGGGAGCCCTCGTACACGATCCGCCCCTTGCGGATGATGGCGACGCGGTTGCACAGCTCCTCGACCTCGGTGAGGAGATGGCTCGAGAGCAGGACGGTGATGCCCTCGGCGGCGAGTCGGCGGACGAGCTCGCGCATGTCCCTCATGCCGGCCGGGTCGAGTCCCGTCGTGGGCTCGTCGAGCAGCAGCAGGCGCGGAGAACGAAGCAGCGACGCGGCGATCCCCAGGCGTTGCCTCATCCCGTGCGAGTAGCCGCCCACTCGGTCGTCCCCCCGGTCCGAGAGCTCGACGAGCTCCAGCACCTCCTCGACCTTGCCGCGCGTGCGCGGCTCGTCGTAGTCGGCGAGCAGATGCAGGTTCCGCCGGCCGCTCAGGTACGGGTAGAACTTCGGCGCCTCGACGAAGCCGGCGACGCCGTCGAGGGCGTGGACACCGACCCGGAGAGGATCGCGTCCGAAGATCTCGATCGAGCCGGCGGTCGGGCGAATCAGTCCCAGCAGCATCCTCAAGGAGGTCGTCTTGCCGGCGCCGTTCGGCCCCAGGTAGCCGAACACGTCGCCGCTCGCCACGGTGAGGTCGACGTGGTCGACCGCGACCAGGGCGCCGTAGCGCTTGAGCAGGCCTCTGGCCACGAGCGGCTCGACGCCGGCGTTCATCCCAGGTCCCGGGCGGCCGTCTCCGCCGCCGAGGCGGGCATCGAGCCGGCGACGAGGTAGCCGACACCGGCCTTGTCGAAGGAGATGATCGTCCCAAGCGGTGTCGCGAGCTCGTGTCCGGTCGCCGAGCCGACCGACACCTTCGGGAGCTGGGAGAGCTGGTCCCCGCTTGCGGCCGACGCCCGGCGCTCGACCACGGCGATCGCGCCGAGCCCCTGCCCGTAGAGGACGAGCGCCCCGTTCTGCGACCCTCCGATCAGCCGCACGCTCCTGCGCGGCAGGCCGACCAGCTCCGGCGGCGCCGACACGGCGAAGGGAAGCCGCGCCTGCACCGCCGCCAGGCCGCTCACGCGTCTGCCCGCCGCCGTGCCGCCGCGCGTGCCCTCCGTCCCGGTCGAGCCGCCCAGCTCGACCTTCCTGGCGTTGCCGGGCGGCGTGATGTCGAGATCGCCGGCAGGCACCGCGCCGTAGGAGACCCCGGTCGCGCGGAGGGCGAGCACCGGGCTCGACTGGCCCTGCGCGTACACGGCAACCCGCAGCGGAACGCCCTGCCGGGCATCCCAGGCGAGCTGCAGCGAGCCGAGCAGCCCGCCCGAGTGCGCCGGCGAGGCGCTGAGCGTGTACGCCGGCTGCCCGCCGACGTCGGAGGGAACCGCCCCCGACAGCGTCCACTGACCCGCCAGACGCTTGAGGAACGTGTCGACGTCGCGAAGCGAGGGAGCGGCGTGCCCGTCCGCCCTGCGTGCGGGCACCTGGAAGGGGAGCGTGTACACGGTGTTCGAGGAGCTGTCGTAGACGGTCACGTCCCGTCCCGGACCCCAGAGAATCTGCGTGTCGCCCGCATCCGACTGGAGCTCGATCCGGCCGCGGCCGTCGCCTGCCCACCACAGCCGTCCCGACGCGCTCGACCGGAGCGCCGAGCCCTGGCTCCCGCTCAGGCCGGAGAGCGAGCCCGCCGGGAAGAGGTTGTTCGTGAACTGGACGCGCGCGCGGATGCCGACCGGTCCGGCCGCCGAGGCCGCGTCTGCCAGCGCCGCGTCGAGCGGCTTCGCCGGCGGTCTGGGCGAGCTCGACCCGAACGCGCGCATCGCGCCCACGCTCACGCCTGCGGCCACGACCGCGACCGCCGTCAGCAGTCCCACGAGCCGCCGAGTCGAGAGCTGACGAAAGATGCTCATGACCATCCTTTCCGAGTCTGGCTCGTGGTTGTACCCGGACCGCCTGAGAACTCTGTGAGAGGGAGGGCCGGAAGCTCGATCGTGAACGTGGAGCCGGCCACGCCGACGCGGCCGCCGTGGCGCTCGGCCGTCGCCTTGACGATGGCCAGGCCCAGCCCGGACCCGCCACCGGCTCCGCGGCCGCGCCAGAACCGCTCGAAGGCGCGAGCGGCCTCCTGCTCGCTCAACCCGCGCCCCTCGTCGCTGACCGACAGCGTGGCGACGCTGCCGCCTGCTCTCGCCGAGACGGTGATCCTGCCTCCGGCCGGCCCGTGCCGACGGGCGTTGTCGACCAGGTTCACAAGCGCCCGCTCGAGCGCCGCCTCGTCCCCCCGCACGCACACGGGCGCGGGCGCGTCGACGACGATACGCGCATCGCCGGCCCCGACCCGCTGGGCGAGCCGATCGAGCCGCACCTCGTCCTCGAGCGGTGCGGCGGCGTCCTCGCGAGAGAGCAGCAAGAGATCGTGGACGAGCGCCGACAGCCGCCCCGCGTCGCTGTCGAGATCTGCGAGCACGATCGGATCGGGCCCGTGCCGGCGCAGGAACTCGACGTTGCCGCGCAGCGCCGTGACCGGGGTCCGCAGCTCGTGCGAGGCGTCGGCCAGGAATCGCCGCTCGGCCGTCCGCGCGCGCTCGAGCGCGGAGAGCATCCGGTTCAGCGTCTCCGCCAGCCGACCGAGCTCGTCGCCGGTTCGCGGGTCGGGCAGACGGCGCGCGACGTCGCCGGTCCGCTCCAGCGCCGCGGCGCCCTGCGCCAGTCGCTCGAGTGGTCGCATCGCTCTGCGCACGAGGACGAGAGAGGCGATCACCGCCAACGCGACCGCGACGAGCGCCGACAGCGCGGCGAACAGGTGCAGCCGGTCGAGCGTCTCGGCGATCTCTCCGGTCGTCCCGGCGACGATCACCGCCCCGTCGGAGGCGGGCCCGGCCGAGACGGGAAGCGGAGCGACGTACAGACGGATGCTGCGATCGCCGAGCCGGCCGTTCGCGTAGCGGGCGTCTCCGCTCGCGACGACGCGGCCCACGAGCCGCGCCGGGAGGAAGGCGCCGCCGAGAGACAGCGAGCGGGCAAGGACGCGCTGGCGGCGGTCGAGCACCTCGATCGAGAGCTGCTCGCCTCCGATGCTGCTCGACTCCAGCGCCCCGGGCACCCTCAGAAGCGACGGCGCCGTCACGCTCAGGCGCGCCACCTCGGCGGCGCGATCTCGCAGGCTGCGATCGAGGCTGCTGCGCAACTGCCCCTCGATCAGGTAGCTGACGCCGACCGCCAGCAGCACCACCGCCAGGACGATCGCCGCGCAGGCCGCGAGCACGACCCTCGTGCGCAGCGTCAGCGTCATCGCGACAGCCGGAAGCCGACGCCGCGCACCGTCTCGATCAGCGGTGGATCGCCGAGCTTCCGCCGCAGGTACGCGACGTAGCGATCGACGACGTTCGAGGTCGCCGCGCTCTGCGCCCATACCTCGCTCAGCGCGCGCGAGCGGGAGACGACGACCCCCGGGCTGCGGAGGAGAAGCTCGAGCAGCGCCGCCTCCCGATCGGTCAGCTCGATCTCGCGCCCACCGCGCCAGGCGCGCCGAAGGTGACGGTCGAGCCGCAGGTCCCGGTAGGCGAGCGTCTCGTCGACGACCAGCCCGCGGCGCAGCAGCGCCCGCACGCGCACGAGCAGCTCCGCCATCGCGAACGGCTTGACCAGGTAGTCGTCGCCGCCGGCGTCGAATCCCTCGACGCGATCCGAGACGGCATCGCGCGCGGTCAGGAACAGGATCGGCACCGGCAGACCCTTGCGCCGGATCCGCCTGGCAACCGCCAGGCCGTCCAGCCCGGGCATCCGCACGTCGAGGATGAGCAGGTCCGGCAGCGAGCGCTCGATCGCCGCCAGGGCGCCACCCCCGTCCGCCACAGACGACACCGCGTAGCCCTCGGCGGCCAGCGTCCGCTCCAGCATCCTTCGAATCGAAGGATCGTCGTCGACGACGAGGAGCTCGACCACCGTCCCTTGAGGCTATCCCCTGACTCCCGGCAAGCGACGAGGTGACGGGTCGGGAGCTCGCTCGGGGGCGAGTCGTGGCAACCGTCACGGTTCCGTTGCGAACACGTGACGCCTCGCCGGCTAGCGTCGGGGCGTGCTGGCGCGGACGGTCACGCATGCGCTCGTCGGTCTCGAGGCGCGCCGGGTCGAGGTCGAGGCGCACCTGCAGCGCGGCGTGCCGGGCTTCGCCATCGTCGGGCTCGCCGACCGCGCCTGCCAGGAGGCCAAGGAGCGCGTCCGCAGCGGCATCGCCTCGGCCGAGCTCGAGTGGCCGCTGCGGCGGATCACCGTCAACCTTGCGCCGGCCGGGCTGCGCAAGGAAGGCTCGGGCTTCGACCTGCCGATCGCGCTCGCCATCCTCGCCGCCTCGCGCCAGGTCCCGGCGTCGAGCCTGCGCGGCCACGCGGCGGTCGGCGAGCTCGCCCTGGACGGGCGCGTGCGGCCGGTGGGAGGCGTGCTCGCCGCTGCGGAAGGCGCGCGCCGCGCCGGCTTCAGGCGGCTGCTGTGCGCGGCCGAGTGCGCGCCCGAGGCCGAGCTGGCAGGCGTCGAGGCGGTGCCGGTGCGCCATCTCGCACAGGCGGTCTCGTACCTGCGCGGCGAAGGCGAGCCGCCGCCGTACACGCCTCGCGCGGACGGCGCCGCGCCCCGCTCGCACCCCGACCTGGCGGACGTGCGCGGCCAGGAGCGGGCGAGGAGGGCGCTCGAGATCGCGGCGGCCGGGCGCCACAACCTGCTCCTCGCCGGGCCCCCCGGGACCGGGAAGACGATGCTCGCCCGCAGGCTCGCCGGGGTCCTGCCTCCGCTCGAGCCGGAGGAGGCGCTCGAGGTGACCCGCATCCACTCCGTCGCAGGCCTGCTCGCGCCGGGGCTACCGCTCGTCGCCGAGCCGCCGTTCCGCGCCCCGCACCACTCGGCCTCGACAGCCGCCATCGTCGGCGGCGGGCCGGGACCCCGTCCCGGCGAGGCGAGCCTGGCGCACCGCGGCGTGCTGCTCCTCGACGAGCTGCCGGAGTTCGTCCGGCCAGCGCTCGAGTCGCTGAGGCAGCCGCTCGAGGACGGCGTCGTCAGCGTCGCCCGCGCCGGCGGCCAGTGCGTCTTCCCGGCGCGCTTCCAGCTCGTCGCGACGATGAACCTGTGCCCGTGCGGCGCGCGCGGTGATGCCGCCGCCGAATGCTCGTGCTCCCCGCAGCGGCTCGCCTCCTTCCGCGACAAGCTCTCCCGTGCGCTCCTCGATCGCTTCGATCTCGTCGCCACCGTGCCGCGGTCGCGCGGCGCCGAGCTGGCGGCGGGCCCGGCCGAGAGCTCGATCACGGTGCGTGAACGCGTGCTCGCCGCGCGCGAGCGGCTGCGGGCGACCGCGCTCCCTCGGTCGTCCGAGGCGGACGAGCTGCTGACGCGCGCCGTCGAGCGCCTGCCCCTGTCGGGGCGCGGTCGCGCGCGCGTCGCCAGCGTGGCGCGGACGCTGGCCGCGCTCGCCGGAGCGGACAGGGTGGACGGGGCGCACCTGTCCGAGGCCCTCTCCTACCGCCTGCCGGCGGAGCTGAGGGTCCAGTGAGCGAGCTCGCGCTGGCGGCGTTCGCGGCCGAGACCGACTCGCACCTCGTCGCCGTGCCGCGCGGCGAGCGCTTCGCCCGCTTCTCCCGCCGCTTCGACGAGCGCGGCTACCTCGCCGGC
>Ga0070741_10016725_pt1 | contig 12164 bp, 8 predicted proteins | sample Coa_R1_4_FD_66440 | JGI IMG/M metagenome (GOLD analysis project Ga0070741, IMG submission 66440) | Surface soil microbial communities from Centralia Pennsylvania, which are recovering from an underground coalmine fire - Coalmine... | ecosystem: Environmental > Terrestrial > Soil > Unclassified ...
CTCTTCCTCTATGTGCTTCTGCCCGCCAGTCTTCCTTACCTGGTCTCTGGATTGAAACAAGGTTGGGCATTCGCCTGGCGCTCTCTCATTTCCGGCGAGATGATATTCGTCAGCCTCGGTCTGGGTCAGTTGCTGATGATGGGACGCGATCTCAATGACATGAGCCGCGTCATTGCGGTCATGGGATTGATTGTCGGAATTGGCTACATTGTGGACGGGCTGCTATTCCGCTCGTTTGAGCGACGCCTGGAAGAAAAGTGGGGATCGGCGGCGGCTCGCTAACGCGGTTCTCAGCTTAGAGAAGAAGAAAGAGGGACACCCGGGTGTCCCTCTCCTTCAACCCTGTCAATAGCAGAATTTGCTGACGTGGTTGTTCGACTCTGCATTGCTCAAGCCGCCATATGTGCCGAGACGGACGTTATTAGTGTGTCCCACATACGCGCAGCTCGTTCCCACGCCGGCGGCTCCATGGCTGCTGATTCCCAGAAAATCGCCCAGCCCGGCGCCAAACCCGAAGGTTGTGAAGTTTGCATCCCCTTCTGGCGAGTCAGCGGTAGAAGTAATGGCCACTACCGCACCTGGTGTGGTGGAAGCGTTGGGTATTTGCTTCATATCAACCACGGTCCGGTTCTTGAAACGGACGGTATCAGGTGTGTGGTAATAGGCCACGTCGGTTATGTTCTGTCCATTGTCGACAGTGATCGCCGGGTCAAACTCGTGGGCACTAGAGGTGGCGTCGAGGGCGGTCACCGCTGCCCAGGTAGTTCCAAGGTCAGTGGAGGTTCTCATGGATATGTCCGCGTCTGGACACGCCGAACCGGGAATGACAATAACATTTGCCTTGCAACGGGTCCAGACAACGAATGTTGTCTGCCCAGTCGTACTGTCCGCGCGGTTGGCGTGGGTTGGTATGGTATTAACGTTTAGTCCTGCGTTGCCCATGAGCTGTCCTGCAAACCCGAAGGTCCGGCCTACGGTCAAGGGATTGGCTTCCGTGACCACCGCAATGGGTGATCCGCAGGTGGGGGCTACTGGAGCGCCCTTGGGAGTGCATTTTACAAGTCTGATTGCCACATTTGGCATGCCGGTAGAGGGGTTATAACCAAATGCTCCGTAAACTACCGTAATGGTGCCTGCGTTTGGGCCACCCGGAGGCACTACCGAGACGCTGCTGAATTGAGCTCCCGTATCGGCGGCACTGCTGATGGTTTTTGTCGGTGAGCAATTCGCCAGTGTCGCGAACGCCTTGGTGCAAGCCGTCAGGTGAATTTCCGTCGTATAGCCAATTGCGTCTAAAGCTGTATTTGAGACGTAAATGTCTCCCGCCCCGACACCGCTTGCTCGCTGGTCTTGGGCTAAGCCGGGGAAATCCACATTTTCGTCGTCTGTCGCGCTTACGATAACTGCAGCTCCACCGGTAGTGGCACAAATAGTACTTTGCGCCAATGATAGTGTTCCTGGCGGACAGTTGGTCGTGTTGGTTAGTTCAGCCGTGGGGATCCGCCGCAGACCAACCCCGGCTACTTGGTTGCCAAGCCGCAAATCCGCGATTATGAATTGTCCGTTTGCGGGATCAGCCAGTACCCGAGATAGACCCATGCTCCGCGCTATATCTGTAGAGAGGAGTGGGCTCGTAATCGTGGGATTGCCCATTTCAAAATCTGTGTTCGCAGGGCTGGCCGGCGGTCCAGCGTAGCAAGCAGCGTTGGGGTCGCGGTGAACAAAGATACTTCCCGCGTTTCCTGGCCCAGCCAATCCACGCGCATCGTTAGCGGTCTCCACAACCAAATCCAGATTTCCGGTACCGGTGGGAAAGAAGTTCCGGATATGATCTATGGATTCGCTATTCTGAGGGAGCGCGTTCGCTGCTCCCTCAAAGTTCATTTGTGTACCCGAGGTCGTCCCGCAGCCAACTAATGCGAGCGGCACGGCCGTTCTTCCACTGGGGCTCTTCAGCACCGGACTCTGTGGATAGGATGCGAGCAATTCTGGGTGGAACCGCGATAGCAAGGCACGTGCGTTAGGTGCCGGAGAATGCAACAAGACCTGGCCCCCCTGCTGGGAGGCAAAAAACGCGAGTCGGGAAGAGACTGGCGCGACATAATACTGAAACACCCCCGGATTGCCCTGCGCAACCACTATGGGTCCGCATAACACCAGGGCCAAAAAGAAGACCACATTTCGTGACCGCATTTTTCCTCCTTAATCTATTTATCTTCGTTCTGAACTTCTTGTAACAGCGAGGCTGCAGCGGAACTCACGGCCTCGTCTCCATCTTGCAGCGCCGTGGAAATCAAAGACTTGTCTTTCGCCCCTACACTGGAGATCAACATCAATCGAATGGCAGGATCTGGATCGTGAAGCAGCGGCCGCAGGTAACTCATCGCCTCTGGACTATCCAGCCGCGCCAGTCCTTGGAGAGCAGCCATGCGGACTTGAACATCAGAGTCCCCAAGAGCATTGTTGAGCGTGGTCAGGTAGCTTCGATCGTCAGTTAGACCAGATTGTTGCAACAGTTGAAGGGCTTCAAGTCGGGTGGATGGCTGCTCGCTCTCTGCCGCTGCGAATAGGGCCTCTTTTGCGGCATCAGCGTTCACCGATTTTAGCGCTTCGTAAGCGTTGCTCTGAAGCACTGGATCCGAATCCAGAACGGCGGTGGCGAGTGCTTCCTGGTCCCGCTTTGTAATAGAGCTCGCCAGGGAGTCGAATTTTTCTGTGGGGTCAAGCTCGAACGTTTGCTGAACTTCCTCAGCTTCCGGTTCCGACTCGTCAAGTCGTTCTCCCGAATCCATCTGTTCGGCAACCGCATTTGCTTCCACTGAAACTCCCGATTCAGACAAGTCCCTCGCTGGCAGACGAATCATCCCTTTATGGGCAACGTGAGATTCTCTCCGTATCCAGAGCTGAGATGTTTCTAAAGAATGTGACAGGTCACCAACGATAATGAAGTCAACTCCTTCGAGCAAAGCGTTGAGGGCGGATTGTAAAGGTACCTTCTCAAGCTGAAGGGAAGTGGTCCCCAACGGCTTCTCCAAGCCGTGCATACGTAGACCCGTCTTGCGCGCCACTTCGCGAAGCACCGCAGTGACAGGAATTGTCGTTGCACAAATACTCAGCTGCTGGTTCGTCCACTCGACCGATAAGGAATTTGGTCCGCTTTTACAGATTGCGTCGGCGTTCGCGGTCACAACGACACCAGTCGCTATGGCGGTCAAGAATGCACACCGGATCAGTCGGAGCAATTCAATAACTCCTTCAATAGTGCTGCACGATAGCTCCTGGCGCGCAGATAAAATTAGGCTGAACGCCGGAGCGGAGAAGCACTTCTCTAGTTGGTGAGCCTGAAAAGCGCGAGGAATATACGTCAAAGAAACGGCGCTGTAAAGATGCAATTATTTGCACACTTACAGTTGGCGGTCAGCTGAAAGAGGCATCACATCGGGCTTTCGGCGGGAGCCGAATTGTCAGGGCAAGTTCAGCGATGCGAGCTTGCCTGGATCCAGATATGTTCCTTCCCATCGCAGCGACCAGTGAAAGTGCGGCCCCGTAACCCGCCCGGTTGCGCCGCTGAGGCCAAGTACCTGTCCTCGAGAGACTCTCTGGCCTTCCTTCACCTTTAACCTGGAGAAATGCATGTAAAGGGTCATGAGTCCCTGGCCGTGGTCCACCACCACGCACCGGCCTTCGAAATAGAGCCTGCGTGCGAGAAGGACGGTCCCGGAATTGGCGGCAACGATCGGGGTACCCGGAGACGCATGAAAATCCAAGCCCAAGTGTCGGGTTTGCAATTTCCCGTTGAAGACTCGATTGACACCGAAGACCTCAGAGACGGCGGTGTTCACTGGAACCATGAATGGCTGGCTCCATAACTGCTGGTCGCTGCTGCGAGCGAACGCGCGATGCTTGATCGCTTCTTCCTTCTTGACCCGCTGAGCTTGTCTCTTATTTGGGACAACGAACTTGCGCTGGACCGTCAATGTCACCGTGGGGTAGGCGGCTGTGCTTACCTGCAGGCTGCCCTCATAAATAACGGGGGAGCCTGCGGCGGTTTCTCCCCTCAGCTTGAGAGGATAAGAACCGGCTGCAGTGGTAATGTCCACCCCGAAAAAGCCGTACCACGACCTGCTGGCGGAATCGAACCGGAGGTGGAGATCATGACCCAGCCACGACCCACTCAGATTTCTCAGGTCGATGGAAGGGATTACTCGCAAGATCGCAGGGGCCCCGTTGACCAGAGTTTCTGGCTCAGGACGCACTTGCCAACTCGGCGCAGGGGCTACCTGCCCGGCCAGAGACAGGGCGCCCCAAACAAGGACCCACAAAAAAACTAGGAAAACGCCGACCCGCGACACTCTTCCACTGTACCGCAACTGAAGATGTAAACCAGTAAGGGTATCCCGTTTGACAAGGCACACTTCTGAGTGTGCTCGTCAAAAGCAAATCAGACTCGGGAACGAGATGCCGGGGCTCGCGTGTAACCCAACAGGTAGATGGGACGAGTTGACTCCCTCTTACTTAGGCGGTCCCGCTTTCTGTTCCATGTGCTTGCGGATCCGGCGTACTTCCATGAAGGTCAGGGATGTGGTGACGGCAATCAAACTCCCGAACATGATCTCGAGAATCAGGCTGTCCATTGTTTCTCCTCGTCGCAGCTTGAGCCAACTCGTATGGCCCGACGCAGGCTACAGTTTAGAGTGCCCGCCCGCCACGAGTAATAACTGCCAAGGTGCACGAGCAAATTTAGACGGCGGTAGGCGTCCAGCGGTTCAGCACCGGACCACGTTTTTGGCTTGCATGCCCCGGGTTGCGTTCCGCGTGTCAACTACCAGCTGTGACTCACGCACGATGCGCGCATAATCGTAGTCAGAGTGGTCGGTAACGATAAGAACGCAGTCGTAGTCACTCAGATTCTCCAGGGAAACTCTTTGCATCTGCAGGTTGTATTTACGTCCGCGGCCGACTACCGGAAAGTAGGGATCGTGATAGCTCACCTCCGCCCCCTCTTTACGGAGCAGTTCGATAATGGTCAGAGACGGTGATTCGCGCAGGTCGTCAATATCCTTTTTATATGCCACTCCAAGGACCAACACCTTCGACCCGTTCACCGATTTCTTCCGCGCGTTCAGCGCGTCGGAAACCGAGCGCAGCACATGATACGGCATCGAGGTATTGATCTCGCCCGCCAACTCGATGAAGCGAGTCTGAAAATCGAATTGGCGCGCCTTCCACGACAAGTAAAAAGGATCTACCGGGATGCAGTGTCCTCCCAGCCCTGGTCCGGGATAGAACGGTTGGAACCCGAATGGCTTGGTGGAGGCCGCCTCGATCACCTCCCAGATGTCCACTCCCATCCGCAGGCATAGCAGTTTGAGTTCATTTACCAGCGCAATATTGACGCAACGGTAGATATTTTCTAAGAGCTTTGTCATCTCGGCTGCCGCTGGCGACGAGACCCTGACCACGCGATTGAAAATAGATCCGTAAACTGCGGTGGCCAGCTCGGCAGCCTCTGGCTCTAAACCTCCCACCACTTTCGGTATATCGCGGCGGGACACACTGTTATTACCGGGATCTTCTCTCTCGGGCGAGAAAGCCAGATAGAACTGTCCTTCCGATCCCGCCCGGACCGCTTTCAAGCCGCGCCCATTGTTCTGCTCCAAAATCGGCAGCAGCACTTCGTCAGTGGTACCGGGATACGTAGTGCTCTCCAAAATTACAAGGTGTCCCGGCCGGAGGTGCGGGGCAATAGAGTCGCCGGTTGAAGTGATGTAGCTCAAATCAGGTTCGCGATGCTCATCGAGCGGCGTGGGAACGCAGATGATGATCGCATCTACATCCCGCAGGCTCGCGAAATCCGCAGTGGCTGAGAAACCCTTCCCTCGGGCGAATTGAATTTCGTCTGGGGTGATGCGATGTATATAAGAGCCTCCTGTATTCAGGGTCTGCACTTTCCGGTCGTCAATGTCGAATCCTGTCACGGGAAATCCCTGCTCGCTGAATAACAAAGCCAGAGGAAGCCCCACGTATCCCAATCCGATCACACCGATGCCGGCCGTGCGACTCTCAATCGCCGAGATGAGCTGTGACCTTTTAGACGTGAGTGGCTGCAGAGTCATAAAGGATCCGACCTCCGTTATATTTTCCGCTCTTAAACAGGAACACAACAATTCTAAATGGTGCGGCAAGCAATCGACTCTCGCCGGAGTTTTCGCTTGTTCAAGAACCAGAAACCGGAGCAACCGGGGGTATAGGTTGGCCTGCCAGGATGGCGCGTGGGTGGTCTTCCAGCAAGGCATGTGCGCGCGCTTCCCCAAATTTCTTTGCCACGGCTTGCCGCGCCGCGGAAAGTAGCGGGGGCCGCTGTTTAATGTCATGCGCGTCGCTTGCCAGCACGTGCACCGCCCCGCGCTCCAACAACCACAACGCGCTCCGGCGCGCCACACCGCCCCAGGCGCCTGTGAGCGCAGAGGCGGTGACCTGGGTCAGGCATCCCTGTTCTACAAATTCCATGATCTTCGTGGGATTCCGCTGCAAAATTGGATTTCGCTCGGGGTGAGCGATGATAGGCACGAGCCCCCTCGATCGCAGCCGAACCAGCGAATCGTTTATTGCCGGCGGTAATCCATAACTGCTTAGTTCCACCAACAGATAACCCGTCTGCCCAATGATAAAGTTACGCGGATTGGCCAGCGCGCTCTCCAGGTTATCGTAGGACAGGAACAGTTCACATCCCAGGCTAAACCTGAGTTTGGGGTCGCTGCGCTGTCGCAGAAGGTCGAGCGCTGCCTGTGCCTGCTTGCGATCGTATGCGTAGCGGTCATTCGCGTGGGGTGTCGCCACGATATGCTCGACACCATCTTCCCCAGCCAGACGACACATCTCTAACGCAATTTCCCAGGATTTAGGTCCATCATCCAGGAAAGGCAATATGTGACAGTGGATGTCAACCATCAGTGTGCCGGAATTGTTGATCATAGCACCTGGCAGAAGGATCTCTTAATGTATTCGGACTCATAGCGCCCAGTAGCATGCCGCGGAAATGGTCCCTTGCAGCCAGCCGCCCACAACTCTCCTGGGGAAGGCCAAACCTTTTAATTGTTGCCTGGCGACAGGCACAGATGTTGTTGGGGATGAAGTTACAGATTCAGAACACTGGCATTATATATACGTGCTTGGAGTCCCGTGGTGCCAAGGTGCGCACGTTCAAACAGTGATATCAAATGCTGACACTATGTACTCATTCACTGTGAGCGTTCGCAGCTAAATTCATATCGCGTTCACAATCAGGCACTCCCTAAGTGCAAAGTGTTGCAGTTCTATGCTCGGAGATTGCGTATGCGCTTCGAGCGCTTGACAAGGGGAAGGTAATCCAGAAAACTGGCGTCAGTCGCGGGTTGCGGCGGACAACAGCCCAGGCTTTTCTGATCTCCAACATAGCGCTAGCAGCATTTCGCCCGTCTTGCAGGATTGCTTGGGCGCCGAATTAACCATAATGGTGGTGGTTGTTTGAAGGAGACTTGTGCCTTTAATGAGAGTAGTACTGTTGCTTTGTTCGATCGTTGCCTGCTCCGCTCATTATCAGAATGCACTCATTAGCTTTGTCAACACGACGTTTGCTTCCGCAACGCTTTCGCTAGTGCACATTGCTGGGAACGTTCTGAACGGTACTTTGACTCCTGCCAGCTCGGCCGGCGAAAGTCAGTCCGCGATTGCCCCGGCTACAGACGTCGATCTTGTAGGGGTGTTTACATATCGCAACGATAATTCCCGGTCTGGCCTGAACTCCCGCGAAACGGTGTTGACTCCTAAGACTGTAAACTCTTCTCGCTTCGGGAAATTATTTACCTACACCGTGGACGGCTACGTCTACGCCCAACCGCTGTACGTCTCGAACGTCGATATCCCAAATCAAGGCGTGCACAATGTGGTGTATGTGGCTACTGAAAACAACAGCGTGTACGCTTTTGACGCCGAGGGTAAGAACAGTACGCCGCTCTGGTACAAAAACCTTAACAATGCAGCAACCGGATCAACACCGGTGCCCTGCGCTGACGTTCACATGTGCAGCACTGCCGCCAGCATTGGGATTACCGCGACTCCCGTCATCTCGCCCGGCACCAATACTATGTACGTCGTCGCGCGTTTTAAGATGAACGGCAAATATATTCACCGTATTCACGCTTTAGACATCAGAACCGGCTTTCATGCAATGTGGGGCTCGAAGCTCATTCAGGCTACGGTATCTGGCAACGGAGAAGGCGGAAACGGCAGTACCGTTTCTTTTAATGGCTTGACGTCCAATAACCGCGCTGCCCTGCTGCGATTAAATGGCGTGGTTTACGTGGCTTTTGGTTCGCCCGACGACGTTCATCCGTATCACGGTTGGATAATCGGTTACGCTCCTAACAATACGACTAAAACGCTGGATACTGTCGCGGTGTTCAATCCAACTCCTAACGGGCAAGCTGCGGGCATTTGGAGTCCCGCCGCCCTTGCCGCCGATGCGCAAGGAAATATGTTTTGCAGTGTTGGGCAAGGCACGTGGGATGTTCCTAATGCCAACTTAGGGGACAGCTTCCTGCGTCTTACCACCAACGGTGGCGTTTTGCAGGTGGCCGATTACTTCACCCCGTTTAACCAATCCATTCTCGATGCTCAAGATCTTGACGTTGGGTCTGGCGGTACACTTCTTTTGCCTTCAAAACCAGGAACCCCTCATCCCGACTTGATAGTGGCCGGAGGAAAAGAGGGTCGTGTTTACCTTCTCGATCGTCAAAACCTGGGTCACTTCCAGCCCGGCAGTGACAGCCAGATTGTGCAGTCCATAAGCGGTCAGTTTCCTAATGGTGTCTACACCACTCCTGCCTATTTTGCCGGAAGAGTTTACATTGGAGGGTCCGCAACTACACTGAAGGCCTTCAGTCTTACCGATGGCCGCCTCTCCACTTCGCCGGTGTCACAAAGTTCTACCAGCTTCTTCTACCCGGGTGCGAACCCGGTGGTATCGAGTAACGGTCTAACGAACGGCATTGTCTGGGCCTTAGAAAGACCGGGTACAGGCATCTTGCATGCCTATGACGCTACAAACTTATCCAAAGAGCTGTACAACAGCAACCAGGTTCCGAGCAGAGACGCCTTGCAGGCGGTCGCGAGGTTCAGCGTTCCTACTGTGGCAAACGGGCGGGTTTACGTCGCCAGCAATGATCTGAACGACAATCAGGGAAAGCTATTCATTTTTGGTCTATTACCGTGAGGGGAGATCAGACGCCGTCACCGAAACCTTACCCTCACCGAATCTTGCGCCACAGCCTTCACCCAAATCTGCATCCTCTGAGACGACGGCAGTAAGACAGCGCTACCGTTCTTGCATCCGAAATCGGAAATAGCGAAGCCTGGTTGTTCTGTAAATGCAATTTGCCTTTTCTCCTGTTCGGGAGTAGGCTTCTGCTGCCTCAAAGAGCACTCTCCCGCCCATTGGACACAACGGCCCACTAACCGATTGAGGCCAGGATGCCAGAAATGGCAGTTCGCCTGTCGAGCCCAGGAGGAGTACCGTGAATCGCTCCCTTCTCAACATTGCTGAGATATTGCGAGGATCTCCAGGCAGCCGGAAACTGGGCAATAAGAGCCGGTTCAGAAATGAAACAGCACGAACCCTACTCGTATTGCTAGTCGTGTGCACGGCGGCAACAGTCGCAAGCGCCGGCCCCGGGAACTACAACCAGCAAGGGCCGAAGTTGGTGGGGACGGGATGGATCATCGTGCCCCCATTCCTCGTGCAGCAGGGTAATTCTGTTGCCATTTCGGCAGACGGCAATACTGCCCTGATCGGCGGTCCATCGGACAATGGAAGCGTCGGAGCCGCTTGGGTGTTCGCTCGGACCAACGGTGTATGGACCCAGCAAGGAGAAAAGCTTGTCGGGACTGGTGCAATAGGGACTGCCACACAAGGAGGCTCAGTGGCGCTTTCCGCGGACGGAAACACGGCCGCAGTGGGCGGTGGGGGAGATAACGGTGGCATCGGCGCCGTATGGATATTTATCAGGTCTGGCGGTGCTTGGACCCAGCAGGGAAGTAAACTCGTTGGTGATACTAGCGGACGTCCATTTCAAGGTACCGGCCTTGCTCTTTCGGCTGATGGGAACACCCTTGTCGATGCCGGGAGCTTTCCGGCTGGTGGTCGCGGAGGTGTTTGGGTCTTCACCCGCTCAAGCGGAATCTGGATGCAGAGGCAGAGACTGTCTGATTATGGCTTAGAAAGGCCTGTTGCGATTTCTGCCGACGGCAACACGCTTGTTGGAAGCCTCCCCCCATCCGGAGACGCCACAGCACGTTCCGTGGTGGTCTTCACTCGATTGAATGAAATTTGGACACAACAGGCAGTGTTGTCGCTGTCCGTGAGTAACGATGAGCTTGTGACATCCAGTCTTACCGCCAACGGCGATACGCTTCTCACTCGTGACCAGTTTTTCTACCGCAAAGATGGTGTGTGGTCTCAAAACGGACCCCAGCTTGGAGCCCCGGATGATGGTGGCTCGGTGCTTTCCGCAGATGGGCACACGGTGATTGCAAACCGTTATCACCCTTCCGAGCATACGACATTTCAAGATTTGTTCGTGAAAGTAGGCGGCACTTGGAAGCTGCAAAACGTATATATCGGAAAGGGAGGCACCGTAGCGGGAGGTGGAAGTGCTCTCGCCGTTACCGCAAATGGTAACACCATGATCGAAAGCGAAGAATTTGATAACAATGGCGTCGGAGCGACCTGGGTCTTCGCCTCTCCCCAACTCTTCACCTCCCTCACTCACTCCGGCAATTTTACCCGAGGCCAAATGGGCGCGACCTACACGATTACGGCAAAGAACGTTGGCGATCGCGCCATTCACTCCGCCTACACCTCTGCCGTGAACCTGGTTGATCGGCTGCCCGATGGACTGGTTGCGACCGGCATTTCCGGCGATGGTTGGAGCTGCACACTGGCAACGCTCTTCTGCACACGGTCCGACGGGCTGGCGGTCGGTGCAACTTTTCCGCCGGTCACGGTGACAGTGAACGTCTCTAGCGACGCTCCCGCTAGCGTGACCAACTCGGCCACTGCATCGGGCGGCGGCTCACGATGGAGCACCGCCAAAGACGTAACCAACGTCGGTCCTTAGAGTGGGCCGTCCCGACCCGGTATTTCGGACAATGGTTCCCTTTGGCTAAACGACTGCGGCTCTTCGGCCTCCTATATTTCCTCCAGTACAGCCAGGGCGTATGATGCGGAGCGCTATCAGGAGGGTCATGCCGATGAGGTGCTTGGTCATTATCTTGTTTTTTGCTCTGATCGGCCGCCTGGCCGCTCAGCAATCATCACCTGTCCCGGAGATCCACTACAGCTCGGTCCCTGATTTCCTGAAACTCCCGTCTGACCTCTATTTGGGCGAAGTGCCTGGTGTGGCGGTGAATTCCAAAGGACACATCTTTGTCTTCTCACGCGCCAACAGCACTGGGCCTGCTTATGGTGCAAGCGCGGCACAGCTCTTGGAGTTCAGCCCGGATGGAACCTTTGTGCGCGAGATTGGCCACAATCTCTACGCTTGGTCGTTCGCGCACGCCGTCAAGGTAGACAAACATGACAACATCTGGGTTACCGATAAAGGCTCGGACATGGTGATCAAGTTCAACCCCGCGGGACGAGTGGCAATGGTGTTCGGACGCAAACAGGAGGCCTCCGACGAGGGGACGGCGCCGCTGAAGCATCCTCAGCCGCCGCTGCCTCCGGTTGACGGAATGTTCAGGCAGGTGACTGATGTGGCTTGGGACTCAGCCGACAACACTTACATTAGCGACGGCTACATCAATTCCCGAATTGCGAAGATCGATAAGGATGGCAACTGGATCAAGTCCTGGGGCGAGCCCGGCGACAAGCCCGGCCAATTTAGCACGCCGCATAGCCTTGCAGTTGACGCCCAGGGGAATGTCTATGTGGCGGACCGCGGCAACCGGCGGATTCAGGTTTTTGACGGCGATGGCAAGTTTCTCCGCCAGATCACCATCAACGTGCCGGTGGATGCGAACGCTCGACCCGCGATCGGCAACAAGCCGACGCAGCCCACGGGCACAATGGCGCCCGGCGCACCGTGGGCGATTTGCATTACCCCTCCGCCTAATCAGGTTTTGTA
>Ga0070741_10016726_pt1 | contig 12163 bp, 8 predicted proteins | sample Coa_R1_4_FD_66440 | JGI IMG/M metagenome (GOLD analysis project Ga0070741, IMG submission 66440) | Surface soil microbial communities from Centralia Pennsylvania, which are recovering from an underground coalmine fire - Coalmine... | ecosystem: Environmental > Terrestrial > Soil > Unclassified ...
TGGCCTGGAGTGCCAGTTCGTAATGCGTTGCCGGTGGCGTTGCCACGGCGACGGCTTCGACCGAGGGGTCATCGATCACGTCCTGGGCAGCGGTCGTCACCCGCACGCTCCGGTTCATACCGACGACTTTGGCCGCCCGGGAGCGGTCGAGATCGCAGACGTACCGAAGCTCGGCCCCCTCCTGCGCCAGAATGTTCCGAACGAGGTACGGTCCCCAATACCCGGCGCCGAGCACCCCAACGACGACAGTCGGCAGCCCAGGCTCGAGGACCGGATCGTGGTCGTCGATTTCGACGACAGGTTCCGTGTCCTCAGTAATCCGTACCACGCCGCGGATTCCTCCATAGGTCTCGAACATGTCCGACGTCAGGACCAGACGGCTCCGCCCCAGCCGTCCACGCCGGGCCCGCCCGTCAGGGCTGGATGCTATCCGGCGACAGCTCGGAACCGGCGTATTCCCGACGCCGAGCGTCATCAGAGAAGTGGGCATCAACGCTCAGAGTGGTCGGCTCGGGATGCTGCAGCAGGCGCCACAGCCGCAGCAGCTCCGACGTCGAATGGAAGACGTCTCGAATCCTGATAGACGACTGGCCGAAGGTGCGCTCGTGATAAGGCCGATGGACCCTGTCGCAGACGAAGCCTTGGCGGTAAGCCCTGATGATCATCTCGGTGGCCAGGGTGCTCACACCCCGGGTTGCCACGTCGATTTGATCGAGCACCGCTCGACGGTACGCCTGGACGAAGTTGTAGTCGCGGAACGGCGCCCGGAAGAGGAGCCGGATCAAGGCCACGTTGGCGATCGAAATCAGCTTCCGGGCGAGGCCGTAGGCGGCCCGGTCGATACGCTCGACCACGACGACATCCGCCCCGGCATCGAGTCTGGCCAGGACGTGCCTCATGTCGACCGGATCGAAGGCAAGGTCGGCAGCGTCAGCGAGGACGACCTCCCCGACGGCGGAGCGGTAGCCCGTCAGCATCGCTTCGACGAAGCCCCGGTTCCGTGGATGCTGCACAACCCTGACCTCGGGGCACTCGGCGGCAATCGATTCAGCCTTGGGGTAGGTGTCATCCGCTGAACCGTCGTCGACCACGACGACCTCGAACCCCCGACCCGTCTCCCTGAGCGCCGCGACCGTCCGCCGCACCGCGCCAGCGATTCCCTCGCCCTCGTTGTAGGCAGGGATGACGAAGCTCAGGTAGACCGGTTGCGGGGACGACTCCGACGGTGCCACAGCACGACGACAGTACCCCATCCGAGAGTTGAAGCACGGGATCTACACGGGCTTCACCAGGTCCTTCGGGTGCAAGGTGAACGCACCGAGGCGGCCGGCGAAGGCGAGTTCGTAGGCCGCGTCTCCGACGTATACGACCGGGTTCGAACCTCGCCAGGACGCAGTTGTCTCGGCGCACAGGCGGTAGGCGCGACTGAAGCGGGCGAAGTTCGACTTCGGCCCCGCGAGAGTCTCCCTGCCGGCAATGTGGACTAGGCGGCCAGCAAGGTCCGGCCATCGGTCGAAGAACGCCCGCACGCAACGCTCGGAATTGCTCGTCAACACTGCGAACACCGCGGTGTCACCGAGGGCTGCGCACACCGTCTCGACGGGTTCCGCCACACGAGCAGCGTCTGTTTCGGCCCGGGCGACGATCTCCCAGTCGGCGGCCCGACGACCGGTCCAGAGGTCGTCGATCCGGGTGACTCCGAGCCTCTTCCGCAACCCGACCCAGTCAACGTCCAGCACAGCGATCGTCCCGTCGAAATCAAGGACAGGGGCGCGGCCAAGCATCGAGCTCGTCAGCTGGTACCAGGCGATAGCCCATATCGACCATTCGAATCCAGTACAGGTCCGGCGGTAAGGGAGACGATTCGCCGCTCGAGAGCTCTTCCCCCAAGGCGCAGCGTAGGTACAGGGCCGGCAAGTTCAACCCGGCGTGGGCGAAGAAATTGCAGGTGGTCGGGAACCGGCCTGCATTGATCTCGGTCACCTTGAGGGTCCCGTCGATGGCTTCCTTCATGTCAACGTGATAGACGCCCTGCGGCGAGGCGTCGAGAGCTAAGACCGCATCTTGGCCGAGGAGGTCGACCCGCTCGTCTCGGACGGTTCGGGCCACCGCAGCACTCGAGGTCTGGCCGCTCGGCGTCACGTGTCCGTAGAAATATTCGAGCCGTTCACGGGCCTGAGCGGCCACCAGCCGTCCGTTCTGCCAGACGCTCTCGTAGGCGAACTCGCGTCCGGGGAGATACTCCGAGGCCACGAAGTCCCCGGCGCCGAGCCCTCGCTCGGCAGCCCACCACTCGACCCAGGCGATGGCCTGCCCAGCACTCCGGACGGGGAGGGCGCCTCGCGACCCGGCGCCGACTCGTGCTCGGACCCAGGCGCGCCCAAACCTTGACACGAGGCTGGCGACCCCGGACCGGAGCTCCTCGCTGTTCGCGAATGAGATCGTCTCTGGGGCCGGAACGCCGGCGGAGTGCATGGCCGCGTTGAAGCTCGCCTTTTCTCCCGCCACGTCGAGGGCCTCCTGCGACGGAAGGAATGTGCGGGCCGGGACTCGGCCCCGGATGGCTCCGAGAACCCGCACATCGGGGTCAGGCTGCGCGTGGATCAGCTCGACCCCGTACTTCATGACAGTGGCCGACAGCGCGCCCAGGTACCCGTCTTCCCCCGCGCGTGGGACGACAACTCTAGTGTCCGCCCTGGAGAGATGAAGATGGATCGGTGAGCAGTCGGCACCCACTACGTCGAGATCGGGATTGGAAAGACGGAGGGCGTCGAGGACGTTGCTGGCTGCCGAACCGCCTGCGCCGAGCATCAGGATGGTCGTCACCGCCCGAATCCTATGTCGCGGCCTCGCGCCGTCGGACTCAAGGCTCTGTACGCTTTTGTGCGCAAAGTGGGCTGAGTGGCCCGAGTTCTTACGACCTCCGCCCGTCCGCCATCGCTTGGGGGAGGCCGGATACGATACGCCAACGTGCTGAATACGGGGGCTGCCGCCGGAGCTGCTTCGTCCACGGCATTGTGCGGGGCGGCTGTTCGCGGGAGTTGCCCGCCGTACGCGCCCAGGGCAACGTCCAGCTTCCGGGGCGCGACGTCCGACCCGGGTCAGAGGTGAGCTTTGGTTTCCGTTCCACCCCCTGAGAACCCTTACTCTCGAAGCCTCGATGGCGCCGGTCTCGATCCGAACTCGAGCTACGCCTACGTCCTCGAACTCGCCGGGGCGCCGGCTACCGCGCTCGACGTCGGCTGCAACACGGGCTACCTCGGCAGCCTGCTGATGGAACGTGGGACGAAGGTCTGGGGGATCGACAACGACGCGACCGCCCTGGCCCAGGCGGCCGCCGCCGGCGTCGAAGCCGAATTGGCCGATCTCGACGTCACCCCACTCTCCGAGATATTTCGCGGCCGGCGATTCGACGTTGTGATCTTCGCCGACGTGCTCGAACACCTGAAACGGCCCGACCTCGTCCTGGCTGATGCCCACAGCATCCTGGCCGACGGGGGCCGGGTCGTCGCGTCGATCCCGAATGTCGCCCACGGCAACGTCCGGCTCGATCTCCTGCTTGGTCGGTTCGGATACACGAAGATCGGCCTCCTCGACCATACCCATCTGCGGTTCTTTACGGGCGAAACGGTCACCGCCCTGTTCCGGGACGCCGGTTTCGGCATCGACGCGATCCGCCATGTCTGGGCTCCGGTCGACAGCGAACGCATTTTGGAGGCGGTCCGTGCCCTCGGCCTTCCACCAGCGGCACCTGAGCTTCTCAATCTCCTGAGCGGACGTTCCGCCGAGACGTTCCAGTACGTCGTCGCGGCCAGGCCCGGCCTCGACCGACGAGGCTCCGGCGGAGAGTCGTTCTGGACTATCGGGGATGAACCCAGGACCGTCGGCAAGGAACCTCATTACCTCAGCCTCGAGGCCGTCCCGAACGTCGTCGCCGAGATGCGAAACGTCATCCGAGGGCTCGAGGCCTCCCTGGAAGAGACCGGTGCACTCTTACAACAGACGATCCACGACAAGGACGATCTGATCCGCGGTCTCGAGGCCTCCCTACATGACACCCGCGCTTATCTTGATCAGGTGATCGTCGACAAGGACGAATTGATCCACGGTCTGGAAGCCTCACTCACGGAAACAAGGGAGTACTACGACCAGGCCCTCCAAAGCCTCGAAGCAAATGCGGCTCGGCTCGAAGCGGAGCTCGCCGACGCCCGGCACGAGCTCGAACGCCTCACGCTGCCCTCGGTCACCGTCATCGTCGTCAACTGGAACGGTGAGCATCTGCTCCCTGAATGCCTCGCGTCTCTGCAAGGCCAGACATACCCCGTCGATCGCTACCAGATCGTGCTCGTCGACAACGGTTCGACTGACGGGTCAGTGCGTGAGGTGAGGCGGCTCTTTCCAGAGGTGAGCATCATCGAAGCCGGAGAGAACCTCGGGTTCGCTGGCGGCAACAACCTCGCGATCTCCCGTTCCGACAGCGAATTCCTCGCCCTCCTGAACAACGACGCGGAGGCTGACCCCGGATGGCTGGAGCATCTGGTTTCGGTTGCGAAGAGTGATTCGACCATCGCCGCCGTGAACTCGAAGATCTGGCTCACGGAGGATCGACTGGACCTCAGCGTTGAGGTCTCCGACGTCTTCGTGCCGGGCGAGCATGATCCTCGTTGCCTCGGTGCGGCGGTCGGCACACGAGCCGTCGTTGGCGGCAACGAGGAGAGCGTTGAGTTCCTCCGCGGCGGATTCGGGCTCGAGGGGAATGAGCACGGACCGTTCCGGTGGATTTCGCGCTCGGCCAACATTCGGGTAACCGTGAGGAACTCGGCCGCCGGCACCGTCCGGTTACAGCTTCTGCCGGCACCGTTCCCAGGGGGGAGCCAGCCGAGGGTGATCTTCAAGATGGGCGATCGCACGGTGGCCGAAGTTGTGGTCCCGACCGACAGGGCCACCGCGGTCGAAATCCCGTTCGAACCGAGCGACGTCAGGCCAGTCGTGCAGAACGCAGGGTCCGTGGTCCTACCGGACGGTGCCGGCCGGGATCGCGGCACTATCGTCGTGGGTACCGAAGTGTTCTACGAGTCCGACAACGGGCAGTTCGACATGGTCGAGGACGTACCGGCGTTCTGCGGGGCGGCCGTGCTCCTCCGTCGCGAAGCGCTGCAGGAGGTCGGACTGTTCGATGATTCCTTCTTCATGTACTACGAGGACACCGATCTGTCACTTCGTCTTCGGTCCGCCGGATGGCGGATCGTGGTCGCGCCCATGGCGACGGTTCGCCACCGGCACAGCGCGACGAGCGTCGAGTGGTCACCTCGCTTCTGTTACTTCACCGAGCGCAACCGGTTGCTGATGCTCATAAAGAACGCCGATCCCGCACTAGCCGCCAAGGAATGGGTCCGCTATACGGCCCGTCTCCTACGTCCGACGGAGACGCCGGAGAACCGTAGCCGGATGGTCCGCGTGCAACGGTCGCTGATGAAGCGACTCCCCAGCGCCTTGCGGGCCCGACACGCCGCTCGCGTGCATGGCCAGCCCACCATCAGGCTACGTCCGGTAGAAGGTCCTCCCCCTTCGATTGACACCCCCGCAGCGCGGTGAGAATCGCCGTCTACAATCGCTTCCTCACCACGCTCGGCGGTGGCGAACGGTACATGCTGAAGATTGCCGAGATACTCGGTCGCCACGCCGAGGTCGACGTACTGAGCCAGACCCTCGTATCCCACGACGTCATCCGCGCCCGCCTCGGGATCGACGTCGACCACGTCAACATGGTTCGGCTCCCGGACGACGCAACCGGCACCGTTGAGAAGGCGAGTGCCGACTACGACCTCTTCATCAATGCGTCGCATCTCGACCCAGTGTCGTCGCGAGCGCGGGCGTCGGTTCTGCTGGTGTACTTCCCCTCGGCGAGGAGCACAGGCTGGAGGTCGCTCGTCCGTCGGGCCGTCGAGCAATACGCCCGGCCGCTCCTCTGCATCCCGGTACTCGATGGTGGGTTCGGCCCCGAGGAATGGAGCGGCGATACGCCGTTCCGGTGGACGAACGGTGAGGGTCGGGTAAAGCTCTCGACGAGGAACGGCTCGCCTCCCGAGTTGAGTGTCCGCTTGGCCAGCTTCCGGCACGACAACACCGGCCCCGAAGTCGTTTTCGCATCAGGGTCGCACGAGATCGCCGTCGTGAATGTTCCACCCGGCTCCGACTTCCGTGAGTTCCGGATCACCCCGACGCAAAAAGAGGACGGGGTATTTCAGCTTTCAATCCGCTCCGATACGTTTGAACCTCCGGCCATCGTCAACGACCGGCGTCGGCTCGGCGTCGCGGTGGGGACAATTTCGCCCGTCGGGTGGCGGAAACGGGTTGCCCGGCACACTGTCGAGCGGCTCTCATTTCGTCCCGGAGAGGAACTCCACACCGAGTGGCCCAGCCGGACGCCGCGGTACGTCACGTCATATGACTCCATCTGGACAATATCGAAGTTCGTCCGCTACTGGACGGAACGATATTGGGACACGCGTTCATCTCTGATCAACCCTCCGGTGGATGTCGAAGGAATCCAGGCTCTCGGTCTCTGGCCGAAGGAGAACCTCATTCTCAACGTCGGACGCTTTTTCGAGGGTCACCACAACAAGAAACACATCGAGATGATCCGGGCCTTCGGAGGAATGGTCGACGCCGGGCTCCGGGGCTGGACGTTGGTGCTTGTCGGGGGCTCCTCGGAAGAGCCGGTCCACCGTGAGTATCTGCGACGGGTGCGTAGTGAAGCCGCCGGTCTCCCCGTCGTCATCGCGCCCGACATCCCGTATTCCGAACTGCTCAACCTCTACTCCCGGGCTTCGATTTACTGGCATGCCACCGGTCTCGACGAAGACGAACGGCGCGATCCGGCGGCCATGGAGCACTTCGGTATCACCACCGTCGAGGCTATGGCCGCCAGCTGCGTACCGGTGGTGATTCGCCGCGCCGGGCAGTCCGAGATTGTCAGCCACCAGCAGAACGGCCTGTTGTGGAACGACCTCGAGGGGCTGAAGGCATCGACGTGGGCGGTCATCTCCGATCCCACCCTGCGGTCCAAGCTCTCGGCGGCGGCACGATGCCGCAGCCTCGATTTCTCTCACCGCGAGTTTGAGCGGAAACTGCTCCGACTCGTCGATGCCGTCGCGCCGCTTCGCCGGCGCCAGTACGCTGACGCGGTGAATTGAAGCTGAGTCACTCTGCGGTTGTGCTGGGGATGGGCACATGCGAACGCTGAGCGCGATCGGCGACCTCGTCCAGGTGGATCCGAACCGAGAGAGGCATCGCCGTGACCCAGGCCTGATCGGCTGGGACGCCCCAGCGGCGTCGTTTCTCCAGTCCCCCACGAACCTGCAACATGTGCGGCTGGTTCGGAGGTCCGTTTGCGGCACGGTCCAGTGTGAATCGGCAACCTGCCCGGGGTGGCAGAAGCATCGAGCGAGGCCGGTTTCTGTTTCGCTGCTTCGCAACCCGGGTCAGGTATCGAACCGGCTTCCCGGTCCGCATGTCAAGCCCACGACTGGGTTCCGTGTACCGGCAAGTGATGTCCGACCGGTGGGTCTACTTCACCATCGAATTCGACCGTTTGTCGCGCCAACGCGACCTCGTCCTCGGCCTCCAGCACCTCGGCCTTGCCAACGACGCGCGCTGGACAGGGTGACGACGGCGCATGTCCTGGAGCACGTGCCGGACACCGACCGAGCCCTGACCGGACTGTGGCGAGTCGTTAAGCCATGCGGCAACCTCCTCCTCTCCGCCCCGATCCTCAGCGATGCGAACGCACCCTCCGCGGAACCGGAAGACCACGGCGACAACACCTTGGCGTTCTACCACTTCGGGTTCGACCTCACGGAGCGGCTACGCGGACACGGGTTCACAAGCAGCGTCCTGGTGACGACGGATTTCAAGAATCTCGTCGCCAAGTCCACCAGCGTCTTCACCGAGACGAGTTCCGAGTTCGTTGCTCCGTCGATCTTCGACGGTGCAAACGTCGATGACATGGTGGCCTCCCAGTCGTCCGCTCTGCTTCTGGGTCCTAAGCCCGCCTACATGTTCGTCGTGTCGGTGTACCTCAAGCGATCATGAGTATCGCCTCGTCGGAGCGAGCACCACAGACCAACGATCCGCCGCAGCCGGACCCGCCGGTACGGCGCACGGTGACCGCGGCCTTTGCGGTCGTGGCGGAGGTGCTCCTAGTAGTCGTCGTCACCGCCATCGCGGTCGTGCTCGTGTTCCACCTGTGGAACCAGCCCTTGCGACGGCCGTTCAACTACCAGCGTGACAGTCTCTCGATGCTCTCGGTCGTGAAGTCGATCCTCGAGCACGGGTGGTTCGAGCACAATCCGAGTCTTGGGTTTCCTTTCGGACAGCACTGGGGCGATTATCCGCTCGAGGGTGACAGCCTGCATTTCGTATTGATCAAGGCTTTCGGTTTGTTCAGTAAGAACCCAGTGCTCGTGACCAACGCCTATTTCTTGGGCGGTTTCGTTGCTGTCTCCGTCACGTCATTCTTGGCGCTCCGATACCTGAAGCTTTCGCTCTGGCCCTCGCTGACCGCCGCAGTCCTGTTTTCGTTCCTTCCGTACCATTTCCTGCGGGGCACGGGGCATCTCCTGCTGGGTGCTTATTGGTCGGTCCCGCTGTCATGCGTGCTGATCCTCCTCGTGCTGGAGACCCAGCCGCTTGTCCCGCGTGGTGAGCGCGGACTCCGGTGCTTCGGCCGTGCCGTGCCGCTTTTCGCTGCAACCCTCGTCATCGCCTGCACCGGCACCTACTATTCGGCCTTCTTCATGGTGCTGGCCACCTTGGCCGGCGGACTCAGAAGCCTGGCCACGCGCCGCTGGCGACCACTGCTGGCGGGGATGACGTTGTCGGGCTTCGTCGTGGCCTGGTTTGCACTCGCCAGTATTCCGGCCCTTCTGTACCAGCATCAGCATGGGAAGAATCCCGAGGTCGCCCGCCGAACGGTCCAGGAGAGCGACTATTACGCGTTGCGGCCCATCCAGATGGTGATGCCCGTTCCTGGTCACCGTATCCGCCCACTGTCGAACGTGACGGCCAGGAGTCTGAAGGCTCCGAACAACTCTGAAGGCACCTCTTATCTCGGTTCGGTAACCTCCATCGCCTTCATAGTCCTGCTCGGGATCTGCTGCCTGGCGATCGCTGGACGCCCGCCCCGAAGCCAGTTCATTGCCGACGTGTCGCTCCCCGTCGTTCCTGCGTTGGTCCTGGCCGTGACCGGCGGTTTTTCGTGGATCATCGGTCTCAGCGGGTTCACGGAGATCCGCGCCTGGAACCGAATTTCCGTCTTCCTCGCCTTCTTTAGCCTCGCCGCCGCGGCGTCCGCTGCCGACCAAATCCTGGCGGTTGTCACCAGTCGCACATCAACTCGGATTCTCGCTCCCGCACTCGCCGTTATCATCGTTACAGTAGGCGTCCTGGACCAGACGAGCAGTGCCATTGTCCCGGACTCCAGGCGCTCAGCGGCCGAATTCGACAGTGACGCTCGGTTCGTCCGCCGACTGGAAAGCCAGCTCCCCACAGGTGCGGCGGTGTTTCAGCTGCCGTATCTACCCTTCCCGGAGGGTGAACTCGAGACCCATCACCCAATGGTCGATCTAGACCCCCTACGCGGCTATGTTCACTCCCACCGGCTGCGATGGAGCTACGGGGGAATGCGCTATAGGGACGGCGACTGGCAAGTCTCAGCCGTCAGACAGCCCGTCAGCGAGATGGTCGCCTCCATAGCCGCGGTCGGGTTCCAGGCGGTGTGGATCGACCGTTTCGGCTATTTCGACCGCGGCCGGACACTCGAGGAGCACCTCAGGCAGCTGCTTGGCAGCGATCCCGTCGAGAGCGACGATCACCGATTCGCCTTCTTCACCCTCGAGGGGTTCATTCGAGCGCAAGCGGCGGCGCTTGGCCCCCAAGGAGTGGCTTCGCTCCGTGCCGCGGCCTTGGCGCTGCCGCGACTCCGCAACCTTTCGGGGGTCACCGAGGAGCACCCCGGGACGGGGGAACCGGAACTTCTAGCCGCCAACGAGGCAACCATCGAAGTGACGAATCGAACGATCCACAATCAGTCCGTGACCCTTCAAGCGTCGTTGTCCTCTCTCGTCGGTGAGCCGCTGGACGTTCAGCTCTCTCTCGGAGGCAGGTCGGCGACGGCCACCGTTGGTGTTCTTCCCTCGCAGATCACGCAGCGGTTCACCTTGCACCCGGGGAAGCAGACGCTTCTCCTGCAGGCCACCTCGGCCCCCGGCAATGTGGTCCGGATCAATCGACTGGAGGTGACGGCCTCTCCCTGATCGGAGGGCGTTTCAGACGCGACCCGGCGAGGTGTTCTCGCGCTGACGGGCGGGACGACCGTAATGCATTAGGAGGCCCGTCAGAAGGGCCAAGACGACCACCATGACGGCGTCGGTGACCATACGCCTCTCCGCCTCGACCCAGGGCACGGCATGAAGGGCGAACGTCTTCACGAACCCGGCATCGTCGCCCGGTACCACGGTCCACGGCCGCCAGACAAGAACCGTGGCAAGCCACAGGACGCCCACGCCGAGGTCCGTGGACGATGGCGTCATCTTGGCCAGAGTCGACATCACGAGAATCGTCGCGAGGACGCCTGCAGTGAGCAGGAGACGGTCTAGGTCGCTGCCTCCGATGTAGGCCAGGAGGAAGTGCCCGAGGGCTACCCCGGCGATCACCCTCGTGATCCGGTCGGGGTAGGCAGTGGCGCCGAAGCGAGGCAACAGGCCGCATACGAAACCCAACCCGCTGACGGTCATCCAGACTGCGATCGCGACGCCATGCGGGCTGGAGAAATGCACTCGCAACATATGACCTACGAGCGGCAGGCCCGATGGCCCGCTGAATCCGATACCGCTTACCGGCTGGGTAAAGCCTACGCCCAGAGCCAACACGGAGGCCGCAATGTTGCCGAACCAGAGTCGTCGGTTTCGGGGGCAGAGGACAACCGCCACGGCCATTCCGATCATGATCGGAGGGCCCCATGCTTCCCGGCATAACGTCACAGCCGCGGCGAATGCGATGGAGGACCAGTGTCGACTGTCCACCAACGCGATCCAGGCCAGCCCGAGCGCCAAGGCCGTCTCATCGGTCAACGCCGGATAGCTGAAGGCGAGGTGCCATGTCGAGGGCGCCAAAAGGACGAGTGAAGCCGCGACAACACCGGCACTCGCTGCGCGGCCCGCAGTGCTACGCCGCCGCAAAGCAAGCCGACGCACCAGTGCGAACGTCAAGGCAGCGCTCGCGAAGAGCGCGACCGCATCGAGCATGAGGAAGCGGGCCGTCACGGGACCGAAATGCAGAAGGCGGACGATAGCGGGGGTCAGTATCCGCCGATTGTACGGCAATATGCCTCTGTGACCCATCGCCATTGCGCAGTAGTAACGTCCGTCATACCCGCAGTGCTCAGCTCGATGAATCTGTTCGGCGGTCGAGGCTTGCCACGCCATTGCAGCGATCGCCGCCGCGGCAGCCATAGCAGCGACAACAGACAGGGCATCCCGTTTCGTCCGGTCGGCCATGACACGCTATACCTAGCACAGAGTCCTCTGCAGGGCAGGCCGGACCCCTGGCGACCCGACGCTCGAGGTCCGAGCCTCTACCAGCCCTCGTCGCGGCCGGCCCACTCCGACCAGACTTCCGCGGGCCGCCGTGACCAGCGCCGGGCAAGACGGCGCCGTTCGAAAAGGCCGCGGGTGATCCGCCAGGCCAACGGTCCGGCCATGCCGGACGGGGGGCGATCCACCGGGCTAGGTACTTCGGACCGGACCGCACCGACCGGCGCGTTTCGCGCCAGCGCGTAGATCCGGTTCCGGGCGGCGAGGAAGCGGACACGCTCGCTGGACGGCCCGCCGGTGGAGGCACCGCCGACGTGGCGGACGACGCCGTTCGGCTCGTAGAGGATCCGCAGGCCGGCCAGCCGAGCCCGCCAGCACCAATCGACGTCCTCGTAGTAGGCGAAGAAGGACTCGGCGAGACCCCCAATTCGTGCGAAGGTCTCGGCTCGGGCGACGAGGGCGGCGCCGGTGGCGGCGAAGCGCTCGGCGGGTGCGTCGAACGAGCCGTCGTCGGGGGCTTCGAAGCCGTAGTCGCCGGCGTGACCTTCGGCGCTGAGATAGACGCCGGC
>Ga0070741_10016727_pt1 | contig 12163 bp, 14 predicted proteins | sample Coa_R1_4_FD_66440 | JGI IMG/M metagenome (GOLD analysis project Ga0070741, IMG submission 66440) | Surface soil microbial communities from Centralia Pennsylvania, which are recovering from an underground coalmine fire - Coalmine... | ecosystem: Environmental > Terrestrial > Soil > Unclassified ...
TGGCTTGGGGCGGCCCTGCGCCACGTCGTCGCGAGCGCGTATCACGCGGGCCGGTTTCGAGCCGGAGGTGATCAGGCTTCCGCGGGCTCGCCGCGCGCGCGCAACGCGCCCGGCACCGGCACGTTCACCGTCTCGCGAATGCGCAACTCGATCTCCTGCGCGACCTCGCTGTGCTCCCGGAGGTACTCGCGCGCGTTGTCCTTGCCCTGACCGATCTTGTCGCCGTTGTAGGCGTACCACGCGCCGGACTTGTCGACGATGTCGTGCGCCACCCCAAGCTCCAGGATTTCGCCTTCGCGCGAGATGCCTTCGCCGTACAGGATGTCGAACAGCGCTTCCTTGAACGGCGGCGCGACCTTGTTCTTGACGACCTTCACGCGCGTCTCGTTGCCGATCACCTCCTCGCCGCGCTTGATGGCGCCGATGCGGCGGATGTCGAGGCGCACCGATGCATAGAACTTGAGTGCATTGCCGCCGGTGGTCGTTTCCGGGTTGCCGAACATGACGCCGATCTTCATCCGGATCTGGTTGATGAAGATGACCAGCGTGTTCGCGCGCTTGATGTTGGCCGTGAGCTTGCGCAGCGCCTGGCTCATCAGCCGCGCCTGCAGGCCAGGCAGCTGATCGCCCATCTCGCCTTCGATCTCGGCCTTGGGCACGAGTGCGGCGACCGAATCGATCACGATGACGTCGATGCCGCCGGAGCGCACCAGCATGTCGGCGATCTCGAGCGCCTGCTCGCCGGTGTCGGGCTGCGAGATGAGAAGATCGCCGACGTTGACCCCGAGCTTGCCGGCGTACACCGGATCGAGCGCGTTCTCGGCATCGATGTAGGCGGCCGTGCCGCCCATGCGCTGCACTTGCGCCACGACCTGCAGGCACAAGGTGGTCTTGCCGGACGATTCGGGGCCATACACCTCGACCACCCGGCCGCGCGGCAAACCGCCGACGCCGAGCGCGATGTCGAGTCCGAGCGAGCCGGTGGAGACGACCTGGAGATCGTTCTGCACCTGGGACTCGCCCATGCGCATGATCGAGCCCTTGCCGAATTGCTTCTCGATCTGCGCGAGGGCAGCCGCGAGCGCCTTGCCTTTGTTGTCGTCCATGGGAATCGGGTTTCCTAAAGCCTTGGGTTGGGTGGGACGTCACGGCTCGGCACCCGCGACGCTCGCATGCGCGAGATCCCGCTGGCCCGACCGATCATACGGCGATTATGGCATAGAACGATCGTTCGATGGAGCCTCCGAACGGCCGAATCCGAACGGTCGAGGCGAGGTGTTGCGAAAATGCACGTTGCGTCAGCGCGGCGGCTCGAGCAGCCCCTGAAGCGCCGCCACGACGCTCGCCCGGCGCACGCTCTCGCGGTCTCCGGGGAAGTGGAAGGTCGTCGCCACGGGCGCCTCGCCCCGGCGGCACCAGGCGATGCACACCGTGCCGACCGGCTTCGCCTCCGAGCCGCCGCCCGGCCCGGCAATCCCGGTCACGGCGAGCGCGACGTCGGCGGCGCTGTGCGCGATCGCGCCGCGGGCCATCTCGCAGGCCGTGGCTTCACTGACCGCGCCGTGACGCTCGATCGTGTGCGCCGCGACACCGAGCATCTCGGTCTTCGCGCCATCGGAGTACGTGACAAAGCCGCGCTCGAACCAGCGCGAGCTTCCGGCGATCGACGTGAGCGCCGCCGCGATCATGCCTCCGGTGCACGATTCGGCCGTGGCAAGCATTGCGCCTCGGGCAACGAGCGCGTCCGCAATGCGCTCGACGCATGCCTCGATGGCGCGATCGCTGATGCGCGCGCTCATTCGCATGCGCCCGGGCGGCCGCGATAGTGATACGTGTACACCGTGGAGAATCCCAGTGCGCGGTACAGCGCGATCGCGGCCGCGTTGCTCGCATTGACCTGCAGGTAGACGGTCGCGAACGCACGCTCGTACGCCCAGGCGAAGAGCGCAGCTACGGCCGCGCGCGCGTAACCCCGCCGGCGCGCATCGGGCGCCGTCACGACATCGAACAGTCCGACGATGTCGCCCTCGCCCGCCATTTGCGCCGCGGCGACGATGGCGTCCCGCACTCGCACGACCACCATCCGGGAGACCAGCGGTGACGCACGCAAGCGCTCGAGGTGCGCCTCGCGCTGGACGGCAGACGAGCCGCGCAGCGCACCGACCGCCTCGGCAAAGCTGGCCGGATCGACCGTGCGCACCTCGCTCTCATCGTCGAGATCGGCCGCCGCGGGCGGAGCATCGAGAAGCATGGCCTGCACGAGCGTTTGGTCGAACGCGACGTAGCCCGCGTGGTGCAGCAACTCGTCGAGATTGCCAGGGTGACAAAACGGCGTGAGGCGAAAGATCGTCGGCAGGCTGCAACGCGCGTAGGTGCTTTCGCAATAGGCGATCTTCTGCCCGATCGGCAAGCTCGACGCGAAATGCGCGTTCACGCTGCGCGCGCGCTTGGCCGAGCCCGGCGAAAGGCGCAGGATCCAGCCGTCGTAGAAGAGCTGCCGTTGCGTCTGCAGCGCATTGAGGCCCGCCTCCTCGATGCGTGCCGCGTCGATCGCCGTGGCGGTGCTTGTGGCCGGGGAGCTCATGCGCGCAAGTGGTCCCATATCGCGAGCACGAGAATGGCATACGCGGCGGCGAGGAGATCGTCGGCCATCACGCCCCAGCCATTCTTCCAGTGTCGGTCGAGCGCACGAATCGGCGGCGGCTTCACGATGTCGAAGATGCGAAAGAGCACGAAGCCCGCCATCATGCCGCGCAGGCTGGGCCCGGTGAAGAGCAGCACGAGCAGGAATGCGACGAACTCGTCGCACACGATCGCGCCATGATCGGGCACGCCCAGATCGCGCCCGGCGATCTGCGCTGCCCATATCCCCAGCATGCCCAGGAGCACGATCACGGCCGCGAAGATCACGTTGTCGACATGACGCCACATCGCGAACGCGATGGGAAACGCGACCAGCGTGCCGAAGGTTCCGGGGGCGAAGGGCATGAGCCCGGTGCCGAACCCGAGGGCGTACAAATGCGCAGGATGCCGCCACAGGAATCCCGGCGGAGGAGGCGTGCCCTTCACGCGGCAGCGAAATGGTCGAAGGCGGCCGGCGCGGCCATCGGCGTGCCGTGCTCGTCGAGCAGCATGAGCCCCGGCAGTTCCGTGATCGTGCCGATCCGCGTCAGGACGCAATGCTCGCGCGTGGCGATGGCGGCGATCGCATCGCGGCGCTCGACGCCTGCGGTGAAGCAAAGCTCGTAATCGTCGCCGCCTGCGAGCAGGCACTGCAGGGCAAGGGCGCGCTCGTTGCCATTCAGCTTCTGATCGAGCGCCGCACTGCGCGGAAGGCTCGCGAGGTCGACGGTCGCACCGACGCGCGAGCGCTCCAGGATGTGACCGAGATCACCGGTCAGTCCATCGGAGACATCCAGCGCGGCGCTCGCGACATCGCGCAACGCGAGGCCCAATCCCACCCGCGGCTGCGGCCGATCCAGACGCGCCCGGCAACGCGCCAGGGCTTCCGGCGCAAGCCGGGTCTCGCCGACGAGCGCCGCCAGCGCGAGCGCGGCATCGCCCAGCCGACCCGACACGTACACGTCGTCGCCGGCACGTGCGCCGCTGCGCAGCAGGCCGCGCCCGACCGGCACCTCGCCCATGATGGTCACGCACAGATTGAGCGGTCCTTGGGTGGTATCGCCGCCGACGAGCTCGACGTGATAGGCATCGGCGAGCGCGAAAAACCCGCGCGCGAATGCGGTGAGCCATTCGCGATCCGCCGCGGGCAAGGCGCCCGCGAGCAACGCCCAGCGCGGCAGCGCGCCCATCGCGGCCATGTCCGAGAGATTGACGGCAAGCGTCTTGTGACCGATGAGCTCGGGATCGGCATCGGCGAAGAAATGGCGGCCGCCGACCAGCATGTCGACGGATACGACGAGCTCGGTGTTCGGATGCGGGATCACGATCGCGGCATCGTCGCCGACGCCCACCCGCACATGCGAGTTGCGCGGCGCACGCGCAAAGAAGCGGTCGATGAGCTCGAACTCGTTCACGGAGCTATTCTATTCGGGAAAACGCTCACGCCGCCTCCGTGCGCTCCCGCGCGACGGCAGGCCTGAAGGCGCGAGCGCCGCGCCGTGCGTCAGCCGCGCGCGTTGCGCTCGGCGGCCAGCGCCCGGATCTCGTCGGCGCGCGCCTCGGCGGCAAGCTTGTCCAGCACGCCGTTGACGAACTTGTGACCGTCGGTGCCGCCATACGCCTTCGCGAGCTCCACCGCCTCGTTGATCACCACGCGGTAGGGAATGTCGAGGCGATGCACGAGCTCCCATGCGCCGATCACCAGGATGGCGCGCTCGATCGGCGACAGCTCCTGCGGCGCACGATCGAGGTGCGGCGCGAGCCGCGCCAGAAGCGCATCGTATTCACCGGCGATGCCCGACCACAGGCCGGTGAAATAATCGGCGTCGACGCGGGCGAAGCCCGACGCCTCGGCAAGCTGCGCGCGAATCGCCTCGTCCGCATTGCCCGACAGCTGCTGCTGATACAGGCCCTGCAGCACGAACTCGCGCGCGCGGCGGCGCGGGCTACTCCTCATCGATCACATCCAGCAGCGACGCGAGCTCGAGCGCCGCCTGCACCGCGTCGTGGCCCTTGCCTTCCGCGCGCTCCATTGCCTGCGCGTCCGTATCGGTCGTGAGAATGCCGTTGCCGATCGGAACGCCGAAGTCGAGCGCGACGGAAGCCACGCCCGCGGCCGATTCGTTGGCGACGATCTCGAAGTGATACGTCTCGCCCCGGATCACGGCACCCAGCGCCACCAGCGCATCGTAGTCACCGGTCTGCGCGAGACGCTGCAATGCGAGCGGGGTCTCGAGCGCGCCCGGCACGGTCACGACCAGCACGTTGTCGTCGTCGACTTTGGCATCCGAAAGCGCGCGCAGCGCGCCCTTGAGCAGGAGATCGCCGATCTCCGGATTGAACCGCGACAGAACGATCGCCACGCGGCGGTCCACACCGGACATGTTCGGAGCAATGCGACGAATGGCCATGCGATGGCGAAGGACCCGCGGCGAAAGCGCCGGTCAGGAGGCCTCGGCGAGCGGCGACTGCTCGACGAATCCGGTGACCTCGAGATCGAAGCCCGCCATGCTCGGCATCTTGCGCGGACGCGCCATGAGACGCATCCTGCCCACGTTGAGGTCGCGCAGGATCTGCGCGCCGATGCCGTAGTTGCGCAGGTCGAGCTTGGCATTGACCGGTGGCTCGGTGCCCATGGCACGGCGTCGCAGCTCGTGCGCGCTCTCCGGCCGATGCAGCAGCACCACCACGCCGCGACCCGCCTCGACGATGCGGGCCAGCGCCGTCGAAAGATTCCAGGCGTGGGAATCGCTGTCCGCGTCGAGCAGATCCATCACCGATACCGGCTCGTGCACGCGCACCAGGATCTCCGCGTCGGGTGAGATCGGACCCCGCACGAGCGCGAGATGCGTGGCGTCGGTGAGCTTGTCGCGGTACACGACGAGCCGGAATGCGCCATGCGGTGTGGTGATCGGGCGCTCTCCCACGCGCTCGATCAGTCGCTCGGTGCGGGCGCGGTAATGAATGAGATCGGAGATGGCGCCGATCTTCAGCCGATGCTGGGCGGCGAAATCCACGAGATCCGGCAGGCGCGCCATGGTGCCGTCGTCTTTGAGGATCTCGCAGATCACCGTTGCCGGCGTGAGTCCCGCGAGGGCGGCAAGATCGCATCCGGCTTCGGTGTGGCCGGCGCGCGAAAGCACGCCGCCGGGCTCGGCCATCAGCGGAAAGATGTGACCCGGCTGCACGATGTCGCCGCGTGTCGCGCGCGGCGCGACGGCGGCTCGCACGGTGCGCGCGCGATCGGCCGCCGAGATGCCCGTGGTCACGCCTTCGGCGGCCTCGATCGACACGGTGAAATTGGTGCCGTGCACGGAGCGGTTCGAGCTCACCATCAGCGACAGGTCGAGCTGACGGCAACGCTCCTCGGTCAGCGTGAGACAGATCAGCCCGCGGCCGTGCTTGGCCATGAAGTTGATCGCCTCGGGGGAGACGAAATCGGCGGCGAGCATGAGATCGCCTTCGTTCTCGCGGTCCTCCTCGTCGACGAGGACGACCATGCGCCCGGCCTTGAGCTCGGCGACGATCTCCGGAATGGGTGAGATGGCAGGAGACATGGCGTGATGGGCGCTCCGCCTATTTTACCGTGCCGTGCCGTTGCCGGCCTCGAACAGCGCCAGCGTCGCACGCGACAGGGCGCTGTCCGCATCGCAATAATCGAGCACCACGTCGAAGTGATGCCGGCCGGCAATGAACATCGGGCCCACCGCGCCGGCCGGACGGTTGTCCGGCCACGCCTCCCACAAGAGCTCCGACTGGCGCAGGAACTCGGATGTCTCATTCGCGCCCGCAGCGATCACGAAAGGCGCACGCGTGGTGGGCTGCAGGTAGACCGGCGAGAGGCGCCGCGCCTCGATCGCATCGAGCCGGAAATCGCTGTTGAACGAGAACTGCACCAGCGGCTCGAGATCGTGCACGCCCGACAGCGACACGCCGCCGGCAACGGGATTGGCGTCCACGCCATGCGAGGGCCAATCGGTGGCGTGGAGCATCGCCGTGAGATGCCCGCCCGCGGAATGCCCGCTGGTCACGAGGGTGCGCGCATCGAGCCCGTGCGCGGGTCCCGAGCGCACCACCCACATGAGGGCGCGGCGGCATTCCTCGACGATGCGCTCGATCGTGACGTCGGGGCAAAGGTCGTAGTTGACGTTCACCACCGCGTAGCCGCGCTCGGTGAACATCGGCGCGACGAAGGCGTGCTCGCGCTTGTCCAGCGCCCGCCAGTAGCCGCCGTGGATGAAGAACAGCGTGCCGCGCGACTCGCCGCGCGGACGGAAGATGTCGAGCGTTTCCTTCGCACCCGGCCCATAGCGCACGTCGAGCTCGTGATCGAGGCTCGCGCGCGCAGCGTCCGACAGCTCCGCCCAGCGCGCGAACCATTGCGCATGATCGGGTACGGCGGCGCGGTTGTTGTAACCGCGCTCGACCTCCTCGCGTGTGAGCTGCAGGCTCACCAGCGCGCTTCGACGATCGTCACCGCCAGCGTGTCGACGCCGTCGACGCCGCCCACGAGCTTGTCGCCGGGCACGACGGCGTTCACCCCCGCCGGCGTGCCGGTGAAGATGAGGTCACCGGGCATGAGCTCGTAGTACTGCGACAGGAAGTGCAGCATGTGCGGCACGTCCCAGATCATGTCGGCGAGATCGCCCTGCTGCCGGCGGGTGCCGTTGACGTCGAGCCAGATCGCGCCCTTGGAAAGGACGCCGGTCTTGGTCACCGGATGAATCGGCGAGATGGGCGCCGCCTGCGCGAACGACTTGCCCACATCCCACGGCCAGCGCTTCTCCTTCATCTGGCCCTGCAGGTCGCGCCGCGTCATGTCCAGACCGACCGCGTACCCGTAGATCACCTTGTTCGCCTGTTCCGGCGCGAGGCGCACACCCGACTGGCCGATGGCCACGACGAGTTCGATCTCGTGGTGCAGGCTCTTGGTCGCGAGCGGATACGCGATCTCACCGACGGCGGGCGGGACGACCGGCACGATCGCGTCCGCGGCCTTGGTGAAGAAGAACGGCGGCTCCTTGGTGTCACCCCCCATTTCCTTGGTGTGCTCGGCGTAATTGCGGCCGACGCAGTACACGTGGCGTACCGGAAAGGTGTCGTTCGTTCCGGCAACAGGAACGTTGATGGGAGATGGCGCGGCGATGACGGTGCTCATGTTGGGGTCAGTCCTTGTGCGAGATGAAAACGACCGGTCGGGAATACGGGCGGGATTGTCTCATTCCGCGTCCGGCTGGCGCTCGGGCGCGGCGGCGGCGAAGGCCGGCAGCTCGTTGCAGGCCTCGCCGATACGGGTCAGCGTCGGGTAAGGTGCGAGATCGATGTTCATGCGCCGTGCGTTGGCGAGCTGCGGCACGAGGCACACGTCGGCGAGCGTGGGCACGTCGCCATGACAGAAGCGTCCCGTGGCGCGATCGGTGGCGAGCTGGCGCTCCAGCGGCTCGAAGCCGACATCGATCCAGTACCGGTACCAGCCATCGCGCTGCGCATCGGACAAGCCTAGCGTGCCGGTGAGATAGCGCAGCACGCGCAGGTTGTCGAGCGGATGGATGTCGCAGGCAATCGACAGCGCGATCGCGCGCACCCGCGCCCGTGCGGCCGGATCCGGCGGCAACAGCGGCGGCTGCGGAAAGGCTTCGTCCAGCCAGTCGACAATGGCAAGCGATTGCGTGAGCACGAAGCCCTCGTCGGTGACGAGCGCCGGCACGAGTCCCTGCGGATTGACCGACAGGTACTGCTCGCTGCGCTGCACGTTGCGGCGCAAGTGCACGAACTCGCGCTCCACCTCGACGCCTTTCAAGGCGAGCGCGATGCGCACGCGATATGCCGCCGAGGAACGGAAATAGTCGTAGAGCTTCATGGAAGCGTTGACCCGAAAGCCCGACAGTTTAGCGCCGGACCGCGGCCGCCCGCAGGCGGCGCGTATATGCTAATCCGCGTGCGTGCTTCAGCTGAACGCGGCAATCCCGGTCTGGGCGCGGCCGAGGATCAGCGCATGGATGTCGTGCGTGCCTTCGTACGTGTTCACCGTCTCGAGGTTGAGCATGTGGCGGATGACGTGGAACTCGTCCACGATGCCGTTGCCACCGTGCATGTCACGCGCCATGCGCGCGATCTCGAGCGCCTTGCCGCAGGAATTGCGCTTCATGATCGAGGTGATCTCCGGCGCGGCCTTGCCCTCGTCCTTGAGGCGGCCGAGACGCAGGCAGCCCTGCAGGCCCAGCGCGATCTCCGTCTGCATGTCGGCGAGCTTCTTTTGCACGAGCTGGTTCGCCGCGAGCGGACGGCCGAACTGGTGCCGGTCGAGGGTGTACTGGCGCGCGGCGTGCCAGCAGAATTCCGCCGCGCCGAGCGCGCCCCACGCGATGCCGTAGCGCGCGGAATTGAGGCAGCCGAACGGCCCCTTGAGCCCCTGCACGTTCGGCAGCAGGTTCTCCTGCGGCACGAACACCTCGTCCATCACGATCTCGCCGGTGACGGAGGTGCGCAGGCTGAACTTGCCTTCGATCTTCGGCGCCGACAGGCCCTTCATGCCCTTCTCGAGGATGAAGCCGCGGATGACACCATCGTCGGTCTTCGCCCATACCACGAACACGTCGGCGATCGGCGAGTTGGAGATCCACATCTTGCTGCCGGTGAGGCGATAGCCTCCCTCGGCGCTGCGCGCGCGCGTGACCATGCTGCCCGGATCGGAGCCGTGATTGGGCTCGGTCAGGCCGAAGCAGCCGATCCATTCGCCGGTGGCGAGCCTGGGCAGGTACTTGCTTCGCTGCGCTTCGCTGCCGTAGGTGTAGATCGGGTACATCACGAGCGAGCTTTGCACGCTCATCATGGATCGATAACCCGAGTCGACCCGCTCGATCTCGCGTGCGATCAGGCCGTAGCAAACGTTGTTGAGGCCGGCACCGCCGTACTCCGCCGGAATGGTGGGCCCGAGCAGGCCGAGCTTGCCCATCGCGGGAATGACCGATTCGTCCACGGACTCGTTGCGAAACGCCTCGAGCACGCGCGGCATGAGCTCGCCCTGCGCGAACCCGGCCGCGGTATCGCGCACCATCCGCTCCTCTTCGCTCAACTGCTCGGAAAGGAGCAGCGGGTCGTCCCAGACGAAACGTGCGGTGGCGGTATCTTTGGGCATGGCGATCACCCCTGGTGAGGGCGCAGGCGCGAGATCGATCCGGCGCCGCGACAGAACGCGATTTTAACCGAGCGCGTCGTCGGACTGCCGTTGCGCTGGATCAAGCCCGGCGCAACGCGTTGCCCGCGAACGACCTCAATCGTCGGGAATGACGGCCGTCGCCTCGATCTCGACCCGCGCACCGGCTTCGACGAACGCGGCGACCTGCACGGCGGTCATGGCCGGATAGTGACGACCGATGACCTCGCGATAGGCGACGCCGAGCTCGCGCGAAGCACGAAGGTATTCGTCGCGATCGGCGACATACCAGGTGAGACGCACGAGGTGCGAAGGCTTGCCGCCCGCCTGCGCGAGCACCGCCACGATGTTGGCGAGCGCCTGGCGCGCCTGTGCGACGAAACCGCCGTCCACGAGCTCGCCGCGCGCATTCCAGCCCACCTGGCCCGCCACGAACACGAGGCGGCCCTTCGCCACCATGCCGTTGGCGTAGCCCTTGGGCTCGATCCAGTCCGGCGGCTGCAGCCGCTCCATGGTCATGAGGCACCTTTCGCTTGGCTCGCACGCTCCTCGGCGTCGATCTGCCGCAGCCGGAAGCGCTGCAGCTTGCCGGTCTCGGTGCGAGGTAGCGCGGCGAGGTAGCGCATCGCACGCGGATACTTGTATGGCGCGATCGTGTCCTTGACGAACGTTTGAAGTGCGTGCGTCATCGCGTCGCCTGCACTGTAGCCGGGCTTCAGCACCACGTAGGCCTTGACGATCTGGCCGCGCTCTTCGTCGTGCGCGCCGATGACGCCGCACTCGGCCACTGCGGGATGCAGCAGCAGCGCGCTTTCCACTTCCGGTCCCGCGATGTTGTAGCCCGCGCTGATGATCATGTCGTCGGTGCGCGCCTGGTACACGAAATAGCCTTCGTCGTCGACGAGGTACGCATCCCCGGTGTAGTTCCAGCCGTCGCGCACGTATTGGCGCTGCCGATCGTCGGCGAGGTAACGGCAGCCGGTCGGGCCCTTCACGGCGAGGCGCCCGATCCTGCCGGGCGGCAGCACACGGCCGGCGTCGTCCATCACACAGGCTCGATAGCCCGGCACCGGCCGTCCCGTCGCGCCCGGGCGCGCGTGGGCCTCGTCGTGCGAGATGAAGATGTGCAGGAGCTCGGTCGAGCCGATGCCGTCGATGATCTCGATCCCGGTGACCTCCTTCCACAGGGCGCGCGTGGGCCCGGGCAGCGCTTCGCCGGCCGACACGCATTTGCGCAAAGAGGAGAGATCGTGCTCGCGGGCGTGCGCAGCCATCGCCCGGTACGACGTCGGCGCAGTGAAGAGGACGGTCGCGCGATGGCGCGCGATCGCCGGCAGCAACGCGTCCGGCGCGGCCTGCTCGAGCAGCAGCGTGGCCGCGCCGATGCGCAGGGGAAAGAGCAGCAGGCCGCCCAGACCGAACGTGAACGCAAGGGGCGGGCTGCCGGTGAAGACGTCGTCCGGCCGCGCCCGCAGCATCGAGCGCGGCCAGCAGTCGCAGATCGCGAGCAGATCGCGATGAAAATGGACGGTGCCCTTGGGCTTGCCGGTCGTGCCGGACGTGAAGGCGATCAGCGCGACATCATCGCGCGCGGTATCGACGGCGGTGAAGGTGGCGGGCTTTTTCGCCATGTGCGTGCATAGATCATCCGCTCCGCCGGCACCGAAGAACGCGACCTCGCGCAGCGAAGGACATCGCGTGCGCGCCGCCTCGAGCTCCTGCGCGAGCCGCGCGTCGCACAGCGCATGCGAGATCTGCGCCTTGCCGACGATCTCCGTGAGCTCGCGCGCGCGCAGGAGCGGCATCGTGCCCACGGCGATGGCGCCGGCCTTGATCACCCCGAACCAGCACGCCGCGTGCATGGGTGAATTGGGCGCGCGCAGGAGCACGCGATTGCCGGGCACGACTCCCATGTCCTCGGTGAGCACGCGCGCGATGCGATTGGCGCGCGCATGGAGCTCGGCATACGACCAGCGCAGGAGCGTGGTCGCGTCCGACGACGTCGGCGCGAGAATGGCGGTGCGCTCGCCCCATCCGCGCGCGAGCGCGTCGTCGAGCAGCGCGACCGCGGCGTTCACGCGATCGGCATACTGCAGCTCCGGCACCTCGAACAGGAATTCCGGCCACTCCTCGGTGGGCGGGAGGTTCTCGCGCGCGAACGTATCGACGTGCGCGGTGCAGGCGCGGTCGTTCATCGTGTCGTGCGGCCGCGTCGCGAGGGCGCCGCCTTGATGTTCGCGAGCGCGCCTGCACCCGCGTCCTGTTCGCGCAAGCCGCGCTTGAGCCGACCGAGCAAGCCATGCAGGCGCTCGCGTTCGGCGACCGGCATCACATCGAAGAGCTCGACGATCCAGGCCTCGTGCGCTGCGGCCATGCCATCGAACT
>Ga0070741_10016728_pt1 | contig 12162 bp, 10 predicted proteins | sample Coa_R1_4_FD_66440 | JGI IMG/M metagenome (GOLD analysis project Ga0070741, IMG submission 66440) | Surface soil microbial communities from Centralia Pennsylvania, which are recovering from an underground coalmine fire - Coalmine... | ecosystem: Environmental > Terrestrial > Soil > Unclassified ...
AGCGACTCAGTCATGGCCGTGCTTTGAAGGTAGATAAGGTTGGGATTGACGCCATATAAAGCCGCCGCAAACCACGCGGCGAGATAGTGCGGGTCTCCGAGCCGCGCGGGACGAGTTCCCGGTGTGGCCGGGCCATTTCCCGGCCGAGTTAAGGCTGCCAATCCGTCCCGCACCAGCCGGAATATGCCGACCATGCCAGCAACGTACGCGATCATGAAGGGAAAGGAAGCGCCGAAGCCCGTGTGCCAGGACTGGTTCGAGATCACGAACGGAATAATGAGGATGTGCGGCAACGGCAGCCACACTGTGCCGAGTTGCTTCCATCCTGGAGTCAGCGAATCGAAGACACGGCGAGCAATGTTAATGTGCGCTACTGCGTCGCCATAGAGCAGGACCTGATTGTGACGGAAATAATATAGAAAACTGAACAAGGAAACGAGAACGGCAAGAATCAAGACCGTCGAGACGTCACTCCGCTGCTCACCGGACTCGCCGCTTTTAGCCACTCTCATTCCAGATGGGTGAGTTCGCGAAATGTCTGAAATCGCCCCTGAATCTCCTCACTGGTCAGGTTTTGCAGTCTCTCGGTGCCGAAGCGTTCGACGGCAAATGACCCCATCACGCCTCCGTAGAACATGGCGCGCTTGAGCACTTCGCGGTTCAGTTCGCCTTGGGAAGCGATGTAGCCCATGAATCCTCCGGCAAAGGAGTCGCCAGCTCCGGTGGGGTCGTGAACCTCTTCAATAGGCAGGGCAGGAGCGCGGAAGGGATGCCGGCCAATTCCGAAAGCTCCTTCGCGAAAGAAAATGGTCGCCCCGTATTCGCCATGTTTAACAACCAGCGCCTGAGGACCCATCGCCAGCACTCGCTGAGCGGCGCGCGGCAGGCTGGATTCATGGCCCAGCGCCTTAACCTCCGCGTCGTTAATCAGCAGCACGTCGAAGACCTTAATAGTTTCCACCAGCTCTCGCGGCGTGTGGTTGATCCAATAATTCATGGTGTCGCCGCCCACCAGTTTCGCGCCGTTCATTTGCCGTCCCACATGCGCCTGGAGAGTAGGTTGTATGTTGCCCAAAAACAGAAATTCGGTGTCGCGGTAGCCGGCGGGAACCTCCGGATGAAACTGCTCGAAGACATTGAGCTCTGTCACCAGAGTCTTGGCCTCATTGACATTGGCGCCGTACTCGCCCGCCCAGAAGAAGGTCTTGCCCTTCGCGCGCTGAATACCGCAGGTATCTACGCCGCGCCGCCGGAGAACTTGCTCGTGTTCAGAGGCAAAATCGTCGCCCACCACCGCAACGATCCGTACCTTTGTGAAATAGCTGGCTGCGAGGGCGAAGTATGTTGCCGAACCGCCGAGCACGCGCTCCACCTTACCGTAAGGCGAAGCGATGGTGTCAAAGGCGATGGAACCGACTCCAAGCACACTCATTTCTGTTGACCCGCCTTGCCCTGCGAATCGAGATACTTGCCCAAAATCAGTTTTAATTTTTTGCGCGTAGCGGCGGGAATTTTGTCGCGCTCGGTTAAAATCGCGTGTGCCAGAGCAGAACCGCACTTGCATGAGCGGGTCTTAGGTGTGGCAGCTACCGCTTCGCGAACGACCTTACAGGCATTCTCTGCATTCTTCAGCAGGACAGCGACCACTTGGTCCACGGTGACCGAATCGTGCGTAGGATGCCAGCAATCGTAGTCAGTGACCATAGCCACCGTGACGTAACAAATCTCCGCCTCGCGCGCCAACTTGGCTTCCTGAAGATTGGTCATTCCGATCACGTCCATCCCCCAACTTCGATAGACCTGTGATTCGGCGCGGGTTGAGAACTGCGGCCCCTCCATGCAGAGATACGTTCCGCCTGGTTTGCCCGTCACCTTCGCTTTCTTGCAAGCAGTTTCCACGACGTGGGACATCTCTGGGCAGACTGGATCGGCCAGTGCAACATGGACCACAACTCCGTCTCCAAAGAAGGTAGATACCCGCTTGGTAGTACGGTCGAAAAACTGGTCTGGAATGACGAAATCCAGCGGCTTGTGCTCCTCCTTCAAAGATCCGACTGCGGAGATGGAAACTATGCGTTCCACACCCAGCTGTTTTAGGCCGTGAATATTGGCCCGGAAATTTAACTCTGTTGGCAGGATGCGGTGGCCACGTCCATGACGCGCCAGGAATGCCACTGCCCTTCCGTCCAGCTTGCCTAAGATGTAGGCGTCTGATGGCTGGCCGAAAGGAGTATCCACACGAAGCTCTCGCGTATCGGTCAATCCCGGCATGGCATACAGGCCGCTGCCACCAATGATGCCGATTTCTGCTTCCGGCAAATCTCCTCCTGAAGATTGAAATAAAAAGCTGGGCTACGGCTTCATGCCCAATTGCCACATCAAGAAACTGAGCTCGTCGGTGACGTCTTCGATCTGCTTGTTTACCGGCCTGCCTTCCGAGTGCCCCGCCTTTGTGTCGTAATGCAGCAGAACGGGATTGGACGATCCGGCCGTCGCCCACTGCATGAGGGCCGCCATCTTGCGCGCGTGCAATGGCGCCACCCGGGTATCGAAATCTCCGCTTACAAACATGATGGCTGGGTATTTTGTCGTTTTTTCGACGTGCTGATAAGGGGAATACGCGTAGATGTATTTGAACTGTTCCGGATCGGCGGCAGAGCCGTACTCCGGCACCCAAAATTTTGCCACGAGAAAATCCTGGTAGCGCAGCATGTCCAGCAGGGGGTACCCGCAAATTACAGCCTTGAACAGGTCGGGCCGCTGAGTGATCGCTGCCCCCATAAGCAGGCCGCCATTGCTGCGGCCTTCAATCGCGAGCTTGGAGGAGTTGGTGTAACGATTCGAGATCAGCCACTGGGCGGCGCTGAGGAAGTCGTCGAAGACATTTTGCTTATTGGCTTGCATGCCGGCGCGGTGCCACTTCTCGCCGAACTCGCCACCACCGCGGAGATTGGGCACGGCAAACACCCCACCGTGCTCTGCCCACAGCACAGCGGTGGCGCTGAATTGCGGAGTGTAACTTACGTTGAAACCGCCGTACGCAGTCATCAAGGTGGGATTCGACCCGTCCAGCTTGAGACCTTTCTTGTGGAGCAGGAACATGGGTACGCGAGTCTTGTCCTTCGACTCGTACCAGACCTGCTTCAACTCGAAATTCTCGCTCTCGAGCGGAACCTTCAGGCGTGCCCATTCAGATTTCGAACTTGAGCTGAGGGCATAACGGTAGATGGTGAGTGGAACATGAAACGAGCTAAAGCCAAAGAACGCCTCATCGCCTTGCCAGTGCCCGCTGATCTCGCTGACAGTGCCGAGCGTAGGGAAATTCACCTCACCTGCAGGACGCCCATCCGCACCAAAGACCTTCACCTGAGACGTTACATCATGCAGGTAACGGACCAGCAACTTGCCCCCGGCCAGGGCGAAGCTCTCCATCACTGAATTCGTTTCCGGCACGATCTCGCGCCAGCGTTCGCGCGCCGGGTCATGCAGGTCAACTGCCAGGATGCGGCCATTCGGGGCCTTCCAGTTCGTCTGCAGGAAGATCTTGTCGCCGCCGATATTTGCCTGGAAGCGCGCGTCAATGTCTCTGACTAAAGGTTCGATCGGCGCTTTTTTCGAGAGGTCCTGATAAAAAATGTCGGTCTTATCGGCCGCCGCGCCGTACAACACCTGGATGACCAGATAACGTCCGTCTTCGGAGACATCGGCTACGGCAATGTTCTGTGGGCCGTAGCCCTTGCCGAAGATCTCGGCGTCTTGTTTCGCATCCGTGCCCAAAGCGTGGTAGCGAACGTGGGGAGCATCTTCGCCCATCATCGAGTAATACAAACCGCTCTTGTCGGGTTTGAATGACACTCCAAAATAACGCGCTTTCGGCAGCTGGTCAGACAGGTCGCGACGCTGGCTCACATCCATCAGGTGAACTTCCATCTCGTCGGCGCCGCCGCGGCGGACGCCATACGCCAGTACGTTTCCATCTTCCGTGACGTCCAGAATGGTCACGCTGGTGGTGTGGTCGGGGCTCATGGGATGCGGATCAATGAGCACCTCATCCTTACCCTCGGCTCCCTGCTTCATGTGGATCACGAACAGGTCCTGGTCGGCGCGCCGCTCGCGAAAGAAGTAGCGTCCATTGCGCTCGACGGGAACTTCGATATTGTCAATCTTCATCAACTGCCCCAGGCGAGCAGACAAGTGATCGCGCCCGGGTAGCCGGTCAATGATGGAATGGGTATAGCTGTTCTGCGCCTCTATCCAGGATCGCGTTTCGGGGCTGTTCTGGTCCTCAAGCCAGCGATAAGGGTCGGAAATCCGCACTCCGTGAAGGACGTCCACCACATCGTCACGCCGCGTTGGCGGCGGACCAGAAGTTTGCTCTTTGGCCTGCGAGCTAAAAGATAAAGTTAAGGACATAATTGCCAATATGGCCGCAATCTCCAGATAAACATTCCGGAACCTGCCCATGCGCACCTCTGTTAAAAATCAGTGTAGATTGACGATGCGCGGCGTCGCAAACCCAGGACGCCAGAGATGCTGAGAGCAAAATCCCTACTGGGCATCCGCTGCCAGCACGGCAGCACGTAGCTTCGCGGCGCTGGCTTCGTCAAAACTCTCCATTACTATCACCAGATTCTGGCGGTGCTCTACAAAGACCGGGCCTTCTTCTGTATTCCAACGAGTTGCCGTGGTCGCGGTCGCGCCCGGCATCGCCGCGGACGAAGGCGCGGTTGCAGCCTGAGGCATCTGCGCCAACGTTATGGTCTTGTATTTCTGTTTTAGGGATTTCCTATAGGCTCGCGCAAATAGCATCGCCTGCTCAGGCGTCGTCCAGCGCGAGACGTAGAGCAGCGCGAGCGAACCGGATGCTGAGCTTTTCGAATGTCCGGCGTAGTAGTATCCGCCGCGCCACTCTGGCGCGAGCGACTTTGCTGCATCCGCATCGTCAAACTGCTCGAGCATCGCCAAGACGTCAAACTCGCCGACACCACCCACATCCAGTTGTTCGTACTCTGTACCTAGCACCCGTTTCGCATCGGCTAAGGGCAGGCGAGGAAGGCGTTCTCCAGAGATATAGGCGTCCGGCTGCATGATCTGGCGCGTGTTCACCGGCGGATTGCGGAGCACTCCCGCGAACGCTGCCTGCTGACCGCCGCTCGCTAATAGCTCACGCTCAAAGTCCAGGCCATAACGATAGGGGAAAAGCAGCAGATTTTTCAGGTAAAGAGGCGCAGTGTTGAAAAGCGGCGAGCCTTCCATGACACCGGCTTTCATGGCATCGGCAATCTCTGGAACTTCGGTGGCCGTTCTGCCTGTCGGCGCCAGGATGTAATCAATCAGCACCAGCATTCCCTGGCCTTCGATCACCGCCTGCCGAGCGGCCTTTTGCTCATCCTCATCGGGCTCCCGCTGGTCGGCGCTTTTTTTCCACTCTACGGTGGGCCCATTCTTCTCCCATTTTTCAAGGTCGAAGTCCTGGTCCTGCAGGGCATGTGTGAGCTCATGGGCCAGCACCGGCTTTTGCAGGTTCGCTTCAATCCAGTCGAGCAGATTCACGGTTTTGGTCTTCGGATCGTAGTAGCCGGCTACCTGCTCCTGAAGCAGCGCGACCAGAAACGTCTTGAGATCAAAATTGCGCGGCAGCAATCCGAACTTCTTTAGCACCTGTTCGGAGCGCTGCAAGCGTTTGGCATCCTCATCCGTCTCCAAGCGTGATTTCACATAGCTGCCGACCTGCTCGCGGTTTACCAAAGCCCGCTTTACCTCGTGCCTCAGCGCCAGGCCGGTGTCTTGGCTGGCAAACTTGAGAATTTCATCCACCGAGCGAAAGAGTTCCTTCGCTTGCTCGGCAGTGATGCGGGTTTCAGGGGCTTGGGGTACGGTCTGTGAAGCCTTGGCAGGCTCAGCGGTGGTTTGAACTGGACTCGCGGCAATGGCAAACAGAATTGGTACAAAAAGCAGAAAGCGATGGGGGAGAGACCTTACCACCGATTACCGGGTGTACACGGTGGGCTGCGGACCTTTTTCCAGAGTCTGGCGGTCCCAGATAGCGCCCTCACGAGTGTAGTTGGCCAGCTCGAAATCCTGAGTGAGTTCGAGGGCGTCGGTCGGGCAAGCATCTTCACATAGGCCGCAGAACATGCAGCGGCTCAGGTCGTAGGTGAAGGTGGTCAGTTCCTTGCGTCGGGTAGCTGCATTGCGCTCACTGCTGACTACAATCAGGTGCTCAGGACAGGCTAGCGCGCACAAGTCACACGCTATGCAGAGAGTCTCATTGGTGTCCGCGTTGACATTCAGCCGCGGCGCCCCACGATAACGCTCAGCCACTTTGGGCCGTTGCAGCGGATATTGCTCGGTATAGATCTCTTTTGGATCCTGGTAGCGGAAGGTAATGGAGAGACCCTTGAGCAGGTCCACCATCAAGACGCGGCGTAGCAGGTTGGAGAATGTAAGGGCCACGAAGCCAGTTTACCATTCCCGCCAAAATAAGAACTGCCCGAACCGCCCTCGCTTCGCCGATCTTCTGGCATCCCAAGCGTCTGCGGTTCGAGCAGTTAGCTGGCCCGTCGTTTAACGGGCCGGGGCCCTGACGGCATTTAAATGCCGTTTGTAGCGTTACTTCTTTCTACGACTCACAACACCAGCGGCCAGGGAGCCGAAACCAAGCAGCCCGAGTAACGGCAGTGGAGAAGCCGTCTGGGGAAGCTTGTTCTCTGCAGTCTGGGTGCCGGCGGCATTTTGATCGCTAGCAGCTGCAGCGCTCTGGTCGGTGCTGGGAGTGCTGCTGCTGGCAGCGGCGGCGTTCTGATCGCTGCTGCTGGGAGTGCTGCTGCTCGCGGCGGCGGCGTTCTGATCGCTGCTGCTGGGAGTGCTGCTGCTCGCGGCGGCGGCGTTCTGATCGCTGCTGCTGGGAGTACTGCTGCTCGGGCTGGAGCTGGCGGCAGAGGCACTCTGATCACTGGCGCTTGGCGTGCTGGCATTGCTGCCGGCGGCAGGCTGCGCATTCGACGGGCTACCAGCAGTGCTGGAGGCCGACGGATTGGCAGCGCTGGACGAAGCAGCAGATGAATTCGCGCTCTGATCGCTCGGAGTCGCAGTTGACGGAGTCGAGGCCGAAGACGGCTGATTGGCAGCCGCGGTTTGGCTGGTCTCTCCGGCAGCAGAACCGGTGGAGGCTGCTCCGCTGCTCATGCCCGCCGAGGGTGAGCTCGAGGAGGATGACGCGCAATGATCGGAGACCATCTTCACGTCACTCACCTGAATGGTGTTGCCATTCGCAGAGCTGGTGCCAGTGCTGGCGGAACTGCCGGAACCGCTAGCCGACGTGCCGGTCACCTGAACTTCGTGTCCAACATGCTCAGCCAGTTTGCTGGTATCGCCCGTGACGGTGTAGGTGGTGCCAGTGGTGTCCTGAACCAGAGTGTAGCTCCCGTTCGAACCTTGCAGACAGCCTTGAACGCTGTTCTGACCGCTGGATGAAGCTGCCATGCCGCTCTGATCTGCGGACTGGCCTGAAGGCGTGCTCTGCCCCGGCGTCTGGTTGCTGCTGGGGGAGGTTGCCGATGAGTTAGGGTTGGATGGTTGATTCTGGTCTGGCGTCGGGGTGGATTGCGAACCCTGAGCCGAGGGCTGACTAGCGCTGCCGCTGGCACTGCCTGAGGACGATGTACCCTGATCTTGCGCGATCGCCACCGCAGCCCCAAGCAGCAGAATCCAGCTCAAACTTAATGCTTTCTTCATGCATTTCCTCCGAAAAGTTCCCCGCCTCTGGCGCAAAGGTACAGGGGTCGATCTTTGAACAATCAGGTCATTAGAACCAGCTGCTTGAGCCGGGGTTTGCTCCCGGTAAAAAGATACTGACTTGCTGCTGGATGCCTTTAACCGACTAAAATGACTACCTTTCCCAATGAAGACCGACTCCGGCGATGAGGTATGGATGCAGGAAGCTTTGCGCCAGGCGCAGTGCGCGTTGGACGCAGGGGAAGTCCCCGTGGGCGCGGTCGTGGTTTTTGAGGGCCGGGTGGTTGGCCGCGGATTAAATCGCAATTTGCGCGACCTCGATCCCACTGCGCATGCCGAGGTTGTCGCCCTGCGCGAAGCGGCCGCCGCTCTAGGTAACCACCGCCTCCTCAATTGCGAGCTGTATGCGACAATCGAGCCCTGCGCGATGTGTGCAGGCGCGATGATCCATGCCCGCTTACGGCGCCTGGTGTACGGCGCTGATGATCCCAAAGCTGGCGCCGTCCATTCGGTGCTCTCGGTGATCAATCACCCGCAGTTGAATCACTCCATAGAAGTTCGGCGCGGCGTGCTCGCCGAGCAATGTGGAAAGTTGCTGCAGGCCTTCTTCCGCCGGCGGCGTGCCGAACAGAAAGCGTAAGTCTCGAGAGAATTATTTCTACAGAGCCTCGGAAACGAGCCACCCGTGCAACAACTGGCGTACTTTGCCACCTTCGATACGGCGGCGCACTGCATTGAGCACAGTGATATGAGCGCTCGTGCCTCGTCCCGAGAAGCCTGCCCAATAAGGGACGTAGAGGTCCTGAATGGGTTGTGCGACGATCGAGAAGTCTCTGAGCCGGAAAAAGCCACGCCGAAAGACAACGCGCCGGATCTTTTCCACCAGCAAGTATTGAGCCTCTCCGTCATTCAGCACAGGGGCGACCCGATTACGGGTTTGGACGCGAATTGTCTCTGGCGCATCGCGCCCAAAGCTGAAAATGTCTAGGCTGCCGTTCACCACGTCTATGCCAATAAGGCGGGAATCGCTGCCGGCGCCGTTTCGAATCTCGGTGCGAAAAACTCGAAATGGAAGATAGAAATCCGACACCACGCGGAGCGGTCCAGGATACGCGTTGCGCAACAACCCTGAAATCCCAGCAGACATCTGGCGCACTGCCTCATCGCGAGTGACGTTCGGCCGCAGGCTGAGAATCGTGTCCATACTGTTCAACGGAAGTAAACCCACAGACCCACTACGGTCGCGATTAGCAGGAAGGTAAAGATCAAATTGATGCGATGTTCCCGTTGAGTTTCAGCAGCCGGTTTGTACTGGGCCCGAAGCAGGCTGGGGTCCATCGCCGAAACATCAAGCTTGTCGCTGACAGTCGCAAAGGTCAGGCCAGCAAGTTTGCGGCGATCTGGGGCGGGGGTTGCCAGGCTTACCACGATCAACACCGCCGAACACACCACGAACATGAAAATAGCGTAATGAAGAAAGTTAATGTCAACAATCCAGCGAACCAGGGGTGATGCGAAACGATGGCCTCCCGCCGCCCGGTCCAATATCTCGAAGACGAATCTCACTGCTCCCAAGACGAACCCCGTGAGCAGAGAAGAAATCGCGCCCGATGAATTTAATCTCGTCCAGAGGATGCCAAGAATAAAGCACGCGGTAATGGGAGGACTGATGTAGGCCTGCACGCTCTGCAGATAAATGTACAGCTGACTGCTGATCAGATGAATGAATGGCACCCAAAGCAGGCCGAGAACCACCATGATGCCCGTGGCTGCGCGTCCAAAGCTTACCAGTTGGTGCTCCGACGCCTGGGGACGGAGCTTCTTATAAAAATCGAGCGTCACCAAAGTAGAGGCCGAATTAAACACCGAGCTCATGGCGCCCATCAGTGCGGCCAGCAAGGCCGCTATCATCAAGCCCACTAAGCCCTGCGGCAGCAGATTGATAATTAATGTCGGATAAGCAATATCGCCGTTCAGGACCCGGCCGTCCGGACCGATCTTAAAAAGATCGCGATAAAGCGCGAGCGCGATCATCCCCGGAAGCACCAGCATGAACACGGGCAGAATCTTCAAAAACCCGGCGAAGATTGTTCCGGCTTTGGCGTGGCCTTCATCTTTGGCGGAGAGCACGCGCTGCACGATTACCTGGTCGGTACACCAGTACCAGATACCTAGAATAGGAGCGCCCAAGAAGATTCCCGTCCACGGGAATTCGGGGTCAGTTGCTGGTTTGATCATGTGGAAATAATCAGGAGGCAGCGCTGCGCGCAATCCCGCGAAGCCACCCACCCGGTGTAATCCAATAAAGCTGAGGATTACCGCCCCGCTAATCAGAATCAAAGTCTGCACCAGATCGGTGTAAATGACCGCGGCAAGCCCACCGGCAATGGTGTAAATCCCAGTAGCGACAACCAGAATGATCGCCGCGGTAAGAGGACTCCATCCCACGACCCTTTCGAGTACCACTGCCGCCGCGTACAGGTGGACGGAGATCTTTGTAAATATGTACGCCAGGATGGAAATTACCGCGAGGTAAACAGCACACTGGCGACTAAATCGTCGCTCCAGGAATTCCGGCATGGTGAAGACATTGGAACGCAAGTAAAACGGAACGAACACCCACCCCAGGATTAAAAGGATGAGGCACGCCAGCCACTCAAAGTGCCCGACGGCAAGCCCTGTGGTGGCGCCCGACCCGGCAAGTCCGATGAAGTGCTCGGTAGAAATGTTGGATACAAACAGAGACGCGCCAATGGCGAACCAACCGATATTTCGGCTCGCCAAAAAATAATCCGTGGAGGTGCGTTCACGCCGCGCAAAATGAAGGCCAATGGCAAAAATTACCGCGAAATACGCTCCGATGATGCCCAGATCCAAGGTGGTAAGAGTTTTGTGGGTAACGTGCGCCACCGCTTGAACCATGTTGCTCCTCTCCTGAAATCCCCAGTCGCCATGCCACTGCGCAAGCCAAGGGACCGGAACAGATCATGCGAAGTGCGCCAGACCAAGTGACGAAATCTATCCTAGTGGTTAAATATTCGCAATAGCCGGTTCGGGGCCGTGACAATTGCTGCGGTTGTAGTGGTTGTGTAAGCTGGTGGGGAACGGTTGCCGCGTTCAGCAAGACGACACTCCGAATTCAGCTTCTAGAAATGCGGAGCTCAGTTCATCTCCGCCACACGTGCGCGCGCGTGGTTCCTTTGCGGCCAGGTCCAGGTCCCTATCTTTAGGAGTTACTGATGGCTCAGCCTCTCTGAGCAGACTAGGCAGGATCAAAATGAACCGTATTTGCGCTTTGGTGATTCTGGTGACAGCGACCGTGTTGTTGCACCCAGGAGGTGCACTCGCTCAGGAAACTTTCGGCAAGACAGCAAACCCCTCGTCGGGTTCCGCCCCTCTGACCGTGGTTTATACCTATACCTTCGATAACAGCCAAGGTCATCACGCGTTATCGGTAGATAAGCCGTCGGACGATAAATGCTCGTCGGTGATTTTTAGTGGCGGAGACTCAAACCACAATAATTTGCTGGATATTGGTGAAATCTGGACTTGGACTTGCACCGCGGTGATTAATACCACAACCACGAACACCTCGCAGACGGGCGCCAGTTACACCGTATGCCAGGGTAACATCTGCACGACCACTGTCCTTGACTTCATCACGGAGAAAGCAACCGTCACCATCACCCCCGCCCCCCTGAAAGTTTCAATAACTGGAACGCAATCCGCCTGCAAGGGCGACCTGGTCACTCTAACGGCAGTAGCCACCGGCGGAACTCCTCCTTACACATTCAAGTGGAACACTGGCGCAACCAGTCAGACGATCACGCCCAGCACAGCGGTAGCTGGAACCTTCTCCTTCGGGGTCACGGTAACTGACCAGGCGGGAAGGACAGCTTTTGTAAATACCACTCTCACAGTCGCCTCCGTGTGTTTGGTCCCGTTTCATGCGACGGCACATCCCCAGTTTCCTCTATTAACAACCATCGAGTGGGGATGTGGTTTCCAATTTGCGGGTCGCTGCCTGTCGCAAACTATAGTCAAGATTTGTATAGGAGGGCAGTGCCTCAACAACCCGGCCGTTCCAGGGCCTCCACTTTGTAAGGTGTGCGACGGGCTCATCGCGGCGGGTGCAGGGTTCGCCCTGGGCCTCGGCATAGGGCTGTTCTACCGAAGGATGAGAAGGCGATCCCCCAGCTCCGGAAGCGGAGTGCCGAGTCCCTCCCCATAACCCTGTAAGGATTGGCTTTCGAACTATGTATGGGTATCCTCCTTGTGCACTGGAAAATTGTGTAGTTTGGAGTCGGGGGTGGCACGGGAGGATGGGGTACAGCGTACTGTTGATTGTTTCTCTGCTGACGGTAACAAGTGCTGAGGTCACGGCGCAGCGGAGGGAAACAGGCACAAGCCCTCGGTCAGTAGAAT
>Ga0070741_10016729_pt1 | contig 12161 bp, 11 predicted proteins | sample Coa_R1_4_FD_66440 | JGI IMG/M metagenome (GOLD analysis project Ga0070741, IMG submission 66440) | Surface soil microbial communities from Centralia Pennsylvania, which are recovering from an underground coalmine fire - Coalmine... | ecosystem: Environmental > Terrestrial > Soil > Unclassified ...
CTCATGGCCAAGGGTGAGGAAGTCGTACCCAGGCGGCGATGCGCCATACTCGGCGGCGTTGATCTCTTTATCGGTGCCATCCACGCCGACGCGCAGGATGCGGACGAGCACGCCACGGCCATTGGGCACCTCCTCCAAGCTGGGCATCGGAAGATCGGCGAGATGGATGCTGTTCGGCTTGCCAGGGAAGACGGCGATAGCTTTCATTGGTGGTCTCCGGACCTCACCCCTGGCCCCCTTCCCGCGTCGGGAAGGGGGAATCCACTGGGAGCGCCTGGTCGGCTACAGGGTGGTCAGCAAGGAGGGCAGCTCGGCCAGCGAGGTGATGGTGGGCGAGTAGGGCACGCGGCCGCGGCCGGGGCGGTCGATGAGCACGGCCTGGATGCCCGCGGCCAGGGCCCCCTCCACGTCCTCGGGATAGCTATCGCCGACGTGGACGACCTCCTCGGGCGCCGCCCCGGCCAGCTCCAGCGCGCGCTGGAAGAGACGAGGGTGCGGCTTCACGTAGCCCTCGACCTCCGACACGACCGCGAACTCGAAGTAGCTCATGATGCCGTGGCTGGCGCAGAGCTGCTCCAGCCGCGGCTCCCAGTTGGAGACGATACCCAGGCCGTAGCCCGCCGTGCGCAGTTCGGCGAGCACGGCCGGCACGTCGGGGTAGAGCTGGAAGATCTCCGTGCCGATCCAGGAGGCGCGGAACTCCGTCGCAATCGTCGCCCGGTCGGCAGGGCGCACGCCGTGGTAGTCCAGAACGCCCTCGATCAGCAGCTCTCGCCGGCGCTGCGCCAGCTCGGCGGAGATGGTGTGGTCCGGGTTGCGCTGGCGGGGCAGCACGGCGTCCAGCGCTTTGAACTGCTCGCGGATGGTGGCGTCGAGCGACTCGGCCGGCACGTCGTAGCCGTGGCGGGCCAGGATCGCGCGGTAGGCCGGGCCGGGCTGGGTCACGCGCAGGAGCGTCTCGCCCACGTCGAGAAACACGTAGCGGATGCGCGAGCGGGGCCCCGCCGGGATGGAGCCGTCCCCCGCGCGCGTCTCCGAGCCGTTAGCCATTCGGCAGTGGTCCTCCCCATACTGGCCGCGTCGGGCGCCGCCTGCTGGCGGCCAGGCCGCCGGGTAATTCTACCCTGGGCGCGCGGGAGGGCGTGCTACAATCCGGCTCAACGGGACCAGGGTAGCCACGGCGGCTCCGGCCTGAGGACCGGGGCCGCGGCAGGACACTTACGGCAACGCGGTAGCGGTTGGACGCGCGGTGAGCGCTGCGGAGTCGGCGTGGGCCGCGCGCCGAGCGGGAGGCGAGATCATGCCTGTCGTCACCGTGTCCTGGGAGCTTGGCAGCGAGGGCGACCAGATCGCGCACGCGCTCGCCGACCGGCTCGGCGCGCGCCTGGTCGATCCGCCCGTACTGTTCGACGCCGTCCGCGCCTACGATGCACCCAACGTGCGGCCGAACGTACCGGAGCTGGCCGAGCGGGCGCCAACGCTCTGGGAGCGACTGAACGAGGAGCGGCGGCGCTACGGCGTGCTGTTGCGCGCCGTCATCTACCGCTTCGCCGACGAGGGCAACGCCGTGATCGTCGGCTACGGCGGCGGCATGCTGCTGCGCGGCGTGCGGCACGCCCTCAAGCTCAAGATCATCGCGCCGCGCGACCTGCGCGTCCAACGGGTGATGGCTGGCTCGGAGACGCGCGATCCCACGCCGGCCCGCGCGGCAGCCGAGGAGGCCGTGCAGCGCGCCGATCGCGACCGGGCGCGGTTCATCCGCTACCTGTTCAACGTCGACTGGGCGGACGCCGGGCCGTATGACCTCGTGATCAACACGCGGACGATCTCGGTCCTGTCGGCCGTGGACCTGGTCACGGGCCTGACGGCGCGGCCGGAGTACCAGCCGACCGGCGAGTCGCTAACCGTCCTGCACGACCTGGCGCTGGGCAGCCAGGTCGAGGCGGCGCTGATGCACGACCCGAACGTCTGGGTGGAGAACTTGCGCGTGACCGCTCGCGGCGGCGAGCTGACGCTCTCGGGCCAGGTGCTGGCCGAGGAGGACCGTGACGCGGCGGAAGCCGCCGCGCGGGCCGTCGGCGGGGCGCGGATCATCCGCAACGAGATCGCCGTCCAGCCGCCGCCGCTCACGGGGATGTAGCTTGGTCTCGACGCGCTCCGCGGATCACGCTACCAGGCCGGCCGAGGTGGCAGCGTCCTGGGGCATCGTCGGGCACGATTGGGCCGTGGGGCTGCTCGCTCGCAGCCTCGAGGCAGGCACGATCGCCCACGCCTACCTCATCAGCGGGCCGCGCGGCGTGGGCAAGCGCACCCTGGCCCGGACGCTGGCCCAGGCGCTGAACTGCCTGGAGCCGCCCCGCTGCGGCCGCTGCCGGGCCTGCCGCTTGATCGGCCGCGACGCGCACCCGGACGTGCGCACCCTCACGCGGCCGGCCGACAAGAAGAACCTGGGCATCGACGAGATCAAGGAGCTGCGCGAGGACGCGGTGCTCAAGCCGCTGGAGGCCCGCCGCAAAGTCTACCTGCTGCGCGAGGCCGAGACGCTGAGCGAGCCCGCGGCCAACGCCTTGCTCAAAACCCTTGAGGAGCCGCCGCCGGGCGTCGTGCTGCTGCTCACGACCACCGACGCGAGCCTGCTCCTGCCGACGGTCGTCTCGCGCTGCCAGCACCTCCGCCTGCGGCCGGTGGCGTGGACGAGCGTGGCGGCTCACCTGGAGGCGGCAGCGGGACTGCCGCGCCCCGAGGCCGAGCGGCTGGCCGACCTGGCCGCAGGGCGTATCGGCTGGGCGCTGCGGGCCGCTGCGGAGCCTGCCCTGCTGGCGGCCCGCGAGCAGGCGCTGGCCCAGCTCCAGGCGGCGCTGGCGGGGTCGCGCCTGGAGCGCCTGCGCCTGGCCGCCGGCCTGGCCGAGAGCTGGAGCGCGCGCCAGGACGGCGTACGCGAGACGCTGGAGACCTGGCGCGACTGGTGGCGCGGCTGCCTGCTCGCGAGCCTGGGCGCCAGGGGCGATGGTCCCACGACTGAGGTGCCGGCCTTCGCGGGCGACCTGACGAGCTGCTGGCGGGCGCTGGCGCGCGTGCAGCAGACGCTCGCCGACCTCGACGCCAACGTCCACCCGCGCCTGGCGCTCGAAGCGCTGCTGCTCGCGCTGCCGCGTACCGAGGCGCCGAGCGCGCTCCCGAGAGGCCAATGACGACGATCGCCGGCGTCCGCTTTCGCCGGGCGGACCGCGTCCACTACTATACGGCCGATGCCGACCTGGCCGTCGGCGACCCGGTCGTCGCCGAGACCGAACGCGGGCTGGAAGTCGGCTGGGTCGTGATCGCGCCCGACCAGGTGCTGGCGAATGAGCTGCCGGAGCCGCCGCAGGCCATCGTCCGCAGGGCGCAGCCCGAGGACTTGCGCTGCGAGCCACGCTCCGAGCCGCCGGATGCGGTCGCCTTCGAGCGGGTTGGCGCCTGCGTGCGACAGGCCGGTCTGCCACTGCGGCTGGGTAGCGCTCCGCCAGGCTCGGCGCCGCCGGCGAGCGCGCCGGTCGAACCGGAGCCTGCAGGCATGCCCAGCGACGACTGGAGCGGCCTGGAGCGGCTGCTCGCCTGCCTGAGCGAGGCGAACCGGCGCTACCTGGAGGCCAAGCACCGCCTGCCCCGCCTGGGACAGGTCGTCGAGACGCCCAACGGCCCCGGCCAGGTGATCGAGGTGAAAGTGCTACGCGAGCAGGTCACCGTACGCCTGGAGGACGGGGCGATCGTCGCGCTAGCGGGCTCGCCGCTGGCCCCGGTCGAGCCGGAGACGGACGACACGCGGGGCGGCGAACGGGGTGGTCGCTCGCGGCGAAAGGGCCGCTCGCGGCACGGCGGGGCGCCGCCCCCGACGACGGATCGAGAATGATGCGAGCTTGCTTGATGCGCTGGAGTATCCTACTCGTTCTCCTGCTCCTGGTCGCTCTGCCGCTCGTCGTGCCGCTGCCGCTGCCCGCCGCGGCGCAGGACGGGCTGGTGGACGTGGGGCTCGACCCCGGGCACAGCGACGCCGACGTGGGCGCGTCCGGCGGGGGGCAGCGCGAGGTGGACCTGACCCTGGCGCTGGCGCTGCGCATCCAGCCGCTGCTCGAGGCGCAGGGGCTGCGCGTGGCGCTGACGCGCCTCGACAACCGGCCGCTCACGCCGATGAACCACCGCGACTTCACGACCCTGACCCGCCTGGAGCAGGAGGCGCGGATCGCCGCGGTCACGCCGGCGCGGATCTACGTCTCGGTCCACTTCAACGGCCACCCGAACGCGGCGATCCGCGGCACGGAGACTTACTACAACGGCGACAACTTCGGCCCCGAGAGCCGGCGCCTGGCCGGGGCCCTGCAGCGCTCGATCGTGGGCGAGCTGCGCGCGACGGGCTACGATGTCCTCGACCGCGGCGTGAAGGAAGACCTGGCGGCTGGCAAGCCCTACGGCCACTTCTTCTCGCTGCGGGGCCCCTTGCCGAGCGCTCTGGTGGAGGGCTTGTTCCTCTCCAATCCTAGCGAGGCCGCGCTCCTGCGGCAGGATTCCACGCTGGCCGCGCTGGCCCGCGGCTACGCCGAGGGAATTCGCGCCTACTTCGCCGGCGAGTAGCGCCGCCCGCGCGCTCCCGTCGCTACTCGGGAACGTCGCGCCAGCGAGCGTCGTTTAGGGTAGACTATGAGGCGGAGTCCAGGAGATGAACGCCAGCTCGTGGGTGAGCTGGTCCCAGGAGGAGCGATGGGCCGCTGTCCGCATTGCCAGACGCGGGACGAGAGCTGGGCTACGCGGTGCCCCGGCTGCGGCGCGTTCGCTTGGCGCCCGATCGCCGGCGGAGCCGACGACAACGAGGGCGACGACGATCAGCTTCCCCAGGTCGTGAACGTGACCTTCACCCTGCGCTCCGGCGAGGCGGTGGAGGTCCGAGACTTCCTGGATGGTCCAGCCACCGAGCAGGCCATCCGCACCTACGGCGAGTCGCTGGCCGCCGACCTGGGCACCAGCACGGTGCGCAAGTTCGCCTACTGGTACGACGACGACTTCTACATGGACGCCGTGCTGATGGACGAGGTGGCGGCGTTCAGCGTCTCGGCCGACTGGGACGAAGAAGAAGACGAAGACGAGTAAGCGGTGGAGTCCCGCGGGCGACCTGAGGCTCGAAATGAGCACCACCTCACCGACCTGCGCCAGCGCGTCGCGGCGGCCCTGGCCGCCGAGGACTGGCCCCTGGCCCGCGCCCTGAGCGAGGCGGGCTTGCGCCTCGCGCCCCGTGATGCCGCGCTGCGCGACGCGCTGCACTTCGCGCGCTGGGGCGAGTGGCTGGCCACGCGCTATCAGGCCGCCCGCGAGCACCTGCGCGCCGGTCGCTGGGCCGAGGCGATCGCCCACTTCGACGCGATCCTGGCGCAGCGGCACTCCGAGTACTTTGCCCGTGCGAGCGGCTACCACGACAGCGAGATCCTGCGGCAGCAGGCCCAGGAGCAGCTCGACGCCGAGCCACGCCTGGCCGACTGGTACGAGCGCGGAGCGGCCGCCCTCCGCGCCGGCGACGCCCAGAGCGCGGCCGATGCTTTTCGCGAGGTCGTGAAGCGCCGGGCGCACTACCGCGACGCGGCGCGCCAGTTGGCCGCGGCCCTGGCGGCCGTGGAGCGCCAGCGGCTCGCGGCGGCGATCCGGGCCGAAAAGGGCGCTCCGTAACCGGCCTGGTGGATCATTCAGGGTGACTTGCTCTATGTTGACTCTTGCCAACATAGAGCGATCCTTTCCGATAGGGTGCGGGCGCCAAGCTCCCGCGAGCCTGTTGCCCTTATCCCGACCCGCGGCGACAGGGAGAGGGAGGCGTGGTGCCGCCCGGCGCGGGGGGCCGGTCGGCTTCGAGTACGCGCCGCACCCGCTCGAACTCGAGCAGCAGCCGCTCGACTAGTGGCTCGGCGCCGGCTGTCGTGTGCGCGTCGCCGAGCCGCTCGACGTCGGCGCACAGGGCCTGCATCCGCCGCGCGCCCAGGATGCTGCAGCTCCCGCTCAAGCGGTGGGCCTCGCGGCGCATCTCCTCCGCCGCCCCCTGCACGGCCGCGTCGGCGATCGCCGTCAGGCGCACGGGCGTGTCGTCGAGGAAGCGCCGGACGAGGTCGTCGAGGAAGCTGGTGCCGTCGTCGCGCTCCAGGTCGCGCAGGCTGGCTAGCACCGACGGATCGACCGGCTCGCCCGCGGCCGTCGGCTCCACCTCGGCCGGAGCGCCGAGCGCGGGGGCCCCGTCGGGGTGCGGCGCCCAGCGCTGCAGCAGGACGGCGAGCGCCTCGACGCTCACCGGCTTGGCGATGTAGTCGTCCATGCCGGCGGCCAGGCAGCGCTCCTGATCGGTCCGCATCGCAGCCGCCGTCATCGCCACGATCGGCGTGTGCTGCCCGGACTCTTCGCGCGCGCGGATCGCCATGGTCGCCTCGAAGCCATCCACCTCCGGCATCTGGCAGTCCATCAGGATCGCCGCGTAGGCGGTGCGCGCGCTGGCCTCGACGGCCTCGTGTCCGTTCGCCGCGACGTCGACGCGGTAGCCCAGGCGCTCGAGCATTCGCACGGCGACGCGCTGGTTGATCGGATTGTCCTCGGCCACGAGGATCAGCGGACCGTCGGGCGCGCCGCTCGGGCGCGAGTACGGCGCGCCGGGCGCCTCGCTCTCGGGCGTGGCGGGCGCGATCTCGGCGCCCAGCGCCATCGCCAGGCAGTCGTAGAGCTGGCTCTGGCGCACCGGCTTGGTGAGCCAGGCGGCGATGCCCGCGCGTCCCAGATCGGCGCTGCTGCTGCGCTGGGCGAGCGAGGTGAGCAGCACGAGCGGCGTACCCTGCAGGGCCGGATCCTTCTTGATCGCCCGCGCCAGGCTCAGGCCGTCGAAATCCGGCATCTGCATGTCGAGGACGGCCAGATCGAAGGGCTGGCCGGCGGCGACCGCCTCGCGCAAGCGAGCCAGGGCGCTGGGAGCGTCGGCCGCTACCTCGCTCGCCATGCCCCAGGCGGCGACCTGGTGGGCCAGGATCGTGCGGTTCGTGGCGTTGTCGTCGACGATCAGCACGCGCCGCCCGTACAGTGGCGTGCGCGGCGCTGGGAGCGGAGCCGCCGCCTCGTCGCGCCGCTCGAACGGCACGGTGAACCAGAAGGTGCTTCCCTGGCCCGGCTCGCTCTCCAGGCCGATCTCGCCGCCCATCAGGTCCACCAGCCGCTTGCAGATCGCCAGGCCCAGCCCCGTCCCGCCGTAGCGCCGCGTCGTCGAGCCATCGGCCTGCGAGAACGCGTCGAACAGGTACGGCCGCACGGCCGGGGCGATGCCGATGCCCGTGTCCCGCACCTCGAAGCGCAGCACGACTCGCCCCTCGCCGTCCCCGGGCGGCTGCCCCTCGGCCAGTCCGACGCGCACCACGACCTCGCCGCGCTCGGTGAACTTGACCGCGTTGCCGACGAGGTTGGTCAGGATCTGCCGCAGGCGGGCCGGATCGCCGTACAGCAGCGGCGGCACCGCTGGCTCGACCAGCGTGGCCAGCTCCAGCTCCTTGCTGCTCGCGGCCTCCGCCAGCAAGTCGGCCACCTCCTCGACGGCCTGGCGCACGTCGCACGCCACCGTCTCGAGCGCCATCTTGCCGGCCTCGATCTTGGAGAAGTCGAGGATGTCGTTGATCACTGTGAGCAGCGTGTCGGCGCTGCTGCGGATCGTCTCGGCGAACTCGCGCTGCTCGGGCGTCAGCTCGGTGTTGAGCAGCAAGCCGATCATGCCGACGACACCGTTCATCGGCGTGCGGATCTCATGGCTCATGTTCGCCAGGAACTCGCTCTTGACGCGGGCCGCCGCCTCGGCCGCCGCCCGCGCCTCCGCTTCCGCCGCGTAGAGGCGGGCGTTGCGCAGCGTCACGGCGGCCTGGGCGCCGAAGGTCTCCAGCAGCGCCTGGTCGCCAGCGCTGAAGCGGAACGGCTTCCGCCCGTACACCGCCAGCACCGCCAGGAGCGCTCCGTCGTGCAGGATCGGCATGCCGTAGAAGCTGTTCAGCCCGTGGGCGCGGTACCAGGCGTGGGCGACCGAGGGCGCGGACGCCACGTCGGCGATGCTCGTCGGCTCGTGGCGCGTCGCCGCCGACGCGGTCAGCCCTTCGTCGTAGGGCAGCGACAGGCGCGGGAAGTCGGCGCCGATCTGCTCGTCGGACCAGGCGCGCAGGTTGAGCGTCCGCGTCGCCTCGTCGGCCACCCAGAACGAGACGGCCGGCGCCTCGATGAGCGTCGCGGCGGCGCGAGCGATCTCGCCGAGCACGGCGTCCATGTCCAGCGAGGACGAGATCAGCCGCATCAGCCGCGTCAGCGTCTGCACGCGCCGCAGGCGGCGCTCCTGGCTCTCGAACAGGCGGATGTTCTCGATGGCGATCGCCGCCTGGGCCGCGAAGGTGCTGAGCAGTCCCTGGTCCTTCTCGCTGAACGTCCGCCCGGGCTCCGAGTGGGTCATCGACAGCACGCCGATCAACTGGTCGTGGTAGATGATCGGCTCCACCAGCACGGCCGTCACGTGGCCGATCCGCACGCTGACCGGCAGCGCGCCCGACCAGGAAGCGTAGTTGTTGACGATCAGCGGCTCGCGGCGCTGGGCGGCGCGGCCTGCGGCGCCCTCGCCGAGGGGCACCCGCGTATCGGGTGGCCAGTCGGCTCGCCCGTGCCAGGTGTGGGGGACGAGCGCCTCCGCGTCGGCATCCCAGAGGAAGACCGTGCCCGAGGCGGCGCCGGTCAGCGACATCGCCCGGCGCAGGATCAACCCGAGCAGGGAGCTGCGGTCTAGCTCGCGGACCGTGTCCGTGGCGATGGCCTGGAGCGCTTCCAGGTGGCGGGTCCGCTCGGCCAGGGCGTCCTCGACCTGCTTCCGCTCGGTGACGTCGATGAAGGTCGACACCACCTGCTCCAGGCTCCCGTCGGGCCCAAGCACCGGCACGACGTTCACCTGGATCCAGGCGAGGGTACCGTCGGGCCGCTCTACGCCGACCGTACAGTTGCGTACCGGCCGACGGGTGCTCCGGGCGATGGCTGCGGGACGCTCCGACGGCGCCAGCGGCCGGCCATCCTCGCCGCGGGATTGCCAGACGTCCCCGGCGGAGCGCCCACGCATCTCCGCCAGCGACCGGCCCAGCAGCTCCTCGGCCGCCGCGTTGACGTGGAGCACCTCGCCCGCCGGTCCCTGGACCAGCACGCCGCAGGCGAGCACCTGGTAGAGATTGTGGAGCTGTTCGTTGGAATCCTGGCTGCTCACGTCGCTCCTGCTGCTCTCCCCGGCCACGGGCGGTCTGGCCCGGCAGCGCGCTGCGGTCTGCCACGGGGCGAGCAGGACAGTCGCCCACCCACGCTGTCAGTGCCAGGAGTATAGACGAAACGCCGCCTGAGCGCGGGCTAGCCGCCGAACGACAGCGACGCGAGGGCGTCGGCGAGCCCCTCCGCCTCGCAGCTCCCGGTCACGCGATCGGCGCGGGCCTGCACGCCCGGCGGTGCGTTGCCCATCGCGATGCCCAGGCCGGCCGCCTCGATCATCTCGACGTCGTTCCAGTGGTCGCCCACGGCCACGGTATCTTCCAGAGCGATGCCGAGCTGCCCGGCCAGCGCGCGTAGGCCGGCGGCCTTGGAGCAGCCCGCGGCCAGCACGTCGAGCACGTGGAAGGCGCGGTCCCACAGGGGAAACGTGTTGCGCGTCAGCGTGTAGCCCTCGCCTCCTACCAGGCGGGCGCCCAGCGCGTCGAGGTGCGCCTCGTCGTCCATGACGACGATCGTCAGCGGCGGCACGCCGTCGAACAGAGCGTCGAGCGGGCGACGCTCGACCGTCGCGCCGCAGCGGTCGAGGTAGCAGGCGGCCAGGTCGCCGTCGAGCGTGGTCGGGCCGGCCAGGATCAGCTCCCCCGCGCCCGGTGGCGGAAAGACGATCACTTGCGATCCCGCGTCCGCGATGGTCTCCGCGACGAACCGCGCCGCTGGTAGGTCGATCGGCATCTCGTGGAGCACGGTGCCGCTCAGGGCGTGCCGGATCAGGGCGCCGTTGTGGAGGATGAGAGGTGTGTCCAGGTCCAGCTCGGCCGCGACCTCGATCGCCGAGGCGTAGCGGCGGCCCGTGGCCAGCGCCACCGTGCAGCCTGCGGCGGCGACGGCCCGCACCGCGGCCCGCACGCGCGGCCGCAGCACGTTCCGGGAGTCGAGCAGGGTCCCGTCCACGTCGAGCGCCAGCAGCTTATACGGCAAGTCGGTCTCCCACGGCGGCCAGCGTCGGCCAGCGGTAAATGGTCAGGAGACAGTCGGCGACCGGGGCCCCACAGTCCTCGAGCGCTACCATGCTCCCGGGCGCGCCCGCTCAGCCGCGCTGAACTGTGCCGCCGAGGCTAACGGACGCGCTTCAGTAATCTAGAAACGTCAGCGATGACAGCGCCAGCAGGGACCGCACGCTCGCCTGGACCGCTTCCAGATCGCTGCGCACGGGATTCGGTGGCCGGACCTGCGCCAGCACCTGCTCCGACAAGCGGGCCACCGCCTGGAGGTGGCGGCGCGTCTCCAGCAGATCGCCGCGCACCCGTTCGACCCTGGCATCTACTACCTGCAGCAGCCCCTCCAGCAAGATGAGCTGGATCTCGGCATCGACGGCATCGGCGCTCGCCGGTTCGTGCATCGCCGCCTCCTGAGAGCGCGTGCGGCCGGACGCGCCCGGCCTCGTGAGCCCTGGCGATGAAGATTATCAGCAGCTATCAGGTATTGACAAGCCGGCAAGGCCCTGCTACGGTAGAAGCTAACAATGGTTTGCTCCTAAGTTTGAATTGCCTCTAATCCTTTGGGGGAGCGTGCCGGCTTAGCGATCGGGGCGATTAGAGCAGTGGCGTCCAGCAGGCGGCGCTACAATGAGCTGGTTCGGGCGCTGGTACGCGGCGGATATCGACTCACGCCACAGCGCGAGGCCGTGCTGCGCGTGCTTGCCAGCGCCACAGGACACCCCAGCGCGGAGCAGATCTACGAGCAAGCCCGCCAGCGCTGTCGATCGACCAGTCGTGCCACCGTCTACAACACGGTCAGCGTGCTCAAGCAATTGGGAGAGATCGAGGAGCTCGAGCTGGCGGGCAGCGGCCATCACTACGGCGCGCACGTGCCAGCGCACGACGCGCACTTGGTGTGTACGGGCTGCGGCCGGATTGACGACTATCAGCGCGCCGAGTTACGGGCGGCCCTGGACGCGGCCGCAGCCGCGAGTGATTACCGAGTGACTGGTCGGCGGATGTACTTCTATGGGGAGTGTCCCACGTGCCAGACGCAGGTAGACCATCCTGAGTAGTACGAGCGATCGCCGACCGCCAGGCGAAGGAGGTGGTGCGATGGTCTGAGTCCTCACCGCTGCTTGGCAGCGGCCGGCCCACGGTCATCGAGATCGTGTGGTGGAGGTTTCAACCATAAGTAAGGCAGCCCGACAGGTAGTCGAGCGAGCCGGTCTGAACGCCGACGAGAAGGCAACCGCCAGAGAGGAGAAGGACTGACGTGTCTGAGCAGGACCTGTATCCGAAGGACGCGACTGGGAGCGTCAGCGAAAGCGAGAACCCTCTCATCCCCTCCCCGACTCCCAAGCGGCATCGGCCCAGGACGAACCGCGACTGGTGGCCGAATCAGGTGGACCTGTCGATTCTCCGCGCGCACTCTCCCCTGTCCGATCCGATGGGCGCGGACTTCAACTACGCGGAGGAGTTCAAGACCCTCGACGTCGAAGCGCTGAAGCAGGACCTCATCAAGCTGATGACGACCTCGCAGGACTGGTGGCCCGCCGACTACGGCCACTACGGGCCGCTCTTCATCCGGATGGCGTGGCACGCCGCCGGCACGTACCGCATCGCCGATGGCCGGGGCGGTGCCGGCAACGGCATGCAGCGCTTTGCACCCCTCAACAGTTGGCCCGACAACGCGAGCCTCGACAAGGCGCGCCGGTTGCTCTGGCCGATCAAGCAGAAGTACGGCCGGAAGATCTCCTGGGCCGATCTGATCGTCTTCGCTGGCAACGTGGCCTACGAGTCGATGGGGTTCAAGACGTTCGGCTTCGCCTTCGGGCGCGAGGACCGCTGGCAGCCCGACGAGATCTTCTGGGGCCCTGAGGACACCTGGCTTGGCGACGAGCGCCACGCCGGCGAGGGGCA
>Ga0070741_10016730_pt1 | contig 12161 bp, 10 predicted proteins | sample Coa_R1_4_FD_66440 | JGI IMG/M metagenome (GOLD analysis project Ga0070741, IMG submission 66440) | Surface soil microbial communities from Centralia Pennsylvania, which are recovering from an underground coalmine fire - Coalmine... | ecosystem: Environmental > Terrestrial > Soil > Unclassified ...
CACACGGCGCTTGCTGGCGATGCGCCACCGCGAGTGGCTCAGCTACAACGAACGCCGACTGCAGATGCGCAAGCAGTGGGAAGAGTTTTTCCAGAGTTGGGACGTCATGTTACTGCCAGTGATGCCGTGCGCGGCGATCAAACATGACCACTCGGAACCGATGGCCGGTCGTACCGTACCGGTCGACGGCGAACCTCGTCCTTACTGGGACATGGTGTCGTGGATGGCGCCGGCCGGTGCCTGTTATCTCCCGGCGACGGTCGTCCCGATTGGACAGTTATCGAATGGGCTGCCGATTGGGGTGCAAATTGTGGGGCCGTATCTGCGCGACCGCACGACGTTGCATGTGGCGAGGGAGTTGCTGACGATGGCGGGCGGTTGCCCGAGGCCGAGGGGGTTTTAACGCGGTTTTCAGACGCAAAAGGAAACTGAAATGCCTCAACAATCCGACCTTCGCTCATTCACCGGCCTGAGCAAGGCCGAATTACCAACTCCGGCGCTGCTGGTTGATCTCGATCTTCTTGAGGCCAACATCGCCAAAATGGCAGCACACGCGAAGGCGGCGGGCATTAGTCTGCGGCCTCATGCTAAATCTCACAAGTGCCCGGAGATTGCCAAGCGGCAACTGGCTGCTGGTGCGATAGGCGTATGTGCGGCAACCATCAGTGAGGCCGAGGCGTTGGTTAACGCTGGTATTTCAGGGGTATTGATTACCTCACCAATGGCCGGACGAGAGAAGGTCTCACGGCTTGTGCGGTTGACCGCTCGGCAGCCGGATACGATGGCGGTGGTCGATAATGCCGCGCACGCCGAGCAGTTGAATGAGGCGGCGGCAGGCGGGCAGGCGACGCTGAACGTGCTGGTAGATATTGACCCCGGCATGCATCGTACCGGGATTCCGGCGGGCGAGGGGGCTGTCGCCTTGGTAGAGTTGGTCTCTAGACTACCTCATCTGAGGCTACGTGGCCTCCAATGTTATAGCGGAACAACTGCGCATGTTGTCGGGTACGAAGCCCGGCGTGCACATTCGCTACAGGCGATGGCCCCTGCACTCGAACTGTTTGCGGAGTTACAAAAGCGTGGGTTTCCGGTCGAGATTATGACCGGCGGGAGCACCGGCACCTACAACATCGATTGTACGTTTCCCGGGATGACCGAACTGCAAGTCGGCTCATACGTGTTTATGGACATCGAATATCGCGACATTGGGGGGAAAGACGGCCTAGTCTATCGGGATTTCTCTCACTCACTGACTGTGCTGTCAACCGTTGTGAGCAAGAGTCATGCGGACTTGGCTACCGTCGATGCCGGGCTTAAAGCCTTTGCCACGGACCGCCAGTTCGGACCGGAGCCAAAGGATGTCGGCGGCGTCACATACCGCTTCGGCGGGGATGAGCACGGGATACTCGCATTGGCGCAGCCGAGCCGTGAAATCAGACTAGGCGATAAGCTCGAATTTCTCGTGCCGCATTGCGACCCGAACGTGAATCTGTACGACAGGGTATTCTGTACCCGCGGTGATCGCGTCGAGACGATTTGGCCGATTATGCGGGGGTATAAATAGGGCGCCGGAAAGTCGTAACGTCGCTCGGCTCTCCAGTCAACTGTTAATGATATACCGAGGGGACGGTCAACGTCCCACTTTCGAGCCGCCCTTCTGCGCCCAGCCTTCATTAGTTAGGGCGCAAAGGGGTTCTGCATAGCGGTCCGGCGTGATCAGAGTAGAAAAAAAAGTCACTGTCCTATTCTTCACGACCCTGTCTCGAATTCGAAAATTATAGAGTATAGTCAAAAACCGAAATTCAGTCTTTTAGTTTCCTCTATTTACTTTTTCCTTCTTTGGTTTTTTAGTAACTATATTTTTGAGTATAGTCAAAAATATTTCCCATAACCTGTGGTTTTCTCCCTTCCGCAACCCTTGATTCTTGAATGTTACTATCTCGAAGTGAAACCAGTCCCAGTGGAGTTTTAAAGATGCACGTGGAGCCCTGTTTCACCGTACCCCATCTTGCACCTCATCACTTGAATAGCCAAGCCACTGGGTCAGGATCTCTTCGTTATGTTCGCCGAGCGTCGGGGCCTGTAAATCTAGCGTCCGAGGGAATTCCGAAAATCGCAGCGCGAATCCGGGCACCTCAATATCACCGAGAATGCGGTCGTGAATCGTGCGGACGGTACCGCGCTGGCGCAGATGCGGATGCCGCGTAGCCTCAGGTACGGAGAGAATCGGCGCGACCGGGACGTGATGTTCCTTCAGTGCCGCCATCGCCGCATCATCACTGGCCTGCGAGCGTATCCAGCCCTCGATGATCGCGACTAGCTCGTTCAGGTTCCGCACGCGTGCGGCGTTGTCGGTAAAGCGCGGATCACGTGCCAGTCCCGGCTGCCCCATAGTCTCACACAGTTTGGTCCAATGCTGTTCCAGGGGGGCAATAATGATCATGTAGCGCTCACGTCCTTTGAACACCCCACACGGACTCGCGTACCACGAGTGTGCCCCAGAACGCGTCGGGCTGATCGCCCCCTCGCTCAGGCTGTATATTTGAAAACTGGCCTCATGATAATGCGCGTAAGTGTCGAGCAGTGCGAGGTCAAGGTGCTGCCCGCGCCCAGTCCGCTCACGATACAATAACGCCGCACACACCGCCCCCATCGCGTGCGCGCCAGTGGAGACGTCGCCAATTGCGACCATCGGAAACAGAGGGGGGCCGTCCTTCTCCCCGCCCATTGACGAGACGCCGGAGTAGGCCGCGCCCACCCAATCGAATCCCGGCTCGTGCGCAAGTGGGCCGCTCTGCCCGAAGGCGGAGATTGAGCACATTACTAGCCGGGGATTAATCCGACTCACAACGTCGTAGCCAAGACCGAGTCGGCTGACCACACCCGGGGCGTAGTTCTCCACCATTACGTCAACTTTGGCGACGAGCCCTTTGAGGATCGCCAGGCCTTCCGGGGCTTTGGCGTCTAAACACAGTCCCTTCTTGCCGCGATTATGTTGCACAAAGTAGCCGCTACGGCCGTCGATCACGAGGGGACCACCGCGGGCGTGATCGCCGCCCGGGGCCAGTTCCACCTTGATCACCTCCGCGCCCATCTCCGCCAGCATCAAGGTACACGTCGGACCAGCAACAATCTGTGAGAAGTCCAACACCTTGTAGCCATCGAGCACATGCTTCAGTTGAGCCATGGCGCCCCTCCAAATGTGACACTTCTTGTTTAGCCTGGTCTCGAGGTCTGTACTGCCGGGCAACCTGCCATGCTTGTGGCTCCCTGTCCATACGGCGCGCGGTTCAGCAGCGGTCCTGTTTTCTTTCCGGCGTAAGCAGAGACCGCGCCCCCTTGTCATTCTGAGGAATCGTGCGACGAAGAATCTCTTAGACCAGTGTACGGGGGGAGAGCTTCTTCACCCCGCGACGTTTATCCTGAGCCTGTCGAAGGACACCGTTCGGCATGACATTTCCGCGGCGTCAATAGCCAGACTGCGCCGCTACCCACGGTTCGACTCCGGCAGCCGAGGGACGTCGCCATAACTTGTCTTCCCCGCGCTCCTCCACTACAACGACAGGCAAGGCAACGGTGCCGTTAGAAGGAGGGTAGACATGAGATTGGGACTCTTTTACCAACTGCCATGCAGTCCAGAACAGGACGAAGTCACCCGCTATCACGAGACGATCGAGCAAATCGTCTACGCCGATGAACTCGGCTTTGATGTGGCCTGGCTAGCAGAATTGCACTTCAATCGCCCATTCTCGATCCTGCCCGCTCCTATGCTACTCGCCACCGCAATTGCCCAACACGCAAAGCGGATTCGACTTGGTACCGCTGTCACCTTACTCTCTTTGCAGCATCCGCTACGTGCGGCAGAAGACGCCGCGACCGTGGATATTTTGACCAACGGGCGGCTAGAATTCGGCGTCGGACGCGGTACCATCGCCATCCATTTCCAGGGTTTCAACGTCGCGCGGGATGATAGCCGGGAACGGTTTGAGGAGGCACTCACTGTTATCAAAAAGGCATGGACCCGAGACGCTTTTCACTTCTCTGGTAAGTACTTTCAGATACCGGAAACCACCATCGCCCCGAAGCCAGTGCAGAAGCCGCACCCCCCGTTGCGGGTCGCTGCCAATAGCCCTGAGACGGCAGTGTTTGCGGGCGTGCACGGCTACCCGATTCTGGTCGCCGCGACCATCCACCCGTTCCCAGAACTCCCGCGTCATATCGCGATCTATCGTGAGGCGTTCAAAAACGCCGGGCACCGGACGGCTCAGGAGGACGTTGCTGTCGCATTTAAGTTCTTCGTCACAGATAGTGGCGAACGCGCGAGGCGGACTGTCGAAGACAGTACGATGCACTACTTCCGCACCGTCAGCCACCAGGCAAAGCTAGGGCAACGAGAGCAAGGGGCGTCCTACGCGTATTTGCGTGAGGTGCGACAGCGATTCGACACTGTCACATGGGACGACATCGACCAGACGATGGGCATTTACGGCTCGCCGGACACCTGCACCCGCAAGATTATGGACGCACATCGTTTGTGCGGCATGAATCAGCTCATCTGTTGGTTCAATCCTGGCGGTCTTGTTCCCCACAAGGAAGTACTCAGCAGTATGCGACGTTTTGCCGACGAGGTATTACCCGCAGTGCGCGGATTATAGGAGTGGAATAACGACATTGGAGAATGGTCCCGCCAAGCATAGAATCCTCGACCGCCTTCGCGAACCCTCCGCGAACACGATCATGCTGCGAAACACACTGCATTAGCCATTATTGCGCTTGTTCGGGGCCTGCGTGCGCACGAGGCGGAGAGTGTATTTCCAGTTTGGATGTCTACTGACGCGGTCAGAAGCCAGGTAGCCGTTGTCGGAGCACAGCAGGCCGCGCCCCGACAATGACTTCGCACAATACACAGGGAAGCAGGGCCGCTACGATTCCCGCTCGATCTGACTAACGTCTCGCACGGCGCCCCGGGCCGCACTGGTCGTGAGGGCCGCATACGATCGGAGTGCCGCCGAGACCTGGCGCTGACGCTTGGCAGGCTTGTAAGCGTTCTTGCCCCGGGCTTCCATGCGCCGGCGCCGTTTGGTCAGTTCTTCATCCGATAACAACACGTTGATCGACCGTTGCGGAATGTCGATGCGGATCACGTCGCCTTCTTCGAGGAGAGCGATTTCGCCGCCTTCCGCCGCCTCCGGCGAGACGTGGCCAATCGACAGCCCGCTGGTTCCGCCACTGAAACGCCCGTCCGTCAGCAGTGCGCACTGGGTGCCAAGATGCTTCGATTTGATGTACGAGGTCGGATAGAGCATCTCCTGCATGCCCGGTCCGCCGCGTGGTCCCTCGTAGCGGATCACCACCACATCGCCGGGTTTGAGTTTATTGCCCAGAATCGCCATGCAGGCTTCCTCCTGTGATTCGTAAATCCGCGCAGGGCCTTCCATCACCCAGATCGACTCGTCCACCCCCGCAGTTTTGACGATACAGCCTTCTCTGGCGATGTTGCCATACAACACCGCAAGTCCGCCGTCCTTGCTGTAAGCAAACTCGACCGCTCGAATACAGCCATTAATCGCGTCACGGTCGGCGCTGCCAAACTGCTTGTTTTGCGAGAATGCTTCTTTAGTGCGAACGTTCCCCGGCGCCGCTAAACTACGGCGCGTGGCAAACTCGTCGCTCTTCTCTCGACGGATGTCGTTGCTCTCAATCATCTCACCAATAGTTTGGCCACCGACAGTCATCACATTGCGGTGCAGCTTTCCCGCGCGGTCGAGTTCGCCGAGAATAGTCGCGATACCGCCGGCCCGAGCGCAGTCTTCGATATGGTACTTATTGGATGCCGGGGCGAGCTTACAAATGCACGGGACTTGACGCGACAAGCGGTCAATATCGGCCATGGTAAAATCCACGCCCGCCTCCTGAGCAGCCGCCAGGAGGTGCAGAACGGTATTGGTCGAACCGCCCATAGCGATGTCCAGGGTCATGGCATTCTCAAACGCTTGAAACGTCGCGATGCTGCGCGGCAGCACGGAGTCATCACCGTCTAGGTAATGAGCCTTCGCCATCTGGACGATACGCTTGGCGGCACGTTCAAACAGCTCCCAGCGCAGCGCGTGGGTGGCCAGGATGGTGCCGTTACCGGGAAGGGCTAAGCCAATGGCCTCGTTGAGGCAGTTCATGCTATTGGCGGTAAACATCCCCGAGCACGAACCACAGGTCGGGCACGATTCCTCTTCCATCTTCTGCACGTCTGCATCACTGAGCGTGTCATCGCCGGCGCCGATCATCGCGTTGACGAGATCGAGTTTGGCCGACCCGGTGGATAATTCCGTCTTCCCGGCTTCCATCGGCCCGCCGGACACGAAGACGGCCGGAATGTTCAGCCGCAGGGCGGCGAGCAGCATACCCGGCGTGATTTTGTCACAATTAGAGATACATATCATCGCGTCGGCGACGTGCGCCTGGACCATGTACTCGACGCTATCGGCGATCAGTTCGCGGCTCGGCAAAGAATAGAGCATACCGTCGTGTCCCATCGCGATGCCGTCATCGACAGCAATGGTGTTGAACTCCACCCCGTAGCCGCCATTCTCATCGATGACGGCTTTGACACGCTGGCCAACATTGTGGAGGTGGACGTGGCCGGGGACGAACTGCGTAAATGAGTTGGCGATCGCGATAATCGGCTTCTGGAAATCCTCAGTTTTCATGCCGGTCGCGCGCCAGAGTGCACGGGCGCCGGCCATTCTACGTCCCTGGGTGGTAGTGCTGCTTCGATATCCTCGCCGTTGCATAAATGTGACCCTCCTTCACTAAGGTCGCTTGGGTATTTGGCTCGCGGCCGCAAAGATACCAGCTTTTACTTGGGAAGTCCTACCCCCGTGTGGCAGCATCTTGTGGTCCAGGCCATAGTCGAGACAGTGACTTGTGCCGCGTGGTACGTGATCCGTGAACACTATACTGTGACTGCAGGAACGAGAGTATTCACCTCTGCAAGTTCCGCAGTTGATAATCGCCAATTTGCGGACACTGCATTGGCACGCACTTGTTCCGGTGTAGTTGCCCCAGAAATAACCGACGTCACACACGGTTGCGATGCGAGCCATGACATCGCGAGTTCCAACAACGAGCGTCCGCGACTTTTGGCAAACGCTTCTAGTTTCTCTATTTTGCTGAAGTTGTCATCGTTGGCCCAACTCTTGAAAAAATCTAGCTTATCCAACCTACTCCCCGGAATGAGCGCCTCACCGCGTCGATACTTGCCAGTCAATAAGCCACTGGCAAGCGGGAAAAACGGGAGCTGTCCGATATGATGACGATCACAGGCCGGAATCACGTCGTATTCGACCCTCCGGTTTAGCAAACTCCATTCGTTCTGGGCGGTGATAAAAACAGCAGTATTATTGGCTTTCGCTTGTGAAGCAGCAGCATCGATCTGAGCGCCTGAGAAATTCGAGTGACCGATCGCGCGCACTTTCCCTTGTTTGACCAAATCGCTCAGCACTCCGAGGGTCTCTTCGATGGGCGTATTGGGATCAGGATAATGCATCTGATACAGATCAATATAATCTGTTTGTAACCGTTTGAGACTGGCTTCAATACACTTGGTGATGTACTCCTTCGCTCCCCAGCGCTCGCCGGTCTTGCTATTCTTCGCGACCCCGCCAAATTTCGTGGCCAGAACAATCTCCTTGCGGCGCGGCCCGAGCACTTCACCCATAAACGTCTCCGACTTGCCGCCGCCGTACATGTCGGCGGTGTCGAAGAAGTTAATTCCGACATCAAGGGCGGTATTGAGCACCGCTCGTGTCGCTCCGAGGTCAATCTTCATGCCGAAGTTGTTGCACCCGAGGCCGACTACGCTCGCTTTGAGGCCGGTGTTGCCGATTTCACGTTTCTCCATCATTGCTTCCCTTTCTCCCCTACTTTCGATCTTTTACCGCAGAGAGCGGTCACCTACCATGTGCAACGCTGGTTTGTCTACGAGCAGGAAATGGTGCACGCCGCTCAACCTTTTATTCGCCGGAAATGTTCCACTACCGGAAATGGATCGTAGAAGTGATGCAACAAACGCCGCCATTCTTGATATTCCGATGACTCGCGAAACCCGACGGTGTGGTCTTCCAGCGTTTGCCAGCGGACTAACAGGACGTAGCGGTTTGGCGTTTCGATGCAGCGTTGCAACTCATGGGTGATATAGCCCTTCGTCGACGCGATGATCGGCGCTGCTTGGGCGAAGGCCCGCTCGAATTGATTCTCCTGACCGGACCGAACATTGAGAAGTGCAACTTCGAGAATCATATCTGACTCCTTACTTACCCTGGCAAGTAGCTGCCCCCATTCACATGAATCGTCTGTCCGGTAATAAAGGCCGCATCATCCGACAACAGGAAGGCAACCGTTGCCGCAATTTCTTCCGGCTTCCCAGGACGTTTCACAGGAATATCTTTCGCCATGTGTTTCAGTTCATTATCAGAGAACACCACCTTAAGCCCCTCGTGCAGGATCAATCCTGGGGCGATCGCATTGACTGTCACACCATGCCGCGCAAGATCCAGCGCAGTCGATCGGGTGTGGCCCGTGATGGCAGCCTTGGCGGCCGCGTACGGGGCTTGTTCACCGAGCGGATGGTACGCGGATAACGATGCGATATTGACAATTCGTCCAAATCCTTGCTCCTTCATCGCCTGGCTGAAGGCCCGCGTGAGATAGAACGTCCCGTGCAGGTTGACTCGCAGGGTCCGTTCCCACACACGTGACTCGGTATTGGCTGGACCGCCGGCACCATGGATACCAGCGTTATTCACCAAGTACGCGATATGAGTGCTTTGTCCGCGCAGTTTGTCAGCCAAGGTGGCGACCTGCTCTTCTTTTGTCACATCAAGTATGTGAAAGTGCACGCGGTCACGGTGGTGCCCCGGCCATTGCTGCAACCACTCACTGACCGTGTCCTCACGTCGATCGCAGGCAATAATCGAGTAGCCTTCAGTCAGCAGTCGCCGGACCATCGCGGTGCCGAGTCCGCCCACGGCACCTGTGATCAACGCATGTCCACGCGGTTTTGTGTTCATCGCTCTCCCCTTACAGTTAATAGAATTCATGTGGACATAGCGTTTACGATTGAACTTTACAACTCGGCCACGTCCGGTATACGATTCGCGCGCCGACAACGTGAGCGTAGGAGGCTGCAATGTACACACTGAAAGATCAGGCCTGTATTGTCGGTGTAGGCGAGACGCCATACACTCGCGGGACAGACAAAAGCGAACTGGCCCTGATGCTCGAAGCTTCGGTGAAGGCGATTGCTGACGCAGGGCTCACGCCACATGACATCGACGGCGTTGTTCCTCCTCCGTCTCCTGCGACGGCAGAACATTTTGCGGCGAACCTAGGCGTCGAAGATTTGCGTTACTCGGTCACTGTTCACATGGGAGGCGCTAGTGCGCTGACCGCATTGCAGAGCGCGGCGTTAGCAGTGGCCTGCGGCGTAGCCAAGAACGTGCTGGTACCCTTTGGTTGGAAAGGGTATTCCAGCGCACGTGTGCGCAGCCTGGGCAGCGGCGATGGTGACGGCATCTCAAATGCGCTAGCCAGTCTCATGACTACTATTAATGAGTATTACTTACCGTTCGGCGCTTCCGTCCCAGTGCAGTGGTATGCATGGCTCGCGACCCGCCATAAAGAGATATATGGTATTCCGGATGAAGCAACTGGGGCGGTTGCCGTCGCGTCGCGCAAGCACGCACATCTCAATGAGCGCGCCTTTATGCGTGGTCGACCATTGACTATGGACGATTACTTAAACTCGCGCTGGATCGCGAAGCCATTCCGCTTATTCGATTGCTGCCTGGAAACGGATGGGGCGTGCGCGGTGGTGGTTTCGTCGGCTGAACGCGCGAGGGATCTCAAACACTCTCCGGTCTACATTTCAGGCATTGCGGAAGGGCATCCGTATCCGGCAGATGATATTCCGTCGCGGCCAGATCCGTTTGTCATTGGCTTGAGTTTTGCCGCACCCAAAGCACTGGAGATGGCGGATGTGAGTTTGCAGGACATCAACTTCGCGCAGATTTATGACTGCTTCACGTATGTCGTCTTGCTGCAACTGGAAGCGCTAGGCTTCTGCAAACGGGGCGAAATTGGGGATTTCGTTAAAGGCGGGAGACTGGAACTGGGTGGTGAGTTACCGATCAATACACACGGCGGGTTGCACTCTGAAGCGCATGTTGGCGGAATGAATCACATTGTCGAAGCAACGCGGCAGTTACGGTGTGAGTGCGGGGAGCGACAAGTGAAAGACGCTCAGGTCGGATTAGTTACCGGCTGGGGTGATTTTGGGGACGGGAGTTTGGCGATTTTGCGGCGGTAAAAGGAAAAAGGGAGAACGGATAAATGGAGAATGGCAAAGAAGGAATAGGAAAGCGAAGTGTCCCCTTTCTCCTTTTAATCGTTTATCCATTTCACCGTTTCCCCTACCGCAGCTTCCCCTTTGTCTCCTAGGCACTTCCCTCAGCGTATTCACTTACAACGCCGCCGCGCGAACATCATCCACCGCGATCGTCCGATGCGGATTGAAGTGCGGCAGGATGTATTGGCCGATGCGCTTAATGGACTTCATGATGTTCACGTGCGGAATGCGACCCGCCTGCTTGAAGCAAATCACTTGACTCAAGCCCGCCTTCTGGAAGTTCTCTAGCTTACGGATTACCTCGTCAGGATTGCCGACCGCCACCATGTGATGTTCCTTCAGCTCCGCGTCCGTTGCTTCTTTAGGATCGCCGGTCATGGCAAATACGTTGCGAAGGTACTCGTAAGAGTAGAGCTGATTCTTTACCATCAACGGCTGGAACAGCTTGGCGACGTTGTGAAGGAACCAGCGCGCGCCATCGAGACCAATCGCCTCCTCTTCTTTGTTTTCGGCGACATGCATGATCGCCACACCGGCGAATTGATCGTTGATGATTTTCGGAATCACATCGGTGCGATTGGCCGACGCTTGGCGGTAGGTGTGCATGGATTTCTGTACTTCTTCCCAGTTGAAATTGAAACTCAGTACACCAAGTCCGCGATCCCCAGCCATCGAGTAACTGTCCGGGGCAACGCACGCCATCCACATCGGTGGATGTGGCCTCTGAATGGGCTTCGGCACGACACGCCGGGGTGGGATCTTTAGGAGTTTACCGTCATGTTCTAGGATCTCTTCCGTCCAGGCTTTCACGATAATGGCGGCGGCTTCACGCATTTCATCGCGAGTGCGGTCATAATTAACACTAAATCCATCCAGTTCCTGCGCGGTGGTCGAACGTCCGATACCGATATCGACGCGACCATTGCTCATAATATCGAGCACCGCCGCTTGCTCGGCAATTTTAATCGGGTGATTGAAATTGAAGGGCGTGAGCCGCACGCCATGTGAGATACGGATGTTCTTCGTGCGCTGACTCACGGCGCCGAAGAATACTTCCGGAGCCGGGCTGTGAGAATATTCTTCTAGAAAATGATGTTCAACTTCCCATACATGATCAAAGCCAATGCGATCGGCCAGTTCAATCTGCGCCAGCGCTTCCCAATACGTATTGTATTCACTGAGCGCGTGCCACGGTCGTGGCGTCTCCATTTCGTAAAGTAACCCAAATTTCATATCTCCTCCTTATCTCGTGGTGTTCTAGAACCTAACCCATAACGCGTTAGTTGACCAGAGGTATAACAGAACGACGATTCCAAAAAAAATCTCACAGGCGCTAAAGTTTGGACACCACATGCCGATAGCCTTTAAAATTGCCGGTGTGAGTCTATAGTGGGGGTCGCGCATCATGAACAAATCACTGTTGTTTGGTCTCGCGGTAGTCGGTTATTGCCCGATTATCCACATTGCATTGTCGCCGTCGTGCCCTCTGCTGTGGCTGTATGTACCCCTCGCCATCGTGGGTTTCTGTGGATTTATGCTCTGCGTCATCGAGCTGCTTCGCTATCGCTTCGGACATGGGCAGGAAGATGGGCACGATCTCTCTGCACCCTACACCTCCACTTCGCTCAGCACGCGTCAATAGATACAGATACTGTACGTGCAGGTTAAGCCTAAACGTGTTCGCGAATTTGTGTTTGTGATTGTTGAGCACCCTGTACGTCGTCCTCGACGCGTGTCAACAACCTCCATCCGTAGTGAA
>Ga0070741_10016731_pt1 | contig 12161 bp, 9 predicted proteins | sample Coa_R1_4_FD_66440 | JGI IMG/M metagenome (GOLD analysis project Ga0070741, IMG submission 66440) | Surface soil microbial communities from Centralia Pennsylvania, which are recovering from an underground coalmine fire - Coalmine... | ecosystem: Environmental > Terrestrial > Soil > Unclassified ...
AGCACGTAGCGCCAATGACAGAGCATGTCGAGAATAATACCACCCCCCTCGTCTTTCCTGTAGTTCCAGGAAGGACGCTGCGCACTCTGCCAGTCACCCTCAAAGACCCAGTAGCCAAATTCACCACGAACAGAGAGAATGCGCCCGAAAAAGCCGCTGTCGATGACCCGCTTGAGCTTGAGCAAACCAGGCAAGAAGAGTTTATCCTGTACCACACCATTCTTCACGCCAGCTCTCCTGGCAAGGCGCGCGAGTTCGATGGCTTCTGCCAGATCGGTAGCAATGGGCTTTTCACAATACACATGCTTGCCAGCAGCAATGGCCGCTTTGACATTCCTGGCACGCAGAGTAGTAGACAAGGCATCGAAATAGATCTCGTCATAAGGATTAGCCAGACAATGGTCTAAATCAGTGCTCCAGCGCTCAATTCCATGCGCCTTTGCCAATGCCTCTATCTTGCCCTCATTACGACCAACCAGAATAGGATCAGGCATAAGCACATCCCCACTGGGCAATGCGACTCCTCCCTGTTCGCGAATTGCCACTATCGAACGAATGAGATGCTGATTGGTTCCCATTCGTCCACTGACCCCGTTCATGATGATACCGACCGTGCGCAATGTCATAATATCTACGCTCCTCGCCCGAAAAATTATATGAGAAATTTCTTCAACAAACCTGCACTGTGATTGTGTCTAAATTGGTCTGTTCTGGCAGGCACCAGTTACCACCCTTTATCCAGAAGCAGAGAAAACATTTACTCCCATTAGTGTAGTGCCAAGCAGCTTATATGTCAAGAAATAAGCGCCTACGATAGAAATGAGACATTTTCAAATGAGCCAGGATTTGTTAATAGTAGTAAATGTTTTCTCTTTGAGAGTAAAGGAATTAGAGGAAAGAAGAGCAGAAAAAAGAACTCACTCAGCAACCTCATGGTTGCTGAGTGAGTTCTTTTTTGAAGAGCGCGTATTTAAAGGTCATCTCTGCCCGCTTTGCGCCAGCGGTGGCGGGCCTGAATATAGCGTACGGTGCCTGAACGAGAACGCATCATGACGGATGAAGTGCGCGCTCCCCAGCCAAAATATTGCACCCCATCGAGCATATCGCCGGTGGTGATGCCGGTAGCCGCAAAAGAAACATCATTGCCTCTCACCAGGTCATCGGTGCGATACACCCGGTCAAGGTCGACGCCATCAGCTTTGAGCCGATTGCGCTCTTCATCATTACGCGGCCAGATTTTGCACTGGATTTCACCACCAAGACACTTGATAGCCGCCGCCGCTAATACTGCTTCCGGGGCTCCACCAACCCCCATGAGCACATCCACACCGCGATAATCTTCCATTGCAGCCTGTATAGCAGCAGCAACATCACCATCGGTAATCAAACGAATACGCGCCCCCACTTCGCGGACCTGACGGATCAGTTCCTGGTGACGTGGGCGATCAAGAATAACCACAGTTAGATCATCAATATGGGCATCGCGCGCGCGAGCAATACGATCCAGGTTAACGGGGACAGGAGCGTTGATATCGATCACATGCTTCATAGCCGCCCCTACAGCAATCTTTTCCACATAGAACACGCCGGGAGGGGCTGCAAACATCGTGCCACGCTCAGCCGTAGCGACCACTGCAAGCGCTCCAGGAGAACCGAGCGCAAGCAAGCGTGTTCCTTCAACAGGGTCAACAGCTACATCGACTTCAGGGGGAAGACCATTCCCAATCTGTTCGCCAATATAAAGCATCGGAGCTTCATCTTTTTCGCCTTCGCCAATGACAACAACACCGTTCATGTCAACACCATCGAGGGCCTGGCGCATGGCATCAACGGCGGCTTGATCGGCCATCTCCTTGTTGCCTTTGCCCATCCAGCGTCCAGCACTTAATGCAGCGGCTTCTGTGACACGAACTAGCTCCATTGCCAGATTTCTTTCTTTCGTACCAGATTGCTCAAAACGTTGTTCTTGCATGTGTCCTCCAGGTGTGTGATCATAACTCAACATAACGGGGGCGCGTGCGACAATGCTCAGCGAGCATAATAGCTCGCAAGTTTTCGGCAGCTTCAGCCAGATGCCCTTGCCGGTTTACTATGACGTAATCATAGTATTGGCGTTGCGCCAGCTCTATCCGAGCATCTGCTAACCGACGTTGTATCTGAGCCTCCGTCTCTGTTTGGCGGTTCGTGAGGCGTTCAACGAGTTCCTCTACGGAACCTGGCTCCAGGAAGATAGAGATAACCCCTGGCACTTTCTTACGCACCGTTGCTGCACCCTGTACATCAATCTTCAGCAGCACATCACAACCCCGTTGCAGATTGTCTTTGACCTGCTGGCGAGGTTGTCCATACCAGTTTCCGTGTACATTCGCGTACTCCAGCAGTTCGTCATGAGCAACCATCCGATCAAACTCTTCCTTACTGATAAAATAGTAGGGATTGCCTTCACTTTCGCCCGGACGAGGGGCACGTGTCGTGACAGAGCAGACCACGTAAAAATCCATACCTTGCTCTTTGAGAGTACTGATCACAGAGTCTTTGCCTGTTCCAGACGGACCAGCAAGCACGAAGAGTAATCCGTGTTTCTGCGCGGGTGATGAGGTGTGATTCATTTGAGGTACAGTTTGCGTTGTGTCAAGTTGCATGCTATCCTTCCTGGTATTGCTTGAAATTAAGAGAGGATGAATGTACAAACCAACAATACGTTACCAGCAAAATGTGCCAGGTCCCATTAAAGCTTTGTCTTCAGGCGTAAGGAGAAAAGGCACAAAGACTACTCGTTGACATGATGAGCGAGACGCTCTATACTGCTTATGCGCTCTTAGGTGTGGGGCAGGAAGTGCCTTACAGGAACCATTTGCATGATACCTGTAGAGGCTCCGACATCTCTACGTGGAGTGCTTCCCACTACATCAATAAGCACACGAGCTATGGCACTCTCTTGCTACCTGAGTAAAAAAAGCGCTCATATCAATATTGTACAACACGAATACATTATCTCGGTAGTCACTCTCGATAGTCATACATAGAGGCTGTTTTCAGAAGGCTAGAACATGTACGTCGACGCTATCACCCTGGCAGCAGTCGCCGACGAATGGCACAAACTGCTCAGCGGGGCACGTATCGATACCATTATACAACCGACAGAACACGCGATTGCCATCCAGTGCTATGCACCTGGCAGCGAAGGGCAGAGCGGACAGAATCGCTGGCTCTATCTTTCTGCCCATCCACAACTGGCACGGGCGCATATTACTGCCATCAAGCCCCCAAGAATTAGCAGCGAACCCCCGCCTTTTGTCATGCTGCTACGCAAATACCTGGAAGGCGCGCGTATCGAGACGATTGTCCAACCACGCTGGGAGCGTGTATTAGAGGTGATCGCTGGCTACCGCAGTGAACCAGAGAGCGAAGAGCGGACACGCTTCCGTCTGATCATCGAAATCATGGGACGTGTCAGCAATATCATCTTTTGCAACGAAGAGGGCATGATTCTGGGCAGCCTCAAACGCGTCGGGCCGGAGGTGAATCGCTATCGCGTCATCACTACCGGCGTTGCTTATGTGCCACCACCGCCACAGCAGCGCAACATAGCAGGCCAGATGCTCCCCAGGTTGGAACCCACCGGCGTTACCGCCGCTCAACTGTCAATCAGTGCCAGCGCGGTTGAAGAACTGCCAGAAGGGTCATCCGGGAAAAAGCGCAAACGTTCTGAAGAGAAGCCCAAACTGTGGCAGATACTTACACAACATCTGCTTGGATTCAGTCCACTGCTGGCGCGGGAAGCCGTTTTCCGCACGACAGAAGATAGTGAAATCCTGGTAGAGCAAGCTGACAGCGCTATGTGGGAAGAACTGGCCTGGAATATACGCGAACTGAGCGCACTCTACGATAACCATCGCTGGCAACCACAACTCGTGGAACGCACTACCGGGGCTAATGGAACAGGAGCCAGTGGAGTTTCAGGAAGCACTCAGCCTGCGCCAATCGCCTTCGCGCCCTATGTACTGGAGCAATATGCACAGGTCCCAGGAGTGCAGATTCAGCAATCACCTTCGATCAATGTTATTCTCGACGATTACTTTGCGCGTGCTGAATGGCGAGACGCGCTGGAAGGCTTGCGAGCACCTATTCGCAAAATCTTGCAGGCGCAGCGTGACCGCTGTAAGCGCAAAGCCGAGGTGCTGCAACAGGAAATGGCAGCCTCAGAGGAAGCCGAACAGAATCGGCTCTATGGCGAGTTGTTACTGGCATATCAGCACGAGATATCACAGGGACAAACCCCCGTAACCGTACCAAACTTTTTTGCTGATAAGGGCGATGGCAATGTTCCTCAGGTGAGCATCCCGCTTGATCCACGCTTCAATGCAGCAGATAATGCTAATCGTTACTTTCATAAGTACCACAAACTACGCCGCGCACTTGAACTGGTACCAGCTCAGATCGAGCAAAACAATATAGAACTGGCAACGGTTGAACAATTGCTGACCGATCTCGTGCTGGCAGAGAACGCTAACGAGATAGCCCTGGTGAAAGCTGAAGTGCAGGAGGCAGGCTATATTCGTGGTAAAGCTGCAGTGGACAAAAAGGCGCAGAAAGCTGGAAAAGCAAAATCCAAGCAGGGTAAGGGAGGCAAGCAGGCCAGAGGAAAGCCGGTACCACCAGGAGGCGGTGTGCCGCTGCATGTACAAAGTCGCGATGGTTTTACGGTACTGATCGGCAAGAACAGTCGGCAGAATGAAGAAGTGACCTTCCATCAGGCGGTAGCGAACGATATCTGGCTGCATGCACGCGGAGTCAGCGGCGCGCATGTGATTATCAAAGCAGCCGGGCGCGAAATTCCGCGCAGTACTATTGAGCAAGCGGCTAGTCTGGCAGCATATTATAGCGAGGCGCGTGGGAGCACCAGCGCCCCTGTTGATTACACACTGCAACGCCACGTGCGCCATATGAAGGGCGGTGGACCTGGAATGGTGATTTATGAGCGCGAGCACACGATTTATGCCTCGCCCGATGCAGCGTTGCAAATTATACAGAAATGAGTTATCCCAAATGTTTCGGCCATCTGCTCAATCTCGCTGAATCCCCGCCTGCGGCGGGGGATCACGGGAAGATAACTTCTTTCAAAAAACTGCCTGCGGCAGTTTTTTGAAAGAAGTTATCTTCCCTATTATTTTTTGTATAATTATCCGCGTTCGCGAGATGAACTGATACCCATCTCTTCGCGGTACTTTGTTACGGTGCGGCGAGCCATTGGGATACCGCGTTCGGAGAGCAGGCGAGCGAGTTCTTCGTCACTCCAACGGTGCCGGGGGTCTTCAGATTGGATTAGTTCGCGCAAAATATCTTTGATGCCAAGCGAACCATCGAAGAAATCGGAGAATGGTATCAGGCGGCCGTTGGGCAAGAGCACGTATTTGTTGGCGGTAGCTCGACTGACTGTACCTTCGTCCAGATTCAGGCGAGTGGCAACCTCCGCACGCGTGAGTGGACGCAAATAGCGCACTCCCTTTTCCAGAAACTCGCGTTGATAGTCCACAACCAGTTCCGCTACACGCTTGAGTGTTCGCCAGCGTCGGTAGATACAATCGACAAAAAACTTTGCACGATCACTGTGATGGTGTATATAGCGTTGCACTTCGTTGCTGAGTGACGCCGAATCCTGCGCCCCCACCTGATCGGCGTAATGCGTGCCAATCTGGAAGTGAAAGCGCTTTTCTTCGATCAATTCGACCTCGAAGCCGTTTTCTCCCTTGCGGATAGTTACATCAGGACGGATGTAGGTCGCGCCGCTGCCAAGACGAGTATAATGTGTATCCGTTGCTCGATAAATATGCGCCGGGGAAGGATGCAGCGTGCTACGAATGTAAAGACTAGCCTGGCGTACCTCTTGCTCTGGCACCTTCAACTGGCGCGCAATCTCATGAAACTGGTTGCGTCCCAATTGATCCAGGTAGCGATCAATCAATACATAGGCAAGAGGGTGAGGGGATTCTTGCTCACCGAGCGCCTGTAACTGGATGAGGAGGCACTCGCGCAGATTACGAGCACCAATGCCCAGCGGCTCCAGTGTTTGCAACTGACCAAGCACATATTCGACACGCTCAACAGGAACTTCCAGGTGCTCGGCAACCTCCTGGGTACTGATCTCCAGATAACCGCGCTCATTGAGATTGCCTACCAGTTGTTCCGCAATGCTGGCATCATCGGGAGAAATGAGCGCCTCCAGTTGTTGCAACAACGCCTCGGCCAGAGTCTCGCCAGTAGAAATGCGCGCCAGGGGATCGTAAGCGTCTTCGCTATCAACCTCGGCAAAACCATAGTTGTCGATATCATAGAGGCTGTGCTGCTGATAGGTTTCTACATGCTCATACTGTGCAGGAGACTCGGTAACTCGCGCAAGTGGTTGTGTATGCTGTGCATAGTGCCCACAAACCGTGCACATTTGCCCATACATGCGCGTACCACAAAAGAGACAGACGTTCTGCTCTACCACGTCAAGGGCAGGATTCTCGATCTGTTCCTGATTGACGGCATGTTCTAATTCATCAGACGACAGATGTAAAATAGTACTTGACGTAATAAGCCTTGCGCTGACTCGCAAGGCATGTTCTGGTCTTGGCGTTGGTTCCAATCGCATACACGTACCCTACTTTCCCTGATTCCAAAACCGCTCTATGAAGCTGATCCAATAAAGAAATAGGTCTTCAAAACAGATGGCGTGGAGAGTTCTTGCCTCTTGCGTTGGGAAGGTCTCCTCCGTTTTTTGCTCTCTATACGCTAGTGTAACAAGTTTCTGCTCTGCATTCAAGACGTGATATATCGTGAAACATCGATAGCAAAAGGCATGGAATCCCCCTGTTTCGCAACAAAGTATACGTCATAGGGGATTGCGTTGTTTCTCAGAAGGTGAGCGCCATTAGATCCATCCTCGGCTCTGCAATGCATTGCGCGCAGCTTCCTGCTCGGCCATTTGCTTGTTGCGTCCCAGACCCCGACCAGCTACCTGATCGCCCAGCAAGACTTCGACGGTGAACTCGCGGTTGTGCGATGGCCCCTCCTGACTGGCAATACGGTACGAGGGTGTAATACCATCGTAAGCTTGAGCAAGCTCCTGGAAGAGCGACTTGTTGTCCTTGAACAAACGCTTACTCACGATCTCGTTGGCAATAGGCTCCAGGCGCGGGATCAAGAATTGCTGGACAGCATCCAGGCCATGATCAAGGTAGATGGCTCCCAGAATAGCTTCAAAGGCCGAGGCCAGGACACGCTGACCACCACCAGTATGCTGCTCTCCTTTGCCCATACGGAGAAATTTTCCCAGGTCGATATCGCGGGCAAATTTTGCCAGCGTCTCTGTTCTCACCAGAACAGCGCGGACATCGGTTAATTCCCCTTCGGTTAAGAGCGGAAATGAACGATAGAGAAAATCCGCGCTGATCAAAGCAAGGATCGAATCTCCCAGGAACTCCAGGCGCTCATTAGAACTCTGCCCCACACCAGGAGTTTCATAAATGTATGAGCGGTGGGTCAGAGCTAAACGCAGCAGTTTGGAGTCATGGAAGTGCACCCCAAGAATAGCTTCTAATTGTTCTTCTAGTTGTTTTTGCATCAATACACCTCTAACAACACACTGGCCTCATTAGAAACCCGGCCGTTATCCGCAGTTTTCCATTACCGCCATTGTAGCGCGTTTTTGGTCGATCCGCAACGCACAACAAACAGCGCCGCAAGAAATTTATCCATATCATCAGGCAAGCAATAATAGAGGTAAAATTCATGTTTCTAACAATATTGATAGCTACACAAGAAAATAACAATATTTTAATCTATTTTCCTTGACTAAATTTAATGCATGATATATACTTGTAAACGTGCTATTCGGGAACATATTAGCAGAAACGTATGCTTTGTAATATCTTGAGGGTCAGTGTGGAGATGGAAGAAGCACAAACGTGGCGTGAGCTGCTCTTTAAATTGATCAGTGTGCCCCAGGAGCGGCAGCGCATAGCCAGTAGGATGGGCGTTAATCAGTTGACATTGACGCGTTGGGCAACGAACAGATCGTCTCCGCGTCAGGAAAACCTTGTACCTTTGTTAGACAGTCTCCCACAGTATCGCTATGTTCTGGTCGATTTAATAAAAAAAGAATTTCCGAATTTTTTCTCACAGAGCAATGAGAGAAGCGAAGTACTGCTGGAGATCCCTTCGGCGTTTTATAGTCGTGTGTTCGCTGCTCTGGCGAGCAGCGTTCCAATATTGCGAACCCAATCGATCTGTACACTTATTTTGCAGCAGCTTCTGGTACAGCTTGACCCGCATCGACTGGGTATGGCAGCCATTATCTCGCAGTGCGTACCCCCGAGGGAAGGGCAGAAAGTACACAGTTTGCGCGAAGTACTGCAACGATCCACATTGCACTGGGAAAATGCTCCAGAAAACCGCACACAACTACTGGGGACAGAGTCGCTGGCTGGATATGCGCTGGTCTCGGGACACGCAATTACCATACGCAACCGCGAAGAAAAATTGCGTATGTTCCCGACGCATCATAGAGCATGGGAAGAGAGCGCCTTTGCCAGCCCGATTTTGCTGGCAAATTCTACGGCGGGATGCCTTTATCTTTCGAGCACGCAACAGGATCACTTTTCTCAGGAGGCAAAAAAACTTATTCTGGAGTATGTTGATTTGCTCGTAATGGCATTTGTGGACGATGAGTTCTACAATTTACAGGACATTGATCTCGGATTGATGCCACCAGGGCCGGTACAGCAAGCGCTGATTGCATCCTTCCAGCAACGCGTCACTGACTGTATGATCGAGAAAGCGCGTAATCAAGAACCAATCCCGCGACGAATGGCAGAGACAATGGTCTGGCAGGAATTAGAGGATCGACTGCGGCAACTTGGCTCATTATCCAAAAAACCTTCTTGAGTTGGAAATATATTTGTCGCGAAAATATGTTATGCTTATAGTGGGAGATTTGAGGCAGACAGGCAATCGCGGGTCGCAAGGCCCGAGGAAAGTCCGAACTCCACAGAGCAGGATGCTGGCTAACGGCCAGTGAGGGTAACCTTAAGGAAAGTGCCGCAGAAACAAACCGCCCAAAAAGCGCTAGCGTTTTTTCGGGTAAGGGTGAAATGGTGAGGTAAGAGCCCACCAGCAATCGGGTGACCGATTGGCTGGGTAAACCCCATCTGGAGCAAGACCGAGCAGAGGGAACAGGGCATTTGCGAAAGCGAACGTCCTGGCAGGTTGCTCGCCTGTCAACCTTCGGGTTGGTCGCTTGAGACGACGGGTAACCGGCGTCCTAGATAGATGATTGCCCCTCGTGTCGTTGAGAGGCGACATGGGGACAGAATTCGGCTTATGGCTACCTCATATCTCCCACAGGACAATAACAGAAAAGCAGAGGGCCACTTGTTGGCAAGTGGCCCTCTGCTTTTCTGTTATTAAAAAGCGACATTGCTTTGATGATAACGTCTTTTTATCTACCAATGCGGTCATGTTCTATGAGCCAACGTATAAAATTGAGACGGCGGCTTTCCTCGATAACCTCACGATACTCAATTTGCTCGCTTACATGATCTTTCATATATAGAAGCTTGAGGGCTTCGCCTTCTGAAAATCCCATAGAAAGTAGGCGCTGAAATTCAGCGTCTTCCGCAACGTATGAATGTTCTGGCATGGTTACAATGCTCCCTTTATGATAAACCAGACGACTACGGGGTTGAACATTGTAGAGACTCCAAACGAAGTACTGTACTTGCTACATATACGTCTAAAAGCCTCTTACTAGATACAACGTTTTAGCAACTCCCGAAATTTCAGTTTTGAGCAGCTAATTCAATTTCTAACCATTACAGAGCGTCTGTACACCCATCCTATTTACTCATCACTCAATAGGTAGACGCTCTGTAATAATAGAAATAACACATTAGTTCATTCTAAAATGTAAGGAGTTTCAGCGGTCATACCCAGGAGGAGGGCGCTGTGAGAAGATGACCTTATGAAAAAGATAATAGCACAAAAGTACCTGTTCGTCCACTCCCCCTCTTGACAAATGCCGCATTATCGTCTTATGGACATTCCTGTCTGCAAAGTTCTGAGAGCTCGTTCAGTCGCATCGCTCGTTAATGCCGCTGCATGCTCCATAGAGAAAGCTAACGACATCGGGCCAGAGGGAAGCACAGTTATGGCATCGACTCCCAGATCGTAGACGGCCTGGTAGTTTTCCCCCAGGCTTCCAGCGAGAGCCAGCACGGGTATCCCATAGCGTTTTGCCAGGCCAGCTACGGCACCAACGCTCTTTCCATAGGCGGTCTGCACATCTATCTGTCCCTCAGCAGTAATTACCAGATCAGCCCCACGCAGCCGCTCTTCGAGGTGCACAGCGTCGAGCACGATTTGTGCTCCGGGACGTATACTGGCGTGCAAAAAAGCGATCAAGCCAGCACCTAAGCCTCCGGCAGCACCAGCACCCGGAATATCGGCGACAGACATATTGAGGTCGCGCTCAATGATCTGTGCATAGTGGGCCAGGGCAGCATCCAGTTCTGCCACCATTTCTGGCGTAGCCCCTTTCTGCGGACCATAGACCGCCGAAGCCCCTGATGGTCCACACAATGGGTTGGTTACATCGCAGGCCACCTCAACTATACATTCTTGCAGACGGGGGTCCAAACCGGTTATTGTGATGTGCGCGAGTGAGGCAAGTGCTGCTCCACCAGACACGATTTCCTGACCCTCTATGGTGGTAAGTGATGCACCAAGCGATTGAGCCATGCCAGCACCACCATCGTTGGTCGCGCTGCCACCAATACCGATAATGAAATGGCGACGTCCGACGTCCAGGGCATAGCGGATCAATTCCCCTACACCGTAGGTCGTTGTGATGCGTGGGTTGCGCCGCTCGGGCGGGACCAGAGGTAATCCTGAACTCGCAGCCATTTCAAGCGCGGCAGTCAGGCCATCCCCCAATAATCCATAGAACGCTGTCACTGGTTCACCTAGTGGACCGGTCACCGTTTGCCACACCATCTCACCGCCTGTAGCATCGACAAGGGCCTGAACTGTCCCTTCACCACCATCTGCGACAGGTACAATCTCGATCTGTGCGTCTGAGAAAACGGCTGCTACGCCGCGTGCGATGGCCTGGCCGGTTTGCGCTGCTGAGAGGCTGCCTTTGAGCGATTGTGGGGCAATAACAATCTGCATAGTCCAACTCCTTGTTTGTGCTGGTCAAAGGTAGAGCATATCCTGTATTATATCAGATTAGATGACGAGTTACTTTTAATTTGCATGCACTGCTCAACTGCACTATACTAGGTTTCAACAGAGAAATATTCTATCCCTACTTTGTGATAGAAAGCCTGAAGGCTTCAACGGAGTTTTCCTATGTTAGACAATCTATCTACTGCCTGGTCCTGGAGCCCGGGAGTGATGATCTTTTTGCTGGTTTTGACTTTGCTCTACCTCTGGGGTCTGAGGCAGACATACGTACGTAATTCGGGCGAGAGCACGGTCAGTACATATCGGGTTGCGTCTTTCTTTGTTGCCATTGTGCTTATTGGGGCGGTATTATTGACGCCGATCAATACCATTGCGCGCACACAGCTTTTTTCCATGCACATGTTGCAGGTCGTTGTCCTGACCACGATTTGCGCACCGCTGATGCTGGCAGCGTGTTCAGCTGCGCTCCTACGCCCCTTGACGGAACTGCCAGTTGTGAAGGATATCGTGCGAGCGCTGACACGTCCGCTAGTAGCATCGCTGATTTTCAATATCCTGTTCCTGCTCTGGCATACGCCCAGGCTTTACGATCTCGCGATGGGAAACGGGGCGATCTACTCGGTGATGATGCTGAGTATATTTTGCACATCGCTCCTGAACTGGTGGCCCTTAATTGGTTCGGTACCTGAGCTGCGCAACATGAGCTATCCTATCCAGATGCTATATGCGTTTTTTGATGGGCAACCCGTTGATATCTTTGCCTTTGTGCTGGTATTTAGCGGCGTGCCGATCTATACTCACTATGCCACCCCATCCTGGTGGCTGCATGTTTCCTCTTTCGCGGATCAGGCAGCTGGAGGAGCGCTCTTATTGATTCCTGGCCTGGTAGATTTGGGCGTGATGTCGCCGCTGTTCTTCCGCTGGCTTGGACA
>Ga0070741_10016732_pt1 | contig 12160 bp, 12 predicted proteins | sample Coa_R1_4_FD_66440 | JGI IMG/M metagenome (GOLD analysis project Ga0070741, IMG submission 66440) | Surface soil microbial communities from Centralia Pennsylvania, which are recovering from an underground coalmine fire - Coalmine... | ecosystem: Environmental > Terrestrial > Soil > Unclassified ...
TCAGCGCGCGCAACCGCCTCGTCGGGATCGTCACGCATATCTCCGAGGATGGCGTGCTGGCGGAGGTCGTTCTCGACCTCGGCGGCGGCAACGAGGTGGTCAGCGTCATCACGCGCTCCTCGGTGGAGCGACTGGGGCTGAAGGTCGGTTCACGCGCCGTCGCGCTTATCAAGGCGACCGAGGTGATGCTGGCGCGGGAGGCGTAGGAAGGAGACGGCGTTGGGTGTCAGGCGTTGGGCGCTAGAGGCTGCGTGTTGGGCGTTGGGGGTCGGGGCGCTGGCAGGCTGCGCGACACACCCGATGCCCACGGCAGCCGGAACGGAGCCTCCAGAACTGCGGGTCGCTGCCGCCGCCGACCTGACCAAAGCCTTCACGGAGATCGCCGCCGCCTACCGGCGCGAAACCGGCCAGAAGGTCACGCTCACCTTCGGCTCGACCGGGCTGCTGACCAAGCAGATCGAAAACGGCGCGCCGTTCGATGTCTTTGCCGCCGCTAACGAGTCCTACATCGCGCAGCTAGAGAAGGAAGGTCATACTCTGCCGGGGACCGCGCAGCTTTATGCGCTGGGCCGTCTCGCGCTCTGGACACGCAAGGGCGGGCCTGCCTGTCCCACCTGGGTCGGCGCGCTGATTGCGCCCCGCTACGATAGAATCGCTATCGCCAACCCGGAACATGCGCCCTACGGCGCGGCGGCGCGCGAAGCGATGCAAGCGGCCAAACTCTGGACGCCGCTGCGCGAGCATCTGGTCTATGGCGAGAATGTGCAGCAGGCGCTTCAGTACGCCCAGAGCGGCAACGCGGACGTCGCCATCGTCGCGCTCTCGCTGGCAATCGGCAGCAACGGCGACTATACGCCGATTCCCCCGGAGATGCACAGGCCGCTGCGCCAAGTCATGGCCGCGCTGAAATCTACGCAGCAGCCGGAAGCCGCGAAACGCTTTGTCGCCTTCGTCAACGGGCCGGAGGGCCGTCCCATCATGCGCAAATACGGCTTTCTGCTCCCCGACGAGAAACTGACGGCAGCCCGATGAACACGCTACGCTCTAACCCCACCCCGGTCAGCCCTCATCCCCGCCCCCTCTCCCACGCTGCGGGAGAGGGGAGCATTGAATGCTCCCCCTCCTTACGAAGGAGGGGGTCGGGGGGAGGTTCCCAAGGCCCTCTCCTCCCATGATTGACGGGTCTGCGCTTCTGCTCTCGCTGCGCGTCTCGGTCTGCGCCACGCTGCTGTCGCTGCTTGTGGGCGTGCCGGTCGGCTATGCGCTGGCGCGGCGGCGACTGCCGGGCCGGGCCGCGTGGGAGAGCCTGGTGCTGCTGCCGCTCGTTCTGCCTCCGACCGTCCTCGGCTACTACCTGCTGACGCTCTTCGGACGGCGCAGCCCGCTCGGGCAGGCGTATCATGCGCTCACCGGCATGGACATCGTCTTCACCTGGCAGGGCGCAGCGCTGGCTGCCAGCGTCGTCAGCGCGCCGCTGCTCATCCGCACAATGCAGACCGCGTTTGCCGAAGTGGACGAAGACCTGATCGCCGTCACCCGGACGATGGGCGCGTCGGAGATGCAGACGTTCTGGTGCGTCACGCTGCCCCTGGCGCGGCGCGGGCTGGTCGCAGGAACGGCGCTGGCCTTCGCCCGCGCGCTCGGCGACTTCGGCGCGACGCTGATGGTGGCGGGCGATATTCCCGGTCTCACGCGCACGATGCCCCTGGCCGTCTACGATGCCGTTCTCCAGGGCAACGAGCGCGCCGCGCTCACGTTCGTCCTGCTGCTCTCCGGCGTCTGCATCCTCTTCTCCTTCGCGGCTTCCGCCCTGAGTTCCCGGCGAGAGACCTGACCCCCAGCCCCCTTCCCTGCCCGCTCGCAGGCTCGCTAGGGAAGGGGGTGACCAGAGATGATGCGTTCTTACGCCTTCATCCCTTCCCGCTATCGGGAAGCCAAGACGGAATACAACGAAAGAGGCTGCCGACACCCCCTTCCCTAGCCCGAACACGCTTTATCGTTCGGGCGCGTAGGGAAGGGGGCTGGGGGGTTAGGTTCTCGCTCGCTTGACAGGCGCGGCCCGGTATGCTATCCTCCGAAAGAGAACGATCCTGCCAGTCTGCAACGAAGCAGGCGGTCGAGAGAAAGGAACCCGGATGTCCGAGAGCATCTCCCCTATCCCACAGAAACAGGTCGCTGCCACACTCACCTATACCAACCCTGTCTATTCCGGCTATTTCGCCGATCCATTCGTCTGGAAATACGGCGGAGAGTACTACGCCATCGGAACCGGAGCCTTTGAAGCGCGCGGCCAGCTCGACGAGGCGGAAGCCGCCGCAACGGGCTTCTCCGCCGAAATGCGGATTTTTCCCCTGCTGCGCTCCGACGACTTCGTGACGTGGCGCTACGCCGGACACGCTCTGCTGCCGCCCGACCCCGCCCTCGGCGCCAGCTTCTGGGCGCCCGAAGTCGCCTACCACGACGGCGTCTTCTATCTCTACTACTCCGTCGGCCATGAGGACAAGAACCACCAACTGCGCGTCGCCGCCAGCACGCACCCGCTCGGCCCCTACACAGACCTCGGCGAGCCGCTGCTGGCCCCGCGCGCCTGTCCCTTCGCTATTGACCCCCACCCCTTCCAGGATGACGACGGGCAGTGGTATCTCTTCTATGCCCGCGATTTTCTGGATACGGAGGGCGGCGCGCGCGCCGGAACCGCGCTGGCGGTGGATCGCCTGATCGGTATGACCCGACTGGCCGGGGAAGCGCAGACCGTGCTGCGCGCCCATCACGACTGGCAGAGGTTCCAGGCGAACCGCCTGATGTACGGTCAGGTCTGGGACTGGCACACGCTGGAAGGCCCCTGCGTGCGCAAGCACGACGGCAGATACTACTGCTTCTATAGCGGAGGCCGCTGGGAGACGGAGAACTACGGCGTGGACTACGGCGTGGCGGAGAACGTGATGGGGCCGTATTCCGATGCGGGCAATGACGAGGGGCCGCGCGTGCTGCGCACGGTTCCCGGCAAGGTCTTCGGCCCCGGTCACAACGCGATCATCGTCGGGCCGGACGACCGGACGGAATATATCGTCTACCATGCCTGGGACACGGCGATGGCCTCGCGCCGCCTGTGCCTGGATAGACTCGTCTGGACGCCCGACGGCCCGCGCTGCGCGGGCCCGACCTGGACGCCGCAGACGATCCCCACCGTTCTGGAACCGCAGGAGTTGCTCTGAATGGCCCGGCGAACGATGATACGGTTATTCTGCGGTCACGCCGCCTTTGCCGTGACCTGTTGCAGCGCGGACTCGAAGAGACTCAAGCCCCGCTCCAGAACGTCGTCGGAGACGTTCAGAGGCGGAATGAGGCGTAGCGTCGCATTATCTACGGCGGGATGGCCGAGCTTTGCCCCACAGGTCAGCAGCAGCAGGCCGTTCTCGCGGGCGCGGCGCTTGACGGCGTCGCAGCCTGCATAGTCCGGCTTGCCGGCCGCGGTCCGCAGTTCCACGCCGATCATCAGGCCGTGTCCGCGCACGTCCACGACGCCATGCGAACCGATCAGAGGCCGCAGGCGCGCTTTGATCTGCGCGCCCCGCTCCGCCGCCCGCGCGACCAGCCCTTCCTGCGCGATCACCTTGAGCGCCGCCAGTCCCGCCGCACACGCCACCGGGTTGCCCCCGAAGGTCGTGCCATGCTCGCCGGGTTCCCACTGCGCGAAGAGCGATTCCGGCGCGGCCACGCCCGCCAGCGGCAGCCCGCCGCCCACCGCTTTGCCGAACACGATGACATCCGGCGCAACGCCCAGGTTCTCGAAGCCGAACCAGCGGCCCGTGCGTCCCCAGCCCGTCTGTATCTCGTCGGCGATGAGCAGGATGCCGTGCTGCCGCGTCAGTTCGCGGATACGCTGCATGGCCTCCGGTGCGAACGGCACATAGCCCCCCTCGCCCTGAATCGGCTCGAAAAAGACCGCCGCGACTTCGCCTCCAATGCGCTTCACCAGGCGCTCGAACCCGGAGATGTCGCAGATCGCGCGCTCGCCGTTGCCGCTGTCCGAGCGAGGCGCGGGCGCGTGGTGGATCTGGGCGCGGAGCGGCCCCAGGAAGCCTTCATACGCCTGCCAGTGCCGTTTTTTGGAGCGGGAGAGAGCGGTCGCGAAGAGCGTGCGGCCATGAAACGCGCCCTCGAACGCGATGAATCTGCTGCGCCCGGTCACTTTCAGGGCCAGCTTGGCCGCCGCGTCAATGGACTCGCTGCCGCTGTTCAGAAACAGGAACGACCAGGGAGAGCCGGGCAGGACGCTGCCAAGCCGTTCGCGCATCCACTGCCCCAACTCCAACTGCGGCGCATGGCGCATCGTGTCGGAGACGTGCATCACCTGCTGCGCCTGTTGTATGATGGCGGCCACGACCGCCGGGTGACTGTGTCCGCACGCATGGACGGCGATGCCGCCCGTAAAATCGAGGTACTGCGCGCCCCGATAGGTGACGATAGAAGACCCCTGCGCCGAGAGGGCGATCTCGTCTGTCTCATAGCCGACGACTTCGGCCAGCAGACCTTGCGTGCTGAGTTCCAGCACACTGGCATCCGTCAACATGGGTTCCACCTTTCTGAAGACCACTACTATTTTTCCATATTGTCCCATCCGTTTTCACGTGGGCAGGAACCACCGTTACGGGCAGCAAAATCTGCCCGCCGCTTCTATGGAGGCGGAAAGGTGGATTGGAAAATAGCTTGCTCCAGACTCATCGGCGAAATCCTGAATCTCGGCTGCGCCCTCCCTGGCAAGAGCAGGAAAAGAGGGAAGCGTTGCGTCTATGGGCGCATTTCGGCGGCGGCGTTCTGCACCGCGCGCACGATCTTATCATACCCGGTGCATCGGCAGAGATTGCCCGCCAGCCACCAGCGTATCTCCTCTTCGGTCGGATTCGGGTTCTTGTCCAGCAGCGCCTTCGCCGCGACCAGGAAGCCCGGCGTGCAGAACCCGCACTGAAGCGCCGCGCCCTCCACAAAACAGCGTTGCAGGGGCGTCAGGCCCTCCGGGTGGCCGATGCCTTCGACCGTCGTGATCGTGCAGCCCTCCGCCTCAACGCCGAGCATACAGCACGAGTTGACCAGGCGGCCGTCAATGATCACGTTGCACGCGCCGCAGTTGCCGTTGCCGCAGCCCTCTTTGGAACCGGTCAGCCCCAGTCGGTCGCGCAGGACTTCCAGCAGCGTCTCGCGCGGCTCGCAGAGCCACTCCGTCGGCTCCCCGTTAATAGTGGCGCTCACCGCGACTTTTCCCGATAAGATAGATGTCGTCATCTCTGTTTTAGTTGCCTCCTGGATTACTGAGAAACGCTGTTGGCGCGCTCGAGCGCGCCGCGCAGGGCGCGGCGGGTGAGGACGCCGACGAGGTGCTTGCGATGTTCCGCCGTGCCGCGCATGTCCGTGATGGGCCGGGCGGCGGCCTGCGCAAGGGCGGCGGCCTCCGCGAAAGCCTCCGCAGTAGGCAGCTTGCCGACCAGCGAGTCGCCCGCTTCCCGGACGAAAAGCGGCGTCGGGGCGACCGCGCCCAGTGCAATGCGTGCCGCCGTGATGGGGCCGTTCGGCCCCTGCAAGGTCAGACTGGCTCCCACGCCCACCTCCGCGATGTCCATCTCGTTGCGGGGGATGAATCGGAGATAGCGCGCGCCGGAATGAGGCGGCGGCACGGGCAGATGCAGTGAGACGAGCAGTTCGTCGGGTTCCAGCACGTTCCGGCCCGGCGCGGTGCAGAACGCCTCGACCGGGACCTCCCGCTCGCCGCGCGGCCCGGCGATGCGGGCGACAGAGGCATAGGCGATGAGCGCGGGCGTCGAGTCGGCAGCGGGGCCGGAGTTGCACAGGTTGCCGCCGACAGAGGCGCGGCTCTGGATCGCCGTTCCCCCGATGATGGAGGCCGTATCCACCAGGCCCGGATAGCGCGCCCGCACGGTCGCGTCCTCATAGATACGACAGCACGGGACCGCCGCGCCCAGAGTCAGGCCGCGCTGCGGGTCGAATGTGAGTTCCATCAGTTCGGGGATGCGCTTGCCGTCCACAAACAGATCTACCTCACGGGCATCCGCGCCGACCTGCACGATCAGGTCGGTTCCGCCCGCCAGAATCCGCGCCTTCGCGCCCGCCTGTTGCAGCAGGGCGACGGCATCGCCGAGAGATTGGGGCGCTGCATACTGTATCGCACGCATAGGTGACCTCTATTCTTCACAAGATTAAGATGCTCTAGCCGGTTGCAGTTCCTCCTTATATTCGCCAGTGAATGCCTGGCGTCCTGCTTTCCCCCTCGGATTTTGCGGAACAACGGAGGGCGGCGCGGCGTACTCCTTGATAGGAAGTTGCAAACGCTGTCTGACGGGCGTTCCTGCGTTGATCTGTGAAGGAGGAGTACTATGTTGGATCACCTGGCGCGTCACTGGTGGGTGCTGGCGCTGCGCGGGGCGCTGGCTATTCTGTTCGGCATCCTCGCGTTTCTGCTGCCCGGAATCACGCTCTATGTCCTCGTGCTGTTCTTCGGCGCGTATGCGCTGCTCGATGGAATCTTCGCGCTGGCGACGGCCTTCCGCTTCGGCAGCCGGGATGAACGCTGGTGGCCGCTGGTCATCGAGGGCGTCTGCGGGATCGCCGCCGGAGTTCTGACCTTCCTCTGGCCGGGGATCACGGCGGTGGCGCTGATCTACTTGATCGCGGCCTGGGCCATTCTGACCGGCATTCTGGAGATCGCCGCCGCGATTCGGCTGCGCAAAGAGATCGAGGGGGAATGGCTGCTGGGGTTGACGGGAGTTCTCTCCGTTCTGCTGGGCATCTTCCTGATGCTGATGCCGGGCGCAGGTCTGCTGGCGTGGGTCTGGATGATCGGCGCGTATGCGCTGCTGTTCGGCATCCTGCTGCTCATCCTTGCGTTCCGGCTGCGCAGCCTGACGCCTCCGCCTGTCTCGCATCAGCAGCCTGTCGCATGACGTGTTCATACCGCTTCGCGTCCCCCTGAACGTGAGGGCCCTCCCGCATTTTGCGCAGGAAGGGCCGGAGGACTCATTCTCAGACGGCTTAAGGCCACTCGTCATCGGTACAGCGGAGCCAGGATCGCCCGGCTCCGCTTTGCTGTCTGTTCGCGACGTGTCGGCGGGGAGGAGGCATTGGCAGCGTACCGACAGAGATGGGAGGAGGCGCGACCTGGTGTCACGCCCGAACCCGCCGCCCCTTTACTCTGGCAAGCCTGAACTCTTACCCCTGCGCGCGCCTCTTGCTTTTTTGGCTCCGGTATGATATACTTTTACCAGTTACATCACGGCCTCCTGGAAGAGTGGGTCGCAGCCCACTCTTTTGTATTATGCCTGGGGTATTACTCAGGAAAACAGGCAGAGAAGCGACGCGCACGCACGCAAGAAGGGAGGCACTCTCTTCTGTGGGACGGGCCGCGTCCGTCTGTGTCCCGTTTTCGAGGGAAATTCAGGACGCGCTGCGGCGCGTCGGGGCGCAAGCCGGAGCGATGCCATCCATGGGGTGGGAGAGAACGCAGCAATGAACGGTGAATTTATCGAAGCCTTGCAACAGATAGCCAAAGAGAAGGACATTCCGCTCGAAACGCTGATCGAAACGGTCGAGTCGGCGCTGGCGACCGCCTATAAACGGAACTACCCGGAGCGCGCCATCAACGGGGAGATCAAAGTCCGCATCGACTCCAACAAGGCCGCGACTGTCCCCATCAAGGGGTATTGCGAGAAGGTCGTCGTCGAAGAGGTGGAGAACGACCAGACCGAGATCTCTTTGGAGGAGGCGCGTCAGTACAACCCGGATGCGCTGGTCGGCGAGGTCATCACCTTCGATGTCCCCCTGGATAATTTCGGGCGCATCGCCGCGCAGACCGCCAAGCAGGTCGTGGTGCAGCGTATCCGCGAGGCGGAGCGCCGCAAGATCTTCGATGATTTCAACGAGCGCGTCGGCGAGGTCATCACCGGCACGGTGCAGCGCCGCGAAGGGCGCAACATCACCATCAATATCGGCAAGCTGGACGCCATCCTGCCGCCGCAGGAACAGGTGGAGACCGAACCCTACCGCTTCAACGACCGCATCAAGGTCTACGTCCTGGAAGTAAGAGATACCGCCAAAGGCCCGCAGGTCATCGTCTCGCGCACCCATCCGAGCCTCATCCGGCGGCTGTTCGAGTTGGAGGTGCCGGAGATCGCCGATGGCATCGTCACCATCAAGAGCGTGGCCCGCGAGCCGGGCGCGCGCTCCAAGATCGCCGTCATGAGCCGCGATGAGAAGGTAGACCCGGTCGGCGCGTGCGTGGGGCATCGCGGCAGCCGCGTGCAGGCCGTCGTCAATGAACTCTACGACGAGAAGATAGACATCGTGCGCTGGAACGCCGATACCGCGACCTTCATCGGCGAGGCGCTCTCCCCGGCGAAAGCCGTGAAAGTGACCATCAACGAGGAGGCCAAAAGCGCGTTCGTCGTCGTGCCGGACAACCAGCTTTCCCTGGCGATCGGCAAGGCGGGGCAGAATGTGCGCCTGGCCGCGCGCCTGACGGGGTGGCGCATAGACATCCGCAGCGAGGCGCAGGTCGCGCGCGCCGCGCTGATGGCCGTCACGAATTCGATAGGTGATGCGGAAGCGGAGAGCGCCGGAGAGGAAGCGGAGACGCTGACCATCGGCGGCGCGGAACTGCGCCAGACCGCCGGAGAAGAGGCTGCCGAGGAGCTTGTCGGCGCGGAAGAGACCGGCGCGAACGGGCATCAGCCGACGGAGGAAGGGGCCGACGAGGCGGCCATTGCGGCGGATCGCAGTCACAGCCAGGAAGAGCCGACGCCGGACGTGCTGACCGCCGAAACGGAAGAGACGGGCGTGAAATGAAAGGGCGCTTCGTCTCGCTAACGCTGCAAAGAGAGGCAGGCGACGACCTGCCCTGTGAGACCGGGTATGGCACGGTTGAAAAGACAATGAGAGCAACGGGTACACGCTGCGGCGCAGTGTCGCCGGAGGCGCAGACAGGCGGGAGATGGCTATGATGTAGACGACCCGGACGAAGCCGCGCATTAACGCGCCCCCTCGTTCGCGATTCGCGCCCATTAGCCAGCCGCCGTATCCTCGCGTCGGCTCGCTCTGCGTTCCTGGCGCGCAGTCGCGCTCCTCTCGCTCCCAGGCGTTTTCGCGCCTGCCGTCTTCCTCCTGCCGCGCTTCCTGTCTCTTTGGATGACCGTCACATGAAGAAACCGCGTCATGTCCCTATTCGCACGTGTGTCGCCTGCCGCGCTACCGATGAGAAGCGCGACCTGCTGCGCATCGTGCGTCAACCCGATGGTTCCGTCCTGTACGATCCGAAAGGCAAGCTTTCGGGACGGGGGGCCTATATCTGCGCGTCGGCAAGCTGTATTGCCCTGGCGCGCAAGCAGAAGCGACTGGAACGTTCGCTCAAAGTGAGCAGCGTACCGGAGGAGCTATTCAACGCATTGAGCGCGCAGACGGCCTCGCTCCAGTCAGGGAGCGGCCCGGCAGCGACAGCCGCCGCGCTGTCCGCCGGGGTCGCGCCGGAAACGCGCGGAGAGGACGGCGGCAGCGCCGCAGGAGAGTGAGGTGGAAATTATATGACCGCTATTGCAGGAACCCGTTTGAATGAACTTGCCAAAGAACTGAAGATGACGAGCGCCGAACTCGTGACCGCGCTGAACGATCTCGGCGTCAAGGTGACCGGCCCGAACGCCCTGATTGATAACGAGACCGCCAACACGGTGCGCGGCCTGCTCGGCAAAAGCGCGGCTCCCGGCAAGGTAGCCGAAGTCGCCGCCGACGCCACCCTCAAGGAGATCGCGGAGGCGATGGGCGTGCCGCCCAATGCCGCGGTGAAGAAGCTGATGGAACTGGGCGAACTGATCGCGCCGCACCAGCGCCTGCCGCGCGCCCTGGCCGACCGCCTGGCCGCCGCCTACGGCTACAGCCTCAAGATCAAAGCGGAGCCGAAGCCGGTCGCGGTGGCCGCGCCCAAGCACAAAGCGCCGAGCGGGGCCGCGCAGTCGCGCCCGCCCGTCGTCACTATCATGGGACACGTGGATCATGGCAAGACGACCCTGCTGGACACGATCCGCAAAACCAACGTCGTCGGGGGCGAGTTCGGCGGCATCACCCAGCATATCGGCGCGTATCAGGTCGAGGTGGAGCATAACGGCGAGCCGCACAAGATCACCTTCCTGGACACGCCCGGCCACAAAGCGTTTACCGCGATGCGGGCGCGCGGGGCGAGCGTGACGGACATCGTCGTGCTGGTGGTCGCCGCCGACGACGGCGTGATGCCGCAGACCATCGAGGCGATCAACCACGCGCAGTCCGCCCATGTGCCGATCATCGTCGCCATCAACAAGATAGATAAGCCGGACGCCAAGCCCGACCGCATCAAGCAGCAGTTGACGGAACACAACCTGGTCGTCGAGGAGTATGGCGGCGATGTGATCGCGGTTCCGGTCTCGGCGAAGACGGGCGAAGGGATTCCCGACCTGCTGGAGTATATCCTGCTCGTCGCCGATATTCAGGAGTTGAAGGCCGATCCGAGCGGCCACGCCACCGGCGTCATCATCGAGGCGCAGATCGAGCCGGGGCGCGGCCCGGTCGCCACCATTCTCGTACAGACCGGCACGCTGCGAATCGGCGATAGCCTGGTCGCGGGCCTGACCTACGGCAAGGTGCGCGCCATGATGAACGAGCGCGGCGAACGGCTTCAGAAGGCGACGCCCGCCACGCCGGTCGAGGTGATCGGCCTCAACAGCGCGCCGGACGCCGGCGACACGGTGGAGGTCGTCAAAAACGACAAAGAGGCGCGTCAGACGGCAGAGCGGCGGCAGCAGAGGCAGCGCGCCGCGCGGCTGAGCGGCAGCACGCGCCGCGCGACCCTGGAAGACCTGGCGAACGCGGACGGCGGCATCAAGGACCTGAACCTGATCGTCAAAGGCGACGTGCAGGGCAGCGTGGAAGCCGTGCTGGGGCAGATACGCGAACTGGAAGAGAACAAGACCGAGGAGGAGGTGCGCCTGAGCGTCAAGCATAGCGGGGTCGGCAACATCAACGAGTCTGACATCGCGCTGGCGGAGGCGACCAACGCCATCGTCATCGGCTTCAATGTCCGGGCGGATGCCAGCGCGCAGCGCGCCGCCGAACGCAGCGGCGTGGATGTCCGGCTCTACAATATCATCTACGATCTGGTCGAGGACATTGACCGGGCGATGAAGGGGATGCTGACGCCCATCTACGAGGAATCGCCGCTGGGCAAGGCCGAGGTGCGCCAGGTCTTCCGCACGCCGCGCGGCGTGTTCATCGCGGGATGCTACGTCACCGAGGGCAAACTCGTGCGCGGCGCGGAGGTGCGCGTCAAACGTGGGCGCGATACGCTGTTCACCGGGCGCATAGACACGCTGCGCCATGTCAAAGACGATGTGCGCGAGATCGCGCAGGGCTTCGAGTGCGGCCTGACCATTCAGGATTGGAACGACTATCAGGTCGGCGATACCCTCGAGTGCTTCGAGATGAAGCAGGTCGTCCGAACATAGACGATGCACATTGGAACCCTTACCATCGTCCTGCATCTGCACGAGGCAGGATCGCTGAAGGATAAGCGGCAGATACTCAAGAGCCTGATCGAGACCACGCGCCAGAAGTTCAATATCTCCATCGCGGAGATAGATGACCTGGACCTCTGGCGGCGCGCAACCATCGGGGTCGCCTGCGTGTCAAACGATAAACAGCATCTCAACCGGGTGCTGGATAGAGTGGTGGATACGCTGGAGAGCAACCCGATGGTCGAGGTCGGCGAGGTCGCGCTGGAGATGTTCTGAGGAGCAGCCCCCCTCCCTTCAGACCTACCCCCCGGCCCCCTCCCTAAAGGGAAGGGGAGGGAAGAGCAGGCCCCACCCCAGCCCTCCCCTTCGCCAGGGGAGGGAGTTCAGGAGCGTTCTTCTCCCCCTCCTTATGAAGGAGAGAGCCGCCAGACTGGACTCCCCCTCCTTACAAAGGAGGGGGTTGGGGGGAGGTCGCTCCCCTCTCCCGCAGCGTGGGAGAGGGGCCGGGGGTGAGGGGAAGCCGTCTGCCGCAACAACCGAATAGAAAGACGAAGACTGTCATGAGCGTTCGGCAAGAGAGAGTACAGGAGCAGCTCGTCCATGAGATCAGCGATCTC
>Ga0070741_10016735_pt1 | contig 12160 bp, 20 predicted proteins | sample Coa_R1_4_FD_66440 | JGI IMG/M metagenome (GOLD analysis project Ga0070741, IMG submission 66440) | Surface soil microbial communities from Centralia Pennsylvania, which are recovering from an underground coalmine fire - Coalmine... | ecosystem: Environmental > Terrestrial > Soil > Unclassified ...
CCGGGCAGCGGCGGCAGGCAAGCCGGGCCCGCTGGATGTCCGCGGCCTTGTCGGAGAAGAACAGTTCCGTGTCCATCCCGGTGCACGCCGCCCCGTTCACCGGACTGCCTCCTCGCGGATTGCGCGGGCCGCGTTCCTGTAGGCGTGACGCATGGCCGTGCCGCTGATCGCGTCACGGCTACCCGAGTCCGGCGGGAACACATCCTCGGGGTAGTTCGCGGCGACGTCTTCGACCTGCCGGGCGATCCGCTCCCGCTCGACCGCGGCGACAGCCTCGCCGATCCGCATGTCGAGCTCGCGCTGGTCGTCGCTGCGTTCCTCCCAGGAGCCGAGCAGGAACCGCACCCGGCCTTCGGCTGCCGCCCGCTCGGCTTCGCGGGCAAGGCGCGTCTCGTGGACCAGGCGGCCGAGCTGCTCGCGGGAATCGCCTCCTGCGCGCGGCTCAGGCTGCCCGTAGCCCCCCGCGAGGACTGCCCCGGCTACCTCGGTCACCCACCGGCCCTCTGCCTCCGCCAGCCGTACCAGGGCCTTCAGGACCCCAGCCCGGTCCTCGTCCTCGTGGGGCACGGCGATCTCGAAGCCGTCCCTGGTGAACAGGCATCCGTGGGAGCCTTGTGTTCCTTCGGCCCACCCTGGGGACAAGCGCAGGTAACGGAGGATCGCGGCGGCGGGAGGCAGGTCCGGGGTGGCATCCTCGCTCACTTCGCACCTCCCAGCGTCTTGACTGCCTCGTCGATGAGCCTGTCGGCGGCCGCCTGCGCGGATCCGGGGAACGACTCGAACGTCCCGTCGTCGCCGACGGTGACACCGCGGACTAGGTCCGCGGTCACCAGCGCGACATATAGCGGCCAGCGCCAGCCGTCATCACCCGGCGCCCGTGAGACGTGCTCGAGGTAGCCGCGGACCGTGGAATAGGCGGCGGTGGCGTCACCCGGGTCAAGCGGGAGGGCCAGGACGCACTGCGGATCCGGGTCAGCCATGGTCGCTCCCCTCGCGCCGCTGCGCGCATGCCTGCTCGATCCCGGCTATCGCCGTCTCGGCCATCGGCCCCTGGTCGTTCGCCACGGCCCACACCCACCGCTCCGGCCCCTCGAAGGTCTCCGGTGCCCGGTGCAGCCACTCGGGGCCGTAGACGGCGGCGAGGTAGCGTCCGGCCTGCTCGCGGATGGCCGCCAGCCCGGTGGCGCTGACTGCCGCCCTGGCCGTGTCGTGCGCTTCCAGCGCCGTCCCGATTACCGTCATCACCGCAGCGACCGCGCCATCGGGCCATTCGCCGTCGTCTTCATGGGCCGTGATCGCGGCGGTGACCTGGGAACGCAGAACGCCGGGCAGCACGTGGCCCGGGCCGGCGCCCGGGCCGGCCTGGCGGCTGCGGACGTCGGCGGTCACCTGCAGCGGGGAACGCCCCTCGGCCAGGGCTACGCGCCGCACAGCGCCGCGCACGTAATCCGGGTCGCTGTCGTCGTGCGGCACGCCGAGCCGGACATCGCCGTTGACCCACATCTCCCCGGCGGGGCCGCTGCCCTGCCAGGTAAATCCCGAGCGCTCCATGTAGGCGCGCAGCTCGGCCACCGTCGGCAGGTTGTGCTCGCACGGGTACAGCTCCGGAACCTGGGTGCAGTTGCACGTCACGATCGCGGCCAGTTGCGGCCCGCCGAGGGCCTGCACGGGCGCGAGCCCCAGTTCCCGTTCGGCCGCCTCCAGGTACGCGACGACGGGACCTGGTGGCCGGTCCACGTCGAACTCGTCCCGCCAGTCGAGGCCGCCGTATACGCGGGTCACCCGGGGCCAGAAGATCACCCGGAGAGAAGGCTGCCCGCCAGGGCCGGAAAGCTCCCACGCCTCGGCGTGGCCTGAGTCGCGGCGCTCGTATCCGCGGCCGTGCAGGTACTCGCGGATGGCTGCGCGCCTATCGGTGCTCATCGGCTCTTCCTGGTTCCGGGGTTGACGAACGAGGCGTACGTGTCAGCCGCGGTCACCCGGCCGGTGAGGACGGTGCAGACCAGCAGCTCGCCGTGCTTGCCGGCGAGCCGGGACCGGGCCACGTCCTCGGCCGCGAGCGCGCTGGTCGCGTTCACCACGTCGCCATACCGCTCGCCGGTGACCGCGATGTCAGCGCCTTTGACGCCGCGCGGGACGGCGATCCCGAACACGGTCCATTCCGGGTCGCCGGCGGTCAGGTCGGGCACGTCCGGCTCGAGGTCGTCTCGCTCGTCGTTGCGCGGGTCGGCCGAGTCGACGAACGCCGTGTACCGGTCCGCGGCCGGGACCTCTCCCGCGACGACGCGGCAGACCAGCAGCGTGCCGCCCTTCTCCAGGGCGTCCAGCTGGGCCAGGTCCTCCGCGGCCCGGGCCGACGTCGCCTGGTAGAACTCACCGAACCGCTCCCGGGTCTCGGCCCAGAATCCGAACACCGTCCAGTCCTGCGTCACCGGTGGCCGCCGCTCCGGGCCGAACCGCCGCCGAACCCTCCGCTGCGGCTGCTGCGCGAACCTGACGACGTGCCGGTCCGAGAGGTGCGGGAGGAGGTGCCGGTGCGGGCGCTGCCGCCGCCATACCGATTCCCGGTACTGCCGAACGACGTCCCGGGACCGAACCGGGCCTTCTGTGTGCGGACCTGAGTGCCGGTAACCGTGCCGCCGGTGCTGGACCGGTACCGCGCCTTGCTGGCCAGCGTCCTGATCGCTGACTGGTGCGACCGGCCGAACGTGCTCTCACGGGTGATGTAGACCGTGCGGGCCCGCGCCGGGACGTACACGTCGTAGTAGGAGGGCGAGTCGTAGAAGGGGTAATACGCCTCGAGCCACGTCGCCGGCATCGGTGTCGCCGCCCACGAGGAAGGGCACAGGCCGGCCTGCTCAAGCGCGACCGCCTCGGCCGGGCTGCTGACGTAGTAGCAGTGGCCCGGCACGCCGTACGCCGCGGGGGCGTAGGTGACCGGCTGGGACGATCCGCAGCCGGTCACGATCACGGCGGCGGCCGCCGCCCCGGCCGCGGCCAGGAAGGTGATGTTCTTGATGAGGTTCACGTCAGGGTTTCTTTCTGTGCGGGTTGGTGATCTAGGCGGCTCGCGAGCGTTTCCTCGCTCGCTCTAGTGCCTTGCCGAGCGTGGCTACGGGCACACCGAGGCGGTCCGCTGCGCGTTCAGGTGCCTCTCCGGCGGCCAGGAGGAAGGCTGCTTCCCGGGCCATCTCGGCGCCGTGCGCAGGTCCGTCGCCGTCGCCCCGTTCCCAGCCGGGCGCCGGCGCGGCGGCCGGATCGCTGATCGTTTCGTCGTCCCAGGCCACCGGCGGCGCCCAGCCGGACCTGGCGGCGTGCCTGCTGACTTTCCCGACGGCGATCCGCTCCGCCTTCGTGGCGGCCGGGGGTGCCTGGTCCCACAACTCGTCGTACAGGGCGCGGATCGCCGTCGCGGTGGCTGCCTCGACGTCTTCCCGTTCCCCGTCGCGGATCCGCCGCACGGACGCCAGGTGCATGCCGAGCCGGCCAGCGAGCGCCAGCGGGGACCAGCCGAGTACGGCCAGGGCCTGGAGCCTGCGAGTTGTCGCGGTAGCAGGCTCCTGCCCGGCCCGGGCCGCGCGGATGCCGGGGACCTCGACGGACAGGATGGCGACGGCGATCGCCGCGGTCACCTTCGCCTGGGCGCCATACAGGATGCGGCTGATCGCGGAGTCGTTCGTCAGGCCGGCCCGGGCGGCGATCTGGCGGCGGCCCAGCCCTGCGTCCGACAGCTTCCGAAGGTGGATCCGGACCTGTTCCGCATCGGCGAGCGGCTCCCACTGGCCGCGTTCGATGAGCAGACGGCGCCGGGCGTGGTACCGGCGCCGGGACGGACGACTCTGCGGCTGCGCGCCCGCTGCTGGCGGCGGGTTCACGCCGGGTCTCCGCTCGCCGTGTGCAGTCCGAGCAGCAGGTCGAGGATCTGGCTGTAGACGTCGCCCAGCGTGTCGTGTTCCGGGCCCGGGCCGAGCTCCTCGAGGCCCTGGCGGGCATAGACGGAAGCGTCGGCTAGTTCTTCGGCCAGGTCACGCCGCCAGTTCCGGTGGTTACCGGCTTGCAGGAGGCTGCCGTAACGCTCCAGGCCTAGCTGTTTCCGGGCGGCCAGCAGGCCGACAACGGCTTCCTTCTCCGCTGCGGGTACCGGCCAGTACACCAGATCCTGGATCACCAGGTCGTGCATCGACGGGCCGCCGTTTGGGACGGGGAGCTGCTGGTCTCCAGGCCGCTGGCGGAATTCAGGCATGATCTCTCGTCTCGATTCCGCCGCCACCCCGGTTAGCCACGACACCTGAGCGGCGACCTCGTTTGATCCTGCTGATGTGGCTCTGCGTCACGCCGAAGCGGTCGGCAAGCTGCTGCTGTGTCACGCCTACGCTGAGCTGGATCTCGCGACATTGGGCGTCGGTCAGCTTGGCGCGACCGTTACCTTCTCCGATGTGGCCGTCGAAGGCGGCGTGGCAGTCGTGACACCGTGGCTGGTAATGGTCAGGGTCGAACGAGTACCGCTTGCCGGACTCAGGCTCGGTCAGCTCGTGGGGATCCAGCCCGTCATACGACCACTCAGCGGCATGGCCGCCGCAGTCAACGCATGCGCGGTCCCTGGCCGGCCCCTTCTCGCGGCTGACACATTCGTGGGCCCACTTGTACGATTTGCCGTCACCGCCAGATGCGCATACCACGGAGCAAAACCGCGCCTGGTGCAAACCGAGGTACTTTTCCCCGCAGCGCTCGCAGACCTTAATTGCATAAGCGTGCTTGCCGTCGCGCTTATACCAGGTGCCCTGGCTACCGGGTCTCCAGACCGTCGTGTCGATCCAGTCGGGTATCTCGGGCAGTTGAGCTGGGGCGGTCATTCCGGCTGCCCTCCTACCTGGCGCAGCCACGCCTCGGCCTCGGCCGCCAGGGTCGGCAGGCCAGCCAGCTCCCGGTAATCTTCTGGATCACTTGAATGCGGTACGACGGCGGGGACTTTGTAGGCGTCGGCGAGCTTGCGGAGCAGCCGGTGCGGTTCGGTCAGCGCTTCGTCGACCAGCAGGATCACGGCCAGCCGGGCGTACGCGGCGCGGTAGCCCTGGCTGGCGGGGATGACCCGGCCGCCGAGCTCGACCACGCCGAGGACCGGTGAGGTTTTCCGCAGGTACCCGTTGATGATGTCGAGGTCGGTGGTGGCGTAGATCCCGCACGAGCAGTCCTTCGCCGGGACCACGCCGTGCTCGGGCGGGTCGTCCTCGTCGTCTTTGTTCTTCCGCCGCGGCGGGAGCGGGCACGCGGCAACTAGGGGCGTGTCGTGCGGCCAGTTCCCCTCGGGGCTGGCCATGGCCTTCGCGATCCACGTCGCTTTGCGCCCGCTACTGGGGGCGTTCAGCGACCGGACGTGGAGCGTTTCCCGGTCCAGCATCCAGGTCCGGAACGCCAGCCGGGTCTGCGGGTCAGCCGGGGCTTTCCCCGTAACGTCGTCAGCCACGGCCGTCCTCCCCGCCGCTGATGATGGCCAGGACGTGCTCAGCCAGCCGGTCGCCGGGAATGTGGATGCCTCCCATGCGGCGGCCGACTGCCCGCTCCGGGTTCCGGCACGCGGTCTCGACCGCGGCCAGCTTCCGCTCGGCCTCGTCGGCGCGGACCTTCTCTGCGGCCTGGATCAGCGGTACCACCCCGGCGAGGATGTTCCGCACCAGCCCCGAGCCGTGCATCGAATACCAGCTCTCGGCGGCCTTGACCCACTCCTGCGGAAGACTTGCAGCCAGAGCCTCATGCTCCGGATCGGGCGGCGCGTATTCCAGGTCTCGTGTCTCCGTCATGCCGGTACCTCGCGCTTCTGCCCGGTCCACGGGAGCGCCAGTCCGTCGCCCTCGCGGCGCGGCACCACGTGGAGGTGGAGATGAAAGACGGTCTGTGTGGCGAGCGCACCCGCTGAGGTGATGAAGTTGGCGGACTCCAGGCCCATCTGGTTGGCGAGGAACCCGGCGAATTTCAGGGCGCGGCCCGCGGCGGCAGGCGACTCGAGCGCGTGCGAGACGTGTTTTCTCGGCACGACCAGGAAGTGGCCTGGCGTTACCGGATTCAGCGGCTGGAACGCCACCGAATCGAGGTCGTAATAATCGAACTCGCCCGCCGCGATGCGCGCACAGAACGGGCAGTTGCCGCTCATGCCGGAACCTTCTCCGGCTCGGCGCGCTCCGGCACTGGCGCGGGCGCGGTGGCCGGGCGCTGGCCGGGGTGCAGCGGGATCGGCACCTCGATCGCTTCCTCTTCCTCGCCGATTTGCATATGGGCCTCCGTAGGTCAGACGGGATTACTGGAAAAGCGCGAGCTGCGGCGCGATCAGGCGGTACTCAGCCCGTGGCCGGCCGGCAGTCGGGGTCTGCCGGTTCTCGATCAGGTGCTTGGCGGCCAGGTCGGACAGGGCCGCGTCGATGTCGGCGGCGGCCACGTTGCCGTGCAGGACACCGGAGCCGATCTCGTCGCGCGGCACCCAGTGCGGCCACCGGTCATGCAGGTGGCGGACGATCTTCGCGGTGACCCGCGGGTCCACCCGGGGCGGCAGCTGCGCGACCGGGACGCTGAACACCACCTCGGCGGACCGGGCGCAGTACGACAGCAGCCCCAGCGCAGCCGTGACATGCTCCGGGCGGACCTGCGCGGCCATGTCGGCCAGCGCGTACGCCGCGGCGAGGCGGATCACCTGCGATTCGGCGCGGGAATGCAGCCCGGCGAACCCCTCCCCCGGGACTGGCAGCCGCGCTTTCACCAGGCCGCCCCAGCCGCCGGTGACGTCGCCGTCGACGGGCAGCTCGGTGCGCGGCTGGATCCCCCGCAGGGTCAGCAGGTGCCGGCTTACCGGGTCGGTGCTGTTCATCACCGACTCGCGGGACGCCTCGAGGACGACGCGGACCCGGTCGGCGAGGTATTCGTAGTTCTCCGGGGCCCGGGCGAACGGGCTGATGTCGGCGGCGGGGGCGGTGAAGCAGTACAGGATCCGGGACTCCAGGCCGCCGGCCTGGGCGAGGCGGCGGTGGTGGCGGAGCAGTTCCTCCGGGGTGATCATCGCGAGCAGCGAGATGTGCGCCCGGGACGCCCGGTGGGTGATCTTCGTGGTGGCCCGCTGCATCGTCCGGCCGTCCCACGCGTTCCGCAGCTGCGCGGACAAGGTTCCGGTCCGGGCCATCGTCTCGACCAGCCGCCCGAACTCGGTCTCCACGATCATCAGCCGGCAGTCGGCGGCGTGGTCGTCGGCGACCCGGGAGATCATCGTCTCCGCGGACTGCAGCCCGTACATCACCCGCTCGCCGGCCCAGTCCGGGTCCGCGTCGGCGAACAGCGCCTCGACCGCGCCCAGCGCGGTGCCCTTCCGCCCGGTGGCCGCGTCACCGACCAGGACCGCGAACAGCCGGGCGGGGTGGTCGGCGCCGCCGAACCGGGCGTGCGGCTGCGGCCCCGCCGCGTTCCCGAGCAGCGTCAGGAACGACACCAGCACCGCGGCCGGGTCCGACCCGGTAGCCTCCGACAGGGTGGCCGCGATCTCGCCGGGCAGGCCGTACAGCGCCGCCTCGGGTAGCGCGGGGCGCAGGAATGCGGCCAGCGGCGGGACGGCGGCGGTCACGGCCTCAGCGGTCATCAGGACGCCACCTCCGGCATGATGCCGAACGCCCGGGCCATGTTCTCGGCGGCGCGGTGCAGGTACCTGACGGGCTTGCCGTGCCGGTACGCGTACTCGATCTCGCCGCGTGTGGACTCGCCGAAGTAGCCGGACTCATCCGACACGACCAGCACCTCGTCGGCCAGGTCGATCTTCCGTTTGTGAAGTTCGTCCAGCGCGGTCTTCTCGGCGGAGTCGTGGCCGACCCCCTCGCCGTGGCCGTGCTCGGCCTTGGCGTGCGGGTAGAAGCCCACGGACAGCACGATCCGGCCCGTCATGGTCAGGTCGTAGTTCGCCTGCTGGAACGCGTCGTAGAATCGCGTGGAGCCGCACAGGCACACGATGAGCGGCATCGGCGGCAGGCCGGCCAGTTCCCTCGCCGCCTTCAGGCCCTGCTCGGCCTTGCGGATCACGTGCTGCATGAAAGCCGCGTTTTGCGTCGTCTCGGCGGTCATCCGTTGCCCTCGTTTCGGTTTGCTTCGTTCACGTCGGTGAGCCCGGCCAGCCAGTCCAGGGAGACGCCGAGCGCTTTCGCGATCCCGGCCGCCGTCGCCAGGGACACGTTCTGGCCGGCTTCGGCGCGGCGGAACGCCATCTCGGAGACACCCGCGGCGAGGTCGGCCTGCCGCAGCGACCAGCCCAGGTCCGTACGGGCCTGCCGGACGCGGCCGGCGAACGTGGACGGGGCGGTCATGCCGCGAGCCCCTGTTTCGCGGCGGCCCTGATCAGGGTCCGTTCCACCGTCTTCACCGACGCGGCTAGCCGGACGGCGATCATCTCCGGATGCTCGCCGTGGCCCGCGAGCTCGGCGGCTTCCTCGGCCAGCGCACCGTACTCGCGCCGGTCTCCGCGCTCCCACCCCTCAGCAGGCCGGGCGGCCGGGTCGTCGATCTCGTCGTCGTCCCACGCGGCCGGGGGCACCCAGCCGCGGGCCCGGGCGAAGCTCCGCGCCCTCGAGGCCGCGCGCCGGTCGTATGGGGCCGCCTCGGGTGGCGCCTGGCTCCACAGTTCGCGGTACAGCTCCCGCACCGCGCGTTCGGTCGCCGCGGCGACCCGCCGGGAGGTGAGGATCTTCCGGGCGTGCGAGTCGCTAGTGCCTAGCCGGGCTGACAGGCGGGCCAGCGACCAGCCGCACCACACGAGCGCCTCGATACGGCGGCGTGTCCCCGTCGCATCGACCTGGTGCTCCCACCGGCCGTAGGCGATCATCCGGGCCCGGTGACTGCGGTAGTCACCCGCAGCCCGCGTGCACGGCGCGCACCGGCAGCCTTTCCCGGCAGTCCCGTATTCGTCAGGGCCCTTCTTGTACCGGGCTGCGGTGCCGTGCTCCCGGCCGGCGACACGGGCGGTCACGACGCACCAGCCTCGGTCGCCGCGTCGGCTGCGGCTTGCGCCCGGTAGGCGGCCAGGAGATCGCGCGCCTCCTGCCCGACGGGAAGCCCGGCCCCGCCGTGCAGCTGCTCTTTCAGGCTGACGGTCCGGGCCGGGGTCAGGCGCAGGCCGCGGCCCAGGAGCGCCACGATGAACTCGCGGGCAAACACGTCCGCGTCGGAAAGGTCGGCGTCGCCCTGGCGGACGGCGGCGTCACGTTCGCGGATCCGGTACGCCAGCGCCTCGACGGCCAGCCGGGTCTCCCGATCCAGGCCACTCGTACCGTCGTGCGCAGTGCGGGAACGCCGGCCTTCCCGGCCAGCGCCTCGGCGACCGCTCACAGGGGCACCTCCGGGGTTTCAGGACCTTCGGGGAAGTCCGGGGCCTCCAGGCCGCCTGGGGGTGTCCATCCGGCGGAGATCAGCAGGCCGAGGATCCGCCGTGCCAGGGCCCCGTCGGACAGGTCACCGGCGATGATGCAGCCGCAGCAGGCCCGGGCGTGCGCCAGGAGCTGCCGGTGGACGCCGGCCAGCGTGGTGATCTCGTGTACGGCGTGGTCGAGCGGGTCGACGCCCGCGGCGTAGGCTAGGCGGGCGGATTCGCTGAGGTGGGAGTCGTTGCTCATGCGGATTTCGCCTCTCTCGCACCTGCGGAATGACAGCGGCCCTCGCACCAGGAAGCGGTGCAGTTCCGGCAATCGCGGTTGCGGCAGCTTCCGGAATGTTTCTTGGCGTCGCCGTATCCGCAGGGAAAGAAATTCAGCAGATCACCGCGCTCGATGAGCACGGCAATGTATTTCGTCAGATTCCGTGGACTGAACTTGACCTGGATGAGCCTGATAGCTTCATCCATCTCTTCGGGCGTTGCGTCAGGGACGGCGGCGAGCATGGCCGCGCGCGCACGCGTGTGAGTCGTTCTCGTCTCGTCAGGATCTCTATCGTCTCCTATGGGGTCCGGGAAACCCGGACCCTTCCGGGGGTGAAACCCGGACCCTTCCGGGGTGAAACCCGGACCCTTCACGGTCCAGGCCCCGGTCCAAGGGTCCGGGAAACCCGGACCCTCCAGCGTGTTATCCACAGGGCTAGCGTCCGGCTTCTCCGGACCCTTCGACTGGTTATCCACAGGGCTAGCGTCCGGGTTTACCGGACCCTTCAAGTGGGCCATGGCCTGGAACGGCGCGATTGCGTAAACGGCACGGACGGTATTCCGGCCCCGCTGAACCCGGATCAGCGCGCCTTTGTCACACAAAGCCGCCAGCACGTCGAAGCGCTCACTCCGGTTTTTTATGCGGAGCCGCCGGATGATATCGGGATTGTTTTCAATTCCATGCGGGCATTCCCTGGTGTCATCCATGGCTGCGTTAGCGAGGACTGACAGGGCGAAGCGCTCACGCCAGGTGAGGGACGCCGGAGCATGGTCCTCGGCTTCCCGGACGAGCTGCCAGCCCATAAGGGAGCCGCCTGCGAGGGTCCCCTGGGTACGCCACTGAGGTCGCAGCCGGACGCGATCCTGGCCAGGTTCCATGCCCTCCCCCTCACGCGGCGTCTTCCCGTCGCGGCCCGAACAGGTCCACGAACCAGCTGCCGCCGTCCATGTTCACCCGTACCTGTGGCGACTGTGCGTCCCCGTGCAGTCCGGCGGAGTCAAGCAGCTCGGTGATGGTCTCGTCGTCGATGCCGTACTCGCGGAGCCCGGCGGCGGTATCGGCCCGGTCTCGGCACAGCAGCGTGTGATGTCCTGGCCGGCCGTGCTGCGGTTCGCTGGTCATGGCCGGTGATCGTGCACCAGCGCCGGGGTTAACGTCGCGTGCTTCTATCTGGCCGGTCATGCCGCATGCTCCAGGTCCTCGCCGGTGATGGCCTCGGCGAGCGCGGAGACGATGACCTCGGTGACCGGTGGCGTCACCGCGTTGCCGAACTGGCGGACCTTCTCGCGCTTGTTCCCGACGACGCGGTAGCCGGGGAAGAACGCCATCGCGTTGCCGATCTCGGGCGGCTCGAGCATCCGGAACAGGACGTCCTCGACGGCGACCGCGAGGCTCGCGAGCGCGTACCGGTCGACGGCGCTCATGGTCCCTGCCGGCTCGCTGACGGGCCGGGCGACGCCGGTGCCGTAGTAGGGCACAAGGAGGTGCCGCCAGTCGATCAGGGACTGATGGCCGGCCGCGGTGAGCGTCCGTAGCGGCTCGCCGACCGGCGTGCTCATCTGGCCCTGGTCACCGCGGGCCGTGTTATTCCGCATGATCAGCGCGGCGTCCGGGACGACCAGGCCGTGATGAGAGCCGGAGGTCGCCACCGTCGACAGCGGGTCGGTGACCGGCCGGGCGTCCATGTTGTTGCGGAGCTCGGCGATGAACGGCGGGACGGCCAGCCCGAGATGGTTGCCGCTCGCGGTGACTGCGGGCAGCGGATCGGTGACCGCGACGGTGCGGATATCGCCTTCGCCGCCGCGGTGCACGGTGATGAACGGCTGCCCGGGCCCGGTGACGATCCCGTGGTTGCCGCCGTCGGCCACCACGGTGGCCAGCGGCTCCCGGTCCGCCCGCAGCGACCTGTCCCGGCCGGAGCGCAGCGGGACGCAGAACGGCGGGATCGCGAGGCCGTCGTTCTCCCGCGTGGTCCGGGCGGTCATCGGCTCGGTGACCGACGTGGCGTCGTCCCGCCACGTCCCCCCGGCGGGGACCATCAGGGGCGGGCAGGCGAGCGCCTTGGTCGCCGTGGTGGTCAGCGTGGTCAGCGGCGCGTCGGCCGGCCACGTCCGCACGCCAGGACGCCGCTCGTACGTGTTCCCGGCGGCTTCCAGGGTGATCGGCCGGGCGTACCGGCGCAGCCCGGCTTCGATCCGGGCGATCGTCTTCGGCTTCAGCGGGACCGCCCGGTCACCGATCCGGGTGCCCGCGACCGACCAGTCGATCGCCGCGGCCGCGGGCATCACCGCGGGCTCGACCACCTGGCCACGGCACGCGACGCGCGGGCACGTGTACAGGTACTGCTGCCGGTAGCGGCCCATGTCGTTGCCGCGCCGCTTCCACCACTGCACCGCGTCGACCGTCTCCTCACACGACGGGCACCAGGCCTGCGGCCGCAGCCACCGGTCCCAGTCCGGGTCACGGCGCAGCGACACCGACCAGTACGCCAGGTAGAGCCTGTCGCG
>Ga0070741_10016736_pt1 | contig 12160 bp, 8 predicted proteins | sample Coa_R1_4_FD_66440 | JGI IMG/M metagenome (GOLD analysis project Ga0070741, IMG submission 66440) | Surface soil microbial communities from Centralia Pennsylvania, which are recovering from an underground coalmine fire - Coalmine... | ecosystem: Environmental > Terrestrial > Soil > Unclassified ...
GTAGCTCCCGTTCACCTCCCGATCGTAGGCCGCGAGCGCGGGCGCGGTGGGGCCGCCCGCCCGGAGCGCCGCGAACGCCGCCCGGGCCGCGTAGATCCCCGACTGCATCGCGTAGTGGATCCCCTTGAGCGAGGGGACGTCCACGAACCCCGCCGCGTCTCCCGCGAGCAGCACCCCCTCGCCGTGCCGCCGCTCGGGCAGCGAGTAGTAGCCGCCCTCCGGGATGGTCTTCGCCCCCCACTCGAGCAGCTGCCCGCCCTCGAGGTACTGCCGGAACAGCGGGTGGAGCTTCATCCGCTGCAGCAGGTAGTGCACGTCCAGCGCGGCGTCCGGGTAATCGAGCCCGACCACGAGGCCGAGGGAGACCTGGTTCGGGCCGAGCGGGTACATCCAGCTTCCGCCGAAGGTGTCGCGCGGGAGCGGCCAGCCCAGGGTGTGGATCACCCGGTCGAGCGGCCGGCGCACCTCCCAGACCTCCTTCACGCCCAGCGCGTAGATCTGCGGGTTGGGCGCGCCCACCCGCTGCCACTCGCGCCAGGCCTGCGCCAGCATGCCGCGGGTTCCTTCCGCGATCACCGTGACCTTCGCCGTGAGGTCGGTGGGCCCGGTGTAGCCCGGCCCGGGCCGGCCCTCCCGGTCGAGCCCGGAGGGCGCGGTGCGGACCCCGCGCACCGCGTCGCCCTCCACCAGGAGCGCGGCCGCCGGAAACCCGGTGAACAGGTTCACCCCCAGCTCCTCGGCCCGGGCGCCCAGCCAGCGCACGATCTCGCAGATCGAGGCGGTATGGAAGCCGAGGTTGTGCATGGTGGGCGGGGTCGGCATCCGGAGCGCGCGCCGCTCGGTGAGGAAATAGACCGCCTCCGCGCCCACCGGCTGGCGGAAGGGAAGCTGCTCGACCGGCGTCTCGGGGAAGAGCTCGCGGAAGGCGCGCGGGTTCACCACCGCGCCCGAGAGGCTGTGCTCGCCCAGCCCGCCCGCCTTCTCCAGCACGCCGATGCTCGGCTCGGTCGCGCCGCCCGTCTCGCGGCGCGCGAGCCGCGCCAGCTCGATGGCGCAGGCGAGCCCGGCCGGCCCGGCGCCCACGATCAGCACGTCCAGCTCGATCGCCTCGGCGCCCGGAGGCTCGCGCAGGATCAGGCGGTCGAGCGGGAGGGGGCGCTGGTGGCGAACCGGGAGGATCCGGCCCACGTCGCCTCGCCCGGCCCGCTACGCCGCCATCGAGGGCGCCGTCGCCGGCCGATCGAACTCCCGCTCCCACCGCTTGTAGTTCGCCTCGGCGTCGCGCACGAAGGGCGACCAGGCGATGAGCCGGAGGATGAGCCCGTTCAGCAGGTTGATCGGGAAGCGGAGCGGCCGCACGATGTCGAGGAAGAGCACCACCCGCACGCCGTCGGTGTCGTTCCACACCTGGTGCACGTAGGTGTCGTCGAAGACCATCACCTTCCCCTCCTCCCAGTGGGCCACCTGGTCGTGCACCTGGATGCGGCAGCGCTCCCTGGGCTCGGGGACGAGAAGACCGAGGTGGGCCCGGATCACGCCCTTGTAGGGGCCGCGGTGCGGCGGGATGTGCTTCCCCGGCGCCAGGATGGAGAAGAACGCGGTCTTCATGCCCGGAATGCTCTCGATCACCCGGGTGGTGACCGGGCAGCGGCTGCAGTTGCCGTCGCCCCGGCGCCCGTAGGCGTAGAAGAAGAAGGTCTTCCAGCCGTCGTCCTGGGTCAGGTGCCGCTGGTCGCGCGAGATGTCCTGGAAGTTGGGGAGCTGGGCCTGACGGGGGAGCAGGGCGTCCAGCTCCTTCCGGATCGCGGGCGCGTTCTCCTCTAGCGTGCGGGTCCAGTCGAACCGGGCGGGATCGAAGAACGGTGGGTTGCCGACGGTGGAGCCCCAGGCCAGGATGCGCTCGAGGCCGCGGACCATGCGGGCCCCGACGGTGACGACGAGCTCGGAGATCATCTGCCTCATGATCGCCCTCTCGAGTGGATGGGTGCGGCGGCGCGGGGCGCCGCCGGGGAACGGGTGAGACTACGGATACTCCCGGCCCGCGAGGATGCGCAAGGGCGACCGGAGCTTCAGCGGCCTTTCACCAGGTCCGCCGCCCAGATGTCGCTCTGGCGGGTCACCAGCGAGAAGAAGAGCCATCCCCCCGCTGCCGATCCGTCGGACCAGCGCGTAACGGTCGGCGAGCGCGGCCCGGAGCCGCTCGGAGACGTCCATGGGGCGAGAGGACGGTGAACGGTGAATGGTAAGCGGTGAACGGTAAACGGTGAACGGGGGTGACCGGCTCGAGAGCATCGGGCGCGTCCCCCGTTTACCCTTACCCGTTCACCGTTTACCGTTCACCGTTCACCGCTTACGCTTCAGGCTCCATGTCCATCCCCGGATTCCGGCCGGTCCCCTTCACCGGCGTCATCTACGTCATGGCGGAGGCCGCCCGGCGCGGCTACCGCTACGGGCACCCGGACTGGTGCAACCTGGGCCAGGGCCAGCCGGAGACCGGCCCGCTCCCGGGCGCGCCGCCCCGGGTGGACCGGGTGACCATCGCGCCGAGCGACCAGGAGTACGCGCCCATCCCAGGCATCTGGGAGCTCCGCCGGGCGGTGGCCGAGCTCTACAACCACCTCTACCGCCAGGGGAAGCGCTCGCAGTACACCGAGCGGAACGTCTGCATCTGCGGCGGGGGCCGGGCCTCGCTCACCCGCGCCGTCGCCGCGCTCGGCCAGGTGAACCTGGGGCACTTCCTCCCCGACTACACCGCCTACGAGGAGCTGCTCGACATCTTCAAGCTGTTCACCGCGATCCCGATCCTGCTCGACGGGGCGCGGGGCTACGACTTCACGGTCGAGGAGCTCCGGCGCGAGATCATGGGCCGCGGCCTCTCGGCGCTCCTCCTGTCCAATCCGTGCAACCCGACCGGCCGGGTGATCCAGGGCGCGGAGCTCGAGGCCTGGGTGGCGACCGCGCGCGAGCTCCAGTGCTCGCTCCTGATCGACGAGTTCTACTCGCACTACATCTGGAACGCGGGCGACGGGGCCGAGATGGTCTCGGCCGCGCGCTACGTGGAGGACGTGGACCGCGACCCGGTGGTGCTGTTCGACGGATTCACCAAGAACTGGCGCTACCCCGGGTGGCGCTGCACCTGGATCGTGGGCCCGCAGAGCGTGATCGAGGCGGTCTCGAGCAGCGGGTCGTTCCTCGACGGGGGCGGGAGCAAGCCGCTCCAGCGCTCGGCCATCCCCCTGCTCGCGCCCGAGGTGGTGTGCGGCGAGACCATCGCGATCCGGCGGGCGTTCGCGCGGAAGCGCGAGATCCTGCTCGAAGGGCTCCGGGCGGCGGGGATGCGGTTCGACCTCGAGCCCCAGGGCACCTTCTACTGCTGGGCCGACGTGTCGGGCCTGCCGCGGGGGCTCGACGACGGGATGGCGCTCTTCCGGGCGCTCCTCGAGCGGCAGGTGATCTGCGTGCCGGGCGAGTTCTTCGACGTCAATCCGGGGAAGCGGCGGAGCGGGCGCCCCTCCCGCTTCAAGGGCTACGTGCGGTTCTCCTTCGGGGCGGAGGAGGCCCAGGTGGTGGACGGGGTGCGGCGGATCCAGGAGCTGGTGGCGGCGCGGCGCTGAGCGGCGCGGTCCCGCGGGCGGCTCCGCCCTCAGCGGCCGGCGTCAGCACCCCGCCGCGGCAAGCAGCAGCCCGTCCGGCCCCGCCTGAAACGGCGTCAGCACCTCCGCGCCCCCGGCGGTCACCGCGACCATCTCGCACTGGCGGAGCCCGCCCACGCCCTCGAGGTACACCGCGGGCTCCAGGTTGAACACCATCCCCTCCGCCAGGACGTCGTCCGACGCGGGATGGATCCGTGGGCGCGCCCGGTGGTCGATCGCCGCGAAGCCCACGCCGTGCCCGGTGCCGTGGCGGAAGGCGGGGCCGAGACCGCGGCGGGCGAGCTCCCCCCGCGCGGCGGCGTCCACCTCGCGCGCCGGGAGGCCCGGCGCCACCCTGGCCACCGCCGCGTCGCGCGCCGCGAGCACCGCCTCGTAGAGCGCGCGGGCCCGCTCGTCCGCGCCCGGGCAGAAGGTGCGGGTGACGTCGGTCCAGAACCCGTCGAGGAACGAGTTGCAGTGCACCAGCACCAGGTCGCCCGGCTCGAGCCTCCGGTCGCCCGAGCGGGCGTAGCTCCGAAAGGCGCGGGCCCCGTTCGGGCCGGACATGCAGAAGGCGAAGCCGCCGCGGCGCGACCCGTCGCCGCCCTCCGCCGGCGGCCGCGCGAGCGGGGCCGCGAACGCGGCGGCCACGTCGTACTCGCGCGCGCCCGGGCGGATGGCGCCGGCGCCGAGCTCGAACGCCCGCGCCGTGACCGTGCAGGCGTCGCGCACCCGGGCGAGCTCCCGCGGCGTGAGCGCGGCCCGGAGCCGCGCGAGCGACGGGTCGGCCGGGCGGAGCGCCGCGGCCGGGCACAGGTCGGCCGCGAGCGCGGGCAGCGCCGGGCCCCAGCGCACCGTCCCCGCGTACGAGCTGGGCTCGAGCAGCGGCCCGTGCTCCACGCCGACCCGGCCCCGCCCGACCCGAAGCCGCGTGAGGACCGCCCGGAGCGCGGGGCGCGCCGCCTCCACCAGCCCGGGGAGCGCGCTCGGCGACCCGGGGGCGAAGCACTCCAGCGCGTCGGCCCAGCCCGCCGCGGCGAGCTCGTGCTCGTCCTCCGGCGCGGCGAGCCCGACCTCGCCGTCGCGGGTCACCACCGCCACCGCGGCGCCGACCACCGGCCAGTAGCCCGTCGCGAGCAGCACGTTGGAGGGGAGCGCGCACAGGAGCGCGTCGAGCCCGGCCCCGCGGAGCTCCGCCACCACCCGCTCGACCCGCTCGAGGTCACGCACCGGCCGCGGCACGCCCCGCGCTCCGCCCCGCCGGCCCGACCGGGGCACCCCCGTGAACGAGGAGAGGAAGGCGCCGCGCCCGCCAGACGCCGAACGCGACGGCGGAGCCGCCCACCGCCGCGAGCGCGCTCAGGTCGAGCCACGCGCCCGGCCGGGCGCCGGGCGGCAGCTCGGGCGCCACCAGCCAGTACACGTCCAGGTAGTGCATCACCAAGAGCCAGGCCGCGATCGGCACCAGCACGGCCGGCCGGGTCTTGCTCGAGCGGAAGAGCAGAAGGAGGAACGGCAGGGCGAACTGCCCCGCGGCGAGGAGCGCGGAGAGCCAGGTCCAGCTCCCCCGGAGCCGCGGAACGTACCAGGCCACCTCCGCCGGCACGTCGCCGATCCAGATGATTAGAAGCTGGCAGAACGCGATGTAGGCCCAGAAGATCACGAAGGTGAGGAGCAGCTTCCCCAGCGCGTGGTACTGCCGGGTGCCGACCGCGCCCCCTAGTGGGCCGGCGCGCTCGAGCGCGAACCCGGCCACGGCGACGAGCGCGAGCGCGCCGAGCATGCCGCCGGCGAAGACGTACACCCCGTAGATGGTCGAGGACCACTCGGGCCGGAGCGACATCAGCCAGTCGAACGCCGCGAAGGTGAGCGCGATCCCGACCGGGGGGAGGAGCGCCGCGGCGAGCCCGCGCTCCCCGCGGCTCGGCCGCCAGGAGTCCGGCCCCGCTTCGACCGACCGGCGAGCGAGCAGCACGGCCGCCGCGATCCACAGCGCGAAGTACGCGGCCGCCCGGCCCACGAAGAACGGAACGGTGAGGTAGGCGCGCCGCGCGCCGAGCATGGGGGTGCCGTGGACCCAGGGGTAGAGCGCCCCCACCCCGGGCAGGAGGATCAGGAACAGCAGGGCGAAGAGGGGCAGCGTGCCGGCGATCGCGAGCGCGAGCCGCCGGAGCGGCGCGAACCAGGCGGCTCCGCTCAGGTGCGCGGTCATCACCAGCACCAGGACGCCGAGCGCGAGGCTCACCCCGGTGGCGTAGGCGGCGAGGAAGGCGGCGAACGCCGGGACCGGCGCGACCACCGCGCCGATCAGCCAGACCGCGAAGCCGATCAGGGCCATGGCGCACCCGGCCCGGATCCAGCGCCCCGCGCTCCACCCCGGGCGGCCGCTCACGGCGGGCCCCGGCGCGGGCCACGCGCCCCGAGCGAGTCGCGCGCCCGGGCCGAGTCGCGCGCCCGGGCCGAGTCGCGCGCGCGGACCGAGTCGAGCGCCCGAAGCCGCGCGCCCCGAACCGAGTCCTCCCGCTCCGCGGCCCCCGCGGGCGCCGCTCGGCGGAGCACCCCCACGTACGCCACCACCGCCCACCGGTCGCCGGGCGGAAGCTCCGCGGCGTAGCCCGGCATGCGGCCGACCCCGTTGGAGACGATCCCGTAGAGCGCGGCCGGCGAGAGCGCCGCCACCGCCGGGCCGTGGAGCGAGGGCGGGCGCCGCTCGTCCAGATTGGCGGCGACCACGCTCCCGCCCCACCCGCCGGCGCCGTGGCACACCGCGCAGTAGACGGCGAACCGCGAGCGGCCGCGCGCGAGCAGCGCCGGCGTCACCGGGGGCGGGCCGCCCGCGGCGCCCGGCCCGCCCGCCCCCGCGGCCTCCCGCGGCACCGTGCCGGGCGGCGGCGTCCGCATCGCCATCCCGTCGGCGAAGAGCCGGCTCTCGCCGTAGGCCTCGGCGCGGGGCTGCTCCTTCATCCGCTGGAGCGCGCGGCTCGCCGCGCGGTCGCTCCAGCAGCCGGGCAGCAGCGCCAGCGCCGCGAGCGCGGCCGCCGCCCTCATCCGCCCTGCTCCGGCACCGGCACCACCCGAAGCGGCTCGAGCTCCGCGAGCGCCCGCGCGGTGCGCTCCCGGTCGAACAGCGGGTCGCGCGCGTCGATCCCGAGCCAGAACCGGTCCACCGAGGCGCGCTCGAACCCGTCGATCTCGAACAGCGGGTGCCAGAGCTCCGGCAGGCGGAGCGTCACCAGCACCCCGAAGAACGCGACCAGCGCGGCGCCCAGCACCGTCGCCTCGAAGGTCGCGGGGACGAAGGCGGGGACGGCGTGCGCCGGGCGGCCGCCCACGTTCTGGAGGTAGGCTCCCACGTTGGCGTACCACTGCACGGCGTAGCCCAGCACCCCGCCCGCGAGCCCGCCGAGGAACACGCGGGCGGGGAGCCGCGAGGGCCGGGCCGCCGGCCCCGCCTCTTCCAGCGGAAACGGCGCGTACCACTCCAGCCGGCGGTAGCCCAGCGCCGCGAGCGCGTCCCGCGCCCGCCGGAGCCCCTCGGCGCTCCCGAACTCGGCCGCGAGCCCCGCCCGCACCGGCTCACCCCCGCCCGCCCGCCAGCTCGTGCTTGAGCCGCTTGACCTCGGCCACCGGCACGAACGGAACCCAGCGGACGAACAGCAGGAAGAGGAAGGCGAAGAGCCCCACGCTGCCCGCGAGCAGCGACCAGTCCACCCAGGTGGGCGCGTACCAGTGCCAGCTCGAGGGGAGGAAGTCGCGGGCGAGCGAGCCCGCGATGATGATGAACCGCTCCAGCCACATCCCGATCAGGATCGCGAGCCCGCCCAGCCAGAGGGCGCCCGGGCTGGTCCGAAGCCGCGCCGACCAGAAGAGCTGCGGCGTGACCACGTTGGCCGCGAGCATGGCCCAGAAGAGCCAGGCGTAGGGACCCAGCGGGCGGGCGGCGAGGTAGGTGTAGCGCTCGTAGAGGTCGCCGCCGTACCAGGCGACGAAGGTCTCCACGATGTAGCAGTAGGTGAGGAGCCAGCCCATGGCGAGCAGCAGCTTGCCCATGTTGTCCAGGTGCCGCGCGGTGATCACCCCGTGCAGCCGGTGCGCCGCGCGGAGGGGGACCACCAGCACCAGCACCATGGCGAAGCCGGAGTAGATCGCCCCCACCACGAAGTAGGGCGGGAAGATGGTGCTGTGCCACCCGGGGAGCTGGCTGATCGCGAAGTCGAGGCTCACGATGCTGTGCACCGAGATCACGAGCGGCGCCGCGAGCCCGGCCAGGAGCAGGTACGCCGTCCCGTGCTCGCGCCACTCGCGGCCCGAGCCCCGCCAGCCCAGCGCGAAGACCCCATAGAGCCGGCGCCGGAGCCGGCCCGGCAGCCGGTCCCGGGCGGCGGCGAGGTCGGGGATGAGCCCCAGATACCAGAAGAGGAGCGACACGGTGAAGTAGGTCGCGATCGCCGCCAGGTCCCAGGGGAGCGCGCTCTTGAACTGGGGCCAGACCCCGAACCGGGTCGGGTACGGGACGAGCCAGTAGAAGAACCAGGGCCGGCCGAGGTGGAGCACCGGGAAGAGGGCCGCGTTCACCAGGGCGAAGAGCGTCATCGCCTCCGCCACCCGGTTGACCGACGCGCGCCACCGCTGGTTGAAGAGCAGCAGGAAGGCCGAGATGAACGTGCCCGCGTGCCCGATCCCGATCCACCAGACGAAGTTGGTGATGGCGTAGGCCCACGCGACCGGGATGTTGTTGCCCCAGACCCCGATCCCGGTGAGCACGGTGGAGGTCGCGGCGACCGCGAGGAGCGCGGTGCCCGCCGCCGCGAGCGCGAGGAGCGCCCCCCACCCGGCGGGCGCCCGGAGGAGCGGCGCGAGCAGCCGGTCGGTGAGCGCCGCGTCGGCCGGCCGCTCGACCAGGAGCGGGTGCTCGACCGCGGGCGCTGCCGCGGCGCCGGCCCTCGCGGCCTCGCCCGCGACGGGAACGCTAGGCACCGCCCGGCCCGGCCAGCGCGGGGTTCGGGTTCGTCACCCGCGCGAGGTAGCGCACCCGGGGCTCGGTGCCGAGCTCCTCGAGCACGGCGTAGGCCCGGGGGTCCGCGAAGAGCGCCGCGATCTCGTCGCCCGAAGCCGTGAGGGAGCCGAAGGTGATGGCCCGGGTGGGGCAGGCCTGCTGGCACGCGGTCCGCACCTCGCCGGGCCGGAGCGGGCGGCCCTCGACCCGCGCCTCGATCTGGGCCCGCCGGATCCGCTGCACGCAGAAGGTGCACTTCTCCATCACGCCCCGGGCCCGCACCGTGACGTCCGGGTTCTTCGCCATCCGCTCCGTCTCCGCCACCTCCGCGTTGTAGTCGAACCAGTTGAACCGCCGGACCTTGTAGGGACAGTTGTTGGAGCAGAACCGGGTCCCCACGCAGCGGTTGTAGATCATCTCGTTGAGCCCGTCGGGGCTGTGGTCGGTGGCCCCCACCGGGCAGACGTACTCGCAGGGCGCCTTCTCGCAGTGCTGGCAGAGCATCGGCTGCACCAGGAGCCCGGGGTCCGCGGCCTCGCCGGTGAAGTACCGGTCGAGCCGGATCCAGTGCATCTCCCGGCTCCGGATCACGTCGGCCTTGCCCACCACCGGGATGTTGTTCTCCGCCTGGCAGGCCACCACGCAGGCGCTGCAGCCGGTGCAGACGTTGAGGTCGATCGCCATGGCCCACTGATCGCCCGGCGCGCGGGGCGGCGGCGAGTAGAGCGAGAGCCGCCGCCGCTCCGGCCGCTCCTCTCCCCGCGCGCCGCCGGCCCGGCCGCCCGCGGCCTCCGCGAAGCGCGGGGTCCGCCGGTACTCGGCGAGCGGCGCGCTCCGCACGATCGGCCGGCCCTCGAGCGACCAGTGCGACTGGGTGATCGCGAACCGGTGCGCCGCACCGCCCGCGGCCCGCACGCTCGCGCCCGAGGCCGCATGGGGCGCGCGCGAGGTCCGGAGCCGGTACGCGTCGAACCCCACGCCCTCGGCCACCCGCTCGGAGCCGCCCCGGCGCCCGTAGCCCAGCGGCAGGCTGATCAGATCGTCGGCCTGGCCCGGAAGCACGAGCGCGGGCGCCCGGAGCGCGCGTCCCTCGTGCCCGATCGCGAGCCAGGCGCCGGTCGCGATCCCGAGCCGCGCCGCGGTCGCCGGGCTCACCAGCGCCGCGTTGTCCCAGGTGAGCTTGGTGATCGGGTCGGGCAGCTCCTGGAGCCAGGCGTTGTTGGCGAAGGAGCCGTCGTGGACCTTGGAGTCGGGCGGGAAGGCGAGCTCGATTCCTGCGCCCGGCGAGGCGCGCTCCGCCCCGCCGCGCGCGAGCTCCGCCGCCGCGGCCTCCCACCGGACGGGGGGCGCCCCGGCGGTCGAGGCGGTGCCCGGCGCGAACCCGCGGCGGAGCGCCTCCTCCCACTCGCCCTCGCTCCGCGCGCCGAACCCGCGCCACACCTCGCGCAGGAGGTCGTGCGGCCGGACGTCGCCCAGGAACGCGGCCAGGAGCTCGGGCGGGGTCTTCCCGCCGTGGAGCGGCGCGATGAGCGGCTGGACCAGCGTGGCCGTGCCGTCGTAGGCCCGGCCGTCGCCCCAGCCCTCCAGGTAGTGCGCCGCGGGCACGAACACGCCGGACGCCCGCGCGGTCTCGTTCCGGTAGAGCCCGAGGTAGAGCGCCTCGCGGGCTCGGCCGAGCGCCCGGGCGAGCTCCAGGTCGGCTGGTGCGGTGTAGGCCGGGTTCCCGCCCAGCACCGCGAGGAAGGCCACCTCGCCCGCCTCGAGCGCCGCGACCAGCGCCTCCAGGCTCCGCGACCCGCCGCCCGGCTCGATCAGCGCCGGCTCGGCGTAGCGCACCGTCCGCCCCGCGTTCCCGAGCGCGGCGTCGAGGAGCGCGGCGAGGAGGTGGGCCCGGGCCGGCGCGCGCTCGCCCACCAGCACCACCGAGCGCCCGGAGCGGCCGGCGAGGTCGCGCGCCACGGCCGGCACCCACTCCGGCACCAGCCCTCCCGCGATGCGGCGGAGCACGGGCTCGACCCCGCCGAGCCGCGCCCGGGCGGGCGCCGCCGCCGGGAGCGCGGCCAGCACCTCGAGCGCGAGCGCCGCGAGCGCCGGCTCGACCCCGCTCGGCCTGAGCCGGAACCGGTGGTCCGCGAGGACCCCGGTCACGGTGGGCGCCGGCTCGGCCACGTAGAGGCGGCTCATCTCGTCCCGCGGCCCGCGGAGCCGCCGGCGGTCCGCCACCTCGCGGGCGTGGCGGAGGTGAAACGGGCCGGAACCCAAGAAGTCCGCGTCGAGCGCGAGGACCGCGTCGGCCGCGCCGAAGTCGTACCGCGGAACCAGCGGCCGCCCGAACGCGACCGCCGCCGCGTCGCCCGGTCCCTCGCCCGCGAGCGGGGCCCAGAAGTGGAACCGGGCGTCGGGGTAGCGCTCCCGGATCCGGCGGATCAGCTCGGCCACGAGCGGGGAGCCGGTGGGCTCGAGCAGGAAGCGGAGCCCCGCTCCGCGGGCGCCCACCCGGCGCCCCAGCCGCTCGGGCCCGAGCAAGCGCGCGACCGCGTCCCAGGACGCCGGCACGCCGCCCACCAGCGGGATGCGGGCCCGGTCCGGGTCGTAGAGCTGGAGCAGCGAGGCCTGGTGGTGCACCCCGGCCGCGCCGAGGCTCGCCGGGTGCTCGGGATTCCCCTCGATCTTGATCGGCCGCCCCTCGCGCGCCGCCACCAGGAGGCCGGTCGCGTAGCCGTCGAGCTCCATCGCGGTGGCGTAGTGCAGCGGGAGGCCCGGCGTGACCTCGGGCGGCCGGGCGACGTAGGGGAGGATCTTCTCCTTCGGGCGCTCGACGCAGGCTCCGAGCCCCGCGAGCGCGAGGCTCGCGCCGAGGAGCTTGACGAAGCTCCGGCGGCTCATCGCTTCGTCCGGCCCGCCGGCCGGCGCATCCTCCGTCCAACGGCGCCCGTCCGCGCCGCCGGCCGCGTTCGCGTCGAGCTCGTCCAGGCTCCGCCACTGCTCCGGCCGCATGCCGCAACCCTACCGGTGGCAGGCGGTGCAGGTGGTGATCCGCCGCACCGTCACGCCCGGGTCGGCCGCGCCCACGTAGCGCTCGGGCCGCCGGTGGCAGTCCACGCACCAGCCCATCGTGAGCGGGGCCGCCTGCTCCACCCGCTCCATCCGCTCGACCGCGCCGTGACAGGTCCCGCAGGCCACCCCGGCTTTGAGGTGGATCGCGTGATCGAAGTACACGAAGTCGGGCAGCGCGTTTACCCGCCGCCAGGGGATCGGGCGGCCGGTGGCGAGGCTCCGCCGCACCGGCTCGAACCAGGGCCCCTCCCGCCAGACCCGGCTGTGGCAGGGGACGCAGGCGGAGGTGGCGGGAAGCCCCGCGCTGGGGGAGCGCTCCACCGTGCTGTGGCAGTAGCGACAGTCGATGCGGAGCCCGGTCACGTGGACCGGGTGGCTGAACGGGATCGGCTGCTCGGGGGCGGAGTGGCGGCCGGTGACGAGCGGGGTCCGCACCCACGCCATGAGCAGGACGGAGAGGGCGATCGGCCCCAGC
>Ga0070741_10016737_pt1 | contig 12159 bp, 10 predicted proteins | sample Coa_R1_4_FD_66440 | JGI IMG/M metagenome (GOLD analysis project Ga0070741, IMG submission 66440) | Surface soil microbial communities from Centralia Pennsylvania, which are recovering from an underground coalmine fire - Coalmine... | ecosystem: Environmental > Terrestrial > Soil > Unclassified ...
AGTACATGAACCCGCGCCAGCGCGAGCATTTCAAGTCCATGCTCGAGGCGCTCAAGGTCGAGCTGTCGCAGGACATCGCCGGCACGGTGCAGGCGATGCAGCACGAGGCCACGCTGTTCGCCGATCCCAACGACCGCGCCACGCAGGAATCCGACATCGCGCTCGAGCTGCGCAACCGCGACCGCGAGCGCAAGCTGATCAAGAAGATCGACGAGACCATCGCCAAGATCGAGAAGGACGACTACGGCTATTGCGACAACTGCGGCGTCGAGATCGGCCTGAAGCGCCTCGAGGCGCGTCCGACGGCGACGCTGTGCATCGATTGCAAGACGCTCGACGAGATGAGGGAAAAGCAGGTCGCCAAGTGACCGCGCCAATGCGCGATCTGCTTCAGACGTAAAAAAAGGGCGCCGGCGGCGCCCTTTTGCTTTCGGCGCGTCGATCTACGCGGTGGTACTGGCCGCTTCCTTCACCGCCTTCATCGACAGCCGCACCCTGCCCTTCTCGTCGGCCTCGAGCACCTTGACTTTGACCTGCTGTCCTTCCTTCAGGTAGTCCGAGACGTTGTTGACGCGCTCGTTGGCGATCTGCGAGATGTGGAGCAGCCCGTCCTTGCCGGGGAGCACCTGGACGATCGCGCCGAAGTCGAGGAGCTTGAGCACCGTGCCGTCGTAGACGCGGCCCACCTCGACGTCGGCCGTGATGTCCTCGATGCGCCTCTTCGCCGCCTGGCCGCCCTCGGCCGAGACGCAGGCGATCGACACCGTGCCGTCGTCCTCGATCTCGATCGTCGTCCCGGTCTCTTCCTGCAGGCCGCGGATGACGACGCCGCCCTTGCCGATGACGTCGCGGATCTTCTCGGGATTGATCTTGATCTTGATGATGCGCGGGGCGAAGCTCGAGATCTCCGAGCGCGAGCCTTCGAGCGCCTGCTTCATGAAGCCGAGGATGTGCAGGCGACCTTCGCGCGCCTGCGCGAGCGCGACCTGCATGATCTCCTTGGTGATGCCCTCGATCTTGATGTCCATCTGCAGCGCGGTGATGCCGTTCTCGGTGCCCGCGACCTTGAAGTCCATGTCGCCGAGGTGGTCCTCGTCGCCGAGGATGTCGGTCAGCACGGCGAAGCGGTTGCCTTCCTTGATGAGGCCCATGGCGATGCCCGCGACGTGCGCCTTCATCGGCACGCCCGCGTCCATCAGCGCGAGGCTGCCGCCGCACACCGACGCCATCGAGGACGAGCCGTTCGACTCGGTGATCTCGGAGACGACGCGCATCGAGTACGCGAACTCCTCCGGTCCGGGAAGCATCGCGAGCAGCGCGCGCTTCGCGAGGCGCCCGTGGCCGATCTCGCGGCGCTTGGGCGAGCCCATGCGGCCGGTCTCGCCGGTTGCGTAGGGCGGCATGTTGTAGTGGAGCATGAAGCGCTCCTTGTACTCGCCCTGGAGCGCGTCGATGATCTGCTCGTCGCGCCCGGTGCCGAGCGTCGCGACCACCAGCGCCTGCGTCTCGCCGCGCGTGAACAGCGCCGAGCCGTGGGTGCGCGGCAGCACGCCGACGCGGATGCTGATCGGCCGCACCGTGTTGGTGGGACGGCCGTCGATGCGCGGCTCGCCGTCGAGGATCTGGTTGCGCACGATCTTCGACTCGAGCGCGAAGGTGATCTCTTTCACCGAGTTCGCGTCGGGGCCGCCTTCCTTGCCGACTCCGACCTCGTCGAACACTCGCGTCCAGATGGCGTCGATCGCCTCGGAGCGCGCGCGCTTCGAGCGGATCTTGAAGGCTTCGCGCAGCTCGGCCTCGGCCGAGGCGCGGATGCGCTCGGCGAGCGCCTCGTCGCGCCCCGCGGGCTTCCAGTCCCAGGCCGGCTTGGCGGCCTGGTCGGCGAGCTCGTTGATCGCGGCGATCGCGGCCTGCATCTGCTGGTGGCCGAAGACCACCGCCCCGAGCATGACGTCCTCGGGCAGCTCGCTCGCCTCGGACTCGACCATCAGCACGCCGTGCTCGGTGCCGGCGACGACCAGGTTCAGCTTGCTCTTCTCCTTCAGCTCCGTGTTGGTCGGGCACAGGACGTACTGGCCGTCGATGTAGCCCACGCGCGCGCCGCCGATCGGCCCGTTGAACGGGATGCCCGAAATGGTGAGCGCCGCCGATACGCCGATCATCGCCGGGATGTCGGGATCGATCTCGTTGTTGCTCGAGAGCACTTGCGCGACGACCTGCACCTCGTTGTAGAAGCCGTCCGGGAAGAGCGGCCGGATCGGCCGGTCGATCAGCCGCGAGGTCAGCGTCTCCTTCTCGGAGGGCCGGCCCTCGCGCTTGAAGAAGCCGCCGGGGATCTTCCCCGCGGCGTACGTCTTCTCCACGTAGTCGACGGTGAGCGGGAAGAAGTCCTGGCCCTGGCGGGCCTCCTTGGCGCCGACGACCGAGCAGAGCACGACGGTGTCGTCCATGTTGACGAGCACGGCGCCGTGAGCCTGGCGCGCGATCTCGCCGGTCTCGAGCGTCACTTGGTGGGCGCCGTAGGTGAAAGTTTTCTTGATGGGAGTCATAGCGGTCTCGATAAAATGCTGAGCACGTCGCGGGGACGTCGCTCGGATCTCAGAATCAAAAACGCCCGCGCGGGATACGGGCGGGCGTCGCGGAGTTACTTGCGGAGGCCAAGCTGCTCGATCAGCTTCTGGTACCGGTCGACGTCGCTGCGCTTCAGGTAGTCCAGGAGCTTGCGGCGCTGGCTCACGAGCTTCAGCAGCCCGCGCCGGGAGTGATGATCCTTCACGTGCGCCTTGAAGTGGTCGGTCAATCCGTTGATGCGGGCGGTGAGCAGGGCGACCTGGACTTCCGGCGAGCCGGTATCGCCTGCGGCGCGTTGGTGCTGCTGCACGATCTGCGCTTTCTGCGCGACGGTCACTGACATGCTTCTCTACTTTCTCGTCTCTTCTCGGAAGCCGCACATTTTAGCCTGAAATCAGCGCCTTCCTCAAGCGGCCGTCATTCGGGGGACGACGCGAGCTGGCGCTTGGCCTTCAGCATGCCCTCGGCATCGATCTCGCCGATGCCGAGGAAATTTCCGTCGGCCCCGAACACGGCCACCCGCGGCTCGGCGGCGGCCGCCGCCACGCGCTGGCCTTGCCGGAACCGGGTCTCGGCGTCCTTCGCGAGGAGCACCCGGGGCCACGACCGCAGCAGGACCTCCACCGGGAGCAGCGCCCGGGGGCGCTCGGACTCGAGCACGGCCGCGAGCCGGTCCAGGGTCACGGCGTCGTCGACGCCGAACGGACCGACCGCCGTCCGGCGCAGCGCCGTCAGGTGGCCGCCGCAGCCCAGCGCCTCCCCCAGGTCCTCGGCGAGCGTGCGGACGTAGGTTCCCTTGCTGCAGCGGACGAGCAGGTCGAGATCGGGGCCTTCGAGCCGCTCCAGCACGAGCTCGCGCACGACCACGCGGCGCGGCGCGCGCTCGACCGATTGGCCCTTGCGGGCGTAGGCGTAGAGCGGGCGCCCCTGGTGCTTGAGCGCCGAATGCATCGGCGGGATCTGCTCGATCGCTCCGCGGAAGCGCGCCAGCGCCGTCTCGACCGATGCCGCGGTGACGGCCACCGGGCGACGCTCGAGCACCTCGCCTTCGGCGTCCCCGGTCGAGGTGCGCTCGCCGAGCCGGACCCGCGCCGCGTAGGCCTTGTCGGCGTCGAGCAGCGCCCCCGCGAACTTGGTCGCTTCGCCGAAGCACAGGACGAGCAGCCCCGTCGCCATCGGGTCGAGAGTGCCGGTATGGCCGGCGCGCCGCGCCGCCAGCAGCCGCCGGGCGCCCTGGAGCGCCGCGTTCGAGCTGATCCCGGAAGGCTTGTCGAGCAGCAGCACCCCGTCGAGGTCGCGCCCGCGCATCCGGTTCAGCCGGGTTTCTTGCCGGACAGCGCCTCGTCGATCAGCTTCGACAGGCGAAAGCCGCGCTCGACCGAGGCGTCGTACTCGAAATGCAGCTCGGGGATGTTGTGCAGCCTGAGGCGCCGCCCGAGGGCGCTGCGCACGAACCCGGCGGCTTGCCCCAGCCCCTCCTCGGTCACCGCGCGCGCGGCGGCGTCGCCCAGCGTGGTGAAGAACACGCGCGCGTGCGCGACGTCGGGAGAGACTTCGACCCCGGTCAGCGTGATCATGCCGACGCGCGGGTCCTTCAGCTCGTTGCGCAGGATGTCGGACAGCTCGCGCTGGATCTGGTCGGCGATGCGGCGGAGACGTTGGGGGTTCGCCATGGGCGGACTACACCAAAAAGCAGATCCTTCGGCGCTTTGCGCCTCAGGATGGCGCGAACCGCTAGAGGGTTCGCGCCACTTCCTGCACCTCGTAGACCTCGAACTGGTCCCCGACCTGGATGTCGTTGTAGCCCTTCACCGACATGCCGCACTCGAAGCCCGCCTTCACCTCGCGCACGTCGTCCTTGAAGCGCTTGAGCGAGTCGAGCTCGCCGGTGTAGACGACGACGTTGTCGCGCAGCACGCGCACCAGTCCGTTGCGGCGCACGAGGCCCTCGAGCACGTAGCAGCCGGCGACCGTCCCGACCTTCGAGATCCGGAACACCTGGCGCACCTCGACCAGGCCGAGCACCGCCTCCTTCTTCTCGGGAGCGAGCATGCCCGACAGCGCGGCCTTCACCTCGTCGACCGCGTCGTAGATGATGTTGTAGTAGCGGATATCGACGCCCGACGCCTCGGCGAGCTTGCGCGCCGCCGCGTCCGCGCGCGTGTTGAAGCCGATGATCACGGCCTTCGACGCGAGCGCGAGATTGACGTCGGACTCGGTAATGGCGCCGACCGCGCTGTGCATCACGTTCACTTTCACTTCCTCGGTCGACAGCTTGCCCAGGGCGTGGATGAGCGCTTCCTGCGAGCCCTGGACGTCGGCCTTGATCAGGAGCGGCAGCACCTTCACCCCGCCCTCCTTCATCTGGTCGAACACGTCCTCGAGCTTGGCCGCCTGCTTCTTCGCGAGCTTGACGTCGCGGAACTTGCCCTGGCGGAAGAGCGCGATCTCGCGCGCCTTGCGCTCGTCGGCGAGCGCCATCACGTCCTCGCCCGCCGCCGGGACGTCGGACAGGCCCTGGATCTCGACCGGGATGGAAGGCCCGGCCTCGGGGACCGGCTCGCCGTTCTCGTCGAGCATCGCGCGCACGCGGCCGAACGAGGTGCCCGCGAGCACGACGTCGCCGCGCTTGAGCGTCCCGGACTGCACGAGCACGGTCGCGACCGGGCCGCGGCCCTTGTCGAGGCGCGCCTCGATCACGAGGCCCTTGGCGGGCGCGTCGACCGGCGCCTTCAGCTCGAGCACCTCGGCCTGCAGCAGCACCTGCTCGAGCAGCGCGTCGATGCCGGCGCCGGTCTTCGCCGAGACCGGGACGAACGGCGAGTCGCCGCCGTACTCTTCCGGCACGACCGTCTGCGCGACCAGCTCCTGCTTCACCTTCTCGGGGTTCGCCTCGTGCTTGTCGATCTTGTTGATCGCGACCACGATCGGCACCTCGGCCGCCTTGGCGTGGTGAATGGCCTCGATCGTCTGCGGCATCACGCCGTCGTCGGCCGCGACCACCAGCACGACGATATCCGTCACGCCCGCGCCGCGGGCGCGCATCGCCGTGAAGGCCTCGTGGCCCGGCGTGTCGAGGAAGGTGATCATGCCGCGCGGCGTCTTCACGTGGTAGGCGCCGATGTGCTGCGTGATGCCGCCCGCCTCGCCCGAGGCGACGCGCGTGCGGCGGATGAAGTCGAGGAGCGACGTCTTGCCGTGGTCGACGTGGCCCATGACGGTCACGACCGGCGCGCGCGGCTTGAGCTCGGCCTCGTGGTGCTCGGGCGACTCGTCGGCGAGCAGCGACTCGGGGTCGTCCAGCTTCGCCGCCTTGGCGGAGTGCCCCATCTCGGTGACGACGATCATCGCAGTCTCCTGGTCGAGCACCTGGTTGATCGTCACCATCTGCCCGAGCTTCATCAGGATCTTGATGACCTCGGCGGCCTTGACCGACATCTTGTGGGCGAGGTCGCCCACGGTGATCGTCTCGGGCACGTGGATCTCGCGCACGATGGGCTCGGACGGCGCCGAGAACTGCTGCGCCTGCTCGACGGCCGTGCCGCCGCCCGCGCGATGGCGCCCGCCCCCTTTCGGGTTGTGCCAGCCGGAGGCGCCCTGCACGTCGCCGCGCGTCTTGATCGTGCGGCGCTTGACGCCCTCGTCCTTCCAGACCTTGACCTCTTTTTTCTTGGCGGTCTTCTTCTCCTGACCGGTCTCGGCGACCTTCGGCTTGTGCAGCGTCGTGCCGGCGGGCGCCCCCGGGGTCGCGGGGGCCGCGGCCGGCTTCGCGTCCGCCTGCTGCTTCTGGGCCGTCTCGGCCTGGCGCCGCTCGCGCTCCTGCTTCTCGGCGAGCTCGGCGGCCTGGCGCGCGGCGAGCTCTTCCTCGCGCGCGCGTTCCTGCTCGCGGATCTCGGCTTCGCGGGGATCGACGACCTGCGCGGCCCCGGGCGCGCCCGCCTCCACCGGGATCGCTCCCGTGTCGGAGAGATCGCGCTTCACGAACACGCGCTTCTTCTTGACCTCGACCTGGATGGTGCGCGCCTTGCCGCTCGCGTCCGAGCGCTTGATGATCTCGGAGGAGTGCTTGCGCGTGAGCGTGATCTTGTTCTTCGGCTCGGAGGAGCCGTGCACCTTGCGCAGATAGTCGAGCAGCTTGGTCTTGTCCTGCTCGGACAGCACGTCCTCGGCGACCTTCTTGTGCACGCCGGCCGCGCGCAACTGCTCGAGCAGCTGCGACGGCGGGACTTTGAGCTCGCCCGCGAATTGCGCTACGCTGGTCTGGGCCATCGGCTGAGGTTACTCCTGCGTAAACCAGTGGGCGCGGGCCTTCATGATCAACGCCTTCGCGCGCTCGGTGTCGATGCCCGTCATCTCGGTCAGGTCGTCGACCGCGAGGTCGCCCAGGTCGTCGCGCGTCTTCACGCCGGCGCGGGCGAGCTTCTTCGCGAGGTCCGCGTCCATGCCCTCGAGGTTGACGAGCTCCGGATCGAGGTTCTCGGCCTGCTCCTCGCTCGCGATCGCCTGCACCAGCAGCGCGTCGCGCGCGCGCGAGCGCAGCTCGTTCACCGTCGCCTCGTCGAAGCCCTCGATCTCCATCATCTCGTTGATGGGGACGTACGCGACTTCCTCGAGCGTCGAGAAGCCTTCCTGGATGAGGATGTTCGCCACTTCCTCGTCGACGTCGAGCCGCTCCATGAAGAGCTTGCGCACCGAGGAGGTCTCCTCCTCGTTCTTCTTCTGCGACTCTTCCTCGGTCATGAGGTTGATGGTCCAGCCGGTCAGCTCGGAGGCGAGGCGCACGTTCTGGCCGCTGCGGCCGATGGCGATCGCGAGGTTCTCCTCGTCGACGACGACGTCCATGCTGTGCTTGTCCTCGTCGACCAGGATCGACGACACCTCGGCCGGCGCGAGCGCGCCGATCACGAACTGCGCGGGGTCGGCCGACCAGAGCACGATGTCGACGCGCTCGCCCGCCAGCTCCTGGGTCACCGCCTGCACGCGCGAGCCGCGCATGCCGACGCAGGTGCCGATCGGGTCGATGCGCGCGTCCTTGGACTGCACCGCGATCTTGGCGCGGATGCCGGGGTCGCGCGCGGCCGACTTGATCTCGAGCAGGCCTTCCTCGATCTCGGGCACTTCCAGGCGGAACAGCTCGATGATGAACTCGGGCGCGGTGCGCGACAGGATCAGCTGCGGGCCGCGCTGGGCGCGGTCGATGCGCATGACGAAGGCGCGCACGCGGTCGCCCACGCGCAGGTTCTCCTTCGGGATCATCTGGTCGCGCGGCAGCACCGCCTCGACGCGCCCCACCTCGATGATCGCGTTGCCGCGCTCGACGCGCTTGATCGCGCCGTTGATCAGCTTCTCGCCGCGGCCGAGGAAGTCGGCGAGCAGCTGCTCGCGCTCGGCGTCGCGGATCTTCTGCAGGATCACCTGCTTCGCCGCCTGCGCGCCGATGCGGCCGAAGTCGATCGGCTCGAGCGGCTCCTCGATGAATTCGTCGACGTTGATCTCGTCGCCGTGCTCCTTCTTCGCCTGCGAGAGCGGGATCTGGTGCGGCGTGATCTCGGGCGCGTCGTCGGGCACGACCTGCCAGCGGCGGAACGACTCGAAGTCGCCGGTGTTGCGGTCCATGGCTACGCGCACGTCCGCGTCCTCGGTGAAGCGCTTCTTGGTCGCCTGGGCGATCGCCGCCTCGAGCGCGCCGAAGACCGTCTCCTTGTGGACGTTCTTCTCGCGCGCGAGCGCGTCGACCAGCAGCAGCAGCTCTCGGTTCATGCGTTCCTCCACTCTCACAGCGGCGCTCACAGCTCGGGCACCAGGCGCGCGCGGTCCATGTCGGCCAGGTCGAAGTCGAGGTGTCCGCCCTCGAAATCGAGCTCGATCCGTCCGTCGCGCACGCCGCGCAGCGTGCCGACGAAGTTGCGCCGGCCGTTCACCGGCACCCGCAGCCGCACGTCGGCGCGGTGACCGGCGAAGCGCTCGAAATCGGACGCCTTCTTCAGGCGCCGGTCCAGTCCCGGCGACGAGACCTCGAGCCGGTCGTAGTCGATGCCCTCGACCGGCAGCACGCGCTGCAGCTGGCGCGTCACGGCCTCGCAGTCGTCCACGGTCACGCCCGCCGGCTTGTCGATGAACACCCTCAATAGACGGTTTCTATTGGAAAAATCGAAATCGGCGAGCTGGCAGCCCAGCCCGGAAACGGTGCTCTCCAACACTTGCTCCAGATCGCCCATATAAATGAAAAATGGGCTCGAAAGCCCATCCCTATAGCCCGAAGAGTATAGCAAGAAAACACAGGCGAAACAACGAGGAGACGGCGCCGTCTAGGTGTCGCGCGCCTCCTCGAGCGAGTCGATGAGATCGCGCAGCTGCGCGCCTTCGAGCTCCAGCCACTGCCCGCGCTTCAAGCGCGGCGGCAGCGCAAACGGACCGAAGCGCACGCGCATCAGCCGGCTCACGGTCGCTCCGAGCGCTTCGAACATGCGTCGCACTTCGCGATTGCGGCCCTCGCGCAGCACCACCTCGTACCAGCGGTTCGAGCCCTGCCCGCCGCGCGGCTCGATGGCGTCGAAGCGCGCGAGCCCGTCGTCGAGCTGCACGCCGCGCGTCAGCCGCTCGAGCTGCGCCTCCGAGAGCTCGCCCCGGATCCGGACCGCGTACTCGCGCTCGACCTCGTGGCGCGGGTGCATGAGTCGGTTGGCGAGCTCGCCCGAGTCGGTGAAGAGCAGCAGCCCGCCGGTATTGAAATCGAGCCGGCCGATCGCCACCCAATGCCCGCCGCGGATGCGCGGCAGGCGCGCGAACACCGTGGGACGGCCCTCGGGATCGCGCTCGGTGACGAGCTCGCCCGCGGGCTTGTGATAGAGCAGCACGCGCGGCGCTTTCGTCTCGAAGGCGAGCCGCACGGGCCGTCCGTCGCGGGCCACCCGGTCCTCCGGACCGACGCGCTGGCCGAGCGTCGCCGGCCCGCCGTTCACGGTGATCCGCCCCGCCGCGATGAGCGTCTCCATCTCGCGGCGCGAGCCCTGCCCCGAGCGCGCGAGCACCTTCTGCAGCCGCTCCGCGGGCGCGGACGGCGCTGGCTTACGCCGGGCTTTGCTCGGCCGGAGCGGGCTCGCCGGACGGGGCGGCTTCCGGAGCGGGCGTCGCGGTTTGTTGCGGAAGCTCAAGGGTCTTCGCGATCTCCTCGAGCGGCGGCAGCTCCTGCAGCGAGCGCAGCCCGAGGTCGTCTAGGAACTGCTTGGTGGTGGCGTAGAGCGCCGGGCGGCCGGGGACCTCGCGGTGGCCGACGACGTCGATCCACCCGCGGTCCTCGAGCGTCTTCACGATCTGCGTCGACACGGTGACGCCGCGGATGTTCTCGATGTCGCCGCGCGTCACCGGCTGGCGGTACGCGACGATGGCGAGCGTCTCGAGCACCGCGCGCGAGTAGCGCGGCGGCTTGTCGGGGTGGATGCGCTCGATGTAGCGCTGCACCGAGGCGCGAGTCTGGAAGCGCCAGCCGCTCGCGGTATTGACGAGCTCGACGCCGCGGTCCTTCCACGACTCGCGCAGCTCGTCGAGGAGCCGGCGCACGGTGTCGGCGCCGATCTCCTCGTCGAACATCTTGCGGAGCTCGCCGACGGCGACCGGCTCGCGCGCGGCGAGCAGCGCGGCCTCGAGCACCGTTTTCACTTCGTTAGGGCTGAGCATGGACGATCGCGCTCCCTGCAATCTTCACGTAGATCGGCGCGTAGGGCTCCGACTGGGTCACTTCGATCAGGCTCTCGCGCACGAGCTCGAGCACCGCGAGGAAGTTGACGATGAGCACCGCGAGGCCGCGCCGGGTCTCGAGCAGCTCGCCGAACTCCACGAACGCGCCGGCCGCGAGGCGGCGCAGGATCAGGCTCATGTGCTCGCGCACCGAGAGCTCGTCGCGCGTCACGCGGTGGTGCTGGGTCATCTTGGCGCGCACGAGCAGCGTGCGCCACGCCTCCTGCAGGTCCGGCAGGTGCACCTCGGGCAGGCGCTCGGCGAGCGCCTGCTCGACCCAGACCTCGACCGGCATGAAATCGCGTCCCGCGTGCGGCAGCTCGTCGAGCTTGTGCGCCGCGCTCTTCATGCGCTCGTACTCGAGCAGCCGGCGCACCAGCTCGGCGCGCGGGTCCTCCTCGTCGCCCTCGGCCGACGGCGGCTTCGGCAGGAGCATCCGCGACTTGATCTCCATCAGCATCGCCGCCATGACGAGATACTCCGCGGCGAGCTCGAGGTTCTTGGTGCGCATCACCTCGACGTATTCGATGTACTGCTGGGTGAGCCGCGCCATCGGGATGTCGAGGATGTCGAGGTTCGCCTTGCGGATGAGATAGAGCAGCAGGTCGAGCGGTCCTTCGAAGGTGTCGAAGAACACCTCGAGCGCGTCGGGCGGGATGTACAGGTCCTGCGGCAGCTCGGTGAGCAGCTGCCCGCGCACGCGGGCGAGCGGCGCCGGCGCGACCGGCGTGGCGATGGCGAGCTGGACGGGCTCGTTCACGTGTACGCGAGCCCCATCGCCGGACGCACGTCGCGCATCGTCTCTTCGGCGAGGCGCTTCGCCTTCTCGTTGCCGTCGGCGACGATGTTGCGCACCAGGGTCGGGTCGTCGACGTAGCGCTTCGCGCGCTCGCGCATGGGCCCGAGCTCGGCGAGCACCGAGTCGATCACCGGCTGCTTGCACTCGAGGCAGCCGATGCCCGCCGTGCGGCAGCCGTGGTTCGCCCACTGACGGGTCTTGTCGTCGCTGTACACGAGGTGGAACTGCCACACCGGGCACTTGTCCGGATCGCCCGGGTCGCTGCGCTTCACGCGCGCGGGGTCGGTCTGCATGGTGCGGATCTTCTTCTTCACCGATTCGGGGTCCTCGCGCAGCTCGATCGTGTTGCCGTAGGACTTCGACATCTTCTGGCCGTCGAGACCGGGAAGTCGCGACGCCTCGGTCAGCATCGCCTCGGGCTCGACCAGGATCATACGGCCGCCGCCCTCGATGTACCCGAACAGGCGCTCCTTGTCGCCGAGCGCGAGGTTCGCCTGCTCGTCGATCAGCGCGCGCGCAGCGGCGAGCGCCTCGGCGTCGCCCTGCTCCTGGTACTTGGTGCGCAGCTGCGCGTAGAGCTTCGCCTTGCGCGCGCCCATCTTCTTCGCCGCGGCCTTCGCCTTCTCCTCGAAGCCGGGCTCGCGGCCGTAGACGTGGTTGAAGCGCCGCGCGACCTCGCGCATGAGCTCGATGTGCGGCACCTGGTCCTCGCCCACCGGCACGTGCTTGCCGCGGTAGAGCAGCACGTCGGCCGCCTGCAGCAGCGGGTAGCCGAGGAAGCCGTAGGTGGAGAGGTCGCGGTCGGCGATCTTCTCCTGCTGCTCCTTGTAGGTCGGCACGCGCTCGAGCCAGCCGAGCGGCGTGATCATCGAGAGCAGCGTGTGCAGCTCGGCGTGCTCGACCACGCGCGACTGGATGAAGATCGTCGCCTGCGCCGGGTCGATGCCCGCGGCGAGCCAGTCGATCACCATGTCCCAGACGCTCTCCTCGATCACCTCGGGCGTCTCGTAGTGCGTGGTGAGCGCGTGCCAGTCGGCGACGAAGAACAGGCA
>Ga0070741_10016738_pt1 | contig 12159 bp, 8 predicted proteins | sample Coa_R1_4_FD_66440 | JGI IMG/M metagenome (GOLD analysis project Ga0070741, IMG submission 66440) | Surface soil microbial communities from Centralia Pennsylvania, which are recovering from an underground coalmine fire - Coalmine... | ecosystem: Environmental > Terrestrial > Soil > Unclassified ...
CGGCTTGAAGCGCGGGTCGACTTCAGGCTGGAGAAGCTGACCGGCGTGCCGACGTGGTATGTGCCTGACGACGCCAGGGCCGATGCGGCGCTTGACGAGGCGTGGCGGCGGCTTGCCGGCAATCATTCAGGGGCGCCGCACGAGCTGATGGTCAAAGGCCATGCGGTGCGCATACCGCAGGCGGCGATGGGCGTGGCCCGATTTTCCTTTGACGACCTTTGCGCGCGGCCGCTTGCCGCGGCTGACTATCTAAAGATTGCCCATGAATTCCATACCGTGATCGTCGACCACATTCCGATCATGGATTTCCCGCAGAGGAACGAAGCCAAGCGCTTCATCATCCTCGTCGACACCCTGTACGACAATGCGGTGAAGCTGCTGGCCTCGGCACAGGCGCAGCCGGAGGGGCTGTACGTCGCGACCGAAGGATATGAGGCCAACGAATTCAGACGCACGGCCTCGCGCCTGATCGAGATGCGGTCCCAAGCCTACCTCGGTCTGCCGCACGGGCCGAGGCAGGGTCTCGACTTCAATGCACAGGATATCGTCGAGACCTAGCCGCCGAATTTCACTCTGGACTCCGGAGCTGCCGTTTGCTGGTATAATGTATACAAGACACGTTACCCCCATTCCTCATGGCTTTGGCGCCTTGCCGGGCCACGCCTAACCGTTTAACCACCACGCGGCCGCACTCCGCGGCAGCAGCACTCGAGAGTTTTCCCACTATGGCGCGTAACAAGATTGCGTTGATTGGCGCCGGCCAGATCGGCGGCACGCTGGCTCATTTGATCGGTCTCAAGCAACTCGGCGACGTCGTGATGTTCGATGTCATGGAAGGCATTCCGCAGGGCAAGGCGCTCGACATTGCCGAGTCGTCGCCCGTCAACGACTTTGACGCAAAGTTCGTCGGCACCAACAGCTACGAGGCCATCGAGGGCGCCAACGTCTGCATCGTCACCGCGGGGGTCCCGCGCAAACCAGGGATGAGCCGGGACGATCTGCTCGACATCAACCTCAAGGTCATGGGGCAGGTGGGATCAGGCATAAAAAAGTACGCGCCTGATTCATTCGTCATTTGCATCACAAATCCGCTCGACGCGATGGTCTGGGCGCTGCAGAAGAGCTGCGGATTGCCGCAGCACAAGGTGGTGGGCATGGCGGGCGTGCTGGACTCGGCGCGCTTTCGCTATTTCCTCGCCGACGAATTCCACGTTTCAGTCGAGGACGTCACCGCGTTTGTGCTCGGCGGACACGGCGACACCATGGTGCCGCTCATTCGCTATTCGACGGTCGCCGGGATACCGGTGCCCGATCTGGTGAAGATGGGTTGGACGACGCAGGCGCGCGTCGACGAGATCGTAAAGCGCACGGCCAATGGCGGCGCCGAGATCGTCAACCTGCTCAAGACCGGTTCGGCTTTCTATGCGCCGGCCGCTTCGGCGATCGCGATGGCGGAAAGCTATCTCCTCGACAAGAAGCGTGTGCTCCCGTGCGCCGCCTGGCTCAATGGCGAATACGGAATCAACGATCTGTATGTCGGTGTGCCGGTCGTGATCGGTGCCAAGGGCGTCGAGCGTATCGTCGAGATCGAGCTCAACAGCGGCGAGCGGACGATGTTTGAAAAGTCGGTCGCCGCCGTGCAGGGCCTGGTCGAGGCCTGCAAAAAAATCGCACCCAGCTTGGGGAACTAGCGAACAGTGAAGCGGCCAATAGTTCGCGATTCGCTGCCCACCATTTGCACCGGGAAGGCCCATGAATATCCACGAATACCAGGCTAAAGCCGTCTTGCGCGAATTCGGCGTGCCGGTGCCGCGCGGCGTTCCGGCGTTCAGCGTGGACGACGCGGTGAAAGGCGCACAGGAACTCGGGGGCCCGGTCTGGGTGGTAAAGGCGCAAATTCACGCCGGCGGCCGCGGCAAAGCCGGCGGCGTCAAGGTCGTGAAGTCAATTGACGACGTGAAAAAGGAGGCGTCGCGCATTCTCGGCTCGACGCTCGTGACGCATCAGACGGGTCCGCAGGGCAAGAAGGTCAACCGCCTGTACATCGAGGAAGGATCGGCCATCGACCGCGAGTTCTATCTGTCGGCGCTGATCGATCGCGAGACCTCGCGCGTCGCCTTTGTCGTCTCCACCGAGGGCGGGATGGATATCGAGGAGGTCGCGCACAAGACGCCCGAGAAGATCCTCACATTCTCCGTGGATCCGGCCACCGGAATCATGCCGCACCACGGTCGGCGTGTTGCGCAGGCGCTCAAGCTCACCGGCGATCTTGCCAAGCAGATCGAAGCGATCCTGCCCAAGCTCTATGCGGCATTCGTCGAGAAGGACATGAGCCTGCTCGAGATCAATCCGCTGGTTGTCACCAAAGACAACAAGATCATCTGCCTCGACGCCAAGGTCGGCTTCGACGGCAACGCGCTTTATCGCCACGCCGACGTTGTCGCGCTGCGCGATCTGACTGAAGAGGACGAGAAGGAAATCGAGGCGTCGAAATACGATCTCAACTATATCGCGCTCGAGGGCTCGATCGGCTGCATGGTCAACGGCGCCGGCCTCGCTATGGCGACCATGGACATCATCAAGCTCTACGGCCTCGCGCCGGCGAACTTCCTCGACGTCGGCGGCAGCGCCACAAAGGAAAAAGTGACCGCCGCGTTCAAGATCATTACCTCCGATCCGAACGTGAAGGGCATCCTGGTCAACATCTTCGGCGGCATCATGAAATGCGACGTGATCGCCGAGGGTGTCGTTGCTGCGGTGAAGGAGGTTGGTCTCAAGGTGCCGCTGGTTGTTCGCCTTGAAGGCACCAATGTCGATCTCGGCAAGAGGATCATCACGGAGTCCGGCCTGAACGTGACCTCGGGCGACGACCTCGACGACGCCGCGCAGAAGATCGTAAAAGCCGTGAAAGGTGCCGCGTAATGTCCATTCTCATCGACAGGAGCACCAAGGTCATCTGCCAGGGTTTCACCGGCAAGAACGGTACCTTCCACTCCGAACAGGCCATCAAGTATGGGACCAAGATGGTCGGCGGCACGTCACCGGGTAAAGGCGGCTCGACCCACCTCGACCTGCCGGTGTTCGACACGGTTGCCGAGGCGAAGGAAAAAACCGGCTGCGACGCGAGCGTCATCTACGTGCCGCCGGCCGGTGCCGCCGACGCCATCTGCGAGGCGATCCAGGCGGAGATCCCCCTGATCGTCTGCATCACCGAGGGCATCCCGGTGATGGATATGGTCAAGGTGAAGCGCTCGCTCAGCGGTTCGAAGTCGCGACTGATCGGCCCCAATTGCCCGGGCGTGATGACCGCGGGCGAGTGCAAGATCGGGATCATGCCGGGCAACATCTTCAAGCCCGGCAAGGTCGGTATCGTCTCGCGCTCCGGCACCCTCACTTACGAGGCGGTGTTTCAAACCAGCCGCGAGGGCCTCGGCCAGACGACCGCCGTCGGCATCGGCGGCGATCCGGTCAAAGGCACGGAATTCATTGCAGTTTTGGAAATGTTTCTCGCCGATCCCCGGACCGAGTCGATCGTCATGATCGGCGAAATCGGCGGCTCGGCCGAAGAGGATGCGGCACAGTTTCTCAAGGACGAGGCCAGGCGTGGGCGCAAAAAGCCCATGGTCGGGTTCATTGCCGGGCGCACGGCGCCCCCCGGGCGCCGCATGGGCCATGCCGGTGCGATCATCTCCGGAGGGAAAGGCGATGCCGAATCCAAAATTGCGGCAATGGAATCGGCGGGAATCAGGGTATCACCGTCTCCCGCCCGGATCGGTAAAACGCTGGTGGAAGTCCTGAAGTCCTGATTCGGTGTTAGGTCTTTCGTAGACTTACTGACGTCATAAATAGAGTTAAAACAGCCACACGACGCTGCGGCCGGCCTATCGGTTCTGTGCCGCGGTGAGGCGCGGGATTTCAGGCCGCGCAAGGATCAGACCATGTCCCGCCAGGACGCCAACGCCATATTCGCCAACACGTCATTCCTCTACGGGGGCAATGCCGCCTATATCGAGGATCTTTACGCCAGGTACGAAACCGACCCGGCTGCGGTTGATGCCGAGTGGCGCGCTTTTTTTCAGAGCCTGAAGGACGAGAAATCCGACGTCGTCAGAAACGCCCGTGGGGCCTCGTGGAAGAAGCCGAACTGGCCGCCGCGCGCGACCGGCGACCTCGTGGCCGCCCTCGATGGTCAGTGGGCTGAAACGGAAAAGAAAATCGGCGAGAGAATCTCGGCAGCAGCGCAGGCGAAGGGCGTCGCGCTTTCGTCCGCGGACGTCATGCAGGCGACACGCGACTCGATCCACGCCCTGATGCTGATCCGTGCCTACCGCATGCGCGGTCACTTCCATGCCAAGCTCGATCCGCTCGAGCTCGAGCCGGAAAAGAACGAGGAGGAGCTCGATCCGCGGTCCTATGGCTTCACCGAAGCCGATATGGATCGCAGGATATTCCTCGACAAGGTGCTGGGTCTCGAATTTGCTTCGATGCGCGAGATCGTCGCCATCCTGCGGCGCACATACTGCCAGACACTCGGCGTCGAGTTCATGCACATCTCGAATGCCGAGCAAAAGAGCTGGATTCAGGAGCGCATCGAGGGGCGCGACAAGGAGATCACCTTCACCCGCGAAGGCAAGCGCGCGATCCTCAACAAGCTGGTGGAAGCCGAGGGTTTCGAGAAATTTCTCGACGTCAAGTATACGGGCACCAAACGCTTCGGTCTCGATGGCGCGGAGGCCCTGATCCCGGCGCTCGAGCAGATCATCAAGCGCGGCGGCAATCTCGGCGTGAAAGAAATCTGCATCGGCATGCCGCATCGCGGCAGGCTCAACGTGCTGACGCAGGTCATGGGCAAGCCGCACCGGGCGCTGTTTCACGAGTTCAAGGGCGGCTCCGTGATGCCGGACGAGATCGAAGGCTCCGGCGACGTCAAATATCACCTCGGTGCCTCCTCGGACCGCGAGTTCGACAACAACAAGGTGCATTTGTCGCTGACGGCAAATCCGTCCCATCTCGAAATCGTTGATCCGGTGACGCTCGGAAAGGTCCGCGCCAAGCAGGACCAGCACGGCGCTGCTCCGGATGAACGCACGATGGTGCTGCCGCTCCTGATTCATGGAGACGCGGCTTTCGCCGGCCAGGGTGTGGTTGCGGAATGCTTCGGGCTCTCCGGTCTGAAGGGTTACCGGACCGGCGGCTCATTGCATTTTATCGTCAACAATCAGATCGGATTCACGACCTATCCGCGCTACTCGCGCTCCTCTCCCTATCCGTCCGACGTCGCCAAAATGATCGATGCGCTGATCTTTCACGTGAACGGCGACGACCCGGAAGCGGTTGTGTTCGCTGCGAAGGTGGCGACCGAGTACCGGCAGAAATTCCAGAAGCCGGTCGTAATCGACATGTTCTGCTACCGGCGCTTCGGTCATAACGAAGGCGACGAGCCGTCGTTCACCCAGCCGCTGATGTACAAGAAGATTCGCGCGCATCCGACGACGCTGGAGATTTACAGCAAGAAGCTGATCGGCGAGGGGATCGTTACCGAGGGCGAAGTCGAGAAGATGAAAGCCGACTGGCGTTCGCGCCTCGACGCCGAGTTCGAGGCAGGCCAGGGCTACAAGCCGAACAAGGCCGACTGGCTCGACGGCCGCTGGTCCGGGCTCAAGGCTGCGGGCGACGCCGACGATCCACGGCGGGGAAATACCGGGGTCGAGTCTGCAACGCTGCGCGAGATCGGCAGGAAGATAACGGTGGTCCCGGAAGGCTTCGCGGTCCACAGAACCATACAGCGTTTTCTCGAACACCGCGCCAAGGCGATCGAGAGCGGCGAAGGGATCGACTGGGCAACGGCCGAAGCCCTCGCGTTCTGTTCATTGCTGAAGGACGGGCACCCCGTGCGGCTGTCCGGCCAGGACAGCGAGCGTGGCACGTTTTCACAGCGTCATTCGGTACTTTTCGACCAGAACACCGAAGAGCGTTACACGCCGTTCAACCATCTCGGCGATCCGCAGGCACGGTACGAGGTGCTCAATTCAATGCTGTCGGAGGAGGCCGTGCTCGGCTTCGAGTACGGCTATTCCACGGCAGAGCCGAACGCCCTGACCCTGTGGGAAGCCCAGTTCGGCGATTTTGCCAACGGCGCGCAGGTCGTGTTCGACCAGTTCATCTCGTCGGGCGAACGGAAGTGGCTGCGCATGTCCGGCCTGGTGTGCCTGCTGCCGCACGGCTACGAAGGGCAGGGCCCCGAGCATTCCTCGGCGCGGCTTGAGCGTTATCTGCAGATGTGCGCGGAAGACAACATGCAGGTCGCCAACTGCACGACGCCCGCAAACTACTTCCATATTCTGCGGCGCCAGCTGAAGCGCGAAATCCGCAAGCCGCTGATCCTGATGACGCCGAAATCGCTGCTCCGGCATAAGCGCGCGGTCTCGCGTCTCGACGAGCTGGCCAGCGGGACGTCGTTTCACCGGCTCCTGTGGGACGACGCGCAGCTTCTTCCGAATGAGAAGATCAAGCTCGTCGCCGACGACAGGATCCGCCGGGTCATCATGTGTTCGGGAAAGGTCTACTACGACCTTTACGAGGAGCGCGAGAAACGCGGCATCGACGATGTCTACATCCTGCGTATCGAGCAGCTCTATCCCTTCCCCACCAAGGCGCTGGTCGCGGAACTGTCCCGTTTCAAGCAGGCGGAGATGGTCTGGTGCCAGGAAGAGCCGCGCAACATGGGCGCCTGGTTCTTCGTGGACGTTTTCCTGCGCTGGATTCTCAATCAGATCGGCGCCAAGCACCGCACCTTGCGTTTTGCGGGGCGCCCGGCCTCCGCCTCGACCGCGGTCGGGCAGATGTCGAAGCACCTCGCGCAGCTCAAGCAGTTCCTTGACGAGGCGCTGGGGTAGATTAATCAGGCCGGACGTGACGAACGAAAGGTAAGACAGGTCATGGCTGACATCCGCGTGCCGACGCTCGGCGAATCCGTGACGGAAGCAACCGTCGGAAAATGGTTCAAGCAGCCGGGCGACGCGGTGGCGGTGGACGAGCCCCTGGTCGAGCTTGAGACCGACAAGGTGACGCTGGAGGTGCCGGCGCCCGCGGCGGGCGTGCTGTCGGATATCGCGGTCAAGAACGGCGACACGGTCGCCGTCGGTGCCCTGCTCGGCCAGATCAAGGAGGGAGCCGGCGCTGCGCCGAAGCCGGCCGCGGCGGTGAAAATTGCCGAAACGCCGAAACCCGCGCCGGCGGCGGCAAAGCCGGTTGAAATGCCGGCGCCGCCGTCAGTGCGCAAGATGGCGGCGGAGAGCGGCATCGATCCCTCGAAGGTCAGGGGCACGGGTCTGCATGGGCAGGTCACCAAGGGCGACATGCTGAGCGCGATCGAGCGCGCCGCGGCCCAACCGACGCCTGTTGCCGGGCCGGTGCAGATGCGGGCGCCGTCGCCGGCCGACGATGCCGCGCGCGAGGAACGCGTGCACATGACCCGGCTGCGGCAGACGATTGCCCGCCGTCTGAAGGATGCGCAGAACACTGCGGCCATGCTCACGACCTTCAATGAGGTCGACATGAGCGCGGTGATGCAGTTGCGCAACCAGTACAAGGAGCTCTTTGAGAAGAAGCACGGGGTGAAGCTGGGCTTCATGGGCTTCTTCGTGCGCGCCTGCATCCAGGCGCTCAGGGAGATTCCCGCCGTCAACGCCGAAATCGACGGGACCGACATCGTCTACAAAAATTACTACCATATCGGCATCGCCGTCGGCACCGACAGAGGCCTCGTCGTGCCGGTGGTCCGCGACGCGCATACGATGTCGCTCGCGGACATCGAAAAAACCATCGCCGATTTCGGCCGTCGCGCGCGCGACGGCAGCCTGAAGATCGAGGAAATGCAGGGGGGCACGTTCACCATCACCAATGGCGGTGTCTACGGCTCGCTGATGTCGACGCCGATCCTCAATGCGCCACAGTCCGGCATTCTCGGCATGCACAAGATCCAGGAGAGGCCCGTGGTGGTAGCCGGAAAAATCGAGGCGAGGCCGATGATGTACCTCGCGCTGTCCTACGACCATCGCATCGTCGACGGCCGCGAGGCCGTCACCTTCCTGGTGCGCGTGAAGGAATGCCTGGAGGACCCGGCGCGCGTGGTGCTGGATTTGTAAGCTGATGGCCTACGACGCCTACGATCTCATCGTCATCGGCACCGGGCCCGGCGGCTATGTCTGCGCCATACGCGCGGCACAACTCGGGCTGAAGACGGCGGTCGTCGAGAAAAACGCGACGTTCGGCGGCACCTGCCTCAACATCGGTTGCATCCCATCGAAAGCACTTCTGCATGCATCCGAGCTTTTCGAGGAAGCCGGCCACACGTTCAGCAAAATGGGAATCGCCGTCTCTGCGCCGAAGCTCGACCTCAAGGCGATGATGGCCTTCAAGGATCAGGGCGTCGAAGGCAACGTCAAAGGTGTCGAATTTCTGCTGAAAAAGAACAAGGTCGACACTTTTCACGGCACGGGACGCATCGCCGCGCCCGGCAAGGTCGAGGTCAGGGTCGCTGACGGCAAGGCACAGACGCTCGAAACAAAATCCATCGTCATCGCCACGGGCTCCGACGTTGCACGATTGAAAGGCATCGACATCGACGAGAAGCGCATTGTGTCCTCGACCGGCGCGCTGTCGCTGCCGGAGGTGCCGAAACATCTGCTCGTGGTCGGCGCCGGGGTCATCGGGCTCGAGCTGGGCTCCGTCTGGCGCAGGCTCGGCTCGCAGGTTACGGTTGTGGAATTTCTCGACAGTGTTCTGCCCGGCATGGACGGCGAAGTCCGCCGGCAGGCGCAGAGGCTGCTGGAAAAGCAGGGAATGACCTTCAGATTGTCGTCCAAGCTCACTGCGGTCGATTCATCCGGCAAGCGACTGAAGGCGACCGTTGAGCCCGCAAAGGGCGGCACGCCGGAAACAATCGAAGCCGATATCGTCCTGGTTGCGATCGGACGCGTGGCGTACACCGAAGGCCTCGGCCTTCGTGAGGTCGGCGTGAAGCTCGACGAGCGTGGCCGCGTCGTCGTCGATCATTACTATGCGACGAACGTGCCCGGCATCTGGGCGATCGGCGACGTGATCGCCGGCCCTATGCTGGCGCACAAGGCCGAGGAGGAGGGTATCGCAGTTGCGGAAATACTGGTGGGGCAGGCGGGTCACGTGAACTACGACGCCATTCCGAACGTGGTCTACACCTATCCGGAAATTGCGACCGTCGGAAAAAGCGAAGAGGAATTGAAGACTGCCGGCGTCGCCTACAATGTCGGCAAGTTTCCATTCACGGCCAACGGCCGCGCCAAGGTTAACCTGACCACGGACGGCTTCGTGAAAATCCTTGCCGATGCCAAGACCGATCGCGTGCTCGGCGTGCAGCTCATTTGTGCCGATGCAGGTAACATGATTGCAGAGGCAGCCATCGCCATGGAATTCGGGGCGTCGGCGGAAGACATCGCGCGGACCTGCCATGCACATCCGACGCTACCCGAGGCGGTCAAGGAAGCGGCGATGGCGGTGGCGAAACGTACCCTACATATGTAGCCTCGGCGTCCTAGGAATAAGCGGGGCAGGGGATGGCCAAAGGTCACAAGGACAAAGTAGCCGTCATTACGGGTGCGGCAGGCGGTATCGGACAGGCCTTTGCAAAACGGCTGGCCGAGGACGGCGTTCATATTGCGGTCGTCGACCTGGGTGACGGCAGCGCGACCGTGAAGATGGTTGAAGCCGCCGGCCGTCAGGCGATCGCGGTCAAGTGCGACGTCGCTTCGGAAGCATCCGTGGCCGCCATGGCCAGAGAGGTCGGCAAAAAATTCAGCAATGTCGACATCGTGATCAATTGTGCCGGTATCTTCCCGCAGAAGAATTTTCCCGAGATGACGTTCGCCGACTGGCGCCAGGTGCTGTCGATCAATCTCGACGGCACGTTTCTGGTGACGGCGGCCTTCGTCCCCGGCATGCGCACGCGCAAATGGGGACGCGTGGTGAACATGGCCTCCAGCACGCTCGGCTCGGTGGTCACCGGTTTTGCGCACTATGTGGCGAGCAAGGGCGGTATCGTCGGTTTCACGCGGGCGCTCGCAACCGATCTCGCGCCGGACGGGATCACCGTCAACGCGATCGCGCCGGGACTGACACGGTCGCCGGGAACTTTGGTGCGCGCGCCGCGGCCGGGGTTCAGGACCATGGATGAAGAATTCGCCGCGGTCGCGCAAATGCAGGCGATCAAGCGCGTCGAAGTGCCCGAGGATCTTGTCGGCGCCGTCTCGTTCCTGACGAGCGACGATGCTGCTTTCATGACCGGGCAAACGCTGAACGTGGACGGCGGCCGCGTCCGGTCTTAACGCAGCCGGCAATCCGATAGCATTTTACGGTAAGTTGCTACCGGACTGGGTATTTATACGGACCCTTAATGGGAGCCTGTAAACCGCGGCAATTGACCCCGATCAATGTGCCGGCCGTCAACAGGGACAATAAGAGCAAGTCTCCATGGGTCAGGAAGCTTGCAATGCGCATTTCTACTTTCGTTGAAAGGGCCGTTCGTAACCGTGTCGTCCGGGTGTCGCTTGCGACTCTCTTGCTTGCGGCCAGCGCCTGGGCGTTCGGTCCATATGTCGGTTCAAGAGTCGGTTCTTCCGCGTTCGTCAATGCAGAGCTTACGCGCGTCACATCGCCTTTTGCTGGACGCCTGACGACGGACCTGCCACGTCGCGGCGAATTTATCGCACAGGCGCGAACAGTGACGCTTGTTGAAGCGCTTGCTCCCGACCAGCGTCACCTCTTCGATCTGCGGCAGCAATACACGGTCGCCAACGAGCGTGCTCAGCTGACTCGCGCGCAGCTCGATGAGATCAAGAGCGTAGATCACGGGCTCGGCGACCGTGCCGAGGCCTACAAGACGGGCGTCGTCAATCGCATCAGCCGCGAGATCGAGGAAGCGAGTGCAGAGAATGCGGGCTGTCTGGCAGAGGTCGAGCAGCGCCGTGAAATCGGCAGCCGTATGGAACAGCTGACCAAGCTGGGTACCGCTTCGCAGATCCGGTCAGCCGAAGCACTGGCCGTTCAGGAGGCAACGAATACACGATGCGAAGTCGCGCTGGCGCGCGTCAAACGGCTGAAAGTCGAGCTGGAATCGGCAGAGCGCGGGGTTTTCCTGCGAGATGGTGCAAACGATGTCCCGTACTCGCAGCAGCAGCGCGATCGATTGATGTTGCGGCGTCAGGAACTGGAAACGGAACTTCTTAACGAGACATCCAAGGCGCACCAGCTTGCTGCGGCCATCACCGAGGAGTCGGAGCGGCTTACGCGCAGCAACAGTTTCAAGCTGCCGTTGCCTGCCGGCAATGTCGTCTGGACCACAGGGGCAAGTCCGGGGTCTACGGTCGTCGAAGGGCAGTTCGTGATGGACTTGGCCGATTGCGGCCACCGGTTTGTTGCCGTCGAGCTGCCCGAACGCGCTTTCGAAAAGATCAAGGCAGGCGATCGTGCTTCCATCCGGCTGGTCGGCAGTGACGCTTGGGTCGAAGGCTATGTACGGCAGGAGCGCGGATCCGCCGCGCGTGTGGACGACAGGCTGCTGGCCGCAACAGTCGCCAAGCCAAGCAGCGGGTCCATCAGCGTCGAAGTAGAGATACCAGCCGAAGCGTGGTCGGAGGATCGACACGGCAACTTCTGCGACATCGGCCGCCTGGCAGAGGTGCGGTTTCCGCGGCACGGAATCAGCTTCTCGTCCATGGCGCGATATCTTTTAGGCGTACGGCCGGCCGCAGCCACCGCTGCGAGCAACTGACGTGTGGATCGAGTCACTATCGGCGTGGGAGCTGATGGCACCCACCCTGTTCGTTCTTGCGACGGTTTACTTGCTTGGACCCGCCCTTCCCTTGCGACGATCCTGGGCGCGTTCGCTCATAGTCGCCTTCATTGGTATCGTGCTTGTCCGCTACCTGAGCTGGCGCCTCTTCGAGACGGTCTGGCCTGCAGACGGGTCTTGGTACGAAGTCGGCTGGATCTGGTTCTGTTTTGCTGTCGAGCTGCTGGCGCTGCTCGATATTTCCATCCTGTATCTTACTTTTTTGCGGGTCACCGACCGTCGTCCCGAGGCCGACCGTCACGAGGCTCGGCTGCGCGATATCGCGTCCGATC
>Ga0070741_10016739_pt1 | contig 12158 bp, 9 predicted proteins | sample Coa_R1_4_FD_66440 | JGI IMG/M metagenome (GOLD analysis project Ga0070741, IMG submission 66440) | Surface soil microbial communities from Centralia Pennsylvania, which are recovering from an underground coalmine fire - Coalmine... | ecosystem: Environmental > Terrestrial > Soil > Unclassified ...
CGTTGGAGCCCGCGATCCGCAGGCGCTGCTGGACATACGCCTTCGTCTCCTCCAGCGTTAATGGGTGCGTCTTGGCTCGCAGGGTCAGCCGTTGTTTCAATTGCCGCAATTGCGGCTGTTTCAGTTTCTGTTCCAGTTCCGGCTGCCCCACCAGCACAATCTGCAGCAGCTTTTCCGTGAAGGTCTCGAGATTGGTCAGCATCCGAATCTCTTCGAGCACTTCGTCGGAGAGGTTCTGGGCCTCATCCACGATCAGCACCGCGGTCTCGCCGGCGCGGTAGCGATCCAGCAGCCAGTTATAAAGCCGCAGCAGAATCTGGCTCTTGGCCCGCGAGTCGCAGGGAATGCCGAAGTCCGCCATCATGTAGTCCAGGAACTGCGGGACGTTGAGGCGCGAGTTGAAGATAAAAGCGGTGGCGACCTGCTGCAGCCGCAACCACTCCAGCAGCTTATTGATGAGCGTCGTTTTGCCGGTTCCCACCTCGCCCGTCAGCAGGACAAAGCCCTTCCTGCTTTGGATTCCGTAGGTCAGGCACGCCAGCGCTTCTTCCGTATGCCGCGTCAGAAACAGGTAACGCGGGTCGGGATTCACGTTAAACGGATTCGCTCGTAGTCCGTAGAACTCTTTATACATAGTGATGTCCGCGGCCAGTTCCGCTTAAACGGAAAGCGGGTCTTTCTGTACTTCGGCGTCTTTCTTCTTTCTGTGCCAGAACCTGGCTTCCCTGTTTTCCGAAGCCGCGCCCACCCAGGGCACCGCCACCAGCATGGGAAGTTCGAGGGCAGCCTCGGCGTCGGCTTCGGTGCGAATCGAGTTATCCCTCAATTCGAACCACATGGCCAGACCCGCTCCCAGCGCCAAACCCGCCGCCAGACCTCCGCCGATGAACAGCAAAAGGTTGGGGAAGGTAGGCGATTCCGGGAAACTGGCGGGCTGGATCTCGCTCATACGCTCACCCTGAGCCTGATTCGTCATGTGCGCGGTCAAATCGGCCGTAGCCTTCTTGGTGAGCAAGTCCTGGTAAGTTTTGGCCGCATTCTCGTAGTCCCGGGTCAGAGCCTTGTACTGTTCCTCCACCGCCGGACTCAGCGAGAGATGCGATTCGTATTGTGCGACCGCGCTCTGCAACCGCTTGATTTCCCGCCCGGCCAGCGCGATGTCCTCATCGTCGCGGTGGATCTGCTGGCGCAACTGACGTATCTCGATCGGCTCCATGGCCGAAGCCTTGTCGGTCTCCCCCTCCGTCGCACCCGCCGAAGCCTTGTTGATCTCGGCCAGCTTGGCCTTGACTTCCGAGATATCGGCCTTGGTCTTGACCACGTCCGGATGGTCATCGGTATAACGTGCCCGCAGAGAGATTAACTGCGATTGCAGATCTGATAACTGCTTTTGCAGCGTCTCCGGGTTGGTAGACAACTGGCTGGATTTCCACGCGGCCAATTGTTGCGAGAGTTGCGATTGGTTATATGCCTTATCTTGCTGCGCAATGTTCTGTTTCTGAGTGAAGGCGTCCTGCTGCTGTGTCAGCGTCATCAGCATCTTCAGGTTGGCATCCTGATCGGTCGGAAGCTGGCCGGAATGCTGCCGCTTGAAGTCCGCCAGTTTCGCATCCATGTCGTCGAGCCTGCGCTTGGCGTCGTCCAGGCCTTGCGTCAGCACATCGACCGTACCCTTTGCGCTCGCCTGGATGAATTCCAGGTTCTTCTGAACGATCTTGGAAGTGAGTGCCTCGCAGACCCGCTGCGCATCTCTCGGGTTTGAGGACATGTACGACACCATGAATCCGGGCGATTCGGTCTGCCCCGGCCTGCGGCGCACGCTGCCGCCGGTGATCTGAGAAAGATCGGAAAACGGGGCTCCCAGCAACTGCGGCTGCGAACGCATCTCTTCCAGGATTCCATCGATCTCCTGGCTGCTCTTTCCCGGGAACAGGTTCATGAGCACGGGGCGCATTTCAGAGTCGCTGGTCGCCAGGGCGCGCAGCATTCCAATACGCGCCGTCAGGTCATCGGAGACCACCGGCTGGACCATGTTCTCGGGTACCTTCTGGCCTTCGATCAGGACGATAGATTGCGAAGTGTACTTGCCGTAGAACTTCTTGACGGGCAGGTACGCCAGATACCCCAACAGCGGACCGAGCAGCGCCGGCACCAGGATGAATCGGGCCCTCCGGCGAAACATCGCCAGATAATCGTCCACGGTTAATTCGCGATTCTCAATCATCTCTCGTATCCATTCCGGCCCCGCTCCCCAGAGACGAGGCCTTAAAATCAGTCCAAACGAATCGGCCGGGGTGTCCAATCCAAACCAAAGGTGATCGCATGCCGGCCCGAAGTACGGCTGCAAGTGGGCAGCCCCGCACAGTAGGAGTTGTCGAACGACAACTCGTTGAACTGGTAGGTCGCAAAGCCGTGAAAATCATGCCCAAACTGGCGATGCAATCCAGCTCCAATAAAACCGTAGTGGTACGTGTTGGCATTCACTCCCGGGCAAAGCGGCAAAGCAAACGGATTCTGCTGCCCGGCATAAACACAGGTCGCGAGCTGTCGCACGCTCAGCGGCTGCAGGCGCGCATTGCGCGAGTAACCAATGTCGGCAAACATCGTCCATACGCGGGATAGGGGGCGGTTCATCCCCAGCCGGGCGATGTCGCTCTGCGCTCCCGCAAAAAGGCCGGATCCATTGGTCTCGTAACGCTGGTAGCTCAGGTCGAAGGCCGTTCTGGGGAATTTGTAGCGCAAGTGAAATTGTCCCGCCACTCCCACCTTCGTGTTGTGATTCGTAATCGGGATGAGCGTGTCGCCCAGCAGTATGCAGACCAGGTTGGCCGGCAGAGCCGGATCGCTGCACACCGCACTCTGGCTGTCGATGGTCGTGAATTGCGGCCCCGCCGCAATGAGAAAGTCCATTCTGCCGGTGATCCGGTGACCATACATGGCCTGCACGATGTGGGAATGAAAGGCCATCCCGGCAACCGAATAGTCAAAGCCCTGATAGCCATAAACCAGGGCAAGCTGGGTATGCGCGTTCAGCAAACGATCGTACCCGGCCTGCGCCGTGATCTGGGTGACGCCCAGAAAGGGTGTGCCCGAGGAAACGTCGCCTCCGTAAAAGTGAGTGAAGGCATACCCGCCCGCCGCGGTAATCGAAGACTTCGGCGTAAGGCTCTCTTCCACGTCAGCCAGGCTCACGTTGACAATCCGTGGCGCCAGACCGAACGACCCCAGTGAACTGCCGCCGAAGAAAGCGCCGAATGAGGTATTCCCCAGGGAACCGATCCCAACCGAACCCTCCGAACCATAGGCCGCTCCGAAATTTCCGTCGGGCAAGTAGCTGAAACTGTCGCGCAGCGACAGGGCTCCGCGCCGCCATTTGATCTTCTGATCCACATCCATCTGCTGCAGCAGTTTCGCGCTTTGCCCATTCAAGCTGTAGAACGCAACCCCGCCGATGTAATCAAGGGCCAGATCATAGTGACTCCACAACCGGCGCAGAGCCAGGCTTCCGAGGGCGCGGGTAATCGAACTGATCTTCGCCCCTCCGCCCACCAGGTTCGCTGCGTTGGAGTCGGCCGTCTCGCTGACCGTCGCGCCTGGCTGCAGATAGCTGAGCGGCGCGGCATTCGGTTCCAACGAAGGCAGGTCGATGCCCGACAGCGGTGGATTCTCGCTGGTTGTCAGGGGAGTATTCTCCTGGCCATAAGCCGGGACGGGCCCCGCCTGCTGCTCCGTCTGCCCGGAGGCGTCGGCCGGAGGCGTCGCATTGTCCTGCGCCCACGCCCCGCTGAACGCGCACGCCATCATCCCCAAAATCCAAATTTTCTTTCGTCTTCTCATTTCGTCCTTACGGAACCACCAGCGTGTCGCCCGGTTTCAAAAGAATGTTTTGTTCCGGATGATTGCCTTTCACCACGTCCTTATAGTTGAACGGTAACTTTACCTGCCTGCCGTTTTCGGTGCGCAACAGGTAAATATTTTTCAGATTCGCGAACTGGGTGAAGCCGGCTTGGGACAGCGCCTGCAACATTGTCATGTGCGGCAACAGGGCCATCGGCCCGCTGTGGACCACTTCTCCGGTGACGAAAACCCGCCGGCTGTTCATGGCAGTCACGACTACGGTCACGCGCGGATCGGCAATATACTTCTTCAGTTTTTCTGTGATCGAGTCCTTCAGCTGTAAAGGAGTCAGGCCGGCGGCCGGGATATCGTTCAGCAGGGGCATGGAGACTTTCCCGTCGGGACGAACCGGCAGGGTCTCCGAAAGATCCGGCTCCTTCCACACCGAAATCCGCAGCATGTCATCCGCTCCGATGACGTAATCGGAAGGAGTGGTCGAGTCGCGCGCGGCGTCTGCCGGCTTGCTCGGATTGTCGCCGGAATTTGACCGCTCCGCCGACTGCGCCACGATTCCCGCCGTGAACAAGAATATGCACAGCAGTACCGCTACTTTCATGACTTTCTGCATACGTTCTCCGGAAGAGCTAGGATGCTCCATAACCCTCGTATCCAATCTGCTTCAGTTTGTACAAGAGCGCTTTGTAACTGATCTGCAACTCGGCGGCGGCGCGCCGGCGATTCCAGCGGGTGCGCGTCAGGACTTTCAGGATCAACTCCTTTTCCGCCTGGTGGGAAGCGGCCTTGGCAGCTGCCTTCAGCGAAGTGCGGCCATTACCCGCGTCCCCGGGGGGCTGGCGCAAGAGGGCGCGCAGGCCGCCCATCGCCAGACGCTCGTCGCCCAGAGCCACCAAAACTCGCGCGGCGCTCTCCAGTTCGCGCAAATTGCCTGGCCACGAGTAGTCCTCGAAAAGCCGCTCCATGTCGGCGCTCAATTCGGGAATGGGCCGCCGGAATTCCTCTGCGTACTTTCGCAGGAAATGCTCCATGAGGAGGGGAATGTCTTCCTTGCGCTGGCGCAGGGGCGGTAACCGCAGACATACTCCGCTGATACGGTAATAGAGATCTTCGCGCAGCCGTCCGGCTTTGACCTCAACTTCGAGGTCGCGAGCACTGCCGCAGATGAACCTGGCGGCTGCCGCACTGGATCCGTTCCCGTTTCCCGCGCGCAGCAAAGCCTCGCGCAGGTGCGATTGACCAGCTGGGCTCAGATCGGCCAGTTCCTCCAGAAAAATCGTGCCTCCGCGATCGCCTCCGCCGTTGCTATGAGGCAGGACCAGGTCCTCTGGCCGGAGCGTGGAGCAGGGCAACCGCCGGAAAGGCTGAGCGCTGCGCCGGGACATTTCGTGAATGCGGCGCGCCGTGGCATGCTTGCCGGCTCCGGGCTCAGCCAGCAGCAGAACCGGCACATCGCTCTGCGAAAGCTCGCTGATCACAGCCTCCACGGGGCGCATGCTGGCGCTGACGCTTTCGACGAACGTGCCGGACGCTCCCGCCAAGGCCTCCCCGTGCTCGTTCACCATATCGGGCAATGGTTTCCCCATTTCTGCAAATTGATCCCTAGGCCAATCCCGTCACAGTATTGCGGGTCGCATTCCCTGGATGCACGAGGATTGCCGAAGCCAGCAGCGCGCGGAGAATCCAGTGACCTGCAGACATTGAGCTTTTGTTTCAAGTGCTTACATTCATCCCGTGGCGGTCTCGACAAGGACTTTTGCCCCGAACCCGGGGAGACCACATTGGGGAAAATGGGAAATGTTTTTCCCACATCGGCTGCCGCGAACATGCATGGAAAGCGCTAAATAACGTGTTCCCAGGCGCATAATAACGGCCCCGCTCGAACCCCTCTCCACCCTAGCGTGGGAAATAACTTTCCCAATAGTACCCAAGTAACCTCCGTTCAGGGAACCAAAGTTTGGTTCGGGCCGCGCCGGAGGTTCCTGCCCTCCACCGCAGGGGGTCTGGGGCCCTGGATATAACCGGTAAATTGCTTGTTCACTCCCGATTCGCTTATGCTTAAGGTTCCCCCGCCGCTTTAGAGCTTGGACTGTGAATTCACCTGTTCAGACCGAAGCCATGCCTGCCCGCCGGCTGCCGGACCTTCCATTTCTGGTGCGATATTGGCAACTCCTGGTTCTGGCAGCACTCACACTGTGGCTCTATTGGCCGACCTTGGTGCGCCTGTTCCAGCAGTGGGGCAGCGACCAGAATTTCTCCCATGGATATTTCGTCCCCCTCTTTTCCGGATTCGTGATCTGGCAGGAGCGGGAGCGCCTGGCACAGGTAGTGCGGCGGCCCAGCTGGTCCGGCCTGGCGCTGATCGTGGGCGGCCTGGGCCTACTGATCGTCGGCCAATTAGGGGCTGAACTGTTTTTATCGCGCTCGTCTCTGCTGTTCGTTCTGGCCGGCTTCGTGGTCTTGTTTGGCGGATGGAACCTCTTCCGCGCCCTGCTGTTTCCCTGGGCGTTTCTCTTCCTGATGATTCCGATTCCCGCCATCATCTTCAACCAGATCACATTCCCGCTGCAGATTCTGGCCTCCAAGGTTGCGGCCGCGACCCTTCCAGTATTTGGCGTTCCAGTCCTGCGCCAGGGCAATGTGATGACTCTGGCGTCGCAAGTTCTCCAGGTCGCCGAAGCCTGCAGCGGCATTCGCTCGTTGATGTCGCTGATGACCCTGGCGATCATCTACGGATATCTTATGGAGAGGCGGCTGTGGGTCCGTTATCTGCTGGCCCTGGCAGCGGTACCGGTGGCGGTCGCCGCCAACAGTTTCCGGGTTATCAGCACCGGCCTGATGGTGGAATACTGGGACCCGGACAAGGCGGAGGGTTACTTCCACACCTCCTGGGGATGGATTGTTTTTGTTATCTCCCTGATCATGCTGTACGGAGTGCACACGCTGATTCGCTGGACCGCATCGGACAAAGGGGGAGACGCATGAAGAATATGACTTTGCGTTTCATCGTGGCGGCGCTCCTGATTTCTTCGACTGCCTTGTTCATGCAGGCCCACAATCGGCAGGAAGGGTTCCCCTCTCGCCTCGATTTACAGACTTTCCCGGCCACGCTGGGGGAGTGGAGCGGGACGGACACTCCCATCGACAAGGATGCACTGGAAGTTCTAGGGAAGGGCGAGTTTCTGCTGCGGGTTTATCAGAACCGGCAGCAGCCGCAGCCCGTCGTGGACTTGTTTATCGCTTATTACCGCAGCCAGCGCACAGGCGAGACGCCGCATTCTCCGCAGCACTGCCTGCCCGGTTCCGGATGGGCGCCCATTGAAAATACCCGGGTGATGCTCTCCATGCCTGGACACGAGCCCTTTCCGGTGAACCGTTACGTGATCTCGAAGCAGGAGGCGCGGCAACTCGTGCTCTACTGGTTCTGGGCGCACAATCGCGGCGTGGCCAGTGAGTACTGGAACAAATATTACCTGGTAGCGGACTCCATCCGCATGAACCGCAGCGACGGAGCTTTGATCCGAATCACGAGCCCGATCAAGCCAGGGGAAACGGCGGACGCTGCCCAGCAACGGATTTCGCCGTTCGTCAACAGCGTTCTGCCTCTGCTGGACGATTACATTCCGCGCTGAGAAATGGAAGCTATTTCCCGAACTCTGCACCAATGTGTGACCGGGGTAACTGTTTTCCCTGGTTACCGTCGACTATCATCGACAATTGCGTCGGCTAAGGCGTTCGTACGCCGTCAGCAACTCCCCTTTGGAGGATTCAAAATGAGCCGCTCTGTTGTTCTGCGTGTGCTGCTTTCCTGTGCGCTGCTGGCTGCCCTGACGGGCTGTTCCCGCGATCCCAACGCCCGCAAGCAGAAGTATTTCGAGAGCGGCGACAAGTATTTCGCCGAGGGAAAGTACCGTGAGGCGGTGATCCAGTACTCCAATGCGGTTCAGATCGACCCCAGGTTTGCCCAGGGGCACGCCCAGCTGGCGCAGACGTACCTCAAGCTGGGGGATACCCAGCGCGCTTATAGCGAACTTGCGCGCACGGTGGAACTCTCCCCCGAGAACTATCGGGCCCAGACCGATCTCGCCAACCTGCTGACGGGGGCTCGGCGACCGGATGGCACCGCATTCCCCGACTATCTGGACCAGGCGAAGCCGCACCTGGAGTTGCTGCGGGAGAAGCAGCCGAACAATCCGGAAACCCACGAAGCCTGGGCCAACTACTACGCGGCACAAAACAATTTAGGCGCCGCCCTGCAGGAGGCGCAACAGACCATTGCCCTGGACCCCAACCGCTCGGAGTCCTATCTGCTGCTGGCGTTGCTGCAGATCCGCGCCAACCAGACCGATAAAGCCGAGTTAAGCTTTAAGAAGGCGAGCGAGGTCGATCCCAAGTCGCTGAACGCTGTGCTGGCCCTCGGCGGGTTCTACCAATCGCATAATCGTCTGCCCGAGGCCGAGCAGCAGTTCAGGCACGCGATCGAAATCGAGCCGGGCAATGGAGTACCACGCGCAGCTCTGGTTCGTCTCCTGATGCAGGAAGGCAAGCGGGACGAGATTGTGTCATTCCTGCAACAGACCAAGAAGGACCTGCCGAACAATCACCAGGGATACACCATGCTGGGCGATTACTATTACGCATCCGGGGATGTCGACAAGGCCCTCGCCGAATATGCCTCGTTATACGGCGACCATCCCAAGGACACGCAGGTCAAGAAGAATTACATCCAGCTCCTGATCCTGAAGAATCAGACGGACGAAGCCGCGAAGCTCAACAATGAAATGCTGAAAGCGCGCCCCAACGATGTGGATGGCCTGATTTTCAAAGGCGAACTGCTGCGGGTGAAAAATGATCCGGCCGGTGCGATTGAATCGTTAAAGGCGGCGCTGCACAACGAACCGGATAATGCGGTCGGCCACTATCAACTGGGTCTGGCCTATGCCCAGCAGCGGGACATCAGCCGGGCCGAATCTGAGTGGCGCGAGGCGGTCCGTATCCGTCCCGACCTCACCGAGGCGCAACGCTCGCTGGCCACGCTGCAAATCGCCCGCCGGGAATATGACAATGCCCTGCAAACCGCGCAGCAGATCATCAACTCCCAGCCTGTGTCGGGAGAGGGATTCATTCTCAAAGGCATCGCCGAACTCGGCATGCGCCGATATACCGACGCCCAACACGACGATGAGGAAGCGCTGAAGCGCTCCCCGCAAAGCCCCGCACCCTACGTGCAACTGGGCCACGTGCAATTGGCGCAGAACCATTACAGTGAGGCGCTGAAGTATTACCAGCAAGCCCTGGACAAGGATCCTGCTTCCTCTGACGCCCTGCGTGGCGTGATGACCACCTACGTGCAGCAGAAGCAGTACGACAAGGCGATTGCGGCAGCCAACGCCCAGATCGCCAAAGCGCCGAATCACAGCAATTTTTATGACCTTCTGGGAACGGCGCTGTTCGATGGCAAGAGGGACTATGCCGGAGCGGAAAGCGCGTTGCGCAAGGCCGTCGACCTGGACAAGAACAATACCGATGCGCTGGAGAAGCTGGGAAAAGTGTACGTTCAACTGGGGAATCGTGATCAGGCCCTCACGCTTTATCAGCAGGCGATCAAGGACAATCCCAGGGATCCTCGCTTCTACATTCTTTCCGGTGAACTCTACGAAGCCAAACAGAATTGGGATCAGGCCAAAAGCATGTACCAGCAGGCGCTGGTTGCTTCTCCCGACAACCCGCTCGCGGCCAACAACCTGGCGTACGTAATTCTCGAGCAGGGTGGCAACGTAGACCTGGCCATGAACATGGCGCAGACCGCACGCCGCGGAATGCCGGACTCACCCAACGCCGCCGACACTCTGGGTTGGGCCTATTACCAGAAGGGAATCTACCAGTCTGCCATCAATCAATTTCAAGAGGCTTTGCGTCTGGCCGAGAAGAATGGCGGTCCGGACAGCGACGTAGTGCATTATCACCTGGGTCTGGCATACCAGAAGGCGAACCAGCCCGCCCTGGCCAGGCAGCAACTGAAGAAAGCTGTGGACTTGAAGCCGGATAATGCCGACGCCCGCAAGGCGCTTTCCGAGTTGCGCGGATAACTTTATGTAGGGGCGGACGCCTTCGTCCGCCCCGCTCGCGAAGCGAGCGTGAAAGAGCGTATTTCTTCCGAAGCCCACTTTAGTACAAAAGGCCGGAAGAAAGAATTGCGCGCCCGCGCAGCCCGCACTAGGCGTCCGGGGCTCCACCAGACCAACTCCCTCAATAAGCAAAAACCCCGCCGCAAGGCGGGGTTCCTGCGCAATCCAGCGAACCGATCCTACGCTTTCAGCTTGCGGCGGATCGCTCCGGCTACACCCACGAGCCCAGTACCAAGCAGGGTCAGAGAACCCGGCTCCGGAACCACGACATTGGTGTCGCCGCTCGAGATCCTGGTGCTGCCGTTGAAGAACCCCTTGCCGGTGTTGATCGTCAACTGCACGGTCACACCGACGGTTGAGTAGCCTGTGTTGGTGGTTCCCTGCAAGGCTCCCGTCAGGGTGTAGTTATGAGTTCCGTTGGCCAGGGTCACCAGCGTCCAGCTTACCGGTCCGGTGAAGGTTCCGCTGAACAGCGTTGCATTGGGTACGCCGTTGGTGCCGTTGCCGGTGATGGTGAACCAGCCGCCGGCCGCGAACGTGCCGCCCGTCTGCAATGAGCCGCCGGATAGCGCCCCCGTGGAAAAGCTCACACTGCCCAGATCAGAGCCGGTGATCAGACCGCCCCCGTTCAGCCCATTCACGGCAATCAAAGCCGATCCGCTCAGCGAGAGTCCGCTGTCCGAACCAGAGAGAGTGCCGCCGCTGTTGGTGTAGTCCACACCGCCATCGGCAAAAGCCGCCATTGGCAGGGCCAGTGCCAAGACAGCCAGTAATACTAGCTTCTTCATCTACTCGTCTCCTAGGATTCGTACTCGCCCGCGTCCATCGAATGACGCGTGGCCGCCCCTTACTGAGGGAGGTTGTAAGGTGCTATCGCACTAAAGCACACTCAGTTCCAAAGATGCCGCGACCGTCGAACGCATCCGCAAGCACTTAGCGGAATCGAGCAGCCTCGCATAGAAGTGTAGATGAAAATTTCTGCGGCAGCAGTAGAAAAACGCGAGGGCTGTCGCAAAATGACCTTCCGAGTACAGACCTTCAGTCGGCGGCGACTTCCTGCTTCGAGGGATTGGCGTCCTGCCGTTTCACCATTCGATTGGATGGCAGCCCGGCATCGCGAATCTTGTATAGCAGCGCGCGATAACTGATGCTCAGGGCGCGGGCAGCCTGCTTACGGTTCCAGTGATGATTCTGCAGAACTTTCAGAATTACTTTTCGCTCCAGCTCGCGTACCGCCTGCCGGGTCAGCTTCTTCAGAGAGATCTGACCATCGACCGGAATATCCGTACTGAAGAAATCCGGATTCCGCGGAGCCAGATCCGCCGAGATGACTTCCTCGTTGCCCAGAATCACGTAGCGCTTGACGAGGTTCTCCAGTTCGCGAATGTTGCCCGGCCAATGGTATTTGCGCAGCACCGCCATCATTTCAGCGGAGAGCGGCTTGGCGCGGCAGTTGTACTTGCGATTGTGATACTGGAGGAAATAGTCGACCAGATCCGGGATGTCCGCGGCCCTCTCGCGCAGGGGCGGCAAATAGAGGTTTACGACGTTAATGCGGTAAAAAAGATCGGAACGGAAAGTTCCGTTTTCAATTTCCTGCTCCAGTTTGCGATTGGTCGCGCACACCACCCGCACTTCTACTTTCTTGTCTTCCTGAGCTCCAATGCGGCAGAACTGTCCGTCCTGCAGCAACTGCAGCAGCTTCGATTGCAGGGACATGTCCAACTCGGAAATCTCGTCGAGGAACAGGGTGCCGCGATGCGCCATCTCCACCCGCCCCGGCTTCACGCCGTAGGCTCCGGTGAAGGCTCCCTTTTCGTAGCCGAACAGTTCGCTTTCCAGGAGCGTTCCGGGAATCGCAGGACAATTGACTTTCACCCACGGTCCAGTGCGCCAGGGTGAATTGGCGTGCACCATGCGCGCAATGATGTCTTTGCCCGTTCCGCTCTCTCCCTGGATCAGCACCGGGACATTGGCGCCCGCCAGTTTCATCAGGCGGTCGCGCACCGCGTTCATGGCTTCGCCGCGGCCAAACACGATGGCTTCGGGGGGCATTTCTCCTAAAGGCTGGACGAGCATATTGACACTGCCTGTGGTCATGGTTGGTTCACCAACAGGGGAGAACCTTCACAGTGCATCCCGGGAACCAATCGCGGCTGAATCGGGAGGTAATGCCTC
>Ga0070741_10016740_pt1 | contig 12158 bp, 9 predicted proteins | sample Coa_R1_4_FD_66440 | JGI IMG/M metagenome (GOLD analysis project Ga0070741, IMG submission 66440) | Surface soil microbial communities from Centralia Pennsylvania, which are recovering from an underground coalmine fire - Coalmine... | ecosystem: Environmental > Terrestrial > Soil > Unclassified ...
AACACGACCTGACCCCCGAACCCGTCATCTACCTGCACACCGACCACGCGGTTCAAGGCCTTGGCAGCGCATCTGTCGGCCCCGCCGCGCTTCCGCAGCACCGCCTGACCGTGCAGTCCGCCGAGTTCAGCCTGACGCTCTCGGCAACCTTTTGGCCGCCCGCAGGCACTTAGATACGGAACGATCGAGCGGCCATCCTTAGGAGCGGAGCGTGAAGGTGATGAGGCAGGCAGTCGGGCATCGCCGGTCAGGTAAACGGTGGCCGGTCGTGTCGGCAGCCGCGGCAGGCCTTGTCGCCGTCGGCGTCGTCGGGTACCTGGTCGCCTCGTCGCTTCCCGCGAGCAACGCCGCCACCGGACATGGCGCGCTGACCGCTGCCGACGGCGCCCGAACGACCGTCTCCTCCTCCCCGATGTCGCTGCCGTCGCCGACGGCGGCGGCAACGAGCGCCTCGCCGGCGCGGCCGTCGCCGACGAGTTCCCCGTCCACGAAGGCTCCCGCGACGAGCAGCGCTCCCGCACCGGCCGGCGCCGCATCGCTGGCCGGCCGCATCCGACCCGGCGCCACGTATCAGGGCGTGGCTACCGAGTACGGCGCGGGAGACGGCGACGGCGCGTGCCTGTTCGGTCCCGCCGCGAACATGATGATCGCCGCGATGAACTACACCGACTACGAGTCGGCAAAGGCGTGCGGGGCTTACGTGCTCGTGCACGCCGCCAACGGCGCCTCGATCACGGTCCTGATCACCAACGAGTGCCCGCTGCCCTGCGCGCCCGGACAGCTGGACCTGAGCCAGCAGGCCTTCGCCAAGCTGGCCAACCCCTCCGCCGGCCGGATCCCGATCACCTGGTCGCTGGTGAGCCCCAGCCTGTCGGGCACGATCTCGATTCGGTACAAGACCGGATCCAGTCAGTACTGGTGCGGGATCCAGGTGATCGGCCACCGCAATCCGGTGGCGTCCTTGGAGGTCCGCAGCGGCGGTGCTTGGCGCTCGCTGCCCCGTACCGACTACAACTACTTCCTATCCTCCAGCGGCGCCGGTTGCGGCGGCGCCATCAGAATCACCGACATCTACGGGCAGCAACTGGTCATCAATGGGATCTCGATATCACCGAACGTCGCGCAGCCGACCTCCGTCCAGTTCGCCCAGCACTGATCGCTGGGCCGGGCATTGCTGCCCGGCCCAGCGTTATCGCACTACGGCGTGATCAGCGCCGAGTAAATGTTCTGATCCAGTCCGCCGGTACCGTCGAAGCACGCGGTGAGCGACGAGGTGCAGACGCCGCCGGTCTCCGGATCGCCGGACACGTCCGCACCGTCGTTGTCGCCGCTCGGGTCGGGCGCGCTGACGGTGTTGCGCTGGTCGGTCCACGTCGCGCCGACCGTGTCGCCCTGCGCCGCGACCGTGATGTAGTCGCCGAAGAACGGCACGAGCCGTCCGCCGAACTGCTCGTAGTTGAGGTTGGTCGGCAGGTCCGTGACCTGGATGCTCGCGCTCCAGTTCAGGCCGCCGTCAAGGGAATCGGCATACCGCACGTTCAGGCACGCGGACGTCTGTCCGGACGAGCTGTTGCACGGCGGCCGGCCGGCCGAGTATTGCGGATCGTTGCGCGAGTCGTACCAAATCGCGCTGATCCGGCCGGAGGAAGCGGCCAGGAACGGGTTGAACTGGTGCCCGACCGCGCTGGGCGAGAGCAGCGCCGGACTGCTCCAGTTGGCGCCGCCGTCGGTGGAACGCACCGTTTCGATCTGTCCCTGCCCGGACGGCTGCGCTGCCTGGAACGCCATCACGATGGTCGCGTGGGCGTTGTCCGCGGCCAGATAGGGGCCCGCCAAGTCAGAGCGCGGGAAGGTGAACCCGCTCGGGCAGGCGAACGGGCCGTCGCCGCATTCGCGCGCGCCATTACCCGAGAACGCTTCGAACATGAACGGCGCGTACGTGACCACGATCGCCGCCTTGCTGAACGTCTGGCCGAAGTCGCTGGACACGGTGAAGGCCGCGCCCGATATCGCGCCCGGTGCCTTGCTCAGGGCGCCACCGGTGCTGCCCTCCCAGCCGACGTAGACCTGGCCGGAGGGGCCGATCGCGATCGACGGGCCCTGGTTGCCGCAGATCCCCGAGGAGATCTTCAGCGGGGCGCTGAAGGTGACGCCGTGGTCGGTCGAGCGGCTGAACAAGATCTCGTTGCAGCCGGAGCCGTGGAAGTCGGACCACGCCGCGTAGACGTTTCCGGTCGCCGGGTCCACGGCCAGGTTGGTCTTGTCGTTGAACGAACCCAGGCCGAAGGTGTTGGTGGCGAGGATCACCGTGCGCAGGTACTTCGCGCCGTCGGTGGTCGAATCCGACGGGTTGACCGGCGCGTAGGTCGCCACCCAGACGTCGCCCGTGTTGTCCCGGGTGCGGCCGGACACGCCGTTCTCGATGCCGCGGTTGAAGTTGTTGCCCATGTAGAACAGGTCGCCGTGGGCGTCCCAGGCCATGACCGGGTCACCGGCGGCCGTCGCTCCGCCGGCCACCTGGGCGTGCAGCGGCGATGAGGTGCCCTGAGCCGACGCGTCGCCGTTGTAGCCGGGCAGCAGGCTGTCGGTCCAGGTCGCGCCGGAGTCCGTGGACCGGTAGAAGCCCGCCCAGGCGTCGCCCGCGGTGGGCACCGTGCAGTAGTCGTTCGAGCCCGAGGTCCACACGCTCGGGTTGCGCGGGTCGATCGCCAGCGTCGGCTCGTTCTGCATCCGGCGGTCGCTCCCGCACCGCGTCAGCACCGGATCGCCGTAGCCGCCTCCCGCCAGCTGGTCGGCGCTGAGATAGCCGCCGTTCCCCCCGTCGTCGACGGTGACCCGTACGTTCGGGCCGGCGCTGGGTGCGGGTTCCGCTACCGCGGCACCGGTCGACGAAGCCAGCGTCACGAGGGTCGCCGCGACGCAGAGCATCGTTGATCTCGATCGCATACTTCACCTCCGTGTGCGAGTGGCAACCGATTGGTCGCTGATGGTGTGTCTACTCCGGTTGCCATCACTTGTTAACGGGGTGGCGAAAAGGATCAGGGCCGCAATCCCGTCGGATTGCGGCCCTGAGCTCGCCGTTCAGCGGTCGCGTACCGGACCGGTGCTGTTGCGCAGCGAGATCGGCGGCGCGAAAAGCTCCTGCGTGGGAGCGGCGTCCGGCGTGGCGATGCGCTCGATCAGGAACCGGACGGCCGCCGCGCCCATCTCGCTCGCGGGCACGTCGGCGGCGGTCAGCTGCGGATGGAACTGCTCGGCCCAGTGCCGCGCCACGATGCCGGTGACCGAGAAGCGGCGCGGAATGTCCAGCCCGGCGCGCTCCAGCGCGCGTTGCACACCGGGCAGCGCGGCCTCGTTGACGGTCGCGATCGCGGTGGTCTCGGGATGGCTGCGCAGGATCTCCTCGACGCAGGCATCGCCCGCGTGCGCGTTGTCGCCGCAGTGGAACTCCGTGCCCTCGATGCCGCGCCGGGCGATCGCCTGCGCGAATCCCTCGCGCGCCCGGTTCGCCGGGCCGTAGCCGGAGGCCACCATGTCGGCGGAGCGGTTGATCAGGGCGATGTGCCGGTGGCCGAGGTCCGCCAGATGGTCGACGCAGCGGCTTATCAGCGTCGCGCTGTCGATGTCGACCCAGCACATGCCCTGCGGCCGGGCCGTGCGGCCGATGGTCACGAACGGCAGGCCCTCCTGCTGCAGCCGCTCGGCGCGCGGATCGTCCAGGCGCACCTCCATCAGCAGCGCGCCGTCCACCCGGCGGCCGCTGATCAGCCGTTCGAAGGAGCGCTCGTGGTCGCCGCCGGAGGGGGAGAGCAGCACGTCCAGGTCGGCGCGCGCCGCCGCTTCCATCACCGCGCCGACGAAGTCCAGCTGCATCAGGGTCAGGTGGCCCCCGGCCGGCGGGATGATCAGGCCTATGGTGCGCGTGCGGCCCTCCTTGAGGGCGCGCGCGGCGGCGTTCGGGCGGTAACCGAGCTCGTCGATGACGTCTTGGATGCGCCGCCGGGTCGCCTCGGAAACCGCGCGCTTGCCGCTGAGCGCGTACGAGACGGTGCTGCGTGACACTCCGGAACGCCGGGCGACCTCGCCGATGTTCATCGAACTCCCTCGCGACACCCGGCCGCCCTCCACCCCTTCGTTCGACTAGCCGACCCGCCGTCCTCCTGTGAACGTCGTGGTCGGCCGACTCGAACCGATTCACTAGACGAGCCGGAAGTGTAGTGGCCGACCAGTCCTCCCAGCAATGACCGCACCGGCTCGCCGCCGGAGCCGCGCGGCGCGCAGAACGCGATCAGCCTTCCGGTCGAAGGCTCGCGCTGAAACTTGCACCGGCCGCGCAATCCCGGATTTGAGCGGTCCTGGAAGAACCGATTCGAATATCACCCGGACGATTGACCGAGGTATACGTGAGTCGTAGCATCCCGGTCGAACCTGAGCTGTGAATCGGTTCGATAGCGATGCGCCACAGCGCCGTGGCGCTCGACCGCGGGAGGAATTGATGAGAGCGAGAATCAGACCCGGCCGCCTCGCGCTGGCGGCCGGTACGGCCATGGTGCTTGCGTTGCCGCTGGTGGCGGCCGCTCCGGGGCACGCGGCCGGTACCGAGTCGCTGAGCGTGGATCTGTCCTCGGCGCGCGGGACGTCGACGGGGGTGGGGGAGGGTTTCCTCTACGGCTTCAGCGAGGACGGCACGCAGCCGGCGGATCAGTTCATCCAGCCGTTGGGAATCAACGCGTTCCGCGGCGGCGGCTGGTTCTCCGGAGGCTGGATCAAGGACAACTATCAGCTCGGCTCGGCGACCCAGGCCGACATCAACTCCATCGTCGCGGAAGCGAAGCGGTTGACCCAGCCGCCGTATCACGCGCAGTACCAGGTGCTGCTGACCGACCTGTACGGCCTCAACGGCGGGCAGCCCTCGAACACGATGTACCCGTGTGACAACGGCAACTGCTCGAACTGGGCCACCTTCATCGACCAGACCGTGGGCGCGCTGCAGGCCACGGGGCTGAAGTTCGCCTACGACATCGACAACGAGCCGGACATCTCGGTGTTCTGGAAGGCCGGGGTCAACAGCACCCAGTACTTCCAGATGTGGGACACCGCCTACCGCGAGCTGCGCAAGGTGGCCCCGGGCGCCACGATCGTGGGGCCGTCCTTCGCGTACAACCCGCTGAACGCCGCGGGCCAGTGGAACACCTGGCTGGCGCACGTCAAGTCCGCCGGCACCGTCCCGGACATGATCACCAATCACCTCGAAGGTGACGTGGACGACCCGGTGGCCATCGGCAACGCGCTGAACAGCGACCTGTCCTCCTCCGGGATCGGCTCGCGGCCGCTGTCCGCGAACGAGTACCAGCCCGCGGACCGGCAGACCGCCGGCGTCACCGCCTGGTATCTGGCGCGCTTCGCGCAGTCCAGCTACAGCAACGCGATGCGCGGCAACTGGGTCTGCTGCGTGACCCCGAACCTGACCGGCGTGCTCACCCAGGTCAACGGGACCTGGCAGCCGACCGGCAGCTGGTGGGCGCTGCGCGACTACGCCGACATGACCGGCACCCTGGTGGCCACCTCCGGGCAGGTCAACAGCACCGCGATCTCGGCGAGCGAGGACAGCACCGCCAAGCGCGCCGTGGCCGTGATCGGCGACTCCAACGGCTACACCGGCGCCGCCTCCGTCACGTTCAACGGCCTGTCCTCCCAGTCCTGGCTTTCGGGCGGCGGCAGCGTGAACGTGCGCGTAGACCGCATCCCGGACCAGGCCCCGCTCAGCTCCCCGCAGGTGGTCTACAACCAGACGGTCAGCGCCACCGGCGGCTCGATCACGGTGCCGATCACCTTCCAGGCGGCGCACGACGCCTTCGCGATCTATGTCACCCCGGGCAGCGGTTCGACCGGCGGTGGCGGCATCCCGAGCGGCTATCACCAGTTCGTCATCGCCAGCAACAGCCTGTGCCTGGATGTGTACGGCAACACCAGCAGTTCGGGTGCGGCGATCGATCAGTGGTCCTGCAATGGGCAGAGCAACCAGCAGTTCCAGTTCGTGCCGACCTCCGGCGGCTACGGCGAGATCCAGGCGCAGAACTCCGGCCAGGACGTCGCCGTGGCCAACAGTTCCACGGCGCAGGGCAGTCCGGACATCGTGCAGCAGCCGGTCAGCGGTTCCGCCGCCAGCCTGTGGCTGCCGCAGCAGCAGTCCGACGGCTCCTGGCAGTTCAAGAACCAGAACAGCGGACTGTGCCTGGACGTGTACGGCGCCGGCAGCAACCAGGGCCAGCAGCTGGACCAGTGGCCCTGCAAGAACGCCCCCGGCACCAACCAGGACTTCAACCCGCGCTGACGTCCCGGGAACGCCCGGGGAGCGAAAGCCCGGGGAATGAATAGGGCTGATCCACCCTGCCCATGTCGACATGGGCAGGGTGGATCAGCCATCTGATCCGGCGGACTTCTCCTCGGCCTCGCTACCGCGCGAGCAGGACCGCCACGAGCGTCACCAGCGCGGGTACCGTCTGCACGAACAGGATGCGACGCGACGCGGTCAGCGCGCCGTACCCGCCGGCCGCCGCGACACAGCCGAGGAAGAAGACCTTGGCCGCGAAGCCGGTCGGATCGGACGCGATCAGGCCCCAGACCAGTCCGGCCGCCAGGAAGCCGTTGTACAGGCCCTGGTTCGCGGCCAAGGTGCGCGTCTGCGCGGCGAACTCGGGCGTGGTGCCGAAGGCTCTGCGCGCCCGGCCCGTCGTCCACAGAAACATCTCGAGGACCAGGATGTAGACGTGCAGGGCGGCCATCAGGGCGACCAGAATATCCGCGGCGATCATCACGACGCGTAGCGTAGCCGCTTGTGGCACCGGTGCCGTGGTTATCCACCTGTTGTTCACCTGTCCCCGCAGCCGATTGGAGCAGCATGCAGCCCTCAACCGCACGCTTCGTGCTCGATCCCGCGTTCGACGTCGCAGTGGTCGATCCCCGCTTGTTCGGCGCGTTCGTCGAGCATCTCGGCCGCTGCGTGTACACCGGCCTCTACGAGCCCGAGCATCCGACCGCGGACGAGGACGGCCTGCGCACCGACGTCCTGGAGCTGATCCGGCAGCTGGGCGTGAGCGTCGTGCGCTATCCGGGCGGCAACTTCGTATCCGCATACAGGTGGGAGGACGGCGTCGGCCCGGCGCGGCAGCGGCCGCGCCGGCTGGATCCGGCCTGGCGCTCGATCGAGACCAACCGGTTCGGCCTCGCGGAGTTCATGCGCAGCCTGCGCAAGACCGGCGGCGCGCCGATGCTGGCGGTGAACCTGGGCACGCGCGGCGTCGCCGAGGCCCTCGAACTCTTGGAATACGCCAACCACCCCTCCGGCACCGCCCTCTCCGACCTGCGCGTCGCACACGGCGACACCGCGCCGTTCGGCGTGCGGCTGTGGGCGCTGGGAAACGAGCTGGACGGGCCCTGGCAGATCGGCCACAAGACCGCGACCGAATACGGGCGGCTGGCGGCGGCCACCGCGCACGCCATGCGCCTGATCGACCCGCAGGCCGAGTTCGTGGTCTGCGGCAGCTCCGGCCGCGGCATGCCGACCTTCGGGGCCTGGGAAGCCGAGGTGCTCGAGCACACCTACGACCTCGCGGACTACGTGTCCGTACACGCCTATTACGAGGAGCGGGAAGGGGACCGCGACTCCTTCCTCGCGTCAGCCGTCGACATGGACGCGCTGATCGAGGGCGTGGTGGCGACGTGCGACTACGTCGGCGCGAAGTTGAAGTCCGCGAAGCGGATCAGGCTCTCCTTCGACGAGTGGAACGTCTGGTACATGTCGAAGCAGCCGCCGGAGGGACCGCGCGACTGGTCGGAGGCGCCGCGGTTGCTGGAGGACGTGTACTCGGTCACCGACGCCGTGGTCGTCGGCTCGATGCTGATCTCACTGCTGCGCCACGCCGACCGCGTGGCGATCGGGTGCTTGGCGCAGCTGGTCAACGTCATCGCGCCGATCATGACCGAGCCGGGCGGCCCGGCCTGGCGGCAGACCACGTTCTTCCCCTTCGCCCAGGCCTCCCGCTACGGCCGAGGGCGCGTGCTGCAAGTCCACGCCGACAGTCCTGCTTACTCCACCGCCGTCCACGGGACCGCGCCGATCCTGCATGCGACCGCGGTGCTCGACGAGGAGAGCGGCGCCGTCACGATCTTCGCGGTCAATCGCAGCCAGAGCGAGCCGCTCGCGCTGCGGGTCGAGCTGCGCGGACTCGAAGCGAGCGCGGTGCTTGAGCACTCGGTGCTGACGGACGCCGACGCGGACGCGAAGAACACCCTCGCCGAACCGGAGCGCGTCACGCCACAGGCGGCTAAGGGTTCTGAGATCGTCGGCGGCGTGCTGGACGCGACCCTGCCCCCGTTGTCCTGGAACGTGATCCGGCTGGGTTCGCCGAAGTCGATCTCAGGCGCCTGACGCGCCGCGCGCCAAGAGCGCTATGAGACCGGGCCGGTGCTGCTGCGCAGATCGATCGGCGGCGTCAGCAGCACATGGGCCGGTGCGCTCTCCGGCTTCGCGATGCGCTCGCGCAGGAAGTCGAGCGCGGTCGCGCCCAGGGCGGCGGCCGGCACATCGATCGCGGTCAGGTTGGGGTGGAACTGCTCCGCCCACTTGCGGGCCACGATCCCCGTGATCGACAGGCGGCCAGGCACCTCGAGCCCGATCCGCTCCAGCGCCCGCTCCATCCCGGGCAGCGCAGCCTCGTTGATCGTCACGATCGCGGTGACCCGCGGGTAGGCGTCGAGAATCGCCTCGATGCAGCTCTCGCCGGCCCTGGCGTTGTCGGCGCAGCAGAACTCGACGCCCTCGGCGTCGTGGCGCGAAGTGGCCCGGGCGAAGCCCTCGCGTGCCCGGTGCGCCGGTCCGTACCCTGACATCACCAGGCTGGTCGAGCGGTTGATCAGCGCGATGTGCCGGTGCCCGAGCCCGACCAGGTGATCGACGCATCGGCCGACCAGCGCCGCGGTGTCCAGATCCACCCAGGACATCGCGTTCGGCCGGGTGGGCCGGCCGATCAGCACGAACGGAATGCGCGCGCGGCGCAGCCGCTCGGCCCGCGGATCGTCGAGCCGGACCTCGGTCAGGATGACCCCGTCCACGTGCCGGCCGGTCATGATCCGCTCGAACGAGCTGTCCTGGTCGTCCCCGGAGGGGGAGAGCAGCACGTCCAGATCCGCCTTCGCGGCGGCGCCCATGACCGCGCCGACGAACTCCAGTTGCATCGCGGTCAGCTGCTCGGCGGCCGGCGGCATGACCAGGCCCACCGCGCCTGTGCGCGGCCGCTTGTTCGACTGCGCCGGGACGGCCGGACGGTATCCGAGCTCGTCGATGGCCGCGAGGATGAGCTCCCTGGTGCCGGCGGAGATCGTGCGTTTGCCGCTGAGGGCGTACGACACGGTGCTGCGCGACACCCCGCAATAGCGGGCGACCTCGCCGATGTTCATCGGGCTCCCTCGCAGCAGACCGGCGCGCCGAAGTGTAGCCATCCCATGTCCGGCTGACAACGCTCGGCCGGCGAGCGCGGGATTGGACGTAGGATGTTTTCCGCCCGCCGCAGCGTCAGGCCACCGAGTGAGGTCGAGACATGTCACTGACCGACAAGGCGATCGACCGCATCCGAGAGCTGATCCAGTCGGGCGAGCTTCCGGCCGGCTCCCGGCTGCCGTCGGAGCCGCGGCTCTCGGCGCAGCTCGGCATCTCCAGGAACCTGACCCGTGAGGCGGTCAAGGCGCTGGTGCTCGCCCGGGTGCTGGAGATCCGGCGCGGCGACGGCACCTACGTGACCAGCCTGGAACCCGGCGTGCTGCTCGAAGGGCTCGGATCCGCGATCGAGCTGCTGCGCGGCGACACCCTGCTGGAGCTGACCGAGGTGCGCCGGCTGTTCGAACCGGTGGCCACCGGCCTGGCCGCGAGCCGCATCTCCGCCGCCGAACTGGCCGCGGTGGAAGGCCACCTGGCGGCGATGCGCGAAGCGCGCGACGACGTCGAGCTGCTCAACAAGCACGATGCCGCGTTCCACCGCGCCGTCATGGCCGCGACCGGTAACGCCACGCTGGCGAGCCTGTTGGAAGGCATCTCCAGCAGGACCGTGCGGGCGCGGGTCTGGCGCGGCATGGTGGACGGCAACGCGGCGGAGCGCACCCTTGCGGAGCACGAGGCCATCTACCAGGCGCTCGCGGCCGGCGACGCCGCGTTGGCCGAAGCCGCGGCGCTGATGCACGTGAGCACGACGGAGAAGTGGCTCCGCAGGCACCTGGCCGAGGACGCCGACGCGGACGCCCACGGCGACGAAGACGACGACGCGTGAGGTAAAGGGCGCCGGCCGAGCTGTCTGGATGCGTCGGTGCCCCACCGCATCCAGACAGGACCATGGCCGGACAGCATCCATGGGATGTGTACGGGGCTGGATCGAGGCTAGCTGGCGGCGCGGCTTTGACAGGCTTCTACGACACCAAACCGCGCTCTGAGCGGTAGTAGGCGGCGAAACTTTCATCCAGGCAGCCCCGTCACGGGCGATCTCGGAGTAGTCAGACATCCCACCTTGCGGCGGCGGAAGGCGGAGCCGTCGCCGCGCGGCCACCCAGATTTCAGCGGCGTTCCAAGGTCTTGACGGCCTTTGTATGACTGCGTAGTCTGACTGCGTAGTCAGAGACCGGGCTCGCTACCATGCAGCGAGCGATCGACGAAGGGGACGCCATGAACGGTGCGGCGCGCCAGGGCGCGAGCTCCGCGCTGCCGCGCAGCGTGGACGTGGCCCGAGTCGCCGGCGTGTCGCAGAAGACGGTCTCGCGCGTGCTCAACGACGAACCGTACGTCTCCGACGAGGTGCGCAGGCGCGTGCTCGAAGCGGCTGAACAGCTCGGCTACCGGCTCAACGGCGCCGCGCGGGCGCTGGCCTCGGGGCGGACGCGCTCGATCGGCGTGGTCACCCTCGGCACCGCACTGTTCGGCCCCGCCTCGCTGCTCATGGGAGTCGAGCGGGCCGTACGGGACACCGGCTACGCGCTACGCGTGGTCAACACCATGGAAGGCGACCCGGCCGGGATCGCCGGCGCCGTCGAGTCCCTGCTCGAGCAGGGCGTGGACGGCATCGTCATCTCCGAGCCGATCGACGAGGGCGAAGTTCCCGTCCGCGTCGACGTGCCCGTGCTCGTCATCGGTGCGCCGGCGCCGTTCGCGGCTCCGCGCGTCGTGACCGCGGGCGTCGGTGCCGGCCTGCTGGCCGGCGCGGCCACCGAGCACCTGCTCGACCTCGGCCACCAGACCGTGCACCACCTGGCCGGGCCACAGCGCTGGTACGCCGCACGCGACCGTCTCGCGGGCTGGCGCGCGGCGCTGGCGGCCCGCGGCAGGCACCAGCCCGCGGTGGTCGAAGGCGACTGGTCCGCCGCCTCCGGTTACGCCGCGGGCCGCGCACTCGCCGCCGACCCCTCGGTCACCGCGGTGTTCGCCGCGAACGACGACATGGCGATCGGCCTGATCAGAGCATTGATAGACGCCGGACGCCGGGTGCCCGACGACGTGAGCGTGGTCGGGTTCGACGATGTCCCGGTCGCCGCGTACATCACCCCACCCCTGACCACGGTGCGCCAGCCGTTCGATGCCGTGGCCAGGGAAGGACTCGAAATGCTCGTGCACGCCATCGAGCACCCGCGCGCGGAATCCTCCCCGGCGGCCGACCCGCCGGTCGAGCTCATCGTGCGCGCCTCGACGAGCCGGCCGCCCGGAAACCCCGGAACCCGGTCTCGCCGCATCAGCCAGCGCTGACGACGCTCGCGGGTTAGCCCTCCCGCGGCTCCAGATCGCCCGCGCGTGCCCTCTCAGACCCCACACACGTGTCCCCGCGCGCCCAGCTCGGCGCGCGTCACCCTCACCTTCCCAACGGCGGGAGTCCAGCCATGCCCAAATCCACCCCCTTCGGCATCCAGTCACCGATGAGCCGGCGCCGCTTCCTCGGCGTCACCGGCGCGGTCTCGCTCAGCGCAGCGCTGGCCGCATGCAGCAACGGCAGCGGCAGCGGCGGTTCCGGCGCGGCCGGCGGCGCGCCGGTCAGCCAGGCCGACATCGACAAGGCGATGGCCACGCCCACCACGCTCACCTTCTGGACGTGGGTGCCGAACATCGCCGCCGAGGTCGCGCTGTT
>Ga0070741_10016741_pt1 | contig 12158 bp, 15 predicted proteins | sample Coa_R1_4_FD_66440 | JGI IMG/M metagenome (GOLD analysis project Ga0070741, IMG submission 66440) | Surface soil microbial communities from Centralia Pennsylvania, which are recovering from an underground coalmine fire - Coalmine... | ecosystem: Environmental > Terrestrial > Soil > Unclassified ...
GACCTGGCGCTCGTCGACAGGCTCGATCACGTGCGCGGCTGCGAAAGCATCGGCCGCGAGTAGCGGCTAGCCGCGTTCGAAAGCGAGGGCCGCCGCGAGGACGGTCTCGTCGCGCGGCGCGACGAGCTGCATGTTCCGGATCGCGAGGCCGGCCCACCCGATCAGGTTGAACGGGCGCAGGAACGCGGTCACCGGCACGCGCACCTCGAGCTCGTCGCAATCCTCGACCGGCAGGTCGATCGCGATCACCGGCGACACGAACAGGTCGACCTCCGGCTCGTAGCGCCGCCACGCCTCGAGCGCGCCGTACGCCGTCGCGACCTCGTCCGCGTCGGCCTTCTCGGAGAGCCCGAGCTTGAACCGCATGTTGTCCGTGTACTCGTCGGCGCGCGCGGGCCACGTCGCGCGGTGAGATTCGAGCGCCTCGTGGAAGAAGAGCGGCCACGTGTTCGCCTCCGGATCCGGAATGGACGCCTCCACGACGCGCGCGCCGAGGCGCTCGAGGTCGGCGACCCACGCCTCGGCCGCGTCGCTCGCCTCGGGGACGCGGCCGTCGCCGACCGACGGCGGCTGCCGTAGCAGCCCGACGGTGAGGCCGGCGAGGCGCGGCTCGGGCACCGGCTCCCCGGTCAGCACCGACCAGGCGAGCGCGACGTCCTCCACGGTCCGCGCCATCGGGCCGATCGTGTCGAGCGTCGGGCAGAGCGGGTAGACGCCGTCGATCGCGATCGAGCCCCAGCGCGGCTTCAGCCCGACGGTGCCGCACGCCGACGACGGGAAGCGGATCGAGCAGCCGGTGTCGGTGCCCAGCGCGAGGTCACAGAGGCCTGCGGCGAGACCCGCCGCGCTGCCGCTCGACGAGCCGCCGGTCGTCCGGCCCGGATGGAGCGGGTTCTCGACCGTCCCGTACCACGGGTTCTGGCCGGTCACGTTCCAGGCGAACTCCGGCAGGCTCGCCTTGCCGACGACGACGGCGCCCGCGTCGACGAGCTTGCGTACCGACGACGCCGTCCGCTCGGGAACGTGGTTGCCGTAGATCCGCGAGCCGTAGGTCGTACGGATCCCGGCCGTGTCGATCAGGTCCTTGACGAGCAGGCGCCTCCCGTGGAGCGGCCCTGCCTTCGGCTCCGCCGGCTCGTCGACCCAGGTGATCACGGCGTTGTGCGGATCGTTCATCGCAGGAGCGCGCGCGCGCGGTCCGCGAACGCCTCCACCTCGCGCTCGTCCGGCAGCTCGCCGCGGTCGAACATCGCGACCTGCAGCTTCGCGCCGTGGAGGCCGAACTCGTCCATCGTCGACCGCGTCACTGGCTGCACGACGAAGTGGAGGTGCCTGGGGACGGCATCCGCATGCGACCACAGCGCCACGTACACCTGTTCCGGCTTCGTCAGCTCGTCGACGACGGACGCGACGCGACGCAGAAGCGGTCCGAGCGTCGCCGCCTCGTCCTCGTCGAGCTCCGCGACCCGAACGACGTGCCGCACGGGCTTGACGATCAGCGTGCCGAGCCCGAGCGACCCGACTGTGTGCTCGACGATCCAGCCGCCTGCCTCGTGGATGCGCCCGCCGGGAAGTGGGAGCCGGCCGTCCCTGAGATCGCAGGCAAGACAGCTCACGCCGGCAGGACGGCGACCGCCTCGACCTCGATCTTCGCGCCCGGAACGGCGAGCCGGCTGATCTCGACGAGCGTGCTCGCGGGCCGCGTCTCACCGAAGAACTCCTGCCTGACCGGGTTGATCGCCGCCCGGTCCTCCACGTCCGTCAGGAACACCGTGACCTTGACAACGTCCTGCGCGGACGCGCCCGCCGCGGCGAGCACGGCGCCGATGTTCCGGAAGACCTGCCGCGCCTGCTCGACGACGTCGTCACCCCCGACGACCCGCCCCTCGCCGTCGACCGGCACGACACCCGACACGAACAGGAGGTCGCCCGCACGGACGGCGTCCGTGTAGTGGCTGATCGGCTCCGCCTGCCCCGCCACCCGGTACTCCTCGCGCTTCATCTCGTCGCCCCCCTCAGCTCGCTGATCGTGTGGCGCGGGCTGATCGCCTCGGGATCGACCCGCAGGTCGAGCAGCGCGGGCCGGCCCGTCTCGACGGCGCGCTCGAACGCCTCCTCGAAGTCGTCGGTGCGCTCGACGGTGGCGCCGTGGGCGCCGAACGCCGCCGCGTAGGCGGCGAAGTCCGGATTGACGAGGTCGGTCCCGACGACGCGCCCGGGATAGAGCCGCTCCTGGTGCATGCGGATCGTTCCGTACATGCCGTTGTTGACGATCAGCACCACGATCGGGAGCTCGTACTGTACGGCGGTCGCGAGCTCGGCACCGCTCATCATGAAGTCGCCGTCTCCCGCGAGGCAGACGACCAGCCTCTCAGGGCGCACGGCCTTCGCGGCCAGCGCCGCCGGAATGCCGTAGCCCATTGCCCCGCTCCGCGGCGCCAGCTGGGTCCCGTATTGCGAGAACTCGTAGAAGCGGTGCGCCCAGACGGTGAAGTTGCCGGCGCCGCAGGTGAAGACGGCGTCGCCAGGCAGCCGTCGGCGCAGGAAGGCCATCACCTCACCGAGGTCGAGGTCGCCCGGCACGGGCTCGTGGCTGAGGTTCGCGAGGTAGTCCTCGTGCGCCTCGCGCGTCCAGCCGCGCCAGCGCGGCTCGACCGGCTCGAGCGCGGCGAGCGCCTGCGCCGCCTCCGGCAGGCCCGAGACGATCGGCAGCTCGGCACGGTAGAGGCGGCCGAGCTCGTTCGGGTCCGGGTGGACGTGGACGAGGCGCTGCCGCGGCCGGATCAGGGTGAATCCTCGAGTCGACACGTCGCCGAGCCGGCCGCCGATCGAGACGATCAGGTCGGCCTCCTTGACGCGCGCGGCGAGCCTCGGGTCGAGGCCGATCGTGAGATGGCCGGCGTAGACCGGCGAGCGGTTGTCGACGTAGTCCTGACAGCGGAAGCTCGTGACGACGGCGACGCCGTTCGCCTCGGCGAAGGCGAGCGCGTCGCGCGCGGCTGCGGCGCTCCAGCCGCCCTCGCCGACGATCGCGAGCGGCCGCTCGGCGCCAGCGAGCAGGTCGCGCAGGCGCGCGAGCGAGGCGGCATCCGGCCGAGCCCGCGCGACGCGAACCGGTGCCGCGTCCTCGACGTCCGTCTCCTCGGTGAGAACGTCCTCGGGCAGCGCCAGCACGACCGGCCCCGGCCGTCCCTCGAGCGCAGTCGCAAATGCGCGCGCCGCGTCCTCCGGGATCCGGTCCGGGTCCGCGATCTGCGCCGCCCACTTCGCGAGCCCGCCACCGTCGAAGACGTCCGGGTAGTCGAGCTCCTGGAACGACTCGCGGCCGAGGAGCCTCCGCGGAACCTGGCCGACGAGGAGGATCATCGGGGTCGAGTCCTGGTTCGCCGTGTGGACGCCGGTCGACGCGTGCGTCGCGCCCGGGCCGCGCGTGACGAGGCAGACACCGGGGCGCCCGGTCAGCTTCCCGTACGCCTCGGCCATGTTCGCCGCGGCGGCCTCGTGCCGGCACGTGTACAGCCGGATCGGCGAGTCGTGGAGCGCGTCGAGCAGCGCCAGGTAGCTCTCTCCCGGCACGCAGAACGCGCAGTCGACGCCGTTCAGCTCGAGCTGGTCGACGAGCACCTGCCCGCCGCTCCGCTTGCGCGGTTCGGTCACAGGTCGATCGCCTGCTCGATGAAGACCGACGCGCGCTGGTGCTGCGCTTTCTCGGCGGCGGCCCGATCGACGTAGCGGATCGTGCGCCTGCCTTCCCACGCCCGCGGGAGGAGCAGCACGCGGACGAAGGCTGTCTCCTCGGTCTCGGACGCGGTCGCGAGCACCGGCTCGGGCCCGGACTCGAACCAGGCGTCGCCCGGTCGGAACTCGTGCTCGCCCTCCTCCGTCTCGATCCGGATCGAGCCGAAGAGCAGGTAGCGGATCCCGGGCCCCGGGTGCGTGTGCAGATGCGCGACGCCGCCGGGCGGGAAGTCGACGCGGTCGCACCGCATCAGCCATTCCATCGACCGGTTGAGGTCGACCTGCTCGGAGAGCTTCGCGCCGTCGGCGCCGTGCTCCGCCAACTCCCAGACCAGCGCGTGCTCCTCGACGCCGACGGCTCCGAACCAGGCCTCGCCGCGGCCGACGTCGTAGACGACACGGTTGCCGGGCCGCGCCGGAGCCCCCGCCGGTAGGTCGAAGAGCGACAGCCTCAATGGAAGTACTGGCCGCCGTCGATGACGATGGTCTGCCCGGTGACGAAGTCGGAGCCCGGCCCGCAGAGGAACACGACGGCGCCGACAACGTCCTGCGGCACCTGGTCGCGCTGCAGCGTGCGGGCTGCGATCGAGGCGTCGCGTAGCTTCTCGACCACTGCGGGCTGCGCCTTCACGCCCTCCGTCATCGTGAAGCCCGGCGCCACGCAGTTGACGAGCACGCCGTCCTTGCCGAGCTCCCTGGCGAGCGCACGGGTGAACGCGACGATCGCGCCCTTGCTCGTCACGTAGTGGAGCAGGAAGGGCACGCCGCGGAAGGGCGTGCCGGACGAGATGTTCACGATCTTGCCACCGCCCTGCTCGCGCATCACCGGGACGACAGCGCGGCACGTGAGGAACATCGAAGCGACGTTCACGTCCATCACGCGGCGCCACTCCTCGAGCGGGATCTCCGTGAAGGGCCTCATCGCGAGCGTCGCGTAGAGGCCGGCGTTGTTGACGAGGACGTCGACCCGGCTGTGGCGCTCGACGGCCTCGCTCATCATCCGCTCGACGTCCTCCTCGCTGGCGACGTCGGCGCGGATCCCGCCCTCTGGCGGGTTCAGGTCGGCCACGACGACCTCGGCACCCTCCCGCTCGAGGCCCTCGGCGATCGCGCGCCCGATGCCCTGCGCGCCGCCGGTGACGATCGCGACCTTCCCGGCGAGGGTCACCTGATCGGCGAGAACGAGGTCGGGATCAGGATCCGGTTCTGCTGGGTGTGGATCAGCGGCTGGATCTTCGCGAGGAAGGCCTGCCAGCGGTCGTCCGCCTGAAGGCGCGCCCGCCGCTGCTCGCGCGCCTCGTAGCTGTCGTAGCGCCACATGCTCGTGTAGGTCGAGAGCGCTCCGACGTCGGTCGTGAAGACGCCGAGGAGCCCACCGAGGATCTCCTGCTGGAGTGCGATCCCCTCGGTTTCGTACAGGCGGACGAGCTCGGGCAGCTTGCCGGTGAACACGTGGTAGTCGCGCTGCTCGACGATCACGTCAGCCCGACGGCGAGGTACTTCAGCTCGAGCCACTCGTCGAGCCCGTACTTCGAGCCCTCGCGGCCGATCCCGGACTCCTTTACGCCGCCGAAGGGCGCGACCTCGGTCGAGATCAGACCTGTGTTGATGCCGACGATCCCGTACTCGAGCGCTTCGGAGACGCGCCAGATGCGCGAGTTCGACTGCGAGTAGAAGTATGCGGCGAGGCCGTACGGCGTATGGTTCGCAACGCGGATCGCCTCGTCCTCGGAGCCGAACCGTGCGATTCCGGCGACCGGCCCGAAGGTCTCCTCGCAGCACATCGCCATGTCCGGCTCGACGCCGGTGAGCACCGACGGCGCGTAGAACTGGCCGCCGAGGCCTTCGCCGCCGAGGAGCAGCTCGGCGCCGCCCTCGAGCGCGTTACCGACATGCCGCTCGACCTTCTCGACGGCGGCCCGGTCGATCAGAGGCCCGACGTTCACCTCCGGCTCATCGCCGCGCCCGACCTTCAGACGCCCGACCGCGTCCGTGAAGCGCGAGACGAACTCGTCGTAGATCCCGTCCTGGACGAGGATCCGGTTCGCCGAGATGCACGTCTGACCGGAGTTCCGGAACTTGCAGATCATCGCGCCGGCGACGGCGGCCTCCACGTCGGCGTCGTCGAAGACGATGAACGGCGCGTTGCCGCCGAGCTCGAGAGAGACCTTCTTGACCTGGTCGGCGCACTGCCGCATCAGGAGCTTCCCGATCTCGGTCGAGCCGGTGAAGCCGAGCTTGCGCACGAGCGGGTTCGAGGTCAGCTCCTGGCCGATCACCGGCGCGTCCTCGGCGTCTCCGGTCACGACCGAGAACACGCCAGGCGGAATGCCAGCCTCCTCGGCGAGCCGTGCGACGGCGAGCGCGGAGAGCGGCGTCTGCTCCGCCGGCTTCAGCACCATCGTGCAGCCCGCGGCGAGCGCCGGCGCCGACTTGCGCGTCGGCATCGCCGCGGGAAAGTTCCACGGCGTGATGCCCGCCGTCACGCCGACGGGCTCCTTGGTGACGAGAATGCGCCTGTCCGTCCACGGGCTCGGGATCGTGTCGCCGTAGACGCGCTTCGCCTCCTCGCCGAACCACTCGTAGAAGGAGGCGGCATAGGCGACCTCGACGCGGCTCTCGGCGAGCGGCTTGCCCTGCTCGGACGTGAGCAGCGAGGCCAGGTCCTCCTGGTGGGCGATCATCAGGTCGGCGAGGCGGCGCAGGACGACGGCGCGCTCCTTCGCCGTCCGACCGCGCCACTCGGGAAGAGCGCGCCTGGCGGCCTCGATCGCGCGGCGAGTGTCCGGCGCGCCCATGCGCGGGACGCGCGCGATCTCCTCGCCGGTGGCGGGATCGACGACGGGGAAGGTCTCGCCGGAGTCGGCGTCGACCCACGCGCCGTCCACGTACGCCTGCCGGCGCAGGAGGTCCGATTCGACGACGGTCACCGCGCTGAACGATAATCGCCGGCCATGGCCGAGCCGCAGTTCGTCCGCTTCGACGACGTCCGCGCGTTCGAGCTGGCGGCCGGCGTGACGGGGCGGCCGCTGTTCGGCTCCGGCGCGATGCTGAACCTGATCGAGTTCGAGGCCGGAGCGACGGTGCCGCTGCACTCGCACCCGCACGAGCAGCTCGGGATGGTGCTGCGCGGGATGCAGGCGCTCGTGATCGACGGCGAGGCGCACGAGCTGGGGCCGCTCGAGGGCTACGCCCTGCCGGGCGGCGTCGAGCACTCGGCGTACTGCGGGCCGGAGGGCGCCCTCGTCCTCGACATCTTCCAGCCCGTGCGCGAGGACTACGTCGAGCGCTGGAACGCGCTGCCGTAGGCCCGTCGGCTCCTTCTTGCAGACGCGCGTGTTGCTCGGGACACCCCACCTCCCTCCCCGTTGGCGACGAGCCTAGCGACGGACGGCGCACCCGTGTGAAACGAGGCTGTGCCGGAAGCGTGACGTTCCGTTCTCAAGGTATTGAGCGGTACAGCCGCAGGAACGACGTGCGGAAGCCCTGTCGCGGCCAGAAGCGGGACGCGAGCAGGTTCGTCACGCGCCAGTCGGTGATCATCGTCGGATAGCCGGCCTCGGCGGCCCGCGCGAAGCCCGCCGCCGTCAGCGCGCGGCCGATCCCCGAGCTGCGGAACTCGGGCAGCGTCACTGCGAAGCCGAGATGACACGCGCGGTCCGGCCTCGCGAGGCCGCGGTGCTCGCGGGACTGCGAGGCGTCGACGAACGCGAAGCAGGCGACCGGCCGGCCCTCGTGGGCACCGATCAGGATCGTCTCGTCGCCCTGGGCGAACGTCTCCAGCCACTCCTCACGCGAGTCGTCTCGCGTGTACGAATGAGGTGAGCCGAAGACAGGCGAGCGCCGCTGGTGGTCAGGGAGGGCGAGGTCGAGGTCGATCAGATCCTCGAGCTCCTCCTTGCGCGGCTCTCGGATCTCGAACCCATCCGGGACCGAGACCTCCACCGGCTCGACCTCCTGGATCCCGTGCGCGTGCTGCTGGCCGAACGAGACGCGCCACCACGCGTCGAGGAGCGCCGCGTCGTGCGCGGGGACGAGGACGAAGTGGCGCGTCCGCCCCTCGTCGACCCAGCGCTGCGCGGCAGACGCGTAGAGGTCGCGCACGTCCTCCCCCTGCTCGACGGCGTGGCCGGAGACCTCGACCCAGATGTTGGGGCCCCAGGTCTCGTCGGAGCGCTGCCTGCCGAGGAGGTACCCGACGACGCGGCCGTCGCGGATCGCGACGGTGCCGCTGCCCTCCGCCCACAAGAGCTCGATCTCGTCGCGTGCGATCGCGGGGTCCTCGTACCGCGGCGAGAGCAGCGGCTCTGCCTCGCGGTGGCGCCGGTGCCTCGCAGCAAGCAACCGCGCGGCGGCGCCGACGTAGTCGTCCGAGAAGGGCAGGACTTCGAGCCGAGCCACGGCCGAATCATCACGGCTAGCTCGAAGCGGCGGGCGCCTCCGAGGACTCCTCGGGCCAGACCTGGATCGAACGGTACGTGCCGATCCTCGTCATGTCGGTGCCGGCCGGCATGGCGGACTCGAGCTCGCCCAGGTCGGGATCGCCGATGTCCACGCCGACGAGCAGCAGGTAGTGGTTCATCTCGGACCAGATGTCGGTACCGAGCAACTCGACGCGGCTGACGTTCCCGGCGCGCCGGGGCGGCCTTTCCGGAAGGGCGGCCAGCTTCGGCCCGATCGCGCCGAGAAACGCATCCCTTGCCTGCTGCTCCTCCTGCATCTGCTCGTCCGTCGGCGACGACCCCTCGCCGGTCTGCTCGATCCCGATTGCCGGAAGATCGATCTTGAACACCACTGTCCCCATGGTTAGGCCGTCCTTTCCAGCTCAGCAGATCACGACGAAGTCGAAGCCGCGGTCGGCCGGCAGGAAGTCCGGCCCGACCGTGTCGACCTCGAGGTACGTGTTCGAAATCGCGAGGCGCGACGAGCCCGGCACCTGCTCGTTCGTATCGAGTATCAGATACGAGAAGACCTGCGTAACGGCGGAGCAGCTCCCCGCAGCGGGCGTCTCGAAGTCGAGGTGGTACTGGCCGGTGGCGGGATGGGTCACCGAGGCGATGTTCCTCGCCCCCGGCGACAGCACGCCGTCCTGCTTGAGGAAGCCGCTCGCCCAGACCTGGCCCCCGGGCCCCGCCGCCGGGAGTGTCCCCGGCGCGAGCTCGGCTTTGCCGAGCGAGCCGTCCTTCACCTTCGCGGCGGTAACGGCGTCGGCGGCGAGCTTCGCATTCGTGACCGCTCCGGCCTTCAGTTGAACAGACCCGACGCTGTTCTTCGGCAGCACTGCGTCGACGGCAGCAAAGCTTGTTCCGCCGAGGGCGACGAACAGCGCAAGCAGCGAGATCGCGACTGACGGAGACGGCCGATGCCACCTCCGCCGCGGTGCAGGTGTTGTCATCGAGCCTCCTTCCCTAGCGGGGCCCCGCCTGCCCCCCGCGGCGACCCTATTCCTGGCTTCTCTACGCGTCAAGCCGGCGGCCGGCCATGCTCTGCGAAAGCTTGCGCCCGTCTGCGATCATCGCGCCGGCCGTGTCGTTCTGGAACGTGCCGGAACGGTTCAACTTCGCGCGCGACGTCGTCGAGACGCTGCCGCCGGAGAGGCTCGCGATCCGCTTCGTCGACCGCGAGGGCGTCCGCTGCGACATCACGTTCGCCGACGTGGTGCGCCGGACGTGGCACTGGGCGGCGCTTCTCCGGCGCGAGGGTGTCGGGCAGGGCGACCGCGTTCTCGTGCTCGTGGGCAAGACGCCCGAGTGGCATCCGCTCGTGCTCGCCTGCCTGAAGGCGGGTGCGGTCGCGATTCCCTGCTCCGAGCAGCTCCGCGCGCGCGACCTCGCCTTCCGCGCTCGTCACTCCGGCGCCGCGCTCCTCGTCGCGGACCGGGGAGCGGAGGCCGAGATCGGAGCGATGGCGGAGCGGCCGCAGGTCGTGTTCACCGACGCGGCCGAGCTGGGAGAGGAGTCGCGCGAGACCGCCGACACGGCCTCGAGCGACACGGCCTTCATCCTCTACACGTCGGGAACGACGAAGGATCCGAAGGGCGCCGTCCACGCACACGCGTACTGCTACGCGAAGCGGGTGCAGGCCGAGCGCTGGCTGGCGGCGGGACCGGACGACCTCGTCTGGTGCACCGCCTCCACCGGCTGGGCGAAGTCGATCTGGAACGTCCTTCTCGGGCCGTGGAGCATGGGCGCTTCGATCGTCCTGCACGAGGGTCCCTTCGAGCCCGAGGAGCGTTTCCGGCTGATCCGCGAGCTCGACGTGACCGTCCTCTGCCAGGCGCCGACCGAGTACCGGCTGATGGCGAAGCTCGGCGACCTCGAGCGCTTCGAGCTCCCGCGCCTGCGCCACGCCGTCTCGGCCGGCGAGCCGCTCAACCCGGAGGTGATCAAGGCGTTCCGCGACGCGTTCGGGATCACCGTCCACGACGGCTACGGCCAGACGGAGAACACGCTGCTCGTCGGCAACTTCCCCGGGATGGAGATCCGGCCGGGGTCGATGGGCCTGCCCTCGCCCGGGCACGACTTGGCGGTGATCGACGAGGACGGGAACGAGCTTCCGGCGGGCGAGGAAGGCGACGTCGCGCTGCGGGGCCGGCCGCCGAGCCTCTTCGTCGGCTATTACGACGCGCCGGACGAGACCGCCGCCGTCTTCCGGGGCGACTGGTACGTCACCGGCGACCGCGCGGCCCGCGACGAGGACGGCTACTTCTGGTTCAGCGGACGCGCCGACGATGTGATCCTCTCCGCCGCGTACCGGATCGGGCCGTTCGAGGTCGAGAGCGCGCTGCTCGAGCACGAGGCGGTGGCCGAGAGTGCGGTCGTCGGGAAGCCGCACCCGGACCGCGGGCAGATCGTGAAGGCGTTCGTCGTCCTCCGTCCCGGGTTCGCCGGCGACGGCGACCTCGTGCGCGCGCTCCAGGAGCACTGCAAGAGCGTGACGGCGCCGTACAAGTACCCGCGGGAGATCGAGTTCGTCCAGTCGCTGCCGAAGACGCGCAGCGGCAAGATCCGGCGCGTCGAGCTGCGCATGCTCGAGGAGCAGCGCGTCCGAGCGACAATGAGTGGATGACGACGACGCTTGCGCCCGTCGAGACGAGGCGACCGTCCCAGGAGGACGTGCCCCGCAACGAGCGGCCGTGGATCGTGATCGTCTGGAACGACCCGATCAACCTCATGTCCTATGTGACGCTCGTCTTCCAGAAGCTCTTCGGCTACAGCCGCGAGAAGGCGACGCACCTGATGCTGCAGGTGCACAACGAGGGCAAGGCGGTGGTCTCCGGCGGGACGCGCGAGAAGGCCGAGCTCGACGTCGCGCGGCTGCACGCGCACGGGCTCTGGGCCACGCTCAGACAGGACTGACGGTGCACCGGCGGATCGAGCGTCGCCGCGGCGAGATCCGCCTGCGCCTACCGGCGGAGGAGCGGGAGCTCCTGCGGTCGCTGCCCGGGCAGCTTCGTGCGCTCCTCGCGACGAACGACCCGTCGCTCGTGCGGCTCTTCCCGAAGGCGTACGGCGACGACGCCGAGGCGAACGCCGCCTACGAGGAGCTCGTCCGCGACGAGCTCGTGCAGGGGCGGCTCGAGGCGCTGCGCGTGCTGGAGGAGACGGCCGACGCGGAGCGGCTCGACGACGAGCAGCTCGCGGCGTGGATCGGCGTGCTGAACGACTTCCGGCTCGTGCTCGGGACGAGGCTGGACGTGACGGAGGAGCTCTACGCGTCAGAGATCTCGCCGCGCGATCCGCGTGCGCCGGAGCTCGCGCTCTACGGCTATCTGACCTGGCTCCAGGAGCAGGCGGTGCAGGCGGCCGACGCAGCGCCTCAGTAGGAGCGGGGCATGCCGAGCACGTGCTGGCCGAGGTAAGCGAGCACGAGGTTGTTCGAGACCGGCGCGACCGAGTAGAGGCGCGTCTCGCGGAACTTGCGCTCGACGTCGTACTCGACGGCGAAGCCGAAGCCCCCGTGCGCGTCGAGGCACGCGTTCGCCGCCTGCCACGACGCCTCCGACGCGAGCAGCTTCGCCGTGTTCGCCTCGGCGCCGCAGGGCTCGCCCTGCTCGAACAGCCAGGCTGCCTTGCAGCGCATCAGGTCCGCCGCCTGGACGGCGGCGTGCGCCCGCGCGATCGGGAACTGGACGCCCTGGTTCGAGCCGATCGGCCGGCCGAAGACGACGCGCTCCGAGGCGTACCTCGACGCCTTCTCGACGAACCAGCGCCCGTCGCCGATGCACTCGGCCGCGATCAGGATGCGCTCGGCGTTGAGCCCGTCGAGCAGGTAGCGGAAGCCCTTGCCTTCCTCGCCGACCAGCGCGGTAGCCGGCGCGGCGACGCCGTCGAAGAAGATCTCGGTCGTCGCGTGGTTCATCATCGTCCGGATCGGACGGATCGTGAGCGTGCCGGCGGCGAGCGCGTCACGGAGGTCGA
>Ga0070741_10016742_pt1 | contig 12158 bp, 8 predicted proteins | sample Coa_R1_4_FD_66440 | JGI IMG/M metagenome (GOLD analysis project Ga0070741, IMG submission 66440) | Surface soil microbial communities from Centralia Pennsylvania, which are recovering from an underground coalmine fire - Coalmine... | ecosystem: Environmental > Terrestrial > Soil > Unclassified ...
CGGTCCGCGGGCGATCCACAAGACGCGGCCGATCAGAATAACCTGCGCGCGACTCCAATCCACATCGCTGCGGACCGGCGCCAGACTCGGCCAGCGTGCGCACGACATTACGCCCAACAGGAACACCAGCGCCACGGCCCATCCCCTCACACGATCTTAGACACTGAACACGGCCCTGGTGTTCCCCCAATGTTATCTTGAACTAGATGGACAATCCCTTCCAGGATCCACTCCGCTTCGAGCGTCACGTTCCCGAATGCGTCATGGTGATCTTCGGCGCCAATGGGGACTTGACCAAGCGCAAACTCATGCCGGCTTTGTATCGGCTGGCGTACGACCGGCGGCTGTCCACGGGCTTCTCGGTGATCGGCATCTCCCGCACTGGCATGACCGACGATGCTTTTCGCGAAAAGATGTTCGAATCGGTCAAAGAGTTCGTCGGCGACGGGTTCGATCCGGAAGTCTGGAACAGCTTCGCGCAGGGTGTGTTTTACCTGCCGGGCGACGTCGGCGATCTCGAAAGTTACCGGCGCCTCGGCGAGCGCATCGGCGAAATCTCCAAGACGCGAGAGGTGGCGAGCAACGTCCTCTTTTATCTCGCCACGCAGCCGAGCCAGTATGCGGAGATCGCGCAGGGATTGGGCCAGGCCGGGCTCGCCAAAGACAGCGGCTGGCGCCGCCTGGTCGTCGAAAAGCCGTTCGGTCGCGATCTGGAAAGCGCGCGTGAACTCAGCGAAAAGCTGCACCGGCACTTCCCCGAATCCGAGGTCTGGCGCATCGACCATTACCTGGGCAAGGAGACCGTGCAGAACATCCTGGCCTTCCGCTTCGGCAACGGCATCTTCGAGCCGCTTTGGAATCGGCGGTACGTGAATCACGTGCAGATCACGGGCGCCGAGTCGATCGGCGTCGAAGGCCGCGGCGCCTATTACCAGGAAGCCGGCGCGCTGCGCGACATGATCCAGAACCATCTGTTGCAGGTGATGGCCACGGTTGCCATGGAGCCCTCGGCCAGTTTCCGTCCCGACTCTGTGCGCGACGAGCGATCCAAGCTTCTGCGATCGATCCGTGTGTGGAAGCCCGAGGAGGTGCTGGAGAACGCGGTTCCCGGCCAGTACGGACCGGCGCGCATCGGCGGCGAGGAGATGCCCGGATTCCGGCAGGAGCAGGGCGTCAAACCAGATTCGCAGACCGACACGTACGCGGCCGTTACGGTTCTGGTCGACAATTGGCGCTGGGCGGGTATTCCGTTCTATATCCGCACCGGCAAGCGGTTGCCCAAGCGCGTCAGCGAGATCGCGATTCAGTTCAACGAAGCGCCGCTGCAGATTTTCAATCACCAGGAGGATTTCCGCGCGCCGAATCTGCTGATCCTGCGCATCCAGCCGGAGGAGGGTATCTCGCTCAAGTTCGTTTCCAAACGGCCGGGCGCGGGCATGACGCTGCGGCCCGTCTCGATGGATTTCAACTACGGTTCGAGCTTCGGCGAGCGCTCGCCCGAGGCGTACGAGACGCTGCTGCTCGATGCCATGATTGGGGACGCCACCCTGTATACGCGCCAGGACATGGTGGAAGCGAGTTGGACCGTAGTGGATGCGATCCGCCAGGTCTGGGACGCGACCAAATTCGAATTCCCGAATTATGCCGCGGGATCCTGGGGACCGGCGCAAGCCGACGAGATGCTGGCGCGCCGCGGCCACTGTTGGAGGCGTCCATGAGTGCCACGGTTTCGCCCGAGAATATTCTCAAGGATCTCGGCAATCTTTGGGTGGATCTGGCACGGCAGGGCGGGCAAGGGGGATCTGGCGTGCTGCGCGCCTGCACCATGACGCTTGTCGTGCTCTGCGGCGAGCACGATGATCAGCAGGCGATCGGCGAGACCATCGCGCGGCTGATGCCGCAGCACCCTAGCCGCGCTATCGTGGTGCGGGTGAGCCGGTCGGCGGAATGGTCGCTCCAGGCGCGCGTGTTCGCGCAGTGCTGGACCCCGTTCGGCGAGCGGCGCCACATCTGCGCCGAGGAGATCGAGATCACCAGCGCGGAGAGTGCTTTGTCCGATGTGGCGCCACTGATCCTGCCGCTGCCTGTGGCCGACCTGCCGGTAGTGCTATGGTGCCGTGACGTGCGCCTGCTCGACGTGCCGGGCTTCGCGGGGATCGAGTCGCTGGCGAACCGCGTCATCTTCAACGACGCTCCGGTCCCCATCGTTCAGTCCGTCCTGACACAGGGCAAGGCCGTGGGCGACCTGGCCTGGACACGGCTGACGCGCTGGCGCGAACTGATCGCGCGCATCTTCGCAAACCGCGGCCTGGCAGTTCTGCCAAACTTCTCGCAGGTAAAGGTGCGGTGGCCGGCGCCCTCGGGATACTATATGGCGGCGTGGCTGGAGGACGGTTTACGGCGGGCCGGCGCGCAGCCGCGCGTGGAGGTCGATATCGCTCCAGCCCACGAGCGGCGGATCGAACTGGTCTCGCCCGATTTGAGCGTGACAGTCAGCCAGTGCTCAGGCCAGTGTGCCGAAATCCGGATCAACGACGCCGCCCACCAGAGCGTGCTGCCCGAGACATCCGAGTACTCGCTGATGCGTGAAGAACTCGCGATCGCCGGGCACGATCCGGTGTTCGAGCGCGTGCTTCCCGCCGCCGCCCGACTTGCGGTATCGTCATAGGCAAATGAGCGTACGCTGGCACACTTATCCGGATCCAAGGGCAACCGCACAGGCCTGTGTGCATCACATCACCGGGATTCTCGAAGAGGTCCTTTCCGGCCAGGATCACGCGTCGCTCGCGATCTCGGGCGGATCCACACCCAAGCTCATGTTTGAGGAACTCGTAGCTTCGGGTTTTCGCTGGGATCGCGTGCATGTTTTTTGGGTGGACGAGCGGTGCGTGCCGCCCGGAGACGATCAGAGCAACTATGGCCACGCCGAGCACGACCTCATCCGGCCGGCGCACATTCCACAGCGGCAGGTGCATCGCATTTACGGCGAACTGCTGCCGTCGCATGGGGCCGAACGGTACGTCGAGGACATCCGGGAGTTCTTCGCGCTCGAAAACGGCGAGCTGCCGCATTTCGACGTGGTGCACCTGGGCATGGGGCCGGACGCGCACACGGCCAGCCTCTTTCCGGGCGAGCCGCTCATCGACGATCGCGACCGGATCGCCGCCGCGGTTTACGTGGAGAAGATGAAGCAGTGGCGGGTCACGCTGCTGCCGGGCGTGCTGACGGCGGCTAAGCATACGGTGTTTCTGGTGGCGGGCGCGGATAAAGCCGAGCCGGTGCGCGCTGTCTTCAAAGAAGAATACGACCCGAAGAAGTATCCGGCGCAGATCGCGTCGCATCACGGCCGGCGGGTGGCCTGGTTTCTCGATCAACCCGCTGCGGCGCTGATGGACTGACTGTTTTTTCGTGTGGGCGGACACGCTTTTCCCCGCGGCGCCCCCGGACCCGCTGCCGGAACTCGGTGCATCTTCCGATCAGTCCGGCGAGGGCGTCGGGCGCGGACCAGGGAGTCCGCCCAACAGGGGTCAACTTAAAGAGGATACATTTGGGTGCGTCCACTCGAAACTGCTGACATATGCGAGTGGGAGACGGTGCGCTCACGTCGATGCGCAGTCAAGGCCGCAAGGGCGTTTGTAAGGATCAACGTAACGGTAGGACCCTGGCATGGGTGCTTGTCAGGTGAAGTGGCCCTCGAACTTGTCCGTTCCCTGGTCAACCTGATAGCTTGACCTCTCCCCCGATCCAAACAAACATCCCCGAATTGCGGTCCCAACCTGCTCGTTTCTGCATCGGTATGCGGGGGAGCAAGTCGCAAAGAGAAGAGCGGGAAATAGGGCTACGAGGGCGAATCTCCCCGTCGGTGAGTCATCGAGTTCGATTGCCGCATGAGGGCCTCGCGAAATATTTTGGACACCAATGCGAGGCGGCGAGTTCCATTTGGACGTCAGTGTGTTGACGATACACGCGGTTCGCTTAGACTACGCGTTCGATCATTGGCCTGGCGTTTACTTCAGCTGATCTCCGGAAACTGGAGGTTTCCCCCGCCCGGCACGCTTCAGCAGGCGCTTCGCCCTTTCCACGTTTCCACGTTGACCCCGTTCGCGAAAATATTCCTCCGTTCGCAACGCCGACAACTTCTCGGCAACGGCCACATTGATGAATTGGTTGAGGGCTACCCCCTCCGCATCCGCGACCCGTCGGGCTTCGTCCAGAAGGGACGACTGCAAACGCAAGGCTACATTACTTCTTCGCATTTCTCTGTACCTCTTTCCACGCCTCAGGCGGCCGCATCACGCGAATCCCGAAGTCGCGGGCTACTTGCGCAAGATGCCGGACGTCGAATGTGATCAGCCAATCGGCTCCGCCGTTCACGGCGGTCTCCAAGACCATCTCGTCCCCAGGGTCCTTCAATCGAGGGCGCCACAGAAATCGCAAGGACACCGGTGTGCATACCTGCGCCACGGCATCCAAAATCGCGTTGACCTCAGCAATGTCGAGACCTACCACCGTAATGTGTTCCGCCCTGGTGAGAACCGCTTCGTATTCGATCATTAGCGGCACGGAAGCCAGTAGTTCCAGCCTGCCCTCCAATGCCATCAACAGAAGTGAACGCGACGCTCCTCGATCGCTCCGGAGAGCCGCGACCATCACATTTGTGTCTAAGACTACTCGCAGGAAACCACCAGAATCATGATATCACATGCAATAGCTCGGATAATTGGCTGGACCTGGTCCCGTGTCGTAAACTGCGCTTCTGGAAAGAGTTCCTCAGCGCAGCGGAAGGCGGCGAAATCCGCACCGCGTTACCTTTGGCGGAAACTGCTGCACGGTCACGCAGAGCAGCCTCCCATTCCGGCAAATTGATTCGATCAGGTCGCCCTGAGCGGAAGCCCCAAGACCTTCAATGCGCAGCAAGATGACGGAGGGGCCCGCTGCCGAAAGCGCGAGGCGAGCATGGAAGCCATGATCCAAAGTCACCCAGACGCGATTCTGCGCTGCGGCCGTGGCCAGGATTTCAGAATCTTCGGAACAGTCCAGCCCGATCTCGGTCACGTAGTTCGCATCGAAACCGCGTTGACGAAGGATCTCTGCCGCAACACGCGGTCCGTCATGCGACGCGGTCAATACCGAAACCTTCGTCATCAACGGTGGCTGCGGCGAACCTGAGTGCCTGGTTGAAGTCCTCCGGTTCCGATAACGGATAGTCTGCAACCAGAGCCGCGCGGTCCGGGTATGAAGCGAGCAGTTTCCAGAACGCGTCGCACCGTAATGCGCATCCCACGGATGCACGGCTTTCCGCCGGCACTTCCCAGGTTCCACTGTGATGCGATCGAATGATCCAATGGTCGCCATAGCTTCAGTTTGGTTTAGTCAGAGCGGCGATCCTCGAGATACAGCCGACTGCCCTGTGGAGGGTGAACGACCGCCGCCATCCCCGACAACGGTTTTGAACGGCCGTAAACAACCTGGTTCGTGGCCAATGCCGCCGGAAATCAGATCTCGTCAAAGCCGCTGTTACACGCGTTCCGCGCATATTCTGGAAATTGGCGGGCAGTCTCAGCCGGCTCGTTTATTTGATTCGGAACGTTGTTGCGGCTGTGTATGAAACGGCCTCGGAACAGCCTCAGCGATAATTGACGCGCAGGTCGGGCTCTTCGGCAGGCTAGCGGCGGCAACACTGTTTCCCTCCTGCCGTGCATTTCGCCTTTGTTTTCATTCAATTCAATGCAGGAATCGGAAACATTGTTTCCCTGAGACAGTTCCATGGGAAAGAGAGACAGACGGCTGGCATTGGGGCGGCCGGCTGGGCCATCACCATGCCTTCCATGCCATCGCCAGCCGCTGCTCATCCGCCGATCCCGAGCTTGCGGCAACTCCGCGAAAGTGGCGACTACAAGGCACGCAACTCCAATTGGATGCGCGTAGGGGAGATTGACATTGAACGACCATCGACGCGCTCCCCGATACTCCCCAAAATCCGCTTGGGTCCGGTAACGCGCCGACAATCAATTAAGCGTATTACACTCCCTTATGGGGGTCCGCCCACAATGAAGGTACTCAGCGCCGCGCGACAGACAATTGTCCCGGCCACGCCTTGATCAGCTCGATGACGAATTGCGCGCAGGCATCGGCCGTTGCGGGCTCGAACTTCGGATGATTCCACTCGCTGTCGGAGATAATCCGGATGGCCAAAAACCGCACCTTCATGCCGGTCGCGACGCCCGCCGCAAACGCGCTCTCCATGTCCTCGCTGTCTATGCCGTAGGTTTTGCGCAGCCACTCGATGCGGTCGATCTCGCGGTTGTATTGGTACGCCGATCCGATATTCGCTTTACGCACGCGGCCGCGTTCGTACTTCACCTTCAGCGCCGCTTCCATCAGGCCGGGATCACCCGGGAAGCCCGGGAACTTCACCAGTTCCTTGTCGAGTCGCAGGGAATGCAGCAGCGGCTTCCAGCGCGCCGGGTTTGTGCCCGTGCCCGCGTTGCCGTGATCGGACACGAATGCGCCGTAATCCGTAGTCCGCTCGCCGAGCAGGATGTCCCATAGCCGCAGGTCGGGATTGCTCGCGCCTGCCGTTCCCTCATTAATGACAACGCCGGGCTGGAACATCTGGATACCGAGCGCCGTCGCGGCGGCGGCGTTGATCGGGCCCATCTCCGTGCGCGAGACTACGACCGACTTCACGCCGTTTTTGCCCGTCATCCGTCCGGTCCAGAACGTCCAGGCGCCGATGCGCACCTGCTTGGCATCGTCCAGCGCAGCCAGCAGCGGCTTCAGTTCCGGCTCGATCGCCGCCTGCACCAGGACGTCGTATCCGGCGAGAAGCTGTCCGCAGGCCAGTAGGAAGACGAGGATCCGTCGCATCTTCCGACGGTATCACGCTGCCGGTGTTGGGCCGTAGCTTCAGTAGTGCAGCTTGAGCGCCAGTTGCAGGCTGCGTCCGCCGTTACCGCCGGTGATCGTGCCCACGCCCGGGCCGCCGATCGTCGTGTTCGGCATGCCGGGGTTGAAGTGGTTCAGCGCATTGCCGGCCTGGCAGCGGAACTCCACCCAGCGCTTCTCCGCGAAGCGGAATTCCTTCTGCAGCATGCCCGAAATGTTCACGGTCCCGGGCGCGCGCAGCTGCGGTTCGGTACGCGAGTCGTTGCCGAACGCGTAGGCCGGCGGCAGTGCAAACGCCGCCGGATCGAACCACTTGTTGATACCGCGGTCCTCACCGGACAGGGCGCCGTTGCGCAGCCGGTTCGGACGCGAGCCGCCGTCGAGCGATCCGGTCAGGTTCTGCACCACGCCCATTACCAGCGGCATGCCGGTTTGCATGTTCGAAATCGAACTCAGGTTCCAGCCGCCGACCAGCGCGTTGAGCACGCCGCCGTGATTCAGATGCGCCCGGCCCTTGCCGAACGGCACCTGCGAGATCCATGCCCACGAGAGGAGGTTCGTCTGGTCGAACAGCGCCACCGACTTCTCGGCGCGCAGGTTGTAGTAGTCCTGCGTGTTGGTCGCGGTAAACGAGCCAAAGGATCCGTTGCCCTGGAACTGATCGATGGTCTTGCTGAACGTGTAGGCCGCCTGTGCCGTAACACCATGGCGCATCCGATACTGGAAACGCGCCTGCAAGGCTTCGTACGTCGAGTTGCCGATCGGGGTCGAACCCGCGCCGTCGCGGATGCTGCCCACGTTCGGATACGGCCGCCTCGCCTGCGCGTTTCCGGGGCCGAGCAGATTCGCCGGCACCTGGTTGAGTTGCACATTGCTGGCGAGGTGATGCCCGTTATTACCCACCCAGCCGGCTTCCACCAGGATGTTCCCACGGATCTGGCGCTGTATGTTCATGTTCCACATCTGCATGTAAGGCGGAGTGTACTGGCGGGCCACCGTGTTGACGCCGGTCGTCGGCCCGATTACCAGCGGCGCATTCAGATCGACCGCCGGGAACCCGCCGGAGAGCGTGATCGGAAAAGTTACGCCGTCGGGTGACTGAAAAGTCAGGTTCTGCGCCCACGGGCCCTGCGTGAACGGCGCGCCGCCGATGGCATTATTGGGCAGGAAGAAGATGCCGTAGCCGCCGCGCACCACCGTCTTGCTGTTGGCGAAGGGCGACCACGCGAAGCCGATACGCGGCTGGAAGTTCTTCGTCTGCGCATCGAACAGCGTATCCGGATAGCCGTTGCGCCCCGCCAGATCCAATTGCTGGGTCTTCAGGTTGAACGAGCTCATGTAATTGTTCTGTTCCTTGAAGGGCAGGTTCATCTCCCAGCGCAGGCCGAGGTTGAGCGTCAGGGTCCGGCTTACGCGGAAATCATCCTGCACGAACAGGGCGTAATAGGGCCAGGTGATCAGGAACGGAGCATTCGGATAGACCGAGAGCCCGCTGTTGGTGGGGATTCCCAGCAGGAAGCTGGCGAAGCCGACGCCCTGCGTCTGGTTCGCCGGGTTGTTCGTGGGCTGCGTGTTGAAGGTGAAATTTCCGGACGGGTTCGCGCCCGGCGTATAGGATTGATCCTGCAGGTAGCGATACTCGAAGCCGAGCTTCAGGCTGTGGCGCCCTTTGATCATCAGCATGGTGTCGCCCAGGGTGTAATTGGCGCCCGGCAGTGATCGCGTCAGATTCGCACCCCCGAAGCCCGCCAGGCCCGTGATCGACACGGACGGGAACTTCTGCGGTCCGGCCCCTTTCAGCCCGACGATGCCGGCCCAGTTCTCGTCGGTGCCCGGTCCGAACAGATTCTGCCGGTTGACGTAGTAGCCGAAGCGAAATGTATTGATCATGTCCGGCTTGATCAGGTACACGTACTCGGCGGAAATCGTGGTGTTCTGAGTATCGTTATTCTGCACATTGTTGACACTTTGGACACCCGCCGGTCCGGGCCAGCGCATGAAGTTGAAGACGGTCTGATACCAGCGATTCAGGCGCGCGGTGACGCGGTGCTTCTCGGTGATGTTCTCGTCCAGACGTCCCTGCATACTGGTGTTGCTGAGCGGCGATGAGCCGGCCGAAGTGTAATTGTTGGCGGCGCCTGTTCCATTAGGCAGCGGGTAGGCGTACTGGAGAATCCTCAGCGCCACCGGATCCTGCCGGTTCAGGGGAATGATGTTGTTGGGAAACGGCGTGCGCGCGAAACTGCTGCCGGAGGCAACCGTGGTCGCGGGATCCATGATGGTAGGCTGGCCGGCGAAATTGCCGGAACGCATAGCCGCGCTGGGCAGGGTGGCGGTGGCCGTGACCGGCACGTACGAGCGCGTCCCCTGGTAGCCGAAGCTGAAGAACGTTCGGTTGCGCCCGTTGTAAATCTTCGGAAGGACCAGCGGTCCGGCGACGGTCGCGCCGAACAGGTTCTGCCGGTTCAGGGAACGGGGTATGCCGCGCAGATTATTGAAGAAGCTGTTCGCGTCCAGGTCCTCGTTGGAGAAATACTCATAGAGCACGCCGTGGAGTTGGTTGGTGCCCGATATGGTGTTCACGCTGATCTGCGAGGCGCCGCGCCCGTACTCCGCGCTGTAGTTGCTGCTTTGCAGCACCACTTCCTCGACCATCTCCAGGATGGGCGGCTGCGGCGCGCGATAGGTGGTGGCGAGCGTGGAGGCGGTGCCATCGACCTTGTAATCGGTGGTTTCTTCGTGAGAGCCATTAAAGACGCCGGTGGCGAAGCCGCCCTGCGAGGGCTGCGAGCCCGGCACGAGCTGCAGGGTGGCGAGCGGGTCGCGCCCGACGGGCAGGTTGTCGAACAGTTCCTGGCGGAAGCTGCCGCCGAGCGTCGCGCGCTCTGACTCGAGTAGCGGCGCCTCGGCGGTGACGGTTACTTTGTCGGACGTGTTGCCCAGCTCGAGCGCGGCGTCGACACGCATCCGGGCATCGGCGCCGAGGGCGATGTTCGCCCGCACGTAAGTCTTAAAGCCGCTGGCCTCGATGCTCAAGGTGTAGTTGCCGAGCGGAAGCTCCGCCAGCACGTAAACTCCGGCTTCGTTCGTGGAGGTGGGGAAGCGTACCCCGGTCTGCTCGTTGACGGCGAGCACGGAAGCGCCAAGCACGCGCGCGCCGGCAGGGTCGTCCACCGTCCCGGTGATCGTGCCGGAGATGTTCTGCGCCGAAGCCACAACGACGGCAAAAGAAACCAAAGCGAAAAACCTGAAAGCAAATCTCATTATGTTAGATATAGTACGACAGTTCTAGCCCCGGCGCGCGACTTTTCGACACGCGAAAATGGGCTTCGGCTTCTGGGGGATAACCCCCAGGATTGTCGGATTTTCCCACACCCATGGCAAAGGCGCCGCGCTGTTCGACCAGGATCTTAAAGTCTAAGACCCTTGAAATTCATTGGGTGCGGATTTGGGGCAAGACGTGCTATTCTTCCCGCATCCGAAGCCCATCGAGGGGCTAGTGAACGCCTGTGTCATTTTGCAACCTGGATGACTGGAGCAGAAGGTTTGGGGGGGCGCCCTACGTCATCGCGATCCTGTCGGTTGTGATGGCGGTAGGACTCAGGCTGGCCCTCGACCCGATTCTTGAAACGCGCTCCCCGTATTTGCCGTTTGTCGCAGCCGTGATGATTACCGCGCGATTGGGCGCGCGCGGGCCGGCTCTGTTCGCGACGGTATTGAGTTGTTTCAGCGTCTGGTATTTCTTTCTCGATCCACGCTTCTCCTTCGGCATGGTGGCGGGCTTCGACTCGGTGGCGCTCGGGATGTTTCTCGTGGTGGGCGTCGCGATCAGCTTCGTAATGTCCGGCCGTCCCCGGGCACCGGAGCAGGCACTTGCCTCCGTGCTCAGCCCGCACCTGCTGCAGCGGCTTTCCATATTGACCGGCGGCGCACTGTCGCTCGGGATTCTCGCCTCCGTGCTGTGGACGGGTTTTCAACGCACCACCAATGCCGAACGCTGGGTCGAGCACACGTATCAGGTGCTCAACGCGGCGGCCGCGGCGCGCTCGTACCTGGAACAGGCGCAGACATCGGAACGCGGATTCCTGCTCAGCGGGGAAGATCAGTTCATCGAGGCGTTTCAGAAGGCGGCCGCTTCCGAACGTGAGGCACGAGACACACTGCGCCGCCTCACCGTCGACAATGCGGTTCAACAGCGCCGTCTCGACGAATTCGATAGCGCCGTGCAAGCCCGCCTGGACTCCATGGCGCAAGCGATCTCCGCGCGAAAGCAGCGGGGAGCGGCGGCGGTTCCGGAGTTGGTTCGCACGCTGCGCGGCGGCACAGCAATGGAGCAACTGCGCGCCACCCTGGATGCGATCGACGAGGAAGAGCGGCTGCTTCTGCACCGGCGTAGCGCCGCCGCCAGCGCCGAGGATTCGCGCCTCCGCTGGATTCTGGGATTGGGCAGCGGATCGCTCGTCCTCCTGCTGGTGCTCGCCGGCGCTGCCATCGAGCGCAATCTGCACCAGCGCAAGCAGGCGGAAAGGCGGCTCGCACAACAGGCCCAGTTGATCGACCTCTCTCACGACGCGATCATCACCGCCGACGGGGACCGCATCATCACAGGATGGAACGCGGGCGCGCAGGAGATGTACGGCTGGTCGGAGCAGGAAGCGATCGGCAAGCGCATTCACGCGCTCCTGCGAACGCGTTCGGACGTTCCCATCCCCGAGATCGATCGCATTCTGGGCGGGCAGGAACGATGGGACGGAGAACTGATCCACACGTGCGCTGACGGGCGGACGATCGTTACGGACAGCCGGCACGTCCTCTTGCGCGACCATCGCAGACTGCCCGCCGGATACCTGGAGATCAATCGCGACATCACGGACCGCAAACAAGCCGAACAGGCATTGCGCGACAGCGAAACTCAGTTTCGCACTCTGGCCAACGCTATCCCGCAGTTGTGCTGGATGGCCAACGCGGATGGCTGGATCTTCTGGTACAACCAGCGCTGGTACGAGTACACGGGCACGACCCCCGAGGCGATGGAGGGTTGGGGTTGGCAGTCGGTGCACGATCCGGAGATGCTGTCGAATGTCCTGGAACGCTGGCAAGCATCGATCGAGACCGGCCAGCCCTTCGACATGACGTTTCCACTGCGCGGGGCGGACGGAGTTTTCCGGCCGTTCCTGACATTGGTGATGCCGGTCCGCGATCAGGAAGGGAAGGTGGCCAGGTGGTTCGGCACGAATACCGATATCAGCGAGCAGCGTCGCATTGAGAAT
>Ga0070741_10016743_pt1 | contig 12157 bp, 6 predicted proteins | sample Coa_R1_4_FD_66440 | JGI IMG/M metagenome (GOLD analysis project Ga0070741, IMG submission 66440) | Surface soil microbial communities from Centralia Pennsylvania, which are recovering from an underground coalmine fire - Coalmine... | ecosystem: Environmental > Terrestrial > Soil > Unclassified ...
GATGTGCTGCGCAGACCGGATGATCCCCGCAGCCAGATCTCGTACAAGGGACCGGCACTGGGCAAGACGGATCGTTTCGTCCTCGTATTTCGCAAGACCTAGCCCCGGGCCGGACTCGCGGCGGCGGCTGCCGTGATCAACCCTGAAGCCCGCCCCTGCGATGCGCTCGCCATCCGCTCCGCCCGGACGGACCGGGCTTGCGCGCAGCGCAGTAAGAAGTGGGTGCTCGCCGCTGCGGTCCTCGGCTCGACCATGGCTTTCGTTGACGAGTCGGTCGTCAATGTTGCCCTGCCGGCAATGGAGAGCGATCTCGCCGCGACGCTGGCGGCGATGACCTGGGTGGTCAATGCCTACACCCTGTGCATGTCCGCCCTGCTGCTCACGGGTGGTGCCGCGGCTGACCAGCTGGGTCGTCGCCGCATCTTTCTGGCAGGGTTGTGCGTATTCGCCGTCGCGTCCCTCTGCTGCGGACTGGCGCCCGGCGCTCTGTCCCTCATTGCCTCGCGTGCCGTCCAGGGCGTTGGGGCTGCACTCCTGATCCCCTGTTCGCTGGCAATCATCGGCGCTGCATTCGAGGGACGAGAGCGCGGCGCAGCCATCGGCATCTGGTCGGGCGCCTCGGCGATCGCTGCGGGCGCGGGCCCGCTGCTTGGCGGATGGCTCGTGGATCACTGGTCCTGGCGGGCGATCTTCCTGATCAACCCGGTGATCGCTGTGCCGACGCTGTGGATCGCGATCCGTCACCTGCCCGAGAGCCGTGATCCGAGCGCGCGCCGCGGACTCGATTGGATCGGCGCGCTGCTCGCCTTTACCGGACTCGGTTCACTCGCTTACGGGCTGATCGCCGCAGCGCATCGCAGCTGGCGGGACACCTCGGTGCTCGTGACGGTGGGAGCGGGTGTGCTCCTCCTGCTCGGCTTCATAGCCTTCGAGCGGCGCAGCCGCGCGCCAATGATGCCCCTCGAACTCTTCCGATCCCGGGGTTTCAGCGGCGTCAACCTGCTCACTTTCCTGCTCTACGGAGCCCTGGGTGGAGTGATGTTCTTCCTGCCTTTCCTGCTCATCCAGGTTCACGGTTATTCGGCGACCGCCGCGGGAGCTGCTTTCCTGCCGTTCACCGTCGTACTCGGCCTGCTCTCGAAATGGGGCGGCGGTCTCGTCGATCGCATCGGCCCTCGATGGCCTCTCATCGTCGGACCCCTCGTCGTGTCCGCAGGCTTCTGGCTCCTCAGCGTTCCGGGACCGGACGGCCTCTACCGCTCGACCTTTCTGTTGCCGATGGTCGTCCTGGGGCTGGGCATGGCGATCACGGTCGCACCACTCACCACGACCGTCCTCGATGCCGTGCCCCAGCACCAGAGCGGCACCGCTTCCGGAATCAACAACGCCGTGGCCTCAGTGGCCAGTCTCCTTCTGATCGCATTACTCGGCACCATCGGATCGATGAAGCTGAGCCACTCACTCGAGGAGCATCTGCTGCGCGCGCAAGCCACGCCGCAGGTACGCCAGATCGTGGAGCAAACGAAGGGGGGTTTCGTCGTGCCCGCGATGCCTCCGGGGATTTCGCAGGAAACGGCGCAGACCGCTCACGCGATCATCAAGGCCGCGCTCATCGATGCAGTCAAGCTCGTGACCCTGATAGGGGTGGCGCTGGCAGTTGCGAGTGCCGCAGCGGCTGCCGCGCTCATCGGTCCTGCGGCCGAGCGGCCGCAGGTTCCCTGATACGGCACAACCTGGCGAATTCCTTCGCACACCCGCGCGGACAGCGCGCCGCCACTGCGGGCGGCGCGCATCTGCATCTCAGGTGCTGCTGCTTGCCGCGCTCTCCGATTCCTCGCTGACATTCGATTCCTCGATGTCGGGCAAGCCGCCGCCCACGTCCATGAAGCTGCGGCGATCGGTACCCTCCGTCTTGCGCCGGCGCGAAGCGTGAGCCGCGAAGCCCGTGCCCGCCGGAATGAGCCGGCCGACGATCACGTTCTCCTTCAGACCGCGCAGATCGTCCTTCAGACCGCGCACCGCCGCCTCGGTCAGCACTCGTGTGGTCTCCTGGAAGGAGGCTGCAGAGATGAAGGATTCCGTTGCCAGGGAGGCTTTCGTGATGCCGAGCAGCACCGGCTGCAGTCGTGCCGGCTGCTTACCGTCTTGCTTCGAGCGATCGTTGATATCGAGCGCCCGCGCCCGATCGAGCTGCTCGCCACGCAGCAGCGTGGTCTCGCCGATCTCCTGGACCTCGGTCTTGCGCAGCATCTGGCGGATGATCACCTCGATGTGCTTGTCGTTGATCTTCACACCCTGCAGTCGATAGACGTCCTGGATCTCGCGGACCAGGTAGTTCGCGAGCGCTTCGACGCCCTGCAGACGCAGGATGTCGTGCGGGTTGGGCTCGCCATCGGCGATGACCTCCCCGCGCTCGACCGTCTCGCCCTCGAAGACGTTGAGCTGACGCCACTTCGGAATCAGCTCCTCGTACTTCTCGCCGTCATCGCTCGTGATGATGAGGCGGCGCTTGCCCTTGGTCTCCTTGCCGAAGCTCACCGTGCCGGACTTCTCCGCGAGGATGGCCGGGTCCTTGGGCTTGCGTGCCTCGAACAGATCGGCCACGCGCGGCAGGCCGCCGGTGATGTCGCGTGTCTTGGAGGATTCCTGCGGGATGCGCGCGATCACGTCGCCCACCGAAACCTTGGCTCCATCCTCGAGGCTGACCAGTGCGCCCGGCGGCAAAGTGTAGACCGCCGGGATCTCGGTGTTCGCGAAGGTCACTTCCTTGCCCTTCGAGTTCACCAGCTTCATGGTGGCTCTGAGGTCCTTGCCACCGCGCTGCTTCGTATCGAGCACCACCGTGCTCGACAGGCCCGTGACCTCATCGACCTGCGAGGTCACCGTCATGCCGTCGATGAAATCCTGGAACTTGAGGAACCCTGCGACCTCCGTGACCACCGGGTGCGTGTGCGGATCCCATGTGGCGACCACCTGGCCTCCGGCCACCGTGTCGCCCTCCTTGGCGGTGATCATTGCGCCGTAAGGAATCTTGTAGCGCTCACGCTCGCGACCGTATTCGTCCACCACACCGATCTCGCCGGAGCGGGAAACCGCTACCAGGTGGCCCTTCTCGTGCTGCACGGTCTTGACATGATGGAAACGCAGAACGCCCTTGTTACGCACCTCGACGCTGCTGGCTGCCGCCGCTCGCGATGCTGCGCCACCAATGTGGAAGGTACGCATCGTGAGCTGCGTGCCGGGCTCACCGATCGACTGCGCTGCAATGACGCCGACGGCCTCGCCGATGCTGATCGAGCGGCCGCGGGCGAGATCACGCCCGTAGCAGGACGAGCACACCCCGTACCGGGTCTCGCAGGTAATAGGTGAACGGACCATCATCTGGTCCACGCCATCGTGCTCGAGCCGCCTCACGAGCTGCTCATCCAGCAGCGTGTTCTTCGCGATCAGCACCTCCTCGGTGCCGGGCTTGAGAATGTCCTCAGCCAGTACGCGACCCAGCACTCGCTCTCCGAGCGCCTCCACCACGTCGCCGCCCTCGACGAGCGGTGCCATGCTGAGGCCATTGGAGGTACCGCAGTCATGCTCGGTGACAACCAGGTCCTGAGCCACGTCCACCAGACGACGCGTCAGATAGCCGGAGTTGGCCGTCTTCAGTGCCGTGTCGGCAAGACCCTTGCGGGCGCCGTGGGTCGAGATGAAGTACTGCAGGACGTTCAGGCCCTCGCGGAAGTTGGCCGTGATGGGGGTCTCGATGATCGACCCGTCCGGCTTGGCCATGAGACCGCGCATGCCGGCGAGCTGGCGGATCTGCGCTGCCGAGCCGCGCGCGCCCGAGTCCGCCATCATGAAGATCGAGTTGAACGACTTCTGTTTCTTGAGCTGGCCGCGCAGGTCCGTGGCCTCCTCGGTTCCCAGCTTCTCCATCATCGCCTTCGCCACCTGATCATTGGCGCGCGACCAGATATCGACCACCTTGTTGTAGCGCTCGCCGTTGGTCACGAGACCTGAGGAGTACTGGTCCTGGATCTCCTTCACCTCTCGATCGGCGGAGGCGACGATCCGGGTCTTCTGTTCCGGGATCACGATGTCGTCGATGCCGAAGGAGACGCCGGAGCGCGTTGCGTAGTGGAAGCCCGTGTACATGAGTTGGTCGGCGAAGACCACGGTCTCCTTCAGACCGAGCGCGCGATAGCACGCATTGATGGTCGCGGAGATCGCCTTCTTGGTCATGTCCTGGTTGATGAGATCGAAGGACAGGCCCTTCGGCAGAATCTCGAACAGCAGAGCGCGCCCGACCGTCGTCTCCACCAGACGGACGCGGTCCTGAGTGGTGCCGCCCTCGCCGCGGACCTGCTGGCGCAGACGCACCTTGATCTTCGCCTGCAGATCGATGCTGCGGCTCTCGTAAGCGCGATGCACCTCGTGCACATCCGAGAAGGCCATCCCCTCACCCGTGGCACCCACGCGCTCGCGCGTCATGTAGTACAGGCCCAGGACGACGTCCTGCGACGGCACGATGATGGGATCGCCGTTCGCCGGCGACAGGATGTTGTTGGAGGACATCATGAGGGCACGCGCCTCGAGCTGCGACTCGAGAGACAGCGGCACGTGTACGGCCATCTGGTCGCCGTCGAAGTCCGCATTGAAGGCCGTGCAGACCAGCGGATGCAGCTGAATCGCCTTGCCCTCGACGAGCAGCGGCTCGAAGGCCTGGATGCCCAGGCGATGCAGTGTCGGTGCGCGGTTGAGCAGCACCGGATGCTCGCGGATGACCTCCTCGAGAATGTCCCACACCTCCGGTCCTTCGCGCTCGACCAGGCGCTTGGCTGCCTTGATGGTCGAGGCCTCGCCCCGCAGCTGCAGCTTCTGGAAGATGAACGGCTTGAAGAGCTCGAGCGCCATCTTCTTCGGCAATCCGCACTGATGCAGGCGCAACTGCGGGCCGACGACGATGACGGAGCGACCGGAGTAATCGACACGCTTGCCCAGCAGGTTCTGCCGGAAGCGGCCCTGCTTGCCCTTGATCATGTCGGCCAGCGACTTCAGCGGGCGCTTGTTGGTGCCCGTGATCGCGCGGCCACGCCGGCCGTTGTCGAGCAGCGCATCGACTGCTTCCTGCAGCATGCGCTTCTCGTTCCTGACGATGATATCGGGTGCGTTGAGCTCGAGCAGGCGGCGCAGGCGATTGTTGCGGTTGATGACTCGGCGATACAGATCATTCAGGTCCGAGGTCGCGAACCGACCGCCGTCGAGGGGTACGAGCGGGCGCAGATCAGGGGGCAGCACCGGCAGGACGGTCAGTACCATCCACTCCGGCTTGTTGCCGGACTCGATGAAGGACTCGACGAGCTTCAGACGCTTGGACAGCCTCTTCAGCTTGGTCTCCGAGGAAGTCCCCGCCATCTCTTCGCGGATCTTGATCATCTCCTGCGACAGATCGATCGTGCGCAGCAGCTCGAACACCGCTTCAGCGCCCATGCGGGCATCGAACTCATCGCCGTGCTCTTCGATGGCCTCGAGGTACATCTCATCGGTCAGGAGCTGACCGCGCTGCATGGGTGTCATGCCCGGATCGATGACCACGAAGGCCTCGAAGTACAGCACCCGCTCGATCTCGCGCAGCGTCATGTCCAGCATCAGGCCAATGCGCGAAGGAAGCGACTTGAGGAACCAGATGTGCGCAGTCGGGCTCGCCAGCTCGATGTGTCCCATGCGCTCGCGGCGCACCTTCGACTGGGTGACCTCGACGCCGCACTTCTCGCAGACCACGCCGCGATGCTTGAGTCGCTTGTACTTGCCGCACAGGCACTCGTAATCCTTCACGGGCCCGAAGATCTTGGCGCAGAACAGGCCGTCACGCTCCGGCTTGAACGTGCGGTAATTGATGGTTTCGGGCTTCTTCACCTCGCCGTACGACCAGGCGCGGATCATCTCCGGCGAGGCGAGGCCGATCTTGATCGAGTCGAAGTGCTCGACCGGAGCATGCTGCTTGAAGAGCTTCAGTAAGTCTTTCATCTAGTCTCCTAACGGCTCGTATTCGCCGTCTTCACCGAGGTCCCGGGATCGATCGATCTTTCCCGGGGGTCATCAGTCCTGCTCCAGCTCCATGTTGATGCCGAGCGAGCGGATCTCCTTCACGAGTACGTTGAAGGACTCCGGCATCCCGGCATCCATCTGGTGATTGCCGTCGACGATGTTCTTGTACATCTTCGTGCGGCCGTTCACGTCATCGGACTTGACCGTGAGCATCTCCTGCAGCGTGTAGGCTGCCCCATAGGCCTCCAGCGCCCAGACTTCCATCTCTCCGAAGCGCTGGCCGCCGAACTGCGCCTTGCCGCCCAGCGGCTGCTGCGTGACGAGACTGTAGGGGCCCGTCGAGCGGGCGTGCATCTTGTCGTCCACCAGGTGGTTCAGCTTCAACATGTACATGTATCCAACGGTCACCTGGCGCTCGAAGCGCTCGCCGGTGCGGCCGTCGAACAAATGCGTCTGGCCGTTCAGAGGCAGATCGGCGAGTGTCAGCAGCCGCTTGATCTCCTCCTCGCTCGCGCCGTCGAACACCGGCGTGGCCATGGGCACCCCGCCGGAGAGATTGCGGGCGAGCTGCAGCAGATCCGCATCGCTCAGCGAATCGGTCTCCTCCTTCTGCCCGCCGGTCTCGTTGTAGATGCGCTTGATGAAGGCGCGCAGCTCGGCCACCGCCGACTGCGCCTCGAGCATCCGTCCGATCTTCAGCCCGACACCCTTGGCGGCCCAGCCCAGATGCGTCTCGAGCACCTGGCCGACATTCATGCGCGAAGGCACGCCCAGCGGATTCAGGACGATGTCAACGGGAGTGCCGTCCTCCAGATAAGGCATGTCCTCGACCGGTACGATCGTGGAGATCACACCCTTGTTGCCGTGGCGTCCGGCCATCTTGTCGCCCGGTTGCACGCGGCGCTTCACGGCGAGGTACACCTTGACCATTTTGAGCACGCCGGGGGCGAGATCGTCGCCGGCGGTGATCTTGGCTTTCTTGTCATCGAGGCGCTTCTCGAACGCCTTGCGCTGCAGCTTCAGCCGCTCGCTGGTCTGCTCGAGCTGCGAGTTGGCATCCTCATCCTCGAGGCGAATCTCGAACCATTCCTCGCGGGGCAGCTCGTCTAGATACTCTGCGGTGATCCGTGTGGAGGCCTTGAGCTTGCGCGGTCCGCCGGCAGCGCTCTGACCCACCAGCATTCCACGCACGCGCTGATACAGGTCATCTTCCAGGATGCGTTGCTGGTCCGCGAAGTCCTTGCGGACGCGCTCGATCTCGGCTTTCTCGATGGACAGGGCGCGCGAGTCCTTGTCCACGCCATCCCGGGTGAACACCCGCACGTCGATGACCGTGCCATCCATTCCCGGCGGCACGCGCAGACTCGTGTCCTTCACATCGGAGGCCTTCTCGCCGAAGATCGCCCGCAACAGCTTCTCTTCCGGCGTGAGCTGGGTCTCTCCCTTCGGCGTGACCTTGCCCACCAGGATGTCCCCCGCCTTGACCTCCGCGCCGATGAAGGCAATGCCCGCCTCATCCAGCTTGGCCAGCGCGGCATCTCCGACATTGGGAATGTCGGCTGTGATCTCCTCGGGACCGAGCTTCGTATCGCGAGCCACGCAGGTCAGCTCCTCGATGTGGATCGTCGTGAAGCGGTCCTCCTGCACCACGCGCTCGGAGATGAGGATCGAGTCCTCGAAGTTGTAGCCGTTCCACGGCATGAAGGCGACCAGCAGGTTCTGACCGAGGGCGAGCTCACCCAGGTGGGTGGATGGCCCATCAGCGAGCACATCGCCCCGCGCAATCGCATCGCCGGCATGCACCAGAGGACGCTGATTGATGCAGGTGTTCTGGTTCGAGCGGGTGTACTTCGTGAGGTTGTAGATGTCCACGCCAGGCTCGCCCGCGGTGGTCTCATCATCGTTCACCCGCACCACGATGCGGGATGCGTCGACGGAGTCGACGCTGCCGCCACGCTTGGCGACGACGGTTACGCCCGAGTCGATGGCTACAGGCCGCTCCATGCCCGTTCCAACCAGCGGCGTCTCGGAACGCAAAGTCGGCACGGCCTGGCGCTGCATGTTCGAACCCATGAGCGCGCGATTGGCATCGTCGTGCTCGAGGAAGGGAATCAGCGAGGCCGCCACGGACACGATCTGCTTCGGACTCACGTCCATGTAATTGATGCGCTCACGCGGCATGAGCGTGAACTCGTTCTGGAAGCGGCACGAGACGAGCTCGTCCACGAGCTCGCCATTGGGCCCCAGCACGGCATTGGCCTGGGCGACTGCAAACTCGCCTTCCTCTATCGCGGACAGGAAGTCGATCCGGTCCGTGACGCGGCCGCTCTCGACGCGGCGGTACGGGGTTTCCAGGAAACCGTACTGGTTGGTGCGCGCGTAGACCGAGAGCGAATTGATCAGCCCGATATTCGGGCCTTCCGGCGTCTCGATCGGGCATACCCGCCCGTAGTGGGTCGGATGCACGTCACGCACCTCGAATCCAGCGCGCTCGCGCGTGAGGCCGCCGGGGCCCAGCGCGGAGACGCGCCGCTTGTGGGTCACCTCGGACAGCGGATTGTTCTGGTCCATGAACTGCGACAGCTGCGAGGAGCCGAAGAACTCCTTGACGGCCGCGGCCACCGGCTTGGCGTTGATCATCTCCTGCGGCATGAGCGGCTCGGTCTCGGCGATCGTCAACCGTTCCTTCACCGCGCGCTCGACGCGGACCAGGCCGACGCGGAAGGCGTTCTCCGCCATTTCACCGACGCTGCGGACGCGGCGGTTCCCGAGATGATCGATATCATCCACCTGGCCGTTGCCGTTGCGGATGTCGATCAACACCTTGAGCACATCGATGATGTCCGAGGTGTCGCCGAACTTCGCCACCAGGCGCTTGGAGTTCTCATCCGAACGCCCGCCGAAGTACTTCAAGTCGTAGAGGATGCCCGGTCCGGTGATCTCCTTGCGTCCGACGCGGCGATTGAACTTCATGCGGCCGACACCGGACAGGTCGTAGCGCTCGGGATTGAAGAACAGATTGGCAAACAGATTCTCCGCCGCATCCTTGGTCGGAGGCTCGCCCGGACGCATCATGCGATAGATCTCCACCAGAGCCTCCAGGCGCGTCTTGGTGGGATCGATACGCAGCGTGTCGGAGATGTACGGGCCCCGATCGAGGTCGTTCACGTACAGGGTATTGACCTCGGTGACGTTGCTCTCGATCAGCTTTTCCACCGAGGCGGCGGTGAGCACCTCGTTGGCCTTGGCGATGATCTCGCCCGTCTCGGTATTCACCACGTCGTGCGCCAGGATCTTGCCGTACACGTATTCGCGCGGCACCCGCAACCGGGTGACCTTGGCGTCCTCGAGCTGACGCACGTGACGGGCCGTGATACGCCGGCCTTCCTCGACGATGACCTGATCCCCGATGCGGATCTCGAAAGTGGCGGTCTCGCCGCGCAGGCGCTGCGGCACGAGCTGCAGGGCCACCTCGTCACGGCCGATGAAGAATGTGTTGGTATCAAAGAAGGTCGCCAGGATCTCCGCCTCGCTCATGCCGAGCGCGCGCAGGATGATCGTGACGGGCAGCTTGCGTCGGCGATCGATGCGCGCGAAGACGCAGTCCTTCGGATCGAACTCGAAGTCGAGCCAGGAGCCGCGGTAGGGAATGATTCGCGCGGAGAACAGCAGCTTGCCGGATGAGTGCGTCTTGCCACGATCGTGATCGAAGAACACGCCCGGGCTGCGATGCAGCTGGGAGACGATCACCCGCTCCGTGCCGTTGATGATGAAGGTGCCGTTGTCGGTCATGAGCGGCAGCTCGCCGAGGTACACCTCCTGCTCGCGCACATCCTTCACGGGCTTCTTGGCGCCCGCGGCTTCCTTGTCCAGCACGATGAGCCGCACCTTGACGCGCAGCGGAGCAGCGTAGGTGAGTCCCCGCAGCTGGCACTCTTTCACGTCGAACACCGGCTCGCCGAGCCGGTAACTGACGTACTCGAGCGAGGCGTTGCCGGAGTAACTCGAGATCGGAAACACGCTCTTGAAGGCTGCGTGGAGCCCGACGTCGCTGCGTCCGTCCTCGGGCTTCTCGGCCTGCAGGAACGAGCGGTAGGAATCGAGCTGGATCGCGAGCAGGTACGGCACCTCAAGAATGCTCGGCTGCTTGCCGAAGTTCTTGCGGATACGCTTCTTCTCGGTGAAGGAATAGGCCATCGGTCACCTCAAACGGAAAATGAACATACCGGGCTCGCGCAAGCGCGAGCCCGGTAAACAGTCGGGCGCAACCCTCGGAGTAATTACTTGACCTCCACCTTCGCGCCGGCGTCCTCGAGCTTCTTCTTGAAGGCTTCCGAGTCGGCCTTGGAAACTGCCTCCTTGACGGTCGAGGGCACGCCCTCCACCAGATCCTTCGCCTCCTTCAGGCCCAGCCCGGTGATCTCGCGGATCACCTTGATGACCGTGACCTTCTTGTCGGCCGGATATTCCTTGAGGAGCACGGTGAATTCCGTCTTCTCCTCCGCAGGGGCCGCGGCGGCCGCGCCTGCTGCCGGCGCCGCCGCAACCGCGACAGGAGCAGCGGCGGTGACACCGAACTTCTTCTCGAAATCAGAAATGAGCTCGACCACCTCGATGAGGGTCAGCTTGGAAATTGCATCGAGGATTTCATCTTTACTGACAGCCATTTTGGGTCTCCGAATAAGGAATTCAAGACAAGTACGTCAGGCGCTGGCGGCGGGTGCTCCGCCCTTCTGGTCCCGGTACGCGGCAAGGGCGCGTGCGAGCTTGGCCGGCGGCTCAGCAAGCGTGCGTACGAGCTTCTCCATGGGCGACTTGATGACGCCCAGAAGCATCGATAGCGCTTGCTCGCGCGTCGGCAGGCTCGCAACCTTGTCGAGATCCCCTCCGGGCAGAACCTGCCCGCCGAGGGACACGAGGGTCGCCACCAGCTTGTCGTGGCCCTTTGCGAAGTCCTTCACCACGCGCGCGGCTGCGCCCGGATCGTCCTTCGAGAAAGCCAGCACCAAAGGGCCCTTGAGCTTCGGGCCGACAGACTCGAACGAGGTGCCCGCGAGGGCTCGGCGCGCCAGCGTGTTCTTCACCACGCGCATGTACACGCCCTGCCCGCGCGCTTTCGCACGCAGCTCGGTCATCTGTCCGACCGTCAGCCCGCGGTATTCGGCGGCGACCACGGATTGCGCTTTCGCTGCAACCTCGGCCACCTCCGCCACGAGCGCCTTCTTGTCTTCCAGGTTGAGTGCCATTACTTCATCTCCTGCAAGCCATGGAAGATCACAATCCGAAGCCCGGCATCTTTAGCCGCCGGGCCTCGACCTCTCAGCCACGACCGAAACCTGCGTCCCGGTCGCTTCGACGGTGACCTCCACACTCGAGGAGCCTCCTCGATGCGAAAAGCGGTCCCCATCTGCGCAGGCGGCGATTAAGAGGGCCTCGGCCAAAACGGCCTGTCCCTCGCCTGCGGTCTGCGATGGAATCCCCGCCCCTTGCAGGGCGGGGACCGCATCAAACCTCCTGCGCGCTGCCCGCAGCGCGCTGCGCGAGCTCGCCCGCCAGGGCGGCTTCCACGCGATCAATGAAATAGTCCGCTCTCATCAGCTCAGGGTGCTCTGATCGACCATCACACCCGGCCCCATGGTCGAGGACACGGCAATCCGCTTCAGGTACTGCCCCTTGGAAGCGGCCGGCTTCGCTTTCTGCAAATCGGCGATCAGCGCCGCCAGGTTCTCCCGCAGCGCCTGCACCTCGAAGTTCGCCTTGCCGATCGTGCAGTGCACGATTCCGGCCTTGTCCACGCGGTAGGTCACCTGTCCGGCCTTGGCGTTCTTCACTGCCCCGGCCACATCGGGCGTCACGGTGCCCACCTTCGGATTCGGCATCAGCCCGCGCGGACCGAGGATCTGGCCGAGCTGGCCCACGACACGCATGGCATCAGGGCTGGCGATGACCCGATCGAAGTTGATCTGGCCCGCCTTCACCTGCGCAGCGAGATCCTCGAGGCCTACGATGTCCGCACCGGCCGCCTTGGCCAGCTCCTGGTTCTTGCCCGAGGTGAACACCGCGACCCGCACCGTCTTGCCGGTGCCGTTGGGCATCACGGTCGAGCCGCGCACCTGCT
>Ga0070741_10016744_pt1 | contig 12157 bp, 10 predicted proteins | sample Coa_R1_4_FD_66440 | JGI IMG/M metagenome (GOLD analysis project Ga0070741, IMG submission 66440) | Surface soil microbial communities from Centralia Pennsylvania, which are recovering from an underground coalmine fire - Coalmine... | ecosystem: Environmental > Terrestrial > Soil > Unclassified ...
CGTGACCTGGTTGTCGACGAAGTTGCGCGCCAGCTGCTTGAGCTTCGAGCCGTTGGTCGAGATCGCGATCTGCACGCGCGGCAGCTTCGCGCGGATGTGCTCGATGTACGACGGCAGCCACGGCAGCACGCAGACCTCGCCCTGCCCGAACAGCCGCAGCCGCAGCGGCGCCGGGTCGAACTCGGCGATCTGCTCGACGAGGCTGAACGCGAGCCCGCGATCCATCGTCTTGCCGCGATAGCCCGGGATCGTGGTCGCGCAATGGATGCAGCTATAGTTGCACGCCGTGGTGAGCTCGATGCTCACCTGCTCGGGGCTGATGCGCAGGCCGGACTCCAGCATATGCAAAGCTTGCCGGGGCGGGTGCGTTCGGTCAATATCGCCGTCGATGAGCGCCAGAATCACCGAGTGGCGCCGCCGCGCGCTGCTCGTGCTCGGCGCGATGATCGCCGCCGTGATTCTGTTCGAAGCCGCCGTCAAGATCGCCGGCGTCGACTACAACCTCAGCCACAACTGGAAGTTTCATCCGGTGCTCGGTTGGAGCCAGATTCCGAATGGGCGTTATTGGTATCAAAACCCGATCGGATTGGTGACGATCGAGTTCAATTCGAGCGGCTTTCGCGACGTCGAGCACGCCAAAACGAAGAAGCCGGGCGTCAAACGAATCGTCTTGATCGGCGATTCGTTTTGCGAGGCGGTGCAGGTCAATCTCTACGACACGTTCTTTCGCCGCTTGCAGGACAAGCTCGGTGACGGTTGGGAGATCATCAATCTCGGCGTCGGCGATTTCGGGAGCGCCAATGAATGGCTGGCGCTGACGCGCATCGGGCTCGACTATTCGCCCGACGTCGTCATTCAAGAGATCTTTCCGCTCAATGACGTCTGTAACAACAGCGTCGAGCTCTATGACGTCTGTGGCAGCGGCAATGATCAGTATCGGCCGTATTTCGTCGAGTCGGGCGGCGAGCTCACGCTCACGTCGGCGCAGCCGGTGCGCAATTTTTTGCGGCGCCACCTCGCGTCGTACGGCGTGCTCGAGCGCGCGCTCACGTCGAAGCGGACCGACGATCCGTACAAACGTTGGCTGCGCTTCACGTCGCAGGGGATGACGGTGCAGCCGACGCTCGGTTCGTTCGCGTCCGATGCCACGCAGCACCCGGCGGTGGCGCGCGCGTGGGCGCTGACCGAAAAGATCCTGGAGAAGACGGCGGCGCTCTGCAAAGAGAAGAACATCGTCTACCTGCCGGTGGTGTTTCCATTCGAGGCCGAGCTGGGCGATTGGCAGGGGGTGACCGAGCCGTTTCCGCGCGTCGACCTGGTCGTCGATTATCCCGAGGTGCGCCTGGGCCGGCTGTTCTCGCGGCTGGGCGTGCCGTCGGTGATGCTGCGCGACGCGCTGCTGCCGCACGCCGACGAGGTGCTGCCGTACGTCGACGGCCACCTCAACGTCGCCGGCCACCGCGTGTCGGCCGACGCGATCTACGCCAAGCTGGTCGCGCTCGGCCTGGTCAAATGAGGCCGATGCTGTTGACGATGATGCCGAGCTCGCGCGTGTCGTCGATGCCGGGCGTGAACGTGTGGTCCACCACGCACATCACCTGCGCCGACGGCGCGGTGAGCGGATGCTCGATCGGGCGGACCAGCACGTAGCGGCCGGGCGCGGTATAGGTCTCGGGCTTGAGCCGCTGCCCGTCGACGGCGCAGGTCACGGTCACCGACGGGTTGCGCTTGAATACCGACTCGGCGGCGGTGAGCGCCAGCGACAGCGACGTGGTGCGCGAGGCCGCGCCCTCGGGCGGCGCGAGCACGGCGATGAACTGCTTGCCGGTCCAGCGCCACGACTTGTCCTCGATGGAGTAGAAGCCGTAGGCGAACTGCGCCGCGTGCACGGTGTCGCCCGCCTCCAGGTGCGACACCAGCGCCGACGGCGCCTTGCCCGGGGTGTTGCAAGCGGCGAGCGCCAGCGCGGCGAGCCACATTCTCATGCGTCGGTTCTACTACGAAGCGTGCGGGCGCGCCACCACGCGGCGCGATCTCGGGAGGGTGCGGCAAATCGCCGCTGCGGCAAATCGCCGCAGCTCAGCGCGCGCGCTCCAGGACCAGCTTGTCGGGGGCGAGCGAGACCACGTTGTAGCGCTCGGCGGCCGCGCCGTCGGGGGTGAGCGTGAGCGTCTGGTTCACCAGCGTCCACGCGCCGGGCCGCGCGTTGGTCCCGTCGGCGGCGGCGATGCCGAGATCGAGGTAGCGGCCGCCCGCCTGCAGCTCGAAGCCGCGCCGCCCGCGCGACGGCGGAAACGCGAAGCTCGACGGGCGGAACACCTGCTCGGCGCCCTGATCCTCTTCGTGCGAGTGCAGCCAGCGCTGGAGTAGCGCCGCCGGCGGCGACGGCGTCACGGCCCGCCGCCGAGCTTCGAGCGCGCGCCGCTGAGCGTGGCTTGCATGCGCAGCGCCTGCTCCTTGCTGAACATCACCATCGTGTCGTCGTCGACGTAGTCCATGAAGTTGACGAACATGTCGCCGTTCGGCCCGTTGGTGCACGTGACGTGCGGGAACGTCGGCTTGCCGTAGTTGGGGCCGCCGGCGTTGGGCGTGTCGGAGACGAAGTCGGTGCCGCTGCAGTCGGTGACGTCGCCCCAGATGTGGCGCAGGTTGAGCCAGTGGCCGACTTCGTGCGTGGCGGTGCGGCCGAGGTTGAACGGCGCGGCCGCGGTGCCGGTGGTGCCGAACGCCGTGTGCAGGATGACCACGCCGTCGGTGGCGGCCGGCCCGGCGGGAAACTGCGCGTAGCCGAGCAGGCTGGCGAGCTTGCACACCCAGATGTTGAGGTACGTGTCGGTCGGCCACGGATCGTGCCCGCCGGTCGCCGCCGACTTGACCTTGTTGTCGTCGGTGAAGCTGGCCACCGTCGTCGACGTGCGGGTGATGCCGTTGGTGGCCGCGCCGGTCGGATCGGTGGTGGCGAGATAGAACTCGATGTTGACGTCGCCGACCACGCCCTCCCAGACCTTGGGGCAGTTCTTCAGATCGGTGTTGCGTTTGTGATAGTCGGCGTTGAGCACCGGGATCTGGCTCTGCACCTGCGCGTCGGAGATGTTGGACGCGGCGTCGTTGTAGACCACGTGCACCACCACCGGGATGCGGATCGGGCCCGAGCGCGCGGCCATCACGCTGCCGTCGCCGTCTTGCGCGTGCAGCGCGATGTAATCGGTGGTCGTGGTCTCGAGCGCCGCCAGGCGATCGGCGTACTGCGGATCGGCCGCGACCAGGAGCTGGTACGACTCCATGGTGCCGCAGGTGCGGACCGTCGGCGGAGTCTCGCCGCCGCCGCCGTCGGCGTTGCCGCCGTCGTTGTTGCCGCCGTCGGTGTTGCCGGTGCCGCCGTCCGTCGCGCCGCCGTCGGTGGCGCCGCCGTCGTTCTGGTCGTCGGGCATGGGTCCCCCCTTTTTTTTCGAGCGAGCAAAGTACATTTTGCCGCACGAGGTGTCAAAGAGCGGTTGCCTCGCCGCGCCGCTTTGCACTACCCTCGCCGGCTCGGGGGACCCATGCCGATACCTACCGGAGTGATGTTCAGGCCAGGCCTCAGCACGGTGGCGCGCATCGATCAGCCGCTGGCGGTGAACCAGCTCCGCTTCAATCCCGACATCGCGCGCGAGCTCGGCAACGTCAATCAGCCGCCCCCCGCGACGACGGGGCTCACGCTCGATCAAGTGAAGGCGGCCGGGCTGCTGCTGGTGAACGGTTCGCCGGTGACGTTCGAGACGGTGTTCACCGATCCCAACAGCGACCACAAGTACAACCTGCCGCACCTCAAGATCAGCACCGCGATGGTCAACGGCCAGGCGCAGCGGCTGGTGTCGATGGATCCGGTGCCCAATCAGCCGAATTGGACGCTGACGGTGCATCTCGATTTCGACTTCACGGTGCTCGCGGGCAGCGACGGCATCATGCCGGTGCCGCCGCTCGCGGGGGTGCCGTCGCTCGCGGTCGAGTTCGTCTCGGGGAAACCGCAATCGTACCCGTTCCAGAGCGTGGTGCGCGACAACAGCGGCAAGAGCCTGATCGCGACCATGACCATCGCCGACATGACGACGCCGTCGGGGCCCATGTCGGCGATCGACGTCCGGAACGCCATCAAAGGGGCGATGCAAGATCTCCACAGCGGCTGCACGCTGGTCGCGCGCTACTCGTTCGGCGTCGCGTCGCTGCTGGCGACGACGGTCCAGCCGCACCTGATCAATTACATCCCGCTGATGGCGCTGCACACCGCGATGCCGAGCGGCGTGGTCATGCGCCCGATCGGCATCGGGCCGATCGGGCCGATCCATCCGATCAACGGCAACGGCAACGGCGATGGTCCGCCGCGTCCGTTTCCCTGGCCGCGGCCGTTCCCCACGCCGACGCCGATTCCGCATCCGACGCCCGTGCCGACGCCGACGCCGGTCCCGACGCCCGCGCCGACGCCGACGCCGACGCCGACTCCGGTGCCGCCGCCGCAGTACTCGCAGAGCACGGCGGCGCCGTCGCTGGAGCTGCCGTTCACGTTCGATCCCACCGAGCCGGTGTTCCAGAACCTCGGCGGCGGCGCCGGCGGCGATCCCCCGGCGTCGGTGATTCCGCTCGCGTTCCAGGGCGCTCAGTATCAATACCTGCGCCTGCGCACCGCGCCGGGCACGTTCTTCTATCTGCCCGATTCGTTCCGCCTCGCGCGCCGCATCGCCGCGCCGTTCTTTCCGGCGATGGCGCTCACCATCTCCGGCGACTCCGAGGAAACCTCGACGGTGACGCTGCGCTACACCGCGGTGCCGGTGCTCAACCACGCGCGCGTCGCCGACGCCAAGGCGCAGCTCGCGGCGCAGTTCGGCCCGATGGACGACGGCGCGTACGTCTCGTCCACCAACACGCAGCTCGCGCTCGGCAGACCGGGCACCAAGCCCGAAGACGGCCCGACGCCGGTGCGCCCGGGAGTGGTCCCCGATCCGACCAGCGGCTTCACCGACGTCATCACGCTGCCGGTGGCGGAGTTCGGCGATCTGTTCGACGCGCTGTTCACCGACGCCAGCAACTATTTTCAGGGCTACGTGAGCGTGCGCCTCGACGATCAGAACCAGCCGCACATCAACTTCGCCGGGCGCGCGAACGACATGGTCGCGCCGAGCTTGTTCGTGCCGACGCGCTCGCTCGACGCGGCGTCGGGCGGCGTGCGCGTGGTGCTGTCGAACGGCACCGAGGCGCCGCTGCACGTCGCCGCGCTCCCGACGCAGCTCATCAAGGCCGACGGCACGCCGGTCGACGGGCGCGTCGTGTCGATCACGCCCGCGCTGCCGTGCGACATCGCGGCCGCGACGCCCGACGCGCCGACGCCCGGCACCCTCGAGGTGATCATGGCGCCGACCACGGGCGCGGCCGCGGCCGACTGGGACATCGCGTTCGACCTCAGCCAGGTGCAGGTCAAGACGGATCGCGAATCGTTCTGGAACGCGATCGCCGACAGCTCGGTCGCCGGCCACCTGAGCACCACCATCCACGTCAACGCGCCGTCGGCGATGTTCCAGGTCAAGCCCGACAAATACCTCACCGCGCTACAGCTCCACTTCGACGGCGGGCAGACCGTCACCATCGACAGCGGCTCGACGGCGTCGGGCGCCAACTTCACCGTGACCGCGCACCTGCCGGTGTCGATCACCGACTACATCTTGAAGCGCGACGTCGAGCGGCCGGTGCGCTACAAGCGCAAGCTGATCTTCAGCGACGGCACGCAGGTGGTCGACACCAAGTGGACCGACGACTCGGGCGATCCGCTGTTCCCGTCGCTCGCGCCGACGCCGGTCACGTGATCGGCGCCGGCTAGCGCGCGCCCGAGTCGGTCACCATCAACAGCGTCTCGTCGCCTTCGACCCACGCGCCGGTGTGGATCGCGCCGTCGGCGCCGATCAGCGTCACGCGATATTTGAAGCGCCGCTTGGCCGGATCGAAGATCGGGATCAGCACGTGCGCCGCCTGCCCGCCGGCGGTGAGATCGACGTGGCCCTCGCTGACGTAGCCTTGATCGGGATCTTCGTACGACGTGTCGACCGAGGCGGAGCGCGTCTTGGCGGCATCGAACACCGGCTGAAACACCACGTCGAGCTTGTCGACGAACGGATCCTCGACGAGGATCGCCGGCGCGTTGGTGGTGGCCGCCGGCCGCTCGAGGCGCCCGCCCGACTTCAGGTGATACGTCAGCCGCCAGCTGAACGCGTCGTCGTGCTTGTCGGCGAGCCGCAGCTTCCACGTCTGCGGCGGGGAATCGGCGCGCAGGAGGATGCGCTTCTCCGGCCGCCAGATCGCCGTCGTCTGGCGCGCGAGGTAGATCTCGATGGCGTCGATGACGCTCCACTCGATGCGGCCCGGCGTGAGCTGGATGGCGAAGAAGCCGAGCGTCTCGAACGGATTGACGTAGACGAGCGCGTTCTCGGTGCGCGTCGCCGGCACGTCGTACGCGAGCTTCTCGCCCTCCCAGTCGGAGCGCGGATCGAACGTGTAGCCGACGGTGTACGAGAACGCGCTGCCGTCGCGCGGATTGCGGAACGCCTGCCACGAGGCGCGGTCGCGCGTGTCGCGCGTGAAGGCGACGTCGGAGTGATCGCCGGCGTAGTCGAGGCCGACCACCGCGTTCGACAGGCCGATGCCGTCGAAGTCGCGCGGCGGCGTGAGCGTGACGGTGATGACGCGGAAGAACGGATCGTCGAGATCGACGTCGCGAAAATGTTTGGCGCGATCGACGCCGCGCGCGAGCGCGCCGAACAGGCCCTGCACGGTGTGCGTGCGCCGCACCGCTTGGGACTCGTGATACTCGGCGACGAAGGTCTTCTGCTCGTCTTCGCTGACCGCGCGCAGACGCAGCGCGAGCGCGGGCGTCGTCGGAGCCGCCGGAGTCGTCGGAGTCGTCGCATCCGGCGCGGGCGGCATCGCGGGCGTGAGCGTCGGGCGAAACCAATCCTCGACGAGCTGCTGCTGAAACAGCGCCAGCGCCTGCTGCTCCTTGCGCTGGTTCTCCTCGTCATTGGTCGGATTCAAGATCTCGATCTTGATCGCGCCCGCCTGCACCAGCGTCGCCATCGCCGCGTCGATCCCCGCCGAGAGCCACGACACCTCGACGTCGAGCTTCAAGCTCAGCGCCTGGTACACGAGCTTGAGATCGGCCGTCACGCGCACGTCGAGCGGCGGCCGCAAGCCGACGAACGAGAGCGTGTAGAGCGCGCCGAGCGGCGTCGTGTCGTCGGCGAGCGCGCGCTCGAGCACCGTCGCGCCCTCCTGGCTGAGCGTCAGTCCGAACGTCGCCTGCTCGTCGCCCGCGAGCGACGGCATGGCCGAGCCGAGGATCTTCTCGACCATCTGAAATCCGCCCGCCGCCGTCGGCGCGACGACGGTGCCGTCGGCCCCTTGCAGATCGAGCGCGACCAGCCGCACCGATCCGTCGACGAATGGCGCCGGCGACAGGCGCGGCTCGCTCACGCCGGGAAACAGCGTCGCGAGCTGCGCGCGGATCTGCTGCGCCGTGTCCGCGGCGAGCGGCAGCGCGACGGTGAACGCCAGAAAACCGCCGCCCTTCTCGCCGGCCGCCACCACCGCCGGGCGATACTTGAGGAACGAGAGCTGCGGCTCCCCGTCGGCGCCCGTCGCCAGCGTCACCGGCGCCGGCAGATACCAGAACTGACTCGCGTCGGCGTGATCGCTGAACACGGTGACGCCGCCGAGCGTGAACGTCCTTCCCCCCAAGACGAGCATGCGCCGGCACGCTAACGCTTCGGCCGCGCGAAGGCAACGCGCGATTCGCCGCTACAAGACTTCGTAGAACGTGTGCAGCGCGCCCGTCGGCTGGTTCTCGCCGCGGCCGACGGCGACGATGCGGTTGAGAAAAGCGTAGCGCTCGCCGGCGGCCTCGAAGCGCGGCACGGTGCGGAAATAGTAGTCGGCGGGATCGACCGGCTCGCCGCGGCCGAGCGCCGCGAGCACCTCGGCCGGACCGTGGCGCACGCCGTCGAACGTGAGGGCGATGAGCGCGCCGTCGTCGGTCTCGAGCGTGGCGCGCAGCGAGAGCTCGAGCACGCCGTCGGGCCGCACCACGCCCCAATCGCCGCCGCCGTCGAGCACGCGCCCGCGCAGGCGCGGCCCTTCGAACTCGCCGCCGGTGATGGGAAAGGTCAGGCGCGTGCCGCGCGGCCCGACGCCGAGCGCGTGCGGTTTGGCGGCGGCGATGCGCACGGTCATCAGCAGGCTGGTGTTCATGGCCACCTCGCGCTCGCTCATCAGAGGATCTCGAAGATCGAGTAGATCGGGCCGCGCGCCTGCCGATCACCGACGGCGATCGCCACCAGCCGATTGAGGAACGCGTAGCGCGCGGCGCTGGTCTCGAAGCGCGGCGCGGTGCGAAAGTAGTAGCGCGCGGGATCGACGCTCTCGCCGCGGGCCAGCGCCGCGAGCACGTCCGGCGGTCCGTGGCGCAGGCCGAACGACGTCATGTGGATCAGCGCGCCGTCGTCGGTCTCGAGCGTCAACCGCAGGTCGAGCTCGAGCACGCCGTCGCCGCGCAGGAGCGTCCAGTCGCCGCCGCCGGGCAGCACCGTGCCGCGCAGCCGCGGTCCTTCGAACGTGCCGCTGGTGATCGCCGCGGTCGCGCGCGCGCCGTGCGGAGCCGCGCCGATCTTTTGCGGCGCAGCCACGGCCACCTCGAGCGTCATCAAGAGTTGGCTCTTCACGGCTTGCACTGTAAGGCGAATCGAACGTGGCGCTATCGAGCGTCGCGCGGAGCCGGCACGGTGATCGACACCGCGCGGTGGCGCGCGCCGTCGGACTCGACGGTCCAGGCGAGCATCGCGTGCCAGTTTCCCGTCGGGAGAAAGCCGGTGGAGCGCGCGCCGGCGAGCGCGAGCTGATAGGCGACGCGGTCGCGCTCGTCGAGGCTCGCGCTCCAGACGCGCTCGACGTCGGCGTCGCGGGGCAGCGCGCGCCAGTCGGCGTAGAGCGAGACCGCGGCGATCTGCCCGCGCTCGCGGCGCAAGCTCACGCACAGCGAGTGCTCGCGCGCGCGCGGCCGCGGCCTGGCGTCGGGCGGCGCGGCGCCGAGCGGCTCGAGGCAGCGCGCGGCGAATTCGCCGAAGTCGCACGCGCCGCGCTTGCGCAGATAGATCTCGATCGCGTCTCCGTCGAGCGAGGCCATCACCGGGTACAGATCGATCGGCCACTCGCGCGGCAGCTCGAACCGCTCGTCGACGCGATCGATCGCGTGATACGCCTTGGCGCGCAGCTCGCCGCCGGGCCGCACGCGCAGACCGATCCAAGTCGGCGCGCCCCACGGATGCGCGCCGAAGCCGAACGCGCGCGCGAGCTCGGCGCCGCCGTCGGCGCTCGGATGGCGCAAGGTCACGCGCGCGCCATATCGCGCGAACGGCGCGCCGGCGATCACCTCGAACGGCAACGCGCCGCAAGCGATTCCTCGTTCCAACCCTTCGCCGAGCTGTGTTAACGTCTCCGGGCTGGTCGCGGTCAAGCAGCGCCCGAGGTTCCACCACCGGAGCGCCGCCGCCGAGGCCGACTGGGGGGAAGCTTCATCGCCGGAACACGAACGTCCGGAATCCGACTTCCAATCGAGGGGCGCCATGCTGACGTTGACCAAGTCGATGTTCATCGAAGGATACACGGTCTTCCAAGACGACGAAAACGACATCGAGGCGATGCAGAGTCGCATCGACACCGCGCTCAAGAACGAGCAGGCGCGCGCCAACTCGCTGGTCAACGCGCTGCGCGGCATGTCGGGTCAAACCGTCGACTCGTTCGACGCCATCAACGCCGACAACACGATCTCGACGCCGGTGCCGCCCGCGCCGCCCGCGCCGCCGCCCAATCAAGTCATCACCGCGCGCCGCTTCTACGTGCTGCCCGACAAGCCGTCGATCGCGTTCGATCCGCAGGGCAAGCCGATCTTCTCCATGATCGTCTACCGCATCCCGCAGGATCGCCTGAACCCCGACAAGCCGACCGACGACGTCGGCGGCGGCATCCTCACCTTCACCACCGAGCTGGCCGTCCCCAAAGACGCGATGGACAAGATCACCTCCACGCTCAAGAAGATCGTGAACGGTGACAGCGACCACCCGGTCGACGTCGAGGTCACGCCGGTGTCGTTCATCGACGGCACGGTCACCATCGCGGTGGCGGGCGAGGGCACCGGCACCGCCGGCGCGACCTCGCAGTTCGTCAAGGACGCGGTCGGCACCGGCAGCATCGTCGGCGTCGCCGACAACCGCAAGGCGGTGATGGTCAACCTCACGCAGAACGGCGCGGCGCTGATGGCGCAGGCGATCGAGACCGTGCGCACGCTGCCGATCAACGTCAATTACCAGCTCGGCTACGAGCACCGCCTGCTCGGCGTCACCATGCGCGTCTGGTGCAACGTCTCGTCGAGCTACCAGCTCATCCAGACCACGTACCACACCGAGGAGTCGAAGGACTCGGGCTACCTCGGCATGAGCACCGACAACACCACCACCGACAAGGTCGCCAAGGCCACCGAGGTGATGACGCGCCAGAAGACCTGCGGCGTGGAGGTGGTGCCGTCGACCTCGGCGATCGATCAGGACACGCTCACCGCGCTCGAGAAGTTCGGCGAGGACATGCTGCAGAAGGAGCTCGACAAGGTGGTCACCGCCAACCCGGTGCCGTCCGATCTCGACAAGAACTGGCTCGACAAGTGGGGCTCCGATGCGTCGAACTCGCTCAACTTCACGCTCGACGAGCGCATGGTGCTGGTGCAGAAGTACACGCCGTCGGCGAACATCCAGAGCGTGTTCAACCGCGGCGACGCCAAGCAGCTGATCGCCTACTTCGATCTCGGCGTCGCGTTCTTCCAGACGCTGCCGATCCCGATCCGCGTGAACGCCGACTTCACCAAGCTGCCCATCTCGCACGTCATGGTGACCGTCAGCTACAAGAGCAAGGATCTCTCGACGGGAAATCAGACCGATCAGACCGCCTCGTACGACTTCACCGACGGCGGGCAGCTCGAGAAGTTCGACGCCTACGCCAACTCGCTCGACACCGTCAGCTACGACTGGAAGGCCGAGGTGCACTACCGCAACACCGGCGGCACCACCAACGACACGTACACGCTCTCGCGCACGAGGGTGAAGGATCGCTTCCTCATCATCGACGTCGGCACCATCGGGATGATCTCGGTGGCGTTCGGCTGCGGGCTGGTCGACTTCGACAAGTTCCCCAAGTGCACGGTCAGCGTCCGCTACAACTCGACCTCGGGTCACGGAACGTTCAGCGATCAGTTCGAGCTCGACAAAGACAACCCCGAGCACGTCTGGACCGCGATCATCCGCGAGCAGTGGAGCGGCACCTATGACTACAAAGTCGATTGGCTGAGCAAAGCCGACAACCGCGTCTACACCGGTCAGTGGCAAACGGTGAACAACCTCACCGTCGCGCTCGACGCGCCGGTCAAGGATCATATCGACGTCTCGGTGGTGTGCTCGGGCAACTTCAAAGACGGGCAGGGCGGCGATCCGATCTCGCACGTGCTGGTGGCGCTGGTCTACAACGATCCGGACAACAACGTCCACCGCGAAGGCAGCCTCGACTTCACCGACGACAAACAGCTCCAGCACTGGACCTGCGATCTCGAGAACTCGAACCTGCGCGACTATCAATATCGCTACACCGTCATCTACAAAGGCGGCCTCGTGCAGGAGTTCCCGCCCGACAAGACGAAATATTTTCCGGGCGAGCCGGGCTTCATCGTCGTCGGGCCCGAGTACGATCTCGAGGTGCAGGTCTATCCTTATCTATTGCAGCTCGCCGGTTATCCCGATCAGTCGCGCATGGTGCAGGTCGATCTCACCTACGCCTCCGACGACGGCAAGATCAACAACACCGCGTCGTTCACCTTCACCAAAGAGTCTTCGGCGCCGCAGACGTGGCGCGCGTCGACGGGCGGCAAAGGACCGCAGCCGTACTCGGTGAACGTCACCTACTTCGCCGGCTCGGGGCAGGTCACCAAGGTGCCGACCGTGTCGGCCGCGGGCCAGGCGTTCGTGATCCCGCCGCTCCCCGCGCCGCCGCACTAGTCGATGCTCGTGACGTCCGCCGATGATTGATCTCGAAGCGCCGAGCC
>Ga0070741_10016745_pt1 | contig 12156 bp, 13 predicted proteins | sample Coa_R1_4_FD_66440 | JGI IMG/M metagenome (GOLD analysis project Ga0070741, IMG submission 66440) | Surface soil microbial communities from Centralia Pennsylvania, which are recovering from an underground coalmine fire - Coalmine... | ecosystem: Environmental > Terrestrial > Soil > Unclassified ...
GTCGCCGCTCGACTCCAGCACGAACCAGTGATTGCCGATCACGTCGACGCGCGTGCGCACCTCGACCGCGCGCACCGCCGCCGCCGTCCCGGCGGCGAACGCCAGCTCCGCGCGCCGATCGTCGTCCGCCGCCGCCGGCAGCGCCACCTCGAGCGGCTTGCCATAGCGGCGAAACACCGCCGCCACCGCGTCCGCCGGCAATCGCCGCGCGCGCTCGAGCACCTCGTCGATCGCGTCCATGCGCCAACTTTACGTGCTACACGAGAGCGTGGTCGTTCAATTGTGCAAGAAATCGCTCGAGCGGCTCGGCGCCGGCGCGAAGCCGCTGGTCTCGTCGCTGCGCGACGGAGAGCACACGCCGATCGTCAAGGACTGCCTCGATCGCTGCCAGGCGTGCGACAAGGGTTTGATCATCGCCGCCGCCGACGGCATGCCGCTCAGCGCCGCCACCGCCGGCAAGCTGCTGGCGACGATCGCCGAGCTCGCCGCCGACGAGTAGCGCGATCGCGCTTGCTTGTGTCCGATCGATCGCCGACTCTTACGTCGAGAAACGGGAGCTCCATGTCGTCGATCCAGGTGTACGTGAAACGCGGCTCCGAGCAGCCGCCGGTCCACGCCGGTGAGGTGGCCGCCGCGCCCGGCGAGTTCGAGTTCGCCGCCGGCCACGGCTTCATCCGCGGCGCGGCGATGATCGAGCTGCGCCAGCTCCTCGAGCTCTACTGCGGCGGCGTGATGGAGGGCGACTTCCGCGCCGTCTACGACGGCGCGACGCTCGACGGCTGCCACATCACCAAGACGGGCGAGCAGTTCGAGTTCACGTACCGCGATCAGCCCTGACGCGCGCTACGGCTCTTCGCCCGCCGCCGCCTTCGAGCGCACCTCGATCTTCGCCGCGCGCGCCAGCTCGCGGTGCACGCGCGCCACGCGCTCGACCTGTCCCTTGGCGGGAAACCGCTCGTAGAACCCGTCGACGCGAAAATCGCGCACGAGGTCGCGCCACGGCGCGAGGCGCTTCACCCAGCGCTCGACGCGCGCGTCGGCCGGCTTGGCGTCCTCGCGCGCGAGATCGGCGCACACGCGCAGCATCGCCTTGAGCGTCACCGCGCGCGTCACCATGTAGCTCGCCGCGCCCCACGCGTCGCCCCACGTCTTCTCCGCCGCCTTGAAGAAGTCGCGGATCGCCTCGTAGAAGCGCTCCACCTCGCGCGCGCCGGTGCCCTCTTTCTTGATCGCGCGCCAGTCGGCGCTGATCCAGCGGTGCAGCTCGTTGAACAGCTCCGCCTGCAGGATCCACTTCTCCTGCTTCGAGCGCCCGCCGAGCCGGTTGATCTTGTAGCGCAGCGGGCTGTCCTTCTCCGAGTACAGCCGCCCGACGACGCGCGCCGCGAACTTCTTCTCCGGCTCGGCCCACGAGACGCGCTCGTAGAGATCGACCAGGTGGCTCTTGTTGATGCGCGTCGACGTGGAGTTGATGATGACGAACATCTCGGTGGCGAAGTCTTCGCTCTTGCCGTCGAAGATCACGCACGGCACGTGGATGCCGCGCGCGTCCTCCGGATGGTGCTGGCGATAGAAGTGCAGCGCCGCGAGCCGGTGCTGCCCGTCGATGATCAGGTACTGCCCGTCGGGCTCCTCGAGGTTGCCGACGTTATCGAACTTGCCCACCGCCTCGAAGCGCAGCCGCTCGGCGGTGAACAGGAGCACGGTCCCGGGGATCGGCGGCTGGCTCACCGCCGTGTGATAGAAGTTTTCGATCGCGGCGACCTTCTGCTGCGAGAGGCGCCGCTGAAACGCCTGGTCGGTGCCCTCGATGCGCGCGATGAACTGCCCGACCTCGTCGCCCTCCTCCACTTCCTCGGCGGCGATGCGATCGCCGTCGGCGTAGAAGCGGCTGATGAAGCGCACCTTCTCGAGCAGGTCGTCGGCCGGATAGGCCGCGAAGTAGAACACGCCGTCCTTCTGTCGAACCTGGGTTGCCAGCATGACCCACGAGCTTCGACCATCCGCGCGGTCAGATCAAGGGCAGTAGCTCTTGTCCTTGCGCGCGACCGCCTTGCAGACGTTGTCGCTGCCGCAGTAGCTCGGGTCGCCGCGCGTGACGCCCTTGCAGAAGTCGCTGCGGCAATAGCTCGAGTCCTTGCGCGCGAGGCCCTTGCAGTCGTCGGTCTTGCAGTAGCTCGCGTCCATGCGCGCCCAGCCTTTGCAATCGTCGGTCTTGCAGTAGCTGGCGTCGTGGCGAACGATGCCTTTGCAGTCGTCGGTCGAGCAGTAGCTGGCGTCGCTCGACGCGAGCGCCTTGCAGTCGTTCGACGACCAATAGGTGATGTCGGCGGCGGCGAGTCCGGCGGAGCCGGCGATCACGGCGGCGGCGAGCACGAGCTGGGCGATCTTGTTCATGACGCGAGATACGGCGCGCGCGGCGCGATCTTCCGTCAGCGATCGCCGTCGGAGAGCTGCACGCGCGAAAGGCCGATGGTGCCGCCGGTGCCGCGCAGCACGTCGATCGCCTGCGCGAACGGCGCGTGCGCATCGGTGACGCGCGGCGCGAGGTGCTCGCGCCGAAAGCCGGCCGCCAGCGCGCGCGCGATCTGCTCGGTCACCCACGGCAGGTGCTGGTACTCGGGCTTCATGCCGAGCCACGACGCCGCGCTGTCGATCGACACCCACGTCAGGTTGTTGCTCTTGGCCGATCGCGCCGCGCCTCGCGCGAGCGCGGCGTTGATGCGGCCCAGCTCCAGCTCGCGCGGCGCGGCGGCGACGAAGAACGCGTGCTCGCCGGCGACGCACAGCGGCTGCGTATCGGCCGGCGCCAGGGGCACGTCGCTGTCTTCGTAGAACTCGCGCAGCGCCGCGTGCAGCGCCGATTCGCCCGGCGCGATCCGCCCGCCCGGCACGATGTACTGCGTCGCGTGGCGCGCGATGGCCGCGAACTGGTAGCGCGCGTTCGGCGGGAGGAACACGTTGCGCTGCGCCAGCAGGATCTCCTCGTCGCCGAGCGCGTCGCGTCGAACCACCAGGTGTGCGTACCGCATGGGCCCGATCGATTCTACGAGCGCGCGCGTCGGACGGATCGCTTAAAATGGCGCATGGCCTACAACCGCGACGCCGCCGTGACCTACGCCCGCCTGTTCTCGCAGGTGCCGTGCAGCGACGGCTTCATCATGCTCAACGGCCGGGGCGGCCTGCCCGACTACATCGCCACGCCCGACGGCACCACCATCGTCAGCGACTTCGACGCCGACGGCAACATCGTGAGCGAGCGCGTGCTCGCCGCCGACGGCTCGCCCTTCACGCTGCCGAACAGCGACGCGCTCACCAACGCGCAGGCCGACGACTGCACCCACTTCATCTCGTCGTGCATCGGCCAGCCGCCCAAGGTCGCCGCCGGCGGGCTCAAGCTGCCGCGCATGTGGGGCGATCCTCCGCACGATCCCTACGGCGTGTCGCGCGTGAGCACGCTGCTCAAGTACCTCACCGATCACGGCCTCGCGCGCGCGCTCGCCACCAACAGCACCGACACCACCGTCGCCGATCGGCTCGATCCCGGCGATCTGATCGCGTACGTCAACAGCGACGGCGAAGCGCAGCACTTCGGGCTCTACGTCGGCAGCGGCCTCATCTGCTCGCACACGCGGTCGCGCCTCGACTGGCCGTGGCAGCGCCTCGACTTCTCCGCCTGGACGTTTCTCCACATCGCCTAGCGCGTCGCTCCGCCCGCGCGTGGTAGCATCGCGGCGTGCCCACGATCTTGATCGTCGAAGACGACGCCGTGCTGGGTGGCGTGCTGCACACCGCCTTCCGGCGCGAGTGGAGCGTCGAGCTGGCGAGCGACGCGGCGCAGGCGCTGGAGGTGTTTCGCGAGGCGCGCCCCGACGTGGTGCTCACCGACAAGAACATGCCCGGCATGGACGGCGTGGCGCTGCTCAGCGCCATCCGCCGCCTCGACCCGACGGTGGGCGTGGTGGTGATGACCGCCTACGGCACCGTCGAGAGCGCCAGCCAGGCGTTCGATCTCGGCGTCGACGCGTACATCGAGAAGCCGTTCCCCGATCTGCTGGCGCTGGTCGAGGAGATGGATCGCCTGCGCGCGCGCGTGGCGCTGCGCCGCAGCCAGACGCCGCGCCTGCGCGAGGGCGCGCTGCGCCTGCACGCGGCGTCGTCCGAGCCGTCGCGGCGCGCGCGCCTGCAGGCGATGCTCGAGCCGATCGCCACCGTGCACTGGTCGTCGTCGCTCGACGAGCTCGCGCGCGCCGCCGATCCGGAGCGCTGCGATCTCACCGTAGTCGACTGCACCTCGCTCGGCGCCGAGCCGTCGCGCGTCGCGCCGCTGGTGCACGCCGATCGCCTGCCGTGCGTGATCATCGCCGAGGAGCTGGCCGTCCCCGAGATCGCCGGCCTGATCGATCTCGGCGTCAAGGCGCTGGTCAACGTGCCGATCGACGACGAGCGCTTCGCCAGGCTGCTCGTGCAGGCCGTCGACCGCATCCGTCTCGCCTGAGCCGCTGTATACTGCGCGCATGAAACACCCGGCGTGGATTCTCGCGGTCCTGCTCGCGTGCGGTTGCAACGGCTCGTCGGCGGCGAACGGCGGCGACGGCGGCGCCAACGACGACCTCTCGCCCGGCCATCCGCAGTTCGACATGGCGCTCGGCCCGCCGCCGATGACCACGGCGATCACCGCGGCGCAGGATCAGTGGACGTGGGTCGACTTCCCCGACTCGTCGTGCGACGACGGCTCGGCCACCGGCATCGGCGTCTACAACTCGTCGAAGAGCAAAAACCTGCTGGTGTTCCTGAACGGCGGCGGCGCGTGCTGGGACTACCTCACCTGCTACACGCTCAACACTGCCGCGCACGGCCCGTTCCAGAAGCCGCAGTTCGACCAGTTCACCGCGCAGAGCGCCGCCGGCACCGTGTTCGACCGCGCCGAGCCGATGAACCCGTTCAAGGACTGGAGCTACGTCTTCATCCCCTACTGCACCGGCGACGTGCACTCGGGCAACAACGTGATGACGTACGTGAACGGCAACATGATGAAGACGTACCACCACGCCGGCCACGCCAACGTGCTGGCGTATCTCAAGCGTCTCGGCCCGACGTTCCCGTCGCCGGACAAGCTGGTGGTGAGCGGCTCGAGCGCCGGCGGCTACGGCTCGATGCTCAACTATCCCTACTTCCGCTGGTACTGGCCGAGCGTGCCGATGCTCCTGCTCGACGACTCCGGCCCGCCGCTGGAGATGGGCGATCTGCCGGCGTCGTACCTGCCGTCGTGGATCGCCAGCTGGAAGCTCGACGAGGTGCTCGGCCAGACGTGCGGCGATCCGTGCCTGATGGATTTCTCGCAAGGCATCCCGTCGCTGGCGAACGCGTGGCCGAACGATCGCATGGCGCTGCTCTCGTCGGAGCAGGACAAGACCATCAGCGGCTACTTCCTGCTGTCGGGGCCGGGCTTCATGACCGCGCTCAACACCATGGCCACCGACCGCATCGATCCGCAGCCCGACTTCCACTACTTCTTCGTCACCGGCAACACGCACACCATGCTCGGCAACGTCCCGAGCTTCACGTCGGGCACCACCACGCTGTGGACCTGGCTCAATCAATTCGTCGGCGGCGACGCCGCGTGGAAGTCGACCAGGCCGCAGTAGCCGCGGCCGCGAGACGCATGGCCGACTCGACGGAGCTGGACGAGACTCTCGCGCGGCTCGGCGTCGCCGAGCTGGACGCGACGGTGCGCGACGTGCGCGCCACCATCACGCCGAAGAAGCGCGCCGACACCGCCGGGCAGCGCGCGCTCGCCGTGCTGTCGCAGCTCTCCGGCGGACGCTCGCCGCGCGAGAGCGGCGCGCTCACGCTCGAGCGCACGCTCGGCCAGGGCGGCATGGGCGTGGTGCACCTCGGCACGCAGGTGGCGCTCGGCCGCAAGGTCGCGGTCAAGACGCTGCGCCCCGAGCACCGCTCCGAAGCCACCGCGATGCAGCTCCTGCGCGAGGCGTGGATCACCGGCGCGCTCGAGCACCCGAACGTGGTCCCGATCTACGATCTCGGCCTCGACGAAGGCGGCCACCCGTACATCATCCTCAAGCGCATCGAAGGCGCGCCGTGGTCCGAGCTGATGCACGACGGTGAAAAGATCCGCGAGCGCTTCGGCGCGCAGGATCGCCTCGACTGGAACCTGCAGATCCTGATGCAGGTGTCGAACGCGCTCGGCTTCGCGCACAGCCGCGGCATCGTGCACCGCGACCTCAAGCCCGAGAACGTGATGATCGGCGAGTTCGGCGAGGTCTACGTGCTCGACTGGGGCATCGCGGTCAGCTTGCGCGACGACGGCTCGGGCCGCCTGCCGCTCGCCGCCGAGCAGGTCGAATTGTGCGGCACGCCTTCGTACATGGCGCCGGAGATGCTCGACGGGCAGGCGGCGCGCCTCTCGGAGCGCACCGACGTGTACCTGCTCGGCGGCGTGCTGTACGAGCTGATGACCGGCCGCCCGCCGCACGACGGCGATACGCTGCGCCAGGTGCTGGCCAAGGTGCTCGCGTCCGATCCGCCGTTTCCCGACGGGCTCGAGCCCGAGCTGGTGCGCATCTGCCGGCGCGCGCTGGCCGCCGATCCCGACGCGCGCTTCGAGAACGCGCAGCAGCTCCGCCTGGCGCTGCAGGGCTTCCTCCACCGGCGCGGCTCGGCGCAGCTGGTGGTCGAGGCGCAGGCGCGGCTCGATCGGCTGCTGCACGATCTGGCCGCGCCCGACGAGGGAAGCGGCCCGCGCCCGATCGCGCGCCGCCTGCATCTCTACAACTTGTTCGGCGAGTGCCGCTTCGGTTTTCAGCAGGCGCTCAAGACGTGGCGCGAGAACCAGGCGGCGCAGGACGGCCTCGTGCGCGCGACCGCGGCGATGATCGAGTACGAGCTGGGGCAGGGCGATCCCAAGGCGGCGGCGCTGCTCGCCGGGCAGCTCGCGTCGGTGCCGCCGGCGCTGGCGGCGCGCATCGCCGAGGCCGAGCGCGCGTCGGAGGCCGAGCGCGAGCGCGCGCGCAACCTGGCGCGCATCGGCAGCGAGTGGGATTTCTCCGTCGGGCGGCGCACGCGGCAGTTCCTCGCGGCGGTGGCCGGCACGATGTGGACGGTGCTGCCGCTGACGCTGCCGTTGCGCGGCGTCTACGACACCTACGCCGGCATGCTCATCCTGCCGGCGGCGATGATGCTGCTGATGATCGCGCTCGGCTGGTGGGCGCGCGAGTCGATGACCAAGACCCGGATCAACCGCGCGCTCATGGGCGGCGCGCTGTTCACCATGGTGGCGCAGATCGCGCTGCACGCCGGATCGGCGGTGCTCGGCATGCCGCCGATGATGAGCAAGGTGCTCGACCTGTTCGCGTGGTTCGTGATCACCGCGATGATCGCCATCACCGTCGAGCGGCGGCTGGTGCCGGCGGCGCTCGGCTACCTCGCCGGCTTCCTGGTGGCGGCCGCCCGGCCGCGCTGGGTCTTCTGCGCCATGTCGCTGTCGAACCTGGTGCTCACCATCAACATGCTGCTGGTGTGGCGGGCCGAGGGGCGCCGCCGCGCGCCCGAATGATCCTGCGGCAAATTGCCGCAGCGAGCGCGTCCCGGCCGCGGCGCAAGCTGGTGATCGGCGTCTTGAGCGCGCTCGGGTACGAGGAGCGGCGCGCGGCCTGCCGGCGCACGTGGGTGGGCGCGGCGCGGGCAAGCGGCGACGTCGAGATCGTGTTTCTCGTCGGCGCGCCGGCGGTGCCGCGGCCGCTGCGCTTCGGCGACGTGCTCGTGCTGCCGTGCGCCGACGACTATCCGTCGCTGCCGCAGAAGACGCGCGGCTTTCTGGCGTGGGCGCTGGCGCGTTACGACTGCGAGCGGCTCTTCAAGTGCGACGACGACACCTACGTGCACGTCGAGCGGCTGCTGGCGTTCGACGCGCGCGGCGCCGAGTACGTGGGCGCGGACGTGGGCGGCTACGCGTCGGGCGGCGCGGGCTACCTGCTGTCGGCGCGCGCGGCGGCGGCGATCGTCGGCGAGCTGGCGGCGCGCCCGCGCGGCCCCGAGGATCTGATCGCCGGCGAATTGCTGCGCCGCAATAAAATTCAGCTCGCCGCCAGCGCGCGCTTCCGCCCGTTCGGCGGCGCGGGCGAGCACCCGACGCCCGGCAACGCCATCATCACCGGCCACTACCTCACGCCGCGCGCGCTCGACGAGGTGCACGCGCCGTTCGCCGCCACCGCGCCCACCTGCGGCGATTTGCCGCAGCCGCTGTTCCGCCTGATCGACTGGCGCACCGGCTACGGCGCGCTCGGCCTCGACGGCGCGCTCGGCCACGACGTCGAAGGCGAGCCGCTCGTGCGCCCGCCCGCGCCGTTCGATTGGCGCGGCTACCAGCTGATCGCCGGCCACGTCGACTGCCGCGTCGAGCTGGAGCTGCGCCGGCCGGCCGCGCTGTTCGGTTTCCTCGACGGCAAATCGTGGCACGCGCCCGACTCGCCCGTCACCTTCGCGATCGCCGGCGATCCGCTCGGCTGCGCGATCGGCCCCGGCGAGCGCACGCGCGAGCTGCGCCTCGCCGCCGGCCGCCACGTGCTCACCACCACCACGCCCGGCGACATCACCCGCCGCTACCCGGTGTGGGCGCTGCGCCCGCTCCCGAGCGCGTGCGAACCGCGCATCGCCATCCCGACGTCGAACGGCTACGAGCGCGCGCTCGGCGTCACGCTGGCGCTGCTCGATCGCTACTGGCCCGCGCACCCGCCCGTCGACGTGATCCACCACGAAGCGGCGCCGCGCGATCGGCGCGTGCGCGGCTTCTACGCCGGCCCGCAGAGCGCGGTGTCGTGGTGCGAGGCGCTCGAGCGCTACCTCGAGCACGCGAACCACGACGAGCTGGTGCTGCTGCTCCTCGACGACTATGCGCTGTGCCGCTCGGTCAAACCGTCGCGGATCGCCGAAGCGCGCGATCTCATGCTGGCCGATCCGTCGCTGGCGGCGTTCTACCTCACGTGGATGATGCTGCCGTCGAGCGAGCCGTACGCCGGGCGCGACGACGTGATCGTGTGGCCGCGCTGGGACTACTCGGTGCACACGCAAGCGGGCTTGTGGCGCCGGCGCAGCTTGCAGCGCGCGCTGCGCCGCGTGGGGCGCGCGTCGATCGAGCGCTTCGAGCTCGACGGCAGCGATCACTTCAACCAACACGAGAGCGCGTGGGAGCGGCACGTCTCGTTCCGCGTGCCCGAGCCGCCGTCGCCCAGCCTGTTCCTCGACGAGGTCGACAAGCGCGACTGGCCGATCGCCTATCACAATTTGTTTCGCCGCGGCCGCCTCGATGCGCGACACTCGGGCTTTCTCGCGGGGGAGCGGCTGGCATGAAATACGGTTGGGTGGTGGTGCTCGCGATCGCCGGCGGCGGGTTCGGCGCGTGGAAGCTGTACCAGCGCAAGGTGCTCGGCGACGGGCGCGCCAGGCTCGAGTGCTCGCTGCGCCTTGAGACTTCGCAAGCCGACTGCTACGCCACGTTCCTCAGCTATCCGCCGGGCGACACCACCGACGTGCGCGTGGAGCTCGACGGAAAAACGTTGAGCCAGCCGGCGGCGTTCGACTGGGCGTTCCTCGCGCCGCTCGACGCGCGCGAAGGCCCCGCGCTCACCGCCGGCGAGCCGCCGCCGCTCGGCCGCCAACTGCGCTGGCGCATGCCGATGTCGCTGGTCGCCGAGCTGACGCCGGACGTCGGCGACTTCATCGTGCACGCGAAGTTGTTCTGGGCCGGCCGCCAGCAGGACCTGGCGCGCTTCTCGACCAAAGTCTTCTACGCACCCAAAGGAGCACGCTGATGGCCGACGACGGCTCGATCGACGACGGCGCGGTGACGGCGCTGATCGCGCGCACGGCGCCCGAGCTGAACGCGCCGTTCGACTACTCGGCGCTCACGTCGAGCACGGTGCGGACCGCCGACGGCGAGACCAACCTCGCCGACGCCAGCGCCGACACGCGCTTCGAGTACCAGCAGTACCTCGCCGCGCTCGGCGACTGGATGACGCTCGGCCAGGCGGTGATCGCCGCGCGCGCCGCCGGGCAGACGCCGGGCCAGCCGCTCACCGCCGCGCGCGCCGCCGAGTGGGACGATCTGCTGCGCAACCTGATCGCCGATCGCCACGGGCTGGCCAACTACTCCAAGCAGCACTACCGCGCCAAGGTCGCCGACGATCAGCAGCGCATCCGCGATCTCAAGGCCGACGTCGCGCGGCAGCACGACGCGTTCAAGAACATCGAGCAGGCCGAGCGCGACGCGCACTCCGCCGAGTCGCTGACCAAGGCGCTGCTCACGATCAACGAGGCGTACGAGGCGCTCGAGAGCGTGACCGAGGGCGAGATCGATCCGGCCAGGCTCGGCATCGGCGCGGCGGGGTTCATCCGCGGGCAGTTCTTCGGCGTGTCGAAGCTGGTCGAGCAGGGCGTGGCCAACCTGGGCGCGTACTCGGTGGCGCTGGCGACGGTGAGCGAGGGCTACGCGTCGATCGACGAGCTGAAGCAGGACGCGACGCAGACGCTGGCGAACCTGAACGCGGCGTCGGATCAGCTGGCGTTCGATCAGGAGCAATTGCAGCGCGCGATCGACGCGGAGAATTCGTGAGCCCCAAGGTCGAGCAGTCGGTGACGGTGTTCCGCACCAAGGATCCCGTCGAGGGCGAGCTGGTGCTCGGGCTGCTGACGCAGGAGGGCGTGGACGCGCGGCTGCTCGGGACGCGCAACGCGGCGCTCATCGGCGTGGCGGCGAACGTGTTCGATCTGAAGATCGAGGTGCCGCGCGAAGACGCCGACGAGGCGGCCGAGATCATCGACGCGTACGTGAAGGGCGAGCGCGCGCAGCCCGACGGCGACGACGCGGGCGGCGAGGCGGGCGGCGACGAGGCGGGCGGCGACGAGGCGGGCGGCGGCGAGGCGGGCGGCGACGAGGCGGGCGACGACGAGCCGCCGCGGCGCCGGCCGCTCCTGGCCGCGGGCGCGTCGCTGCTGGTGCCGGGCGGCGGCCACTTCTACGCGCGGCGCATCGTCACCGGCCTCGTGATCGTGCTCGGCCACGTCGGCGGCTTCGCCGCGCTGGCGCAAGGCGCGTACGTCGAGTCGACGTGCGGCTGGCTGATCATCGTCGGGCTGATCGCCGCCGATCTCGCCGGCGGGCAGTTCGCCGTGCGCGCGTGGAACCGCGGCGCGCGCCCGAGCGCGTGGCGCGAGCTGGCCGCCGGCGCGCTGCTGGTCGCGCTGGTCTACGGCGCCGGCGTCGCCATCGGCACGCACCTGCCCCCGCCCAAGCCGCGCGCTCTCCCCTACTACTATTTACCGCGGTAGCAGGTTAGCCTGCGGACATGCGCATCACGCTCGTCCTCCTCGCCGCCGCCGCCGCCGGTTGTCACGCCGCCGATCCGCTCGCCAACCTGCCGCCGGGCTGCGAGGCGATGCTGCCGCAGTGTCTCGCCATCCAAAAAATCTGCGTCGCCGGCCCGACGTGCCAGGCGTGCCCCAACGGGCAGTACGCGTCGAGCCTCGGCGTGTGCTCGCCGATCGGCATGGCGCTGACGCACGACTTCGCCGACTTCACCGCGCAGGCCGGCCAGGAGATCCTCGGCCTGTGCCAGAGCTGGACGCTCAACAACTCGACGGAGCTTTGGATCAACGCCGTCGAGCTCGATCAGAACGAAGCGTCGCACCACTCCAACTGGCTGTTCGTCCCCGACGACAAATATCCCGGCCCCGACGGCGTGTGGACGTGCAGCGATCGCAACTACGATCAATTGAGCGCGGCGCTCGCCGGCGGCGTCCTCTACGCGCAGTCGACGCAGGCGACGCACGAGGTGCAGAAGTTCACCAACGGCGCGGCGGTGCGCATCCCGCCGTGGTCGCGCATCATCAGCGACGTGCACATCCTCAACGCCACGCCGCAGGCGGTGACCGGCCACGCCACGCTGTCGCTCTATCCGCTCGCGCTCGCCGACGTGAAGATCAAGCTGACGCCGTTCCACCTCGTGTTCAGCAAGCTGGAGATCCCGGCGCAGGCGACCTCGCGCTCGACGGCGAAGTGCGAGATCGACTCGTCGTTCGAGAGCATCACCAACCACGTGCTCGACGCCAAGGTCTACTACATCCTGCCGCACTTCCACG
>Ga0070741_10016746_pt1 | contig 12155 bp, 11 predicted proteins | sample Coa_R1_4_FD_66440 | JGI IMG/M metagenome (GOLD analysis project Ga0070741, IMG submission 66440) | Surface soil microbial communities from Centralia Pennsylvania, which are recovering from an underground coalmine fire - Coalmine... | ecosystem: Environmental > Terrestrial > Soil > Unclassified ...
AAGCAACACATTGTCGTGTTGGGCACGTCGTTACAGACCCGCAAGGTGAGCGGCGTGTTTCGTTGCGGGGATGTTGAAACGGAGGCGGTCGTTCTGGAAAGATACTTCGGCCTGAAAGAGGTGTCGCGCTCCGAACAGGAGATTGTCCTGGAGCGCGACTGACCGCTCACCGGCTCGAGGCCGAAACGCCCGAGCCGGATTGCCTTACTTCTTCTTCGGCCCCACGAAGGCCCACAGGACGCCAAACGGATCCTTGGCTTGGCCATAGCGATCGCCCCAAAACATGTCTTGCGGCGGCATGACTGCCGTACAGCCCGCATCCACCGCGCGCGTGTACCACGAGTCGACATCCTGCACGGGCAACATGAGACTGAACGCCGCGGGCGCTTGCAGCGCATAGCCGTGCTCCGGGAAGGCGTCGCTCAACATCACCGAGCTGCCGTTGATGTAGACATGGGCGTGCATGGTCCGTCCCTTATCGTCGGGGGGGTGAACGCCGGCGACTTCCGCGCCGAAAGCCTTCTTATAGAACTCAACCGCACGGGTTGCGCCGTCGACTGTCAGGTACGCGACGACTCCGCCTTTGACCTGGGGATTGTCTGCCATTGTCTTCTCCTTCGTTGAATGATCGATGTGATAGGCCTTGCTCGGCTGGACGGACCGCCCTTGGGCGTGATCGTGTGTCCTTACTCCAAGGACGTGGCGGACGGCTGGCCGCCGACAAGTATCGCGGACTTGTTTCAGAACGAGGGAGTTCCCGAAAGCGCGCGGCCCGCTCGGATCAGCTCTAGCGCGGCAGGGGGCGCGTGACCCCGAGAATGGGCCCCAGGAAGGCGTGCTCGTCATCCCGGCTGAGGCTGCGGACGTACAGGCTGGAGACGTTGCCGTCCAGGTAAAGGGCATCCGAGCACTTGAGGCGGTCGCGGAAGAGCAGCGCGAAATCGTAAAAATTGATCGGCTCCTCGCTGATGGCAAACACAACCTCGTTCGCGTCGATCACTCCGATGCCATTGCGGATATTGCGCGAGGTGCCTTCCGGATTCAGTCCAGGATGGATGACCCCGGCGCTCACCAGCAGTGGCCCCGATTGGGTGGCGAAAATGACGAAGTCTTGCAGCGAGGCATACTGGGAGCTCTCCACGATCCGGGCACCTGACGGGGAGACCACGAACACACCGTTCGGCTTCATATAGAAGTTGCCGAAGCCGGTCGCCAGGTTGATGCGATGGATCTGCTGACCGTCCATGACCAGGAGACCCAAGGGGGAGTAGTCCTCGCGAAACATGCCCGCGTTCATGGCGAACACGAGCTCCTGTGCCTGTCCCTGCAGGACCTCGGCAAGATGCCGGAGGGACTTGAAAGGTGTTCCCGTGGCGTCTTTCAAGAACAACTGCAGGCGATCGGTGCGCAGGTCCACGTGGCACACCGTCGCATGGGTCTCGCGAAAGATGAGCTGGCCGCATTGCAGGGCGTGCGCTGCTGGCGCGAGCGCGAGAGCTACGGTTGCCAGCAGGCCCAAACGGCCGCGGCGGACGAATCGCTCGATCACCCCACCGCGCCCGCGGTGCCGCCCGGACTCTCGGGATTGTTCACGAAATCTTCCGGCGGCGTGGGCCCCCAGAGATAGAAGCTGTTCTCGGGGGCTGGATAACCGGTCTCCCAGTCCATGTCCGCCGGAATGTAGTCGATATCGAAGCTGTATTCGGCGTAGCTGCCCCATGGATCCCGCACGTAGTGGAAATAGTTCGACCCGAGTACGTGTCGGCCGAGCCCCCAGCCACGAGTATAGCCTGCCTGCGCCATGTGCTCCGCGCCGAGGCCGATTTCCTCGATGGAGCCTACATCCCAGGCGCTATGGTGGAACCCCGGAGCGTGCGACTGCGCGAACGCGATGAGGTGATGGTCGCTGCCGTGGGCTCCGTGGAGGAATGCAACGGGGCCTGGATGATCGGAAACCCGCAGGCCGAGCGCGCGCCGATAGAAATCGACAGTCGCTTCGATGTTCGGTGTGAAGAAAAGAGCGTGTGACATCCTGCGCGGCCGCACCGCTGGAGTTTCACCTCGCATGGGCGCCCCGCGAAGGCTCTGCACCGAGCCCACCGTCGGCTGTGACCTGCTGCTGGGCGATGTTTTCTGCGCGGGCCGGATCTCGAGCAACACTCCATGAGGATCGCGCAGGCGAATCGCTTCTTCCCCGGGCGCGCTCTCGAGGGTAACGATCCGTTCTCGTTCCAACATGACACGAAACCGTTCCATATCGTCGCTGAATGCGCCAAAGCAGATGTAGCTCAGTGCTTTGCGCGGCCCGGGCACCAGCCGGACCCAACGATGGGGATGCCCGTAGGTATACAACTCGAGGCCGTCCGGCGTGTCGCGCACGTCCAGCCCGAATCGCTCGTAGAACGATTTTGCGAGCGCAAGATCCGGGACGGCGATACAGAAGTGGTCCAATGAATGGATCCCGAGCGCTCCGACTCGTCGACTGATCTGTGACATGTTGTCCTCCCCCTATCTCAACAGCACACCCAGAAACAAGCTTGGCCTCGCCATGAGGATCTACGTTCTGGTCGCGCGAGTAGCCAGTATAGGACCTCGGCGGTCGGCGACAGCCGGACGGCGCGTGCTTGCCCACAGGGCAGCCGGGACCAGCCCGGCGGAGCTCGATCGCCACCACGGTCGTGACACGCCATCGGTTGACCTTACCCGCGGGGTGCCCGCATGGGCCTTGAACTCTGCAACGCAGATTACTTGACAACACTTGTGGGCCGCCGCTAGTTTTACGCTCGAGTTCGTGGCTTCGGGAGGAGTGCGGCATGCAGTCGGCCAATGCGGTGCGGATCGATTCCCATGCGGTAGCCACGCTCCGGTACATCCGCGCTTCAATGGATGCCGCCTCATTCGTCGCGGTGCCCGGCTCGGCCGGAATCGCGATGGGGAGTGTGGGCCTGCTGGCCATGGTGCTTTCCTCCGCGCCGGGGTTGCGCGAGCACTGGCTGGTGATCTGGCTTGCTTCGGCGGCGCTCGGCGGCGGCATTGGCTTTGCCCTCATGACCCGGCCGGCCTCGCTGCGCGGCCTGCTGCTATCCGGAACGCCCCTGCGCCGGTTCGCCCTCGGGCTATTCCCGGCACTCTTTGCGGGCGCGGTCATGACCGTCGTGCAGTGGATTGACGGCAACCTGCATGCGATTCCTGGAACGTGGTTGCTGCTGTACGGATGTGCCCTGATCTCGGCAAGTGTAGCGGCGACGCGCACGCTGGCGGTCATGGGTGGGGCGTTTATCGTGCTGGGCCTGCTGGCGCTGCTGTTGCCGGACCGCCTGCAAGTTCTGATGCTGGGGGCCGGATTCGGCGGCCTGCACGGGTTGTTCGGATTTTTGATAGGACGAACGAGTCGTGAGCACCAAATCTAAAGTAGCGCCGGCTGCCGAGGAGGCGCCGACAGCCCGGAAACGGCCGAAGTTGGCTCCCGTCGCTGTGGCCCCACGCGACAGCGAGGATGCGACATTCGATCGGCTCGTGTACGAGCGAGTGCGCTTGGGCATCATGAGTGCCCTCGCGGTCCGGGAGGAGCTCACCTTCAGCGAGCTCAAGGCGCTCTTCGACGTCAGTGACGGAAACTTGAGCGCCCACGCGCGCAAGCTCGAGGAAGCGAAGTACGTTACTTGCACGAAGTCGTTCGCGGATCGGCGCCCGAAGTCGGTCTATCGACTGACCCCCCGCGGGCGGGTGGCGCTCAACCGCTACCTCGATCATGTCGAGGCGGTCATCAAGGCTACGCGGGGCGGCACGTGATTTTTTTTCGCCTTTCAACTCTGAAACGCAGAGTTCTCTAGAATGCACGTAGCAATCATCATGGACGGCAACGGCCGTTGGGCCGCGCGGCGCCACCTGCCGCGTACGGCCGGACATCGAGAGGGCGCGCGGGCGGTTGACCGGATCGTCACCGCGGCTGCCCGCCATGGCATCCAGACCTTGACCTTGTATGCGTTTTCCGCGGCGAACTGGAATCGCCCTACCGCGGAGGTGAGCGCTCTTTTCACCCTGTTGAAACGCTACTTGTTGACCCAGACACAGCGTTGCCTCGAACAGTCGATCCGCATCAACGTGATCGGCCGCCGCGATCGACTCGGCGCCGGCCTGCGCCGCTTGATCGAGCGGAGCGAGGCGGCCACGGCGCAGTGCTCGAGAATGCAACTTCGCCTTGCGATTGATTATTCCGCTCAGCACAGTCTCATCGAGACGTGCCGGCGGCTGCGGTCCGAGCCGGATGTGGATCGCTCACGCTTCATCGAGCATCTGGCGCGGGTCGACCACGCCAATGTCGCTGCGCCCGAGGTCGACCTGTTGATTCGCACCGGCGGGGAGAAGCGCCTGAGCGACTTTCTCCTGTGGGAGTGCGCCTACGCGGAGCTCCATTTCGTCGAATGTTTGTGGCCGGATTTCGATGAAAAGGGCTTCGCGGACGCACTCGCCGAGTACGCGCGCCGCGACCGCCGCTTTGGGGGGCTCACCGCGACTGCGTGAAACCGCGCCTCTTTCAGATCTGATCCGCGAGAGTCACGGTCACTTTCTTCGTAGCGCCATCCCGACTCAAATCCATTGCCACTTTCGTCCCCGCGGGCTGGCTGCGCAGGAGGAGGCGCGTATCCGCCAGCCCATCCACGTGTACCCCCGAACCGTTCACGGCGGTGATGGTATCTCCGACCTTGATCCCGGCGCGGTCCGCCGGTCCGCCGGGGGTCACGTCAGTGACGGTATACCCTTGCGGACTCGCATTGATCCACATCCCGGAGCGATCGAACTGGCCAATATCCGGCGCGACGGGGGTGGCCGGCTTCAGGTACATCGTCTGGTGCGCGTAGTCGAATGTCACGACAAACCGCTTCAGAAGACCACTCCCAATGTTGCCGTCGTAGTTTGGATCACTCAGCGCGCCACCCTTGTCCCGCGACAGACCGGCAACGGGCTTCTCGACCGCCACTCCTCCTAAGTCGAGAGCGGGAAGACGGACCACGTAGGAACGCGAGGGCCCGCCGACTCCCCAACCTGTCACAGCGGTTACGCCGTTGGGAAATCGCTCGAGCAGGCCATGCGCGCTCACCGATGGGCCGGTGATATCGATCTCGGACCGCGACCCGGTATCGATGTCGAAGCGGGCCGGAAAGTTGGCGATGTGTCCGGTCACCATCGGCAGGTGATCGTAGAACACGAAGGGGAGCGCCGTTCCGGCATGAGCGGGCTGAAACCGCCTCGGGTCGGTGAGGGTCAGCTTCCGCTGGCCATAGTCGATCTGGACCGCGAAGCGGCGGAACAACTCGAAGCCGACCATGCCGTCGACCTGGATGCCCTCCACGGCCGGGTCGTAGATATTGGCGGCGAAACCGAGTTGGTTTCGCAGGCGCACCATCCCGCATGCCTCGCACCCGAGGGCGATCTCGTCCACCTTCGTGAAGCCGCTCGCTTCGCTCTTTTCGCCGGAACCGGACATGGGTGCCGCGCCGACCGACTTCAGTCCTACCTCGGTCACCAGGTGAGGGGAGATCAGCGTGTGGCCGCCCGTATCAACAATGAACGTGTAGGGTCCTTTGCCATTGACAGTCGCGGTGATGTAGATGTGATTGTTGAGCAGGCGGAAGGGCAGGGTGACACTGCTGGCCCCGCCGTCGATTGATGCTCCGGTAGGCGGCGCGGTCGGACACGAGTAGCTCGCTAGCGGACGCGGCTTCTCCAGCTGAAAACCGGTGAGCCGCAGCTTCTCGTAACTCGCTTCCCCAGCCCCGTTGTCGATCGTGATGGCATGCGGAACCTTCAATCCTTGCTCGGGCCGATAATCGCTGAGCCAGGTCCGCGTATGAAAGAACTCGCGATCTTCGGTGATCTCGGTCAGCAGGTGGGTGCTGGGATCAAACCACGCGCCAAACGGCTTGCCATCCCGCGGTGTGACAGTGAGGTGGTCGAGGGTTTTGCCCTCGATCACCTCTGGGCCGTTGTAGGTGACGGTCGCTTCCGCATGTCCGGGACGCCACCAGAGATTAGCGATCCGATAGGCCTCATTGACCGCCAAAGCGACGCGATCTCCCCCAAGCTGTGGTGTATGGGCTCCTGAGACATCGCGCATCCACGGAATGCGGCCGTCAAAACCCTTGCCCTCACTGATGATGTCCGCTCGTGTGCTCTCCACGAACGCGCCGGTCTTCAGGTCGGCAATGTCCTCTCGAAATCCCTCGAGACCCGCACCCGCATAGGCGTACCGGACATTCAGGGTGCCGGTGGACGGCATTTCGCCAACCGCCGCGTGGTAGGCCGCCAATACAGTGTCGGCGCCAGGCGCCTCTTGCGCCGCCACGGTGGCGCTGATCATGGCGGTCGCAAGGAGGCACGGGAGAAAGGCTTTCATCGGCAGCTCGCATTCCTTTGATGTCCTGCCGATAGTTTCCGTTCATCGCCGTGTAGATCGCAAGTGCTCTTTACTTGACCACGATCGTCCCCACCATCTGCGGATGGATCGAACAAACATACTTGTACGTTCCAGGTTTCTCGAACTTGAACGTGAAACTGTCGTTCTGGTCCAGAGCTCCAGAGGCGAAGACACCGTCGACACCGCGCACGGTGTGGGGCTCGCCGTCCAGATTCTTCCACCGCACGGTCGTTCCTGCCGCAACGGTCATCGAGGTCGGCGAGAACATGAACTCGCGAATCGAGATCGTCGCATTCTCGGTCGCGGCGGCGGCGGCCGAGGTTGTCGTGGGCTCCCCGGCAATTGCGGCAAGCGATGGGGCGAGGAGGATCGAGGTCAGTACGAAGGCTGTGATTTTCATGAATGTGTTTACGCGAGGCTGGTGTCGGTGATGCCGATGGAGTCGGGGTGGCGTTTGAGCGTCAGATTGGTGATGCCCAGCTTTCCGGGGAGCTCATCCGCGGGTACCTTGAGCGGTCCCGGTCCCGGACCCTCGCCGGGGCTGGGTTGGGGGTACGCGGTGGAGCGCGCCGTATGGAAGCTGATGTTGCCTTCGACCTTCTGCACGATCTGGTGAATGTGACCGTTGAGAACGGTGACCGAGCCGAACCGGGCGAGATAGCTCATCGCCTGCTCCGCATCGGAAGTTCCCCAGCCCCACGGCGCGTAGATCGTCCACAACGGCATGTGCGCGAATACGACGATCGGCGTGCTCGCCGAGCGTCCTCGCAAGTCTTTCTCGAGCCACTCGAGCTGGTCCTGCCCCAGGGCACCGAGACCGTTGGTTTTGAAGTTCAGAACGTTGATCAGGCCGACGAAGTGAACGCCATGATGGTCGAAGCTGTAATAGCCGCGATTCTGCGAGGGCTTGCCGTACCGGTTGAAATACTCGGTTACAGCAGTATCCAGGACGTCGTGCTCGCCGGGTGTGGTGTGCAGCTCGGTCACGTTGAGCTGCATCAACAGCTGGGCGGCCGTGTCAAATTCCGAAGGCTTGGAAAGATGGGTGATATCGCCCGTGTGAATGGCCATGGCGGGCTTTTTCGGCATGGTGCTCACCAAGGCAATGGTCTTGGTCAGCGTGCCGATGACATCGGGATTGGCTTCCTTGTTGAAGCCGATGTGCGTGTCGCTGATCTGGAGGAAGAGGGGTATCCCGTCCTCCTTCGAGGAAGCCTCCTTGCCCGCCGCCAGGGCCAGATCCTTCGGTATGAGGATGCCGGCGGATAAAGTAAAAAGAGTCCCCGCGCCTCCGTACGCGAGGCATTTCAGCGCCCCACGACGCCCGTGATCGACCGTACCTTTGGTGGACACTCCGCTCTCCTGTAGTCGCTGTCGACTGTGACAGCTACAGGCAATATCCCTTTTGACGGCACTTTATTCCCGCCGCTCGCCTCGTGGACGGACGTGCCGCGCGGCCGCGACGGGCAAGCGGTGCAACGTGGGTCCGGGAATAAACGCGTCAACAGCCGGATCTATCTGTCACGGACGCTCGCGCGCACTGCTCGCTCCGGGTCCGCTCACAACTACGTTTGATCCCGGTAGAACCAACTTACCCGGTGTGACACTCACAGCGTGTGAGTGAATCGATACCGGTGCGCCCGCGAGCTCGTGGCGCCTTCCAACTTCAGGAATTTGACGAATGACTACAACACTCGTTACGTTGAGTTGCACAAACACTGCGCGCAAAAAGCGGGCTTTGTTCCTGGGCGTGACCGCCCTTACCCTCGTGGCTTGCGGCGGAGGCGGTGGCGGGAGCGGTTCCACCGCCATGTCGGGGTCGCCGCCACCGCCCGATCCGGGCTACTCGTTCAAGAGTCTCGTCGCCGACCATGCGGGTACGAGCGCGACCACGACTGACCCGAATCTCAAAAACCCCTGGGGGATCGTCTTTGGAGGAAACAATCCGGTGTGGACCGCGAACAACGGCACACAGACATCCACTCTTTACGATGGTGCAGGGCAGATGAATGCGCTCGTGGTGAAGCTGCCCTCGCTGGCAAGCGGCAACAACCGGACCGGCGGCAACTTCAATCCCACCGGGATCGTCTTCAACGCGAGCAGCGACGAATTCGTGGTGAGCGCCGCGGGAAACACGGGCGCCGCCTCATTCATCTATTCGGGCGAAGGGGGAATGATTGCCGGTTGGTCCAGTAACGTCGATCAGAACAACGCCATTCTCGCCTACACGGCGGCCGATGGCGCCGTCTACAAGGGGCTGGCTCTTGCCAGCAACGGTACCGCGGATTGGCTGTATGCAGCCGACTTTGTGAACAGCAAGGTCGATGTGTTCGATGTGACGTTCGCGAAACAACAGGCGGCAGCGTTTCCGTTCACGGACCCGCAGCTTCCCGCGGGCTACGCACCCTTTGGCATTCAGGCCCTGCAGAACGGTTCTGGCGGAAGCTGGCAGATCTATGTCGCCTACGCGCAGCAGGCCGGACAGGGGAGCATCGACAACAACAACGGCGCAGGCCTCGGGTTGATCGATATCTTCGATGCCAACGGCAGGCTCGTGAAACGTCTGGTGTCCACTGGCGGGCAACTGAATGCTCCGTGGGGGCTGGTGCTGGCGCCGAAGGATTTCGGCTCCCTCAGTAACCTGCTGTTGGTCAGCAATTTCGGCGACGGCAGGATCAATGCTTTCGACCCCGCGAGCGGCGCTTTTGTAGCTTCGCTGGCCGATGGCACTGGCGCGGCCTTCCAGGTGTCAGGACTATGGGGAATCGCCTTCGGCAATGATGCCGCCAATCAACCGCACAATACGCTGTTTTATGCGGCCGGTCCGAATGATGAGAACAACGGAGATTACGGGCGTATCGATGCGAATGCGTCGGGGATGACGCCGGCTCCGCAGCCACCGGGGTATTGATCCGGCGGGTGGTGCTCGCGAGGGCGTCTGCGCTGGTCCCGTCTCGATCCCCGGGGGTCCGATTGCGGGCTCCTGGGGTGGGGCGATTCAGCCGCGTCCTGCGTTGTCCAGGCGGCCTGGCTGGCAGGAAGCGCGTATTCGGGCAATAGTCCGCCGGCGAGCGTGCGCGGCCTGGACATTTGAGTCATGATTGCACGCCGTGGCGCCCCTACCTCCATTGCGATCGAAGCTACTGGTGCTCGCGGCGGTCGGCGTCGTTCCGATGCTGATCCTGTCGCTGGTGCTGGGCTATGTTCTGATCGAACACCAGCGGGAGACCTTCCGCGAGGCCACGCGGCAGCGCAATCAGACGCTACTGAGCGCGGTAGATGCGCAGATGCTGGGCTATATCGGCACGCTACGCGCATTGGCGGCTTCCGAGAGCCTGGACGCCGATGATTTGCGGGCGTTTCACGCGGAGGCGCAGCGCGTGTTGGCCTCGCAGGCCGACTGGCGCAATCTTTTGCTCCTCGATCCCTCCGGTCAACAACTCGTCAATCTGCGCTTTCCCTACGGGGCCCGACTGCCCCCGGAGTCGCAGCTCGACCATCCCGGGTTTCGACAGGTCATCGGCACGAAGAGGCCCTTCATAGGCGACCTCAATCCCGGGCCCGTGTCGGGCTCCCCGGGCATTGCTGTCCGCGTGCCGGTGCTCCGCGGCGCCGATTTGCGTTATGTGCTGGAGTTCATTCTAGAGCCGGCCGCGTTGATCGAGCTCATGAAGAGCCAAGGCTATACGAGGAGCTGGACGACTGGCCTGGTGGACCGGCAGGGCCGGTTCATCGTGCGGTTGCCGAGCCCGCCGCACGAGCTCGCTTCCCAGGATCTGCTGGCGGCCATCCAACACACCCGTGATGGATGGTACCGTGGCAAGACTCTCGAGGGCTGGGATACCTATACGGCGCACAAGACCTCCGCTGTGACCGGTTGGACGGTTGCGCTCGCGATTCCGAGCGCTGAATTCAATGCGGCCGCCTATCGCGCTTCCGCCTACATGGCGTTGGGGACCCTCATTTCGCTCCTGTCGGCATTCGCGTTCGCCTATTGGTTGTCGCACTATATCGCCGCGCCAATCGGGATGTTGGCAACGACGGCTCGCCGTATCGGCTACGAGGCGCGGCCCGCGCCGCTCGCGGCGGTCAAGAACGATCCGCACGTGCAGGAGGTGTTCGAGGTCGCTTCCGCATTGGAAGAAGCCGCGATGTCCTTGCAGGAGCGCGAGTTGTTGCGACAACGCGAGCAACAGGCGCTGCTTGCGGCGGACAAGGCGAAGGACGAGTTCCTGGCGATGCTGGGTCACGAATTGCGCAACCCGCTCAGCTCCATCGTGGCTTCGGCCCACGTCCTGCGACTTTCCAAGCCCGGAGCGGCAGCAGCCCTGCAGGCGCACGAGGTGATCGATCGCCAGGCGCAACAGATGGCGCGGCTCGTCGAGGATCTGTTGGATGTCAGCCGCTTGGCGATGGGTAAGGTGACGTTGCATCGTGAGCGGCTCGATCTCGCGGTCCTTGCCGAGCGGGTGTTACAGTCATGGCAGCAAGCCCGGCGGAGTCGCGCGACACGCATTCAAGCCGACGTCGCGAGCGTCTGGGTCTATGCCGACCGCGTACGCATGGAGCAGATCCTGTTGAACCTGTTGGACAACGCGGAGAAATTCTCCTCTCCCGAGCAGCGCATTTTCGTACAGGTGCGCGGCGAGGACGGGCGCGCCATACTGCGGGTCCGGGACGAGGGGCAGGGTATCGCGCCGGAAGAGATCCCACATATCTTCAAGCTTTTTGTTCAAGGTCCGCAGAGCATCGAGCGCCCACATGGCGGCATCGGTCTCGGCCTGACGTTGGTAGAGCGCCTTGCCGAGTTGCACGGCGGGGAGGTGGCGGTGTTTAGTGCCGGTCGGGGCCAGGGCGCCGCGTTTACGGTGCGCCTGCCTGAAGTAGCTGCTTCCGAGCAGCCACCGACGACTGACTCGCCATCTTCGCGCTCACAAGCGCGACGGATCCTGGTGGTGGAGGACAACGAGGATGGGCGGCGCATGATGGAGACGATGCTCACCCTGGAAGGACACATCGTGCGAACCGCCTCGACCGGAGAGGCGGCCGTGCAGGCCGCTATTGAATGGCGGCCTGACATCGCCCTGGTTGACATCGGGTTACCTGATTTCGACGGTCACGAGGTGGCTCGCAGGATACGGGTGCTGACCCTGGAGAACCCTCCCAAGCTGATCGCCCTCAGCGGCTTCGGACAGCCCGCCGATCTGAACAGTGCTTATGAGGCGGGCTTCGATCTGCATCTCACCAAACCGGTTGCGCCGCAGTTCTTGCATGACGTCATGAACGCTTTGACCTCCAAGGGGCAGGTCAAGAGCTGATCTGGGAGTAACAGGGCATGAAGCGTGTCTTATTTATCGCCGGCTTGCTGCTGACCTGCGGCCTCGAGGCGGCGCAGGCTCGGGAATGCCAGGGTGTGGAATTCCCGGAGCACGTCCAGCTCAATGGCACCGCGCTGACGCTCAATGGCCTGGGATTGCGCAAGGCCACGATTCTCAAGGTCAAGGTCTATGTCGGTGCTCTCTATGTGACGACCCCGGCGCGCGATCCGAGGACCCTGACCGATCCGGGCGCTCCGGCGGAGCTGATTCTCCATTTCGTGCGCAACGTGGGAGTGGGGGATCTGCGGAACGCCTGGACCGAGGGGTTCGAGCGCGCCGCCAAGGATCAACTCCCACTGCTCAACGCACGGATCGCGATGCTCAACAGTTGGATGTCGGATATCAAGACGGGCCAGCGC
>Ga0070741_10016747_pt1 | contig 12155 bp, 8 predicted proteins | sample Coa_R1_4_FD_66440 | JGI IMG/M metagenome (GOLD analysis project Ga0070741, IMG submission 66440) | Surface soil microbial communities from Centralia Pennsylvania, which are recovering from an underground coalmine fire - Coalmine... | ecosystem: Environmental > Terrestrial > Soil > Unclassified ...
CCGGGTGACGTGATCTCGACCGGCACGCCGAGCGGCGTGGGCGCCGGGCGCGGCGTGTTCCTCAAGCCCGGCGACACCGTGGTGATCGAGATCGAGGGGCTGGGCCGCCTGGAGAACCCGGTCGTCGCCGGCTGAGCCGATGCAGATCGACCTCCACGCCCACTACTACCCGCCGGCCTACCTGGACCTGGCCCAGCAGGCCTACGCCGCTCCCCAGACACCGCGCGAGCGGATCGAGCGCGGCTTGATCGAGAATCGCCTCCGCAAGACGCCAGCACTGTCCGAATAGGAGACCCCTCACCTCCAGCCCCTCTCCCACAAGGGGCGAGGGGGAGAGACGAGGACCAACCGTGTCCCCATCGTCCTGCTCCCCTCCCCCCTGGTGGGGGAGGGGGGTAGGGGGGTGAGGGGAACGCTACATCGACTCGGCGATGACGCGAGTTTGGCCGCCGTCGCCGCCGCGCACGCGGAGGGGGAGGGCGATGACGCGGAAGCGCCCGCCCTCGACGGCGCCGAAGTTGCGCAGGTTCTCGATGATCGGGATCTCGGCGCCCAGCAGCGTCCGGTGCGCCGGATAGGCGAAGTCGGGCGGGCGCATCGACATCGGCATGTCGGGCGAGAGGCAGTCGAGCGCGACGACCTTCACCCCGCGCTCGACCATCCAGCGGCACGCTTCCTCGGACAGGTGCGGGTACATCATGTAGTCCGGCGACGTGAAGTGGGCATCCCAGCCCGTCTGGACGAGCAAGATGTCGCCGCGCTCGACGCGCACGCCGCTGTTCTCGAAGTCGGCGGCCGGGATCGCTTCGCCCCCCTGGCGCTTGATGGGCACGACCACCCCTCGCCCGATGAAGGTGTCGAGGGGCAGCTCGTCGATCTTCCGACCGTTCTCGAAAGCGTGGTACGGCGCGTCGATGTGGCTGCCCGAGTGGGTCGCCAGGGTGAGCTGCGCGATGTTCAGCGGCTTGCCCTCCGCGATGCTGAACAGGCAGCTCACCTCGACGGGCGGCAGGATCGGCACCTGCGTCATGCCCGCGTAGATGTCGTGGCTCAGGTCGACTAGCGTCATCTCATCCCCACGGACCCAGGAACGGCTCGCCCTGGTAGGTGTCGCTCATCGGCTCGAGGGCTTCCGGCCAGACGCCCGGCGTGACCTTGCGGCGCTCCGCCGCCGAGCGCGGGCGACCGTCCCAGCCGATCTGCTCCATCTGGTAGTAGAGCTGCAGGCAGTGGCCGTCGGGGTCGAGGACGTGGGCGGCGTAGTCGAGGCCGGGGTAGAGCTCGGGCGGGATCGAGTCGATCACACGGGCGCCGCGGTCGCGCAGGAAGCTGACAGCGTCGCGAAGCTGCTGGTAGCTGGCGAGCTGCAGGCCGAAGGCCGCGCAGGTAGTGTGCGGGCTAAGACCCAGCTTCTCGCGCAGGGCGATCGGGTACAGCGCCAGCGAGTGGTGCTCCGTGTTGTTGCGCAGGAACAGGCAGCGCTGCCCTTCCCAGGTGACCTCTTCGGTCGGGATGAACCCGAGGGTGTCGCGGTAGTAGGTCTCGGACGCCTCCAGGTTCTCCACGAACAGGCTGACCGGCCCGATCTTCACGATCTTGAATGGCCGCGGCAGCAGGATGCCGTCGACGTCGTAGGTGGCGGGCAGGTGGTCCACGTAGCGGTAGCCCGACTGCAGGTCGACGCCCTTGGCCAGCGCCTGCTGCACCTCGTCGAACTCGGCCATCTGCGGCAGCGGCGGCGCCTCGCGGAAGCCGCGGTCGTACATCACGCGCGGCTTGCTGTAGCCGTCCCAGCCGATCTGCTCGATGCCGAAGTACAGCTCGTTGGTGTGGCCGTCGGGATCGTAGATGTAGGTGTGCCAGTTCGAGCCGGGCATGTCGCGGCCCGAGCGCTGGATGGTCACGCCCAGCTCGCCGAACCACTTGATGGCGCGGCCGATCTCGCCGAGGCTGCCGACCTGCCAGGTGATCTGGTTGACGGTCACCTCGGGCTTGAAACGCCGCTGGGTGTCGAGCGCCTCGCGCACGCGGCGATTGAACAGCACGAAGGCGTGGTGGTCCGTGCCGTAGCGCATGAAGTAGCCCTTGGGGTTGCCGAGGCCGTCGAGCTGGCCGGGGGCGGCGCGCGGAGCGAAGTCCAGCTCGTCGGAGATCTTGAAGCCGAGCAGGTCGGTGTAGAACCGCAAGCACTCGTCGACGTCGAGGACGTTGAAGCCGAAGTGGCCCAGCCGCCGGATCTTGAACGGCTGGTTGAGCAGGATGCCGCCGACGTTGAACTGCGTCCGGGTCGCCGTCGTGGTCATAGTCTCCTCCCCCATGCCGGCGCTGGCGCACGGCAAGCGCTGCGGAGAGCACACATCTCCTGGTGAACGATAGTGTAGCACGCCGTCCCGGCCCGCTTCCGCCGCCAGTTGCATAAACTCGGAGTAGTCTAACTGCTACTAGAAAGCTATTGGCTTTATATGCCGCATCCGGTTAGGCTATGCATACCCGCCGGGCGGCCCGTGCGCCGCTGGTCCGGCGGATAGCAGGGGGCAGTCATGCGCGTCGCCGACATCTACGCGGCCAACCGAGCAGCCGGCCGTCCGACGATCTCCTTCGAGTTTTTCCCGCCCAAGACGGCCGAGGCCGAAGAGGCGCTGTTCGCGCGGGCGATGCCCCAGCTTCAGGCCCTCCGGCCGGACTTCGTCTCCGTCACTTACGGCGCCGGCGGCAGCACGCGCGACGGCACGCTCCGTATCGCCTCGCGCGCCCGCCGCGACTTCGGCCTGGAGGCCATGGCCCACCTCACCTGTGTGGGCGCCAGCCGCACGCTCTTGCGCGAGGTGCTCGACGAGGCGCGCGGGCTCGGCCTGGAGAACATCCTGGCCCTGCGCGGCGACCCGCCGGCGGGCGAGACCGAGTGGCGGCCGGCCGAGGATGGCCTGAGCTACGCCCACGAGCTGGTGCGCCTGGTGCGCTCCTACGGCTGCTTCTCGGTCGGCGTGGCCGGCTTTCCCGAGGGACACCTGAACTGCAACGGCGACAAGCGCCGCGACTGGGCCTACCTGGCGGCCAAGGTCGAGGCCGGCGCCGAGTTCGTGCTGACCCAGCTCTTCTACGACAACCGCGACTACTTCGAGTTCAAGGACTACCTGGAGAACCACCTCGGCGTGCGCGTGCCGCTGGTGCCGGGCGTGCTGCCGATCCTCAGCACCGCGCAGATCAAGCGCTTCACGACGCTGTGCGGGGCCCGACTGCCGGCGCCGCTGCTCGCGTGCCTGGAGGCACTGGGCGACGACGACGAGGCGGTGACGCAATTCGGCATCGAGCTCGCCACGCAGCAGTGCTGCGAGCTACTGGCGGGCGGCGCCCCCGGCCTGCACTTCTACACCCTCAACCGCGCGCACTCCACCGCCGCCGTGCTCGGCAACCTCGGCCTGGCCGCACGGGCGAGCAACGGGCACGCCGCGCCGCCCACGGCTCAGCCGGCCGGCGCTGCCGCCGGGCGCTGAGCGCCAGCTCGCCGGGGAGCAAGACTCCCGCCACGGCCGTCCGCTGGTCTTCCTGGATTGACGATGGGAGCCGTGGGGTTCCACTGCCCCCGGCTCAGGGCTGCGCTGCAGCCGACGGGCGTTCCACAGCCCCGCCGCGCCTGGCCTACGCGCCGGGACGCCCAGGGGCGACGTGGCCGCAGCTCGCGCAGGTGCGGTTGCCCTCCGAGCCGTAGAACTCGTCGTAGGCGCGCGAGACGGGGTCCTCACGGTAGTCGGCGACGTGCTTGGCGACCTGGTACAGGCGCGAGCCGCACTGCGGGCAGAACCACTGGAACTGGTCGTCCTCCCCGGGGCGGCGGGCGCGCTCGAGCACGAGCAGGTAGGCATCGGCCGGGAACCGCGGCGAGTGCGGCGTGCCGGCCGGACAGTAGATGACCTCTCCTTCGCGGAGCACCGCGACCTTCTCCTCGCCCTCGGGCGTGAGGTAGTGAAGGTTCATCTCGCCCTTGATCATGTACATCACTTCGTCGCTCGGGTCGGTGTGAAACTCGCTGCGGCCCACCCGTCCCCGTGCCACGAACGCGACCGAGTCAGGCGCCTGCCAGAGGATGCTCACCGGCGACTTTCCGTTCCTGAGCCCGTCGCCCACCTCGCGGACGTTGATGGAGACCATCTCGTTCATACCCTCTCCCTCCCGCCTGGAGTCTGGACCTCCGGTCGCTCCCCTGCCGCACGATGGCAGTGAGTATCCTGCGCATCTAAGGATGCCGCCGGCCGGCCGCGTTGTCAAAGCGGTCCGCGCGGCGGCGCGTGTGGTATGCTCGCGCCACCTCCCGACGGACGAGCAGGCGTCGCAGAGCCGCGGGTGGCAACCCACAACAGAGGAGGCGACGATGAGGCGGAAGGATCGCTACCAACGGGCGTTGATCGCCGTGATCCTCGGGCTGGCGCTGGCAGCGCTGGGAAGCAGTCCCGGGGGGCTGGCCGGCCGCCCACCGATCGAGGGCGCCGGCCAGGTCCGCTGGGCGGCGCCAGAGACTGCGCCCGCGGCGGCGGCCGAGCTGCCCCAGCGCGAGACGACGCGGATCGGGGTCCTCGGCATCTCCTCCGAAGTCGGGTTCTACCTGGCCCACGAGCGCGGCTACTTCGCCGAGCAGGGGCTGGCCGCGGACTTCGAGCGCTTCGAGGCGCCGGGGGCGATCATCGCGCCGCTCAGCCTCGGCGATCTCGACGCGGCGAGCATCGCGGTCACCGCCGCGATGTTCAACGCCGTGAACCGGGGCGTCGAGGTCCGACTGGTCTCGCCGCAGTCGCGCTACGAGCCCGGCTACAGCCAGCTCATCCTGGACGTGCGCAAGGACCTGGCCGACGGCGGCGCCATCCGCGACTACGCCGACCTGCGCGGCCGTACCCTCGCGATCATCAACTTCGGCAGCCCGAGCGAGCTGCTCCTCGAGCGCGCCCTGCAGCGGGGCGGACTGGCGCTGAGCGACGCCAACGTGGTGCAGCTCGGCTCCGGCGACCAGATCACCGCCTTCGCCAACCGCGGCATCGACGCTGGCCTGCTCACGGAGCCCCAGGCCACGATCGCCCAGGATCGCGGCGTGGCCGTGAAGTGGCGCGCGGCGGCCGACTGGTACCCGGGCATCCAGGTGAGCACGGTCATGTACGGACCGAACTACGTCGCCCGCAATCCTGACGCCGGCCAGCGCTTCCTGGTGGCGTATCTGCGCGGGGTGCGCGACTACTACAATGCCGTCATCGCCGACCGCGGCGGCCGCGAGGGAATCGTCGAGGTGCTGATGCAGCACACGCCGCTGCGCGACCGCGCGCTCTACGACCGCATCTCCTGGCTTTACGTCGACCCCAACCTGACGCTGCTCGAGGACGACCTGCGCACCACCATGCAGTGGTTCCTCGACCGCGGCCTGGTCGATCGGCCCACCGAGCTGAGCCAGATCTACGACGGACGCTTCGTCCAGAACGCGCTGCGGGTGCTGGGGCCGTACCAGTAAGTAGACCACGTGATGGCGAGGCTTAGTTGACAGCCCTGCCGGGCCGTCCGTAGCATACCCGCGCAGCCCTGGATGAAGGTCGGGCCAGCGCGCCTCTGGCGTGCCGTGGCACCTCGGGGGCGTCGGGCCGGAGGAGGACAACGTGCGGCTCAAGGACAAAGTAGCCATCGTGACGGGCGGCGGCAACGGGATCGGCCGCGCCTACTGCCTGGGCATGGCGCGCGAGGGCGCGAAGGTGGTCGTGGCCGACATCGACGGCGGGGCGGCCGAGGCCGTGGCGAAGGAGATCGCCGAGATGGGCGGCGAGGCGCTCCCCGTCCAGGCCGACGTCTCGAACGAGGAATCCACCCAGGCCATGGCTCACCGCACCGTCGATCGGTTCGGCGGCATCGACATCCTGGTCAACAACGCGTCGATCTTCGCGACCATCCCCATGTCGCGGGTCGGCTTCGAGGAGATCCCGGTCGAGGAGTGGGACCGCCTGATGGAGGTCAACCTCAAGGGTCCCTGGCTGTGCTGCCGCGCGGTAGTGCCCTACATGCGCCAGCGCGGCAAGGGGAAGATCGTCAACATCTCCTCGGGCACCGTCCTCGACGGCGGCGGCGGCACGCGCGCCCACTACGTCGCCTCCAAGGCCGGCGTGATGGGCCTCACCCGCACGCTCGCCCGCGAGCTGGGCGACGACAACATCAACGTGAACACGCTCGCCCCCGGCTCGACGCTCAGCGAGAAGGACCCGAGCGAGGAAATCCTGCAGTTCCGCCAGGCGCGCCTGGGCGGGCGCGCCCTCAAGCGCGTCGAGGTGCCGGAGGACCTGGTCGGGACGATGATCTTCCTCTGCTCGAGCGACAGCGACTTCATCACCGGCCAGATGATCGTCTGCGACGGGGGCGACAAGATGCACTGAAAGCCCCTTGCAGAACGCAAGATCCAGGGTGTGGGGCTGCGCCCCACACCCTGGATCGAACTACCCTTCTAAACCCGCGCCAGGTGGCGGTGAGGTGACCGGCGCGCGGCCATCGGTCGTTGGCCGTGCGCCGCTAGCCCGTGCCGCAGTCCACCCATAGCTCGCGACTGGCCGCGTGCGTGTAGCGCACGTGGAGCACCCTCAGGTCCGCGTCGTAGGCGTAGCCGTCCCCCTCGGTGGTCGTCTCCGGCAGCGGCTGGCCGTCCAGGTAGACGGCCCGCGGCGGGGGCGCGACGGCCTCCAGGACGCCGGCCACCGCGGGCGGTCCGCTCAGCGTGAGAGCGAGACAGCCGCGCCCCGACCGCGGCTCGTACGAGCTGGTCGTCCAGAGCACGCCCGGCTCGCGGCGGAGCACCACCAGGCGGAACGACTCGCCGGGCAGCCGGCTCACGAAGCCGCCGCGGACACGGAAGACGCGCCCTAGCTCCGCGTCGTAGGCCACGTACTCCGCGTCGGCCGCCAGCCCCAGCTCCTCCAGGTCCACCGCCACGTCGCGCTCCCCCGGCTGGCGGTTGAGGATGCCGAGGAAGGTCGTCCCGCTCACGGTCGTGGCGAAGGTGTCCGGGTGGAGCCCGGCACCGAGGTAGGTCTCGCCGGCGAAGGGGTGAGCCTGGGTGAGGTAGGCGCGATACTCGCCGAGGTCGGCCGGGGCGATCGTCGTGAGGGGCAGGCTGAGCACCGTCTGCCCGCCGAGGGCCAGGCCAGCGCCCAGCCACCACAGGTTGATGCGCGACTCCGGCTGGCCGATGACCGCGCCCATGTGCGGCCGCTGGCCGAGCAGGAGGTGCTGGAGCACCGCGTAGTCGATGTGCTCGACCAGCCCGCCGAACGGATACGGGCTGCGAAACGTCGGGTAATCGTCGGCGTAGCGCCAGGTGTGGGCGTAGGGCCGCGCCAGGACGGGGGTATCCCAGGCGCCCTCGAGGAGCGCGTCCGGCCGCAGCCGGCGGGTCTCGCGGAACAGGAACCGGTAGATGTCCAGCGACTGCCCCAGCGCGGGGCGAACCACGCCGAAGCGGTCGGGCCGGGCGATGTTCAGCACCGCGCCCTCGGTGTGGCCGAGCATGTCGATGAGCACGCCGTCGGCGTTCCACTCGTCGAAGTAGCGGCGCAGGACGTCGCGCATGTAGTCCCGCAGGCCGGGGTTGGAGAAGTCGTAGACGAAGCTTTCCTGCTGCGGGGTCGCGCCGAGGGGGATCAGCCAGTCGCGGTACTTCTCGATGAAGCCCGGCAGCGCCAGCCACTCGGACACGACCGGCCGCGTGTCGACGTACGGCGCCGAGTAGTACAGGATCAGGCGAACGTCGCGGGCGTGCGCGTAGTCCACCAGCGCGCGGATGCCCGAGGGGAACTTCTCCACGTCCACCCGCGACAATTCGGCGCCCGGGCGCCCCTCGGCGACGAACCAGCCGGCGTCGAGCAGGATGTGCCAGGGCCCGACGTCGCCCAGGTAGTCGGCGAGGTAGTCCACGAACTCCCGGATCTTCCCCTCGTCGATGGCGGTGCCGAACACGTACCAGCTTCCCCACTGCTGACGCACCCAGACCGGAAGCGGCGGGGCCGGGTAGAGCATCTGGCTGAGCGCGCGGAACGGAGCCAGCGCCACGCGCGGATCGGCCGAGGCCGTCGGCTCGAGGTACAGGCGCGGCGAGCGAGTCGGCTCGACCGGCGACTCGGGCGCCAGGGGGCCCGCGTTCAGGGTCACGCGCGCGACCACTTCACCGGGGTCCCGCCGCACGTCGAAGCGCGGCGGCAGATCGGTCTCGTCGAGGACGGCGAGGACCAGGCCCAGCGCCGGGCGGCTGCTCCAGAGAAACGCCGGCGCGCCCAGGCCGACGAGCTCCGGTCGGTCCAGCCCGTCGTCGCGGACGCGCGCCTCCCGCGGCTGGCTGAAGTCGGTCACGTAGCGTAGCTCCTCGCCCAGCACCAGCCCCCCCGGGCTCGCCCCATCCAGGAGGTGGAAGCTGTCCACCGGGCGGTTGGTCTCGACCTGGAGCACCACCGCGTTGCTCCCGTCGAAGAGGCTCAGCTCCAGCGCCCCCTGCAGGTCGCCCTCGGGTGCGGCGACGGGTACGCGCAGCGTCTGACCGTCTCCCAGTCCTGTCGCTGTCGCGGCGCGGATGGAGTGGGCGTCCCGGGTCGCGGGCGAGGCGTGGAGCCGCCGTGTGGAGCCGTCGGGGAGCACGACGGTGGGCTGCACGGCCGTGGCGGCCAGGCGGCTGTGGGCCAGGTCGAGCACGCTGAGCTGCGCGCCTCGCCCCGCGTCGGCCTGCACGACGACGGCTACGTCGTGGCTGGCCAGCGCCAGGCGGCCGTCTGGCAGCCGGCCGCCGGCGATCCCGTCGGCCGGACCCGCCTGCGCTCGCCAGCGCCGCACCAGCGCGGCTTCCCCCGCACCCTGGCGCTCCAGGACGCTCGCCGCGCGCTCCTGGGCGTGCTGCTCCTGTGTGGCGCGCAGCAGCGCGAGACGGCCGGGCGGGTTGGGGCTCTCGCCAGCCACAAGCGGGCGAAGCAGGCGGGGGTCGCCGAAGTAGGTGTAGGCGGGCTCCTCGCCGTCCACGGTCAGGACGACCAGCCGCAGCTCGCGCACGCCCTCGAGCCCCACCCGGATCTCGCGTGGCTCGCCGTCGGCACGGAGCGAGCCGCTGTCGTAGAGGCGGTCGCCGTCGCCGTAGATCAGCACCCGCGCGGCGCCAGCGGTGGACCACTCCCGCGGGGTGGCTCCGAGCGTGGCCTGGAGCTGGTCGGAGCCGTCGTTCAGCAGGTACACGACTTCGGCGAAGGGGTAGAGGCCCAGGCCGCGCTCGAAGGTCCGGCCGCCCAGCCGGATCGGTCCGCCGCCATACGCCTCGTCCACCCGCGGCACGTCCGGCTGGCCGGGGCCGCGGAACCCGGTCGTCGCCTCGGTCCAGCCCCGCACGTCCAGATCCTGCCACTGGCCGAGGACCAGTCGCTCGTCGGCGTACTCGACGCTGACCCGCGCCACCTGACAGGCCAGCGCGAACAGGAGCACGTCGAGCAGCAGCCACAGAGCGAGGAGCCGCCGGCGGCGGGTGGAGCCCCGACCGCGGCCGGCGGGGACGGACGGTGAGCGACCGGTGGTGCCAGAGCGCCGGGGCGGCTCGCGCATCGCGCGGACCCAATTAGCGTGTATTTCAATCGAGAGTGTGGGGCTGCGACCCGCACTCTGTCTCTTGCGTTCTGGGAGGTGTTCTTAGCCGACCGGGCGGTGCAGCGGCCAGCGGCGCGCGAGCGCGAGGGCCGCTGCACCGAGCAGCGCCAGGATGGTAAGCAGGCTGAGCGCGGCGCCGAGTCGGAACGGTACGGGCTCGTACACGAACCGTACCACATGGTCGCCCGCCGGCACGAACACGCCGCGGAACAGGTAGTCGGTCCGATAGATTTCGCTGCCCAGTCCGTCTACCGTGGCGCGCCAGCCCGGGAAGAACGGGTCGAGGAGCACGAGAAACCCATCCGTGGCGCTGACCGTGCGAACGACGATCTCTTCGGGCCGGTACTGCTCCAGCCGCGCCTCGCCCGCCGGCGCGTCCTGGAGGAGCTGCCAGCCCGGCCAGGCGGCGTCTTGCTCCTCGCCGCGCTCGACCAGGGCGAGCTGGCGCGGGTCGAACGGCCCGTCGGCCATCCAGGCCAGCACGTCCTGGTCCTGGCGCGCCATCTGCACCGAGGAGACCAGGAAGGCGCGCGGGAGAGCGGTCGTGTTCTCGGCGACCAGCCACTGATCGTCACCGTAGAGCCAGCGGTAGCGCTCCTTCGGCGGGATCGGCTCGACCAGCCCGTCCGGGCGGAGCGGCGCGAGGCCGAACACCTCCAGCATGCCCCGCGGCCAGGTGTACTGGACCTCCACACGGACGACCTCGACCGTCCGCGGCAGCGCCAGGCGGCCATAGTAGCGCTGCTGCGAGTACGGGCGACCATCGTCGGTGGCCGTCGGAAGCGCCTCGGCGACCACGGCCGGCCGGTGGGAGGCGCCACGCTCGGCGGGCACCGCGGCCAGGTCACGGTCGGCGGTTTGCTGCCCGGCGCGCAGCGGCAGGGTGTACGTCGCGCCCGCGGCGTCCGTCACGACCAGCTTGCCCACCTCGGCGTCCTGCGGGGCGTCGGCCGCGTCCACCAGCCAGGAGACCAGGCCGATCTCGTGGCTGCTGACCTTGCCGACGGCGAGGACGGCACGGGCGCCCGGGTTGGCCGCCGTTCCGCTCACCAGCGGCCGGCCGGGATTGTACGGCACGCCGTCGTACACCGGCAGATCCGGCAGCTTGCCGCGGTCGAGCACGTAGCGCGCGTTCAGCAGGTCGAGCAGGTGGTTGTCCGTGCGCGCGACCTGGGCCACGTAACGGGCGTGCCGGTCGGACTCCAGCGACGTGAAGCCGGTGACTTCCTCCCAGCCCGTCGGCAGCAGCGCGTTTGGCGCCGCGGCGAAGCGGCGGGTGGGATCGGGCCGAGTGAACACACGCCCCTCGCCTAGCGGCGGCGGCTGCGCCAGCGGTGGCGGCAGGTGCGGACGCAGGCTGGCGAAGCTGGCGCGCGGGTGGTAGCTCTGGCCAAAGCCCAGCAGGTCCACGGCGATCACCAGCAGGAGCGCGGCCTGGCCGACCAGGCGAACCGCCGCGCGCAGACCCGCCGGCGCGGCGCGGATCGCAGCCAGCCGGCTGGCCGCGTGCCAGCCGACCAGGACGACCAGGCCGGCGACCAGCAGGCGCACCTGGCCGTCGACCTGCGCGCCGTTTGGCGCGAGCGCGGCGAGCAGCCGGTCGTACGCCGCCGACGGCGACAGAGGCACGCCGTCGGCCAGGCGAGGCGCGCCGGGATGGGCCAGGAAGCGGGCCAGCCCGCTCTCCACCACGTCACGCCGCGCCGCGACCCAGGCGCCCGCTGCCAGCAGCGCGTAGACCAGACCGCCCACCGCCAGCCCGCAGCCGACCAGGCGCAGGCTCAGGCCGCGAGCGGGCGCGCGCTGCGCGCGTCCTGCCAGGTCGGTGGCTCCGTAGGCGGCGAGGACCGCCACGGCGAGCGTGAAGAAGAGCCCGAAGCGGCCGGGCGACTGCAGCGTGTTGAACAGGGGGAGGAGGCGCAGGCGCTCCCACAACGGCCAGGGGCCCAGGTCGCCGAAGGCCATGAGCAGCGCCAGCGCCGCCACCAGCCCGTAGAGCAGCACGTAGAAGCGGGGGCGCGCGAACAGCGCCAGGAGCGCCAGCAACAGCGGCAGCACACCGACGTAGATCGCGGTCTCCCAGGGCACCCACAGGCCCCACCCCGGCCGTTCCAGCGTGCCGCCGAACAGGTTGGGCAGCAGCAGCGTCGCCAGGTTCACCGGCGCCACGCTGTTCACCGCGGCGAAGCGGCTGCTCAGACCGTGGCTGCGGAACGACTCGCTGCCCAGCTCGTACAGGGGCAGGAGCTGCACGGCGGCGATGCCAAACGCTACGCCGCCCAGGAGCGCCACGACCCAGGCGCCGCGCGCCACGCGCCCGGGCAGTCGAGTCAACCAGCGGCGCGGCGACACGGGCCGCCCTTCGCCGGGCAGCAGGGCGAAGACGACGAGCGCGTAGAGGGTGACGAACAGAGCGGTCATCAGGCTGATGTTGATATGGACGGCGAGCCCCTGGATGCCGACGGCGACGCCTGCCAGGATCGCCCACGCGGAGGCGTTGGCGCGGCGAGCGCGCTCCACGCCGT
>Ga0070741_10016748_pt1 | contig 12153 bp, 8 predicted proteins | sample Coa_R1_4_FD_66440 | JGI IMG/M metagenome (GOLD analysis project Ga0070741, IMG submission 66440) | Surface soil microbial communities from Centralia Pennsylvania, which are recovering from an underground coalmine fire - Coalmine... | ecosystem: Environmental > Terrestrial > Soil > Unclassified ...
AACACCTGGCCGCCACCGCCAACATTAAAGCTCACAGGCACATCATTCTGGTCAGTACCAAGAAAGCAGAGTTGCCCGGCAGCAAGCTTTTGCTGGTTCAGGTCAGTAATGTTGGTCGCGCTTACTGTTGTCCAATTCTGCGCGGTCGCGGGAAGCAGACACGCCGCCATGACCATCAAAATGATATTTTTCATTACCACTCCTAAAATTTTATGTAGAGGGACGGTTGGTACGAGCTAGAGTGCGTTGCGGAACCTGACTTCAGGATGGATAGCTGCGGCTTTGCGCGCAACATCAAGCACGCTATCAGTTGGCAAGATTCCAAGGTCGGCATGTCCGGTAAGCGCATCCAGATGGTGCTGTTCAAACTTGTAACCAGTACTTCCAATGTGGTTCTTTAGAGGCTTGTTTCCGTCTCGCGTCGGATGTGGAAGAATTGCCACCTGCGGATGCGCATGGAAAATATCTTCATTGCGCTCGCTATGGTCAAAGCTGGTCATCATCAAAACCATCCCGTTGGGCAGATCGATATAATGCGACCCCAGCATTGGATGAAAAAGCTGGATCATCGGCAGAAAGACTGGCTCCATTGAACCATCCGAGTTCGTTCGCGTTCCTGTTTGCACAGTTCCACTCCAAACTTCTTTTGGCAGAACGTAGAGTCTTCGCATAGTAGCGCTCGAATCTGGCAACTGCAAACCTGCCCTGGACCGCAGCCGCCGGTATCATTTCTTTTTAAGGGTTTACTTAGCTCTCAGGCATGAGATTGTGCTGCAAAATGCAAGGCGACTTCATACCGGCATAAAAGACATGTCGTGAGCTTCTGATGCTGACGGAAATTTTTGAAGCACAGTAAATCTCCAAAGCGTGGTTCGCGGGATAGGTAACCCCACTCGCGCAAGGAACTGCATCTTCGAGTGAGAGCTGTGTTGCGCGCTTTGTAGAGCCGTCTTCCAGCGTAAAAGGGTGTCCTGGAGTCGTGGCCAGCCAGTCATCCAGATTAAAGAAGGTGTGCACCCATTCTTGACTGATGCAGTCCTTGGCAACAGCAATTACTTCCGCCCAACCGTCTGGCGTGTCTTCATCACAGGGACAGCTTACCCAGTCACCAATCTCCAACTCACGCACCTGAATAACGCCTTTTGTTTTCTCTTGAACCAGGACGTCATATCGCAAGCAGGCGCCACCGATTCCTCCGCCCCCGCCTCCGCCTGTACCCGCTGTGGTGGTTACAGCCACTAACGGATTAGATGACAAAGGGAAATGATCGCCTCGCGCCTGTTCTTGCGTCCAAGCTACTGAAGTGCCCACATGGGCCCAGGAAGGAGATCCCACCCCGCCAGTCGTCACCATGGTAACAATCTGTTTAATTTCATCGATGAACGGATAAAAGTTATAGCTCGTTCCAGCAGACAAACCTGTAATGGTTTGCGATCCGGAATAACTGTTGATGGTCATTGCGCTGTCAGTCCGGCGAGCGGTAATGCTCCAATTCCACGTAATTGAATTCGTAGTACTCGTGTAGGTCAGGCCGCCGGTATATGTGTTCGATATTGAACCTTGCTTGCCGATTTCGTCTCCCGTCAGGTCCCACTGCGGAAAAAGAAAACAGTCGTCAAAGCGAGCGTCAATTTGCAAACCTGACATAGTCCAGGCCGCTGCGCCGGCGTTCTGTAGAATGCCTGTGCACCAAACGGCTGCAAACGCGGGTTTTGTTCCCCCAAACAATGCAGGCACGGTAAAGTATGTGGACTGCAAGTAATATCCGCCATTAAAAGTATTTGAGCTTGTGGGGCCAATGAAACTTGCATCCGGGTTCCCATTGCCCAAGCCGGGCGTGCCTAGCCCTTCGTTATAGGTGATTTGCCCAAGCACATTTCCAGCCGCATCATAAAGAACAACTCTTATGGCTCCCGACCAATTAACTCCAGACGGGAGTGATCCATCAACAACCAGACGAATCCATCCTCCAAAGCTATAACTCTCGCCTGGATTGATCGCCACCTTATCGCTGATGGCACCCTGCACATAGAAGTGACTATCGTTGGGAAGAACTGCTCCAGGTTTGTTAATGAGCAAAATACACCGGCTCCCGCTGTTCGGCAGAGTGGTCTCCAGATCGACTGTTAAATAAGGGTCCCCGATTGAAGCGAAGCCACTGCCGTTCCAAGCGCTCCAACTGTCGCTGATTCGCAGGCCGCTCGGGATGGCTGCCACGCTTGGATAAGTTGAGACAGCGGTCAAGGCAACATTCGACTCGAACCCCGGATTCGCCAGCAGGTTCTTTGAAACCGTCTCCATCTGGCAGAATTTACCTGTAACAACGAACTGATATGCTGTGGCATTGGCGATGCTCTGTTCCATCAGGCCGCTGGTGTTGAACGACGTAAATTTCAAATAGATGGTCTTGCCGATGAATGACGGATCATACACATAGGTAAAGATAGAATCGTCCAGCCGCGCTACCGGAGAACCCACATTGTGTGTGGTGATGGTGCTCCCAAAGAGTCCACGTCGAATGTATCCCTGGGGGTTGTACACGTTGGCTGAGACCAGCGTGAGGTTCGCATAGGACATGAACTCGCCATCGAAATAGACCAGTGTGCGATAGCTATCAGCATCCTGCTGCGTTCCGGAATTCAGAACGCCGCCGCTTTGCGTGAGATCCCAGGTTTGGCTAACACCTCCAGTGTAGGGATCGCCGGTGATGCCAAAGAATAGAGTGCCACCGCAAACACCCATGCGCGATGCACCAAATATTTCACCGATCTGGTGATATTCGCTGTTGTCCTGGCTAATCCATACGTGGCACCCGCCCCAGTTTGGGTTGGCCACCCTCACAGGCAATGATGTGGTCTGAGCGTAGGCGTTCATATTATTGGAATTTTCCAGCTGTGCGCCCCATAAATGTAGTGTTCCTGCCGTGGCAACGTTATAAACAAACACATGGATCGCGCTGGCCGTTGGGCCCATAGTGCCAGTGACTGAAAAGCGTTGCCAATTCGAGGTGATCGGGAAGGTGGTATTTACAATTACTGCTCCGGTTTGATCTTCAATCAGCAGGTTCGCAGAGTTCGTTCCTGAAGGTGTCTTCACCCAGCAACTGAAAGTGAAAGTCTGGTTCGCCACTGTTACGGGCGGCGTAACATCCTGCCGGATGTAAGCTCCGGCTCCTGTCACGGAATAAGCAACAGCATCGGCAGTTGAACCTCCGTTGGGATCAGTGGCAGCATTGGCCGTTATTGTCGTATTGAGGTCTTGCCAGACTGCATTATCAAACTGCTGGGAGTACAGCAACAGATTGCCCCACGCACCGCCTGAAATGGCCATCCAGATTTCGTGTTGGCCGCTTCTCGACATTTGGAACGGGGCTTCAAAAACAATGGGCGCATTCACGCTGCCAGGATCGGCGTTAGCCTGCGGCACAAAACCGCCAGGTCCCTGTTGTGGATAGAGAGTTGGCGAGGCTGTACCAAAAGGAAAATCTTCGGCATCCATCTCCAGTTGGCCGCTGTCATTCTCGCGAATGGCCGTGATGCGAACCGGCTTTTTGTTGTATCCCAACTCAGGGATGGTGAGCGTCACCAGATCCATCGGCTCAAGCAGATTGAACTGCCAGCCTAGCGTGAGTGTATAGGTCGCGCGGATCTCAACTTCTCTTTTGCGTAAAAAATTCGCCACCTGCTTGGCGACATCGGTAGTAGTAATGGAGTGCGCCTGCTTGGGAGATGCCTTGCGTAGCCCATACACGGCAATCATCGCATCATCTTTGTCTTCTGCGATTTCAACGTTGTAGTCATTATCTCGGTTGAGGAATTCCACGGAAATCGAGTTCATCACGTCAGAGATGGATGGACGCTTGACCGTAACCGAATTCAATAGATCATTGCTGCTTAAGTCGTAAATGGGTGAAGTATTGGGCAGAAATGTTGCTCCGTTGCCCACTGCTGTTGTGTCGCCATAAGGCACGATCTTCAGCAGTCCTTCACTCCATACTGCGGCTGAGTTCGTGACATCAAGAATGTCCTGGATCCAGTCTGCGGCTGATTTTTGTGAATCAAGCACCAGCGAAAGAAAAATCCCATTGGCGACGCAATAATTGGAATATTGCGTGAGATCGCCAAGCGGCACCTGTGGGTCTGGCTTGACGGTTACGCTGGCGCCTGTGCCGAGAGTCCAACCTGCAAAAGTTCTCTGCGTTGAATTTGCGAGATTGATTCCATCTGAAATCTTGAACAGCGCCGGATCGCGGGCCAGCACGTTAATGGAATCGGAAACCGAATTAACGGTATTGAATACGATCTGAAGATCGTTGACCCCAGTTCCAGTAAATGGCAATGAGATGTTCTGCGTGATGCCGGGCTGAAGCATAACTGAGCCGCCATGATTGTTGGTGACCGCTATAGGCGTAGTTCCGGCGTTGGCCACAGTAATGTTCATTCCGTACTGAACGCCGGCCGTGTCCAGACCAAAATCCAGATAATACTTGAAGAACGTGCTGCCGCCTGTGCTTTGAATTCTGTAAAATCCGGTTCCCAATCCGTAAAACGGATTAGACATTAAGTCGTTTATCACATCGCTTGGATTACAGTCGGTAATGCCAGCGCTAAAAGGCAGAATGCCCAAAATTTCAAATGAAAGGTTGGGCAGCGTTCCGCTTTCACCCAGGTCCATAGCGGACGAAGCAACATAAGCAACGCCGCTGTATCCAAGATCCTGGCCGGGGTGCTTCGATGTTAGATAACTCCAGGGTGTTTGCGGGCGCTGTCCGGTAAAGAGCGTTAGATTGAGTTTCTGCTGCGGCTGCCCGTTGGAGTTTGAGTCCGGCTCTGAATAAACATAGTTGATGGTCATCGTCTTGCCGGCATCAGCTGATGAAAATGTGTGCTGGCCCGTGGAAGCATTCAGCAGGTATTGTCCGGCGCCAGGCGAGCCATGCACCAGGACCATGGGCATCTGTTGAGTGCCTGCGAGAGTAAAGCTGCCGTCGGAGCCGTAATCATCCACCAGTAAGCTGAAAGAATCAGCACGCGACACTCCGATTCCAGAGTGAAAGATGCGCCCGTCAGGCGGAGGCAGGAACGAACCACCGCCCGGAGGCACTGTGAATGAAACCGAGGTGGAAACAAGGGTTAGCCGACCCTTGGTATCCCAGACGTTGTGAATATTTTGAATCGGGCCCAGACAGAGCGCCGTAGCAACCGCGCTCTGATATGTGTAGGTCGTGTTGCTGATAGCATTGCCGCCACCTGATCCAAGTCCCTTGCCGCCGACTTTCTGCGTTGACGTATGTGGGATGGCAGCAAAGTCGCCGCTCCAGATCAGGCGGCCGGAAATGCGGTTTTGCCCATACACAATAGGCACAACCTGGCCGTAAGAGCTGGTTTGTACCCGAAGCGCATTCAGCAGATTCGGTTTTGCCGCGAGCGCGTTTTTACCGCCGCCTTTTCCGCCTGCCATGATTCCCATATCACTGTGCTCCAGAGATGCTAAAAGAATTTTTGTTCCGTGATTTTCGGGTTTACCTCACCCTGCGGCATGCATATTGGCGTATAGGTTGAGCGCAGGATGGTGATTGCTGACTGCTAATTCAAAGAACCTGTGCGGCCTGCCTAACAACTCGCCATCGCGCAGTGCATCGCTTAGCAGCACGCCATGCGGAATATATGCATGAATAATGGTTGGCCATTCGATGACAATTCCCCCATGGGAATAGGTCCTGCCAAAGCGAAAGACAACAAAATCCGCCGGGGCTGGCGGTCCTGCGATCTCATTCACGAACCGGTCAATTTCCTTGAGATAAAGCTCTTCTGACCGGTGCAGGTGCCACTGCACTGAATATTCCGGCGGCTGATAGTCCACGGGCAAGACACCACACTCCTGGTAAACCGAGAGAGGAAACATGGCACAGTCTGCGCCTGCTTTTTTAACCCGCCCATGGTGGTGATACGGTGTGCCAATCCACTCTTTGGCTGCGCGAACAATATTTGCTCGCTGGTCAGCCGTTAGTTGTTTCATAGTGGGTCTGAATCTTTCAGTCGTAGATTTCTTCGATGAGGAATGGTCAATCAAGCCAAATATCTTTGTGCCGGTGCCCAGAGCAGCGTTGTAGATTGGTAAAACCCACCGAAGCTAGCCTTCCGATCAGCACAAACTGCCCAGATGGGTGGAAACCACTCAGATCTGTGTTGGTGAAAAAAGTCCAATTCTTTCCCCAAATTATGCAGCCGTGTGGTGGTGAAGCAATTGCTTGGCGTCGAGCGCGTGACTCATCGTCCGTTCGCTCATATTGCTGTCTCCGGTGCCGGCACGTAGGGATAGCCTTCAAAGTTCGCCAGATTGTTGAACTTGCTGGTGCATGTGGCCTGGGTCTTGTCGCATCCGGGATAAGCAGTAAATGCGTCGCCCGCATTGGGCACGAAAGGCAATGGGGAATTAAAGAAAATTACACCGCCGATAAACTGCCGGATCGCTTTCACCACGCCATTGTTGGCGCCGCTGGTAAAAATAAGCTGGCCATTATCGAAATATGTGTCCGGCTGGCCTGAAATGGTGATGAGCTTGTTGACCGTGCTTCCGGCCTGGACGGCCAGGTTGTTGGCAAATTTTGCTTTGAGTAATCCGCAGCGCGGATCAAACAAGGTATTGGTACAGCCGGGCTGAAGAAGGATCGCCGGAAGCTGCATATTCAAATAAGCCGTAGCCGCATTTACTGTGAGCTTCGCGGTGCTGCGTGTGAGCTCTTCGACCTGGCCGATAAATCCAGAAAACCTGACAACTGTACCAATCTGGTTCGAGTTCGAATCCATGAAAAGGCGGTCGATGCGAAAGCCAGCGCCATCAAAAAGCCCTTGCCCAATTGCCTGAAAAATTGGGACGCCGTTAACCAAGTCACTTAGGCTCGCTTCAATTGTCAGTTCCAGCGTAGCTACATCCATCCCGAGCTTTTCTTCAATCGCTGAGCGTTCGATGTTTGGTGGACCGGTCATGAATGTATTGCCCAGAACAACCAGGTTTGTGTCCCATGTTGTATAACGCAGGGTTGTGCCGCTCTTGAGTGTGATGGTATAGAGATCGGCCATGCGGATCTCGGTTGCTGTCTGCAACCAGGTCACAAGGTTGTTGTGCTGCACGCCGGCAGGAGTAGTGGTGCTGGCATATGCTGTTGCGGTGGCGCCGTTCTCCACTTGTGCGCCCCAGGCATAAACTGTGGAAGCCGGCATTACGCCATCATTGCCGAAGAAGATGATTGGAGTTCCAACCAGGCCGGATGAAGGAAATATTCCCGTAACCATACAGCGGTTCCAGGCCGTCGTGACATTCACGTTGGTAGAGACAGCAACATGTCCGCCGGTATCTTCAATGCACAAGTTGAGCTGTATGGGGCTTGCTGCTTTCAGCCAAATTGAGAATGTGAAGGTCTTGCCTGCGACTGTGGCGGTATCAAGGAATGACTGAGTGAGAAGCGCCCATTGGCCGGTGCTTGTCGCGCCGAAGTTAATCGTATCCGCGGTGAGGCCGTTAAGCGGATCAACCTGGCTGTTTGGCGTGATAGTTGCCGGAGGCGGACCATTCGCCGAGTCTTTTGCCCACACGGGATTATCGAACTGCTCAGAAAACTGGAGCAGATTGGCAACAGGCGTATCAATGTTGGTAGGTGTCTTCATTTGCGCACCGAAATGAGCTGGACTTCCTTGCACTCATAGAGATTGAAATAAAAATTGCTGAACTCAAGCCCTTCTTTGCCGCTGCGCGAATTACCTATATCAAAACGAACCCGCTGCAGAGCAATGAAATCCGCCGTGATGCTTGCGCCGGTGCTTGGCGCACTGTTGAATGTGACCAGACCGTTTGCGATGGTGTAGTCCGTTCCCTGTACTTTGGCGACGCCATTCAAATAGACCGTGGCAGTCTGGTTCATGGGATTCTGCACAGCTTCTTGAAACCCGCCGATGTTGCGCACAATCTGAAACGATTTAGTCAGGCCGTCGCCAATTCCGATGGGCTGGCCGGAATAGATTGAATCTTCCAGGCGGCCGGTGAGATCCGATTCATTAAGAAGAAAGTCATCAAACTGGCCGCCACGCGCAAGAAAGAACCCGACCAGTGTTTCCAGTGGCGTCTGTTCGTTTTCATCGCGGAATTTAGGATCGTTCAGCAGATATTCGTAGGTTAGCGTGTACTCCCAAATCGGATTCTGAAAATTCTGGATGCGCACCTCTCTCCCAGCGAGCGACTCCTGAATTTCCGTGGAGAAAGTGGGCGTCTTGACAATGGTCCAGGCCAACCCGCGGATTTTCGGAAAAAGAAGATTCGACATTTGTGTTGTTCTTTCCATGAAATAAAAAAGCAGCCCGCAGGCTGCTTTGGAATAAGAGGCGCTCGATTTAGGGATTTTCCCAGTTAGAGAGGCCCTGTTTTTCCATATCAGCTCGTACCATAGGCGCCTCGTTTAGGCATCTATGGATTGCGGGAGCCGCGGCAAGCCCGGTTCCGCCCTCGAAACTATTATTGACAGCGGCAAAGCAGTCACTGGCAACATTAAAAACCTGTTTATAAACAGGGTCTTTGTCACCGCGCGATCGCAGTTGGTTGGCTATGTGCGTCGCCCAAAGCAAAGCTGTCATTCGCTGAAAGGCTATTTTGTCAGCTTCGCTCTGTTGTACTGACTTCAGCTTGGTTAAAGAAGTACGAAGGTCTTCATCGGAGGGTATGGTGAGACCTTCATCTGTACCCATGCCAAGCAGAGGCGGGAATTTGTTCATCGCATAGCGGTGCAAGATCCAGCCCTGGGTGGCAAAGTCTTTGCTCAGGCCAGCTTTCTGAGCATCCTGTAGTTCCTTAAGGCTGGGGAAAACTGGAGCTACATAGGAATCAGTCTTTGGCTTTGGCCGCGTAAGGTTTGCAATCACAATTGCTGCAATGATCAGCAAGAATATCAAGCCGAGCGTCCGACCCACCCTGCTCCGCTTTACAGGCGGTGGCGGCATAGGAGCTCCGGCTACCGGTGCAGGTGGTTGAGGCGGCATCGCAGCCATTGCCGGCGCTGGTGCAGCTAAAGGAGTTCCACAAGCACGGCAAAACCTAGTCGTATTAGGATCGTTATCCGTACCGCACTTGACGCAATAAACCATAGCCAAAACACCTTCCCCTTGCATAAAATTAAGAACAATTGGGAGTTTGGCTGCGAATCATAGCACAAATTCCTACTTGGGAGACAAGCCTTTTTTCTTCAGCACCCGGGCAACTTCATTTCCAATCATGTTGCCGTGTTTCTTTATCGTGTCCTGGAACGATGCTGCGTCAATCGCATTTACGTTGTGAAAGACATTCACGTTCATGCCTGAATCACCGCCACCGCCAGCAACGGTGGTACGCAGCCGGTCGGCAATGCCAGCCGGAAGCACCATTTCTTTTTTGTGAATAAAAGCCAGTTGGTCACGATCAACTTCATAGAAGCCGCCCGCGGCAGAGGTGACGGAGCCAAAGGCTATGACGGCGGCGAAGGTGGCTGCAGCTGCAGCGGCGCCAAGAGCTGGACCCACTACTGGAATCCCGGACATGGCGTCCCAGGCTTTGGTTGCGGCCTGCTTTGCTGTCATTAAAATTTGATTCATGTGTTCCTTCAGGCTAATGGCCTGAGTCTGCTCGGAAGCTGTCTGGTTCACCGCCACTTCACTCTCCTTGGTTTGAGTGTGAACCAACAGCTCCATGATGTGATGTTGCATCCATTGCGACAACATTTTTTCCAAGGCAGATTCCAGGCTCTGCAACATCTGCTGGCCCATCTTTGCGAATGCTGTACTTAAGCTTTCAGTGCCTGAGATCATGCCCTTGATCGCAGTTGAAAATGAATTCGCAAGATTCTGAGATATGGACTGCATGATCTGCGTGGACTGGGTATTCGCTTTTGCCAGCGCAGGGGGCAAGGGCTTGGGGATCCCCACAAGCAGATCAGAAATTACTTTGCTCTCTGTCTTGGTGTCATTGCCAAGCACAGCCATCGCCTGCTGCCAATTCACGTCAACAATGCCACCTGTATCCTTGGCGCTTTTAATAATGCTCTGGTGAGATTGCAACGTGATTACCTCGCGCTGCTTGGCACCAGTCCGCACAATATTGGTACGCTTTGTATCAGCATCAGACTCTAACTTGGGCTGATGATTGAAGAAAGCGTCCAATTCTTTGTCGGTTGCATTTGCAGTTTGCACCATGCTGACCATGGTGTTGTTGTAATCGTCTGCGACTTGCTTGAATGCCGCTTTGGCATCGACCGCAATTCCGGAAAAATCTCCTCTAAGAATATCTCTCCAATGGGCAGCTACGCTTCCCAGGACGGTCGTTACGGCGCGGAAAGAGTCTGCGATCATACGAGCAGTGCCGGTAACCAGCGTTACCACATTTGTAAGAATGCCCTTGAGTGAAATGAAAGCGGCGACCACCTGTTGCACTACAGCAACCACGAACCGGAAAGCCGGAAGCAGCAATAACTGCAATTTTTCCGACAATGCCGCTTCTTCACGCTGTAATTCCTTGGCGCTCTCAATAGACTCATCAACAGCTTGCCCGTGTTCTTTGTGTGCCCTCATGTCATCCGCCAGGGCCTTGGAGCCACGCTTCAGATAGGTAACAAAAGTCTGGTACTGGTCGCCAAGGATGGCGTGCGCATTGGCTAGGTCAAGCGCGGGGTTCTTGCTGTTGCGGAGCCGGTCAGCAAGTTCGGCTACGACTGTCATAGTGGGAGGAACTTTGTTTTTCCAACCATCTGTGGAAATTCCCAGGGCCTCAAACGCTTTCTTTGTACTGCCTGACCCCGACTGGACTTTGCCCATACTTTCACGCAAGGCAGTCAATTGCTGGTCCAATTTGTCGCTCGGAATGTCCGCTTCCTCCATAGCATCTTTGATCTCAGTAAACGTTCCGGCAGTAACGCCGGTAGCGCGACTGAGATTTTCCATGGAAAGCAGATCTTCCTTAACCTTGTTCGTGAGTTGAACCACAGGGCCAAGATCCACGCCTGCCAGTTTTGAGAGACCCGCGGCAAGGGCTTCAGTAACATTGCTGGCGCTAAAGCCACCGCTTGCCAACTTTGACATGGTGGCATTGATGGCCTCACCAGCTTTAGCCATTGCGTCTATGATGGTCTTGCCCATGCTCTTGGCAGATTCGCTGGTCTTGCCGCTCATATTTTCTGCGAGACCATCAAGTGACTTGCCCGCTTCCGCCAAGGCTGCCTGAAATTCGCCGGCTTCAGCAGCCAGTTCAAGCGCCATATAAATCATTTTTGTAGACCTCCGGAAGTTTGCGTGTGGTTCCGCCGCCAGCCGTGGCAACAGCTTGCGTTAATTCTTCAAATTTGTCGCCGCGGCTTTGCCGTTTTCTCGTGCTGGATCGATTCTTGTTTCCAGCGGTTAGGTAGGCAGTTACCAAGACATGAGTTGGCGGGTAATCCTGCCAGTATTCGAAAAGATCATTGAGGTCCCAAAGCGTTAGCTGGTCGATCTGGCTGAAGGTCCATCCGGTAGCAGTAGCTGTGTGGCCGTACACGAAAGACCAATCGGCTATACCGGTACCGGTGTTGGTTCCCCCTGAGCCGCCTTCTTCAATCCGGAAACTTCAAGAACCGCGCTGAGAAGCGCGTTGAAGTCATCCAAGGTCAGGCCATTTTCAAGCTGTTCAGCAGTGAGATCTTGCTGTACCTTGCGAACTGAATTGAAGACTACGGGCAAATATTTCAGGAGCGCGGTTACGCCCTGGCTAGGGCCAGAAAAGGATTCAGCAAAGATGCCATCAAGCTGGCGCAGTTCGCCGAGAGTAAGAGATGAGACAGTTAACTGCCCCATCGCAGTGGGAACAGTTTGTTGTTTAAGCATTCAAATCCTCCAAAGGTTGATTGCCATGCCGCCGCAATGAGAAAAAGAAAGGGCCCGCCAAAAACGGGCCAAGGAGAAGAGAGAGATGAGGGTGTATTCGTTCTGCCCCAACCGGGCGAACAACGCGGCCGGTCGGGGAGCCCCATTCAACCAAGGTAAGAGTGGATTAGAGCGTGTTTCAAAAATAGGTTCGGCCTCACCCGAGGTACTTACGAGTGAGGGGTGTAAGTTGTTGAGCTTCTGTCATGAAGAAGCGACAGAAGCTGTTGAACGACGAACA
>Ga0070741_10016749_pt1 | contig 12153 bp, 11 predicted proteins | sample Coa_R1_4_FD_66440 | JGI IMG/M metagenome (GOLD analysis project Ga0070741, IMG submission 66440) | Surface soil microbial communities from Centralia Pennsylvania, which are recovering from an underground coalmine fire - Coalmine... | ecosystem: Environmental > Terrestrial > Soil > Unclassified ...
AACGCGCCCGACGCGTTGGCGCTCGCGCACCGCGTGTACGACGTGCTGGTGCAGGACGGCGGCGGCACGGCGGATCGCGTCGTGCTCGCGGACCTGGCGCTCCGCGCGGGCGACGCCGCCGCGGCGCGGAAGCTCTACGAGCAGGCCGTCGCCGCCGACCCCGGCTCGCTCGAGGCGCTCCGCGGCGCGGCGCGCGCCGCCGCCGCGGCCGGCGACCGGAACGCCGCGCTCGGCTACTGGCGCCGCGTGTTCGACGCGAGCCCGCCGGGCGGGACGGACTGGTTCGAGGCGCGCATCGCGCAGGTCTCGCTCCTCGCCGAGGACGGCCGGAAGGCGCAGGCCTGCGAGCTCGTCCGCGGCGCCCGCGGCCGCGCGACGAGCGCGGGCGCGGACCAGCTCGAGGCGCGGCTCCGCGGGATGGAGCCCGACGTCTGCCGCTGAGCTCGTCGCGCGTCACGACGTCTTCACGCGTCGCCGGTTGACAGGACGGCTTCTCTCGCCGAGAAGCGTATCGCGCGGGGGGCGGGAGGATCCATGCGACGGATGGCGTCGGTCGCGCTTGCGGCAACACTCCTCGTCTCCGGCGTTCGCTCCGCCGGCGCCGCGACCGCGCTCCTCGTCCCGCAGGGGACGGCGTTCGCCACGCTCGAACATTCCTGCGGCGGCATCCAGGAGCAGGCGTTCGCGACCGGATTCGACGACGCGACGGGATTCCCGACCGGCGCCGTGTACGTTCAGACCCGCTGCGGCGGGAGCGGCCGCGCCGGCGGTTACCACGTGACGACGTACTCCGCGTGGCTCGGCGTCACGTGGGACTTGACGGGAGCGGTCGTCTCCTCCGCCATGCTTGCGGCCGAGCCACCGGGGCTCGACCCCGCCTTCGCCGCGTTCGACGGCGCCGGCAACGAGGTCTACGACACGCTGAACGTCGTGAACGGCGCCAGCTGCAGCGTCGGAAACACGACGTACTGCACCTACCGCGCCTGGCTCGCCCTCGCGCCCGGCTTCGTGCCGCGGCCGCGCGTCGCGAGCGTCAGCGGGACGACGGGCCCGGCGACGGGCGGGACGTCGGTCACGATCGCCGGCACCGGGTTCACGGGCGCGACGGCCGTCGACTTCGGCGCGGCGGCGGCGGCCTTCACGGTGAACGGCGATACGTCGATCAGCGCGGTGTCTCCCGCCGGGACGCCCGGCCCGGTCGACGTGACGGTCACCACGCCGGGCGGCACGAGCGCACCGACCGCGAGCGACGTCTTCACGTTCGTCGGAGCGCCGATCGTCTCGGCTCTGGATCCGGCGAGCGGGTCGGTGCATGGCGGCACGACCGTCACGATCACGGGCGCCGGCCTGTCGGACGCGAGCGCCGTCGCCTTCGGCGAGACTCCGGCCGAATTCACGGTGATCGACGACCAGACGATCGTCGCGACCGCGCCGGCCGCCGAGACGCCGGACGCGGTCCAGGTCACCGTCATCACGCTCGGCGGCACGAGCGCGACGACCGTCGCGTCCCGATTCGCGTACATGCCGCCGGTGTGCGGCGACGGGATCGTCGATCCCGGCGAGGATTGCGACGACGGCGCCGCGGGCCGACCCGGCGACTGCTGCACGGCGTCGTGCACGTTCCAGGCGCCGGGCGTCGCGTGCGGCGACGACGGCGACCTCTGCACGGCGGACGCCTGCGACGGCGACGGCGGCTGCATGCACCAGCTCGCGCCCGACGCCGCCTGCGCCGGGCCGGGCGCGCCGAAGGGCGCGACGCTCGTCCTCCGGACGTCGGCGACGGGGCGCACGCAGGCGGCCTTCGCGTGGAGCGGTTCTCCCGTGACGCTCGCCGACTATGGTGACCCCGCCGCAGGCGACAGGATCGCCCTCTGCGTCTACGACGCGCTCGGGCCCGGGACGTACGCGCTCGCGCTCCGCGCCTCGCCCGACGGCTCCCCGGACGGCGCCTGGGCGACCAGCGCGACGGGATGGACGTACAAGAGCCCGAGCGGAGCGCCGGACGGCATCACGGGCGTGCGCCTCCGAGCCGGCGCCCGGCCGATCGTCCAGGTGAAGGCGAAGGGCAATCCGGCGTTCACTTTGCCTCTCCAGCACGACCCGGCCGTCGTGGCGCAGGTGAAGACGTCGCTCGGCACGTGCTGGAGCGCCGTCTTCTCGACGCCGACCGTCGACACGGCGGCCGCGTTCAAGGCGAAGTCGGATTGACGGGTCACTCGACCGGCGCGACGAACCCTTCGCTTTCCTCCGTCTCCACGTCCTCGATCGACACCTGCGCCTCGCGATACGCGCCGGCGGGGTAGACGAGCCAGCCGGTCGCGGTCGTGTGCGGCGGGATCCGCCGTGCCGTCAGCCGCTCCGCACGGATGCGATCGCCCGCGGCGCCGGGAAGGACGGCCGCGGCAAGCGCGGGGCCGGTGAGCGGCCCGACGGACGTGCCGCCCGCCGGCACGAGGAGCAGCCGGGACGGATCCACGGCGACCGCCCGATGGGTGTTGTTCCGGACCGTCACGCGGACGACGACGGCATCCGCGCCGACGGGCACGCCGCCGAGATCGACCAGCGCCTCGGAGCGGTCGAGCGCGTGCACGAGGACCTCGAGCCCGCGCGCGGCCTGCGGCTCGTCGACGTCGGGCATCTGGACGAGCGCCTTGAAGCTGTAGTCGAAGCCGCGGCTGAAATCGAAGTCGGGGATGAGCGCGTCCTCGACGGGCTGGACGACCGCGCCGCGCGCGTCGCACGCGATCCGCACGCGCCCGGTCGACTTCGTGCCGTCGGGCCGGGTCTTCGTCCCGACGATCGTCCCCGGCCGGTCGCCGGCGGGGACCACGAGGTCCGTGATCGTATACCCGAGCTCGAGCATCGTCCGGCGCGCGACGCGCGTCGCGCGGTCGCAGGCGAGGCCGGGTCGCTCGATCGTGTACCGCGCCGGCGCGGGACACCCGGCCGCGACGAGAGCGATTGCGAGCCATCGCCACCGCATCGCCGTCGTTCTGCTACAGTCGGGGCGTGACGGTCTACACCGTCGGCCACTCGACCCGGCCGCTCGACGAGTTCCTCGCGCTGCTCGCGCGCCACGGGATCGGCGCGGTCGCCGACGTGCGGCGCTATCCCGAGTCGCGGCGCCATCCGCAGTTCGGCCGGCTCGCGCTCGCGAAGGCGCTCGCGTCGGCGGGGCTCGACTACCTCTGGATTCCCGATCTGGGCGGCCGGCGCCCGGCGCACCCGGACTCGCCGCACGTCGGATGGCGCGAGCCCGGCTTCCGCGGCTACGCGGATCACATGGGAAGCGCGGAGTTCGAGGCCGGCCTGCGCCGCCTGCTCGCGCTCGCGGCGCGCCGGCCGACGGCGATCCTCTGCGCCGAGGCGGTTCCGTGGCGCTGCCATCGCCAGCTCGTCTCCGATGCGCTCGTGGCGCGCGGGATCGACGTCCGCCACGTCACCGGACCGGGCGAGCCGTCGGCGCACCGGCTGACCGCGTTCGCCCGCCGCGACGGCACGCGGCTCGTGTACGACGGCGGCCAGCTCGCGCTCGGGCGCACGGCGGCTGGCGGGGGAGCGGGGAATCCCCGATAATCGACGCGTGAGCCTCGTCGCGCACGTCGTGAGCCATGGGCCCCACTGCCTCGACGGCGTGACGGCCGCGGTGGCGGTCGCGCGCTACCAGACGGGTCGCGCGGAGGTCGTGGCGCGCTTCGCATCGAACAGCGAGGTCGACGGGGTCCTCCGGAGCCTCGACCCCGCACCCGGCGACGAGCTCTGGATCACGGACATCTCGTGGCGCGACGCGGACACGGACGCGCATTTGACGCGTCTCGCGGAGTCGGGCGTCCGCGTCTACTGGATCGACCACCACCGCACGGCCCTCGAGCGCTTCCGGAGCGGGCAGGTGAAGGTGCCGTTCGCGGATCGCGTGCTGAGCGAGGAGTACGCGGCGTCGCGCCTCGTGTATCAATATCTTTCGGCGCGGCTCGCGGGCGAGGGCCGGAAGGCGCCCGCGTTCGACGCCTTCGCCCCCGTCGTCGCGCTCGCCGACGACAACGATCGCTGGCTGCACCGCATCCCGGGCTCGCGGGAGCTGGCGCACGTCGTCCGGATCCTCGGCGCCGACGCGTTCGAGGATTTTCTGACGATCGACGCCGCGGTCACGTACACGCCGCGGATGGCGGTGGCCCGGGATCGCGCCGCGGCCGAGATCGCGCGGAGCTTCGCGGTCGCGACGGCGAGCCGGGTCGAGCGGCGGATCGGCGACGTGCTGCTCGTGACCGCCGTCTGCGACGGCCATCCGAGCGAGGTCGCCGACGCCTGGGGCAAGGCGACGCCCGGCGCCGTCTTCGCGCTCTACGACGCGAAGAGCCTCGCCGTGAGCCTGCGTCGATCGCCCGACTGCACCGTCGATCTGTCGCGCGTCGCGGGCGCGCTCGGCGGGGGCGGGCACGCGGCGGCCGCCGGCTGCGAGCTCCCGGAGCTCCGCCGCGGGCTCGCGGAAGCGCTCGCCGCACGCGTGGGAGAGCACCTCGGGTGAAGCCGGTCCTCACCCACGTCGCGCTCGGCGTCCGCGACCTCGACCGTACCGTCGCGTTCTACCGCAAGCACGTCCGCCTCCACGTCGTGCACGAGCGGGACGACGGCGGCATGCGCGTCGTCTGGCTGAGCGAGGACGCGAGCCATCCGCGCTTCGTGCTGGTCCTCTTCCCGATGCGCGCCGAGCCCGCGTCGGGCCCGACGACGCTCCAGCACCTCGGCTTCGCGGTGGCGTCGCGCGAGGAGGTCGACGCCGCAGCCACCGCGGCGCGCGCCGACGGCGTGCTTGCGATGGACCCCGTCTATGCAGGCCCGATCGTCGGCTACTTCTGCATCCTGCGCGACCCGGACGGCAACCAGGTCGAGTTCTCGTTCGGCCAGCCGATAGATCCGCAACGCCTTCCGGCTACGGCGCCGACGCCGGCGCCTTGAACGCACGCGCAGCGCGCGGCCGAGCGCGGCGAGCCGCGAAGCGGGCCCCGTCGGGCTACGCCAGGCGGGCGAGGGGACAGGGTCCAGTCGTGGTAAGCAGGACGCCGCGGCGAAGATCCGGAGGCAACGCATGCACCCGAATGCTTCCCCCGCTCGGCACCCCTGTCCCCCGCACCTCCGCCACGACGCCCCGCTTATCCACAACTGCGCACAACCACCGCCCCACCCCGCGCCACCACCGCTTTCGCCGTCCGGGCCCGCTCCGGCGCACCGCGGGCGAACGCGGGCACACTACGACCGTTCTGTCGCAGCAGGTCCGCGCCGGAGCGACGCGAGGAACGTGGTCGGGAAAACGAGGTGAGTGGTGACGCGCCGCTTCTCTACACAACCCCGACGGCCGCTGTCAAGTAAAAAAGACAGAGGCACGTGGGTTTTTTCGTCACGCGACGCGACGGAGGTCGGGCACGCGGGAAGGGCGAACCTCGATGCGCGGCATGCGTGCATCGACGGCGAGACGCACGCCGATCCCGCACGCGAGCGCGACGATCGCGACCACGAGCGCGAGGAGGAGCGAGCTCCCCGCGTCGGCGACGAGCACGCCGCCGGCCGGTGGAAGAGCGCCGAACGTCACTGCCGCAGGGGCGAGAAACATCATTGCAAAACCTCCTTTCGCCTCCCAGCGTACGGAGCGGATCCGGGTAAGACAAATTAATGTTTCGTACGAATGTGCATAAGCAACCCGCATGGCCCACGCGCGCCTGCCCGCCGCGCTTGTAAAGGCGAGGGGGGAGTGCCAGACCGGAAGACATGACGAAACGGCTGCGGGTGGGGGTGGTGTACGGGGGACGTTCCGGCGAGCACGAGATCTCGCTGCGCTCGGCGGCCGCCGTCATCGCGAACCTCGATCCGGCGCGCTACGAGGTGGTGCCGATCGCCGTCGGGAAGGAAGGCCGCTGGCGGACCGGGCCGGAGAGCCTGCGCCTGCTCGAGCAGGCGCAGCAGCGGCTCGCACCGATCCCGCCCCACGGCGTCGAGGTGACGCTGCCCGCCGAGCCGACGCGCGCAGGCCTCGTCCCGCTCGCGGGCGGCGACACGGTGCAGCTGGACGTCGTCTTTCCGGTACTGCACGGCACGTACGGGGAGGACGGCACGGCGCAGGGGCTCTTCGAGCTCGCCGGCGTGCCGTACGTCGGCGCCGGCGTCCTCGCATCGGCCGTCGGGATGGACAAGGCGGCCATGAAGGCCGTCTTCCGCGACGCCGGCGTTCCGGTCTGTCGCTGGATCGTCGCGCATCCCGCGCAAGAGACGATCGACTCGCTCCTCGCCCGCGTCGACGCGGAGCTCGGCTTCCCGTGCTTCGTGAAGCCGGCGAACCCCGGCTCGTCGGTCGGCATCTCGAAGGTGCATCTCCCGACCGGCCTCGCCGCCGCCGTCGCCGAAGCGTCATCGTACGATCCGAAGATCGTGATCGAGGAGGCGATCGCCGGACGCGAGTTCGAGTGCGCCGTGCTCGGGAACGACGCGCCGGCCGTCGCCGGACCGGGGGAGCTCGTCCCGTCGCACGAGTTCTACGACTACGCCGACAAGTACGTCGACCAGGAGGCGCGCGTCCTGATCCCGGCGCCGGTGTCGGACGACATCGCGACGACGATGCGGGAGCTCGCGGTCCGCGCGTTCCGCGCCGTCGACTGCAGCGGTCTCGCGCGCGTCGACTTCTTCGTCGAGTCCGGGAGCGACCGGGTGCTCGTGAACGAGATCAACACGATGCCCGGGTTCACGCCGATCAGCATGTACCCGAAGCTCTGGGAGGCGGCCGGGCTGCCGTTCCCGCGGCTCCTCGACCGGCTGATCGAGCTGGCGCTCGAGCGCCATGCCCCCCGCGCGCGCCGGAAGCTGTCGTTCACGCCGCCCGTGGCCGCCGAGCCGCCCGCGCGGCGCGCCGCCGCCGGCGGCCGCGGCGTTCAGCGCAGCGCGACGACGACCGGCCGGTAGCCGGTGAGCCGCAGGCGGCTCGCGAGCCGCCGCGCCCGCGCCTCGTTCGAGAACGAGCCGAGCCGGAGGCTCCGGCCCGTCAGCATGGCCGTGTAGCCCCGATGCGCGAGGCGCGCACGGGTCGCCTGCGCGGTCCGCCGGGTCGGGTACGGACCGAGCTGGACGGCGAACAGCGACGCGGCCGCGGCACGCGCGCTCTCCGTCGAGCCGGCGTCGTCGTCGATCGCGGCCGCGGCGGACGGCCGGCGGACGAGCGCGTGCGGAAGCGACGGGAGCATGCCGGCGGCGAGCACGCGCGGGGCCTCGTCCCCGGCGGCGCCGAAGCCCCAGGAGAACATGCGCTTGGCGTCACCCCACAGGTCGGTCGCGCCGAGGAGCGCGATGACGATCTCGCGGTTGTCGTGCGTGCCGGCGCCGACGAAGCAGCGCCGCGCCGGCCGGGTGTAGCCGGTCTTTCCAATCACCGGATACGCGTACCCGGTGAGCAGTCGGTTGTGCGAGTGGAGCGCGACCGTCTGGAGGCCCCCCGAATCGAACGGCACCTCGATGCTGCGCGTCTCGAGGATCTCCCGGAAGAGCGGGAGCCGGAGGCCGTAGCGGAAGATGAGCGCCAGGTCGTGCGCGCTCGCGACGTGGCCCGGCGCCGTGAGCCCGTGCGGGGTGACGAAGTGCGAGCTGCGCGCGCCGATCGCGCGGGCCTTCTCGTTCATCCGCTCGGCGAAGCCGACCTGCGTACCGCCGAGCCCCTCGGCGACCACCTCGGCGGCGTCGTTCGCGGAGTTGAGCAGCACCGCGTAGAGGAGATTCCGGAGCCGCATCCGCTGGCCCGGATGAAGGTTGATCTTCGACGGCGCCGTCTCCGACGCGAACTCGCTGACGCCGAAGCTGTCGTCGAGCCGGCCGCTCTCGAGCGCGATGATGGCCGTCAGCACCTTGGTCGTGCTGGCGGGCGGGTAGGGCTCGTCGGCGTTCTTCTCCCAGAGAACCTCGCCGGTGGCCGCGTCCATGATGACCGCGCCGCGTGCGGTCACGTACGGTCCCGCGTGCGCGACCGTCGCGCTCGCCATCATGGCGAGCAGCACGAAGCCCGACACCCTCCCCACGCTCATCGGCCACCCCCTGCGCATTCCGAGCGGTTGCAACACGAGCGGGAATTATTCCACGCCGTCGCGCGCGCGCTCAAGCACGGGAGAATTCGGCACCCCGTCTACCGCCTCTGCGAGGTCCATGACGCGGGCATATCGAACGCCGTCCCACTCGGCGAGGATCAGCCCGGCGTTCCGGGCGACCCGCGCATCCTCCCAAGAGCCCGTCATGTGCCGCCAGAGCGCGCGCATCACCGCGCCGTGGCTGACGACGACCGCGTCGCCGTCGCCCGCCGCGATCCGGTCGAGCACGGCGCCGGCCCGGACCGCGACCGCCTCGAGGGTTTCCCCGCCCGGCGGGCACCAGCTCCACCAGACCGCGGGGTCGTAGCCGGGGGAGCCGAGGGCGTCGGCGTACGGGCGGCCGGCGAGCGTGCCGTACGAGCGCTCCCGAAGGTCGGGCTCGACCGCCACCGGAAGCCCGAGCACCTCGCCGACGATCGCGGCGCTCTGCCGGGCCCGGCGGTACGGGCTCGCGACGACGCGCCGGGGGGTCCACCGGGAGCGGATCCACTCCGCGGCGGCCCGGACCTGCGCCCGGCCCACGTCGGTGATCGGCACCTCCGGCGTCAGCGTGAAGACCCGGTCGCGGTTCCCCTCGCTCTCGCCGTGGCGCATCAGGACGAGCCGCGTCATCCGGCGGCGGACGCGTTCACGCGGTCGATCAGCTGGCGGAGCCGGCCGAAGTGCGTCCGGTTGAACTGGAAGACGAGGCGCGGAAGGCCGACGATGTCGGGCTCGTCTTCGCCCTCGACGGCGCCGGGGTGCTGCTCGATCGTGCCGCTCGTGATGATGTCGGCGAACTCCTTCGCGAGGAGCGCGACCGTCTCGTCCGCCACCGGCCGGTTGAGGCGCATGACGAACCGGCGGCCCACCTGGCGCGACGAGTGGTACACGCGGTGGAAGCCGGCGATCTCCTCGACCGCCTCGTCGATCGAGGTCGTCACCTTGAAGAGCGACATGTCGTCCTCGGAGATGAGCTTGTGGCGGAGGAGGTGCTCCTCGACGTAGCGCTTCCACGTCTTCCAGTACGTGCCACGCGGCGCGTCGAGGAAGACGATCGGCATCGGGCGCGTCTTCCCGGTCTGCACGAGCGTCAGGCACTCGTACGCCTCGTCGTGCGTCCCGAAGCCGCCGGGGAAGAGGACCGCTGCGTCGGCCTCCTTGATGAACATGAGCTTCCGCGTGAAGAAGTAGCGGAACGTGAGGAGCTTCGGATCCTTGGCGATGAACTCGTTCGGCTCCTGCTCGAAGGGAAGGCGGATGTTCACGCCGAAGCTCCGCTCGCGCCCCGCGCCCTCCTGACACGCGCGCATGATGCCGTGGCCGGCGCCGGTGATGACCATGTAGCCGGCGTCGGTGATCCGCTTGGCGAAGTCGCGCGCGGCGCGGGCCGCCGGCGCGGTGGCCGGCGTGCGCGCGGATCCGAAGACGCTCACCTTGCGGACGTTGCGGTACGGCGCGAAGACCTTGAACGCGTACCGCAGCTCGCGAAGCGACGCGTTCAGGATCTTGATGTCGCCGAGACTGGTGCCGTCGCGGAGGAGCTTGAGCGACGTCTCGACCATCTCGCGAACGAGCTGATCTTCCCTCCGCGTACCCTCCAGCCGGGGGAGGACGTCGCCGAGGTTCGTGGTGCGCCGACCGCGCGGCGATTTCGTGGGGTTGTACATCGAGACGTCGAGCATTGTGACGAGGATCCGCGCGGGATGCGAGCTTGCCGGAGTTCCGCGCGCTCGGCTATCCTGCCTCGGTGGGTGCGCCGCGTGACGTCCTGCGCACGATCCGGGACGAGCTCCAGCAGATATTCCTCGAGCGAAACGAGCTGATCGACGGCGCCCTGGTCGCCCTCGTCGCGGCGCAGCACGTGCTCGTGATCGGCCCACCCGGGACGGCGAAGTCGATGCTCGCCGACGAGGTGTGCCGTCGGTTGACCGGGGCGCGCTACTTCCAGTGGCTGCTGACGCGCTTCACGACGCCGGAGGAGCTCTTCGGCGCCGTGAGCCTCGCGGCGCTCGAGGCCGACGACTACCGCCGGCTGACGACGCACAAGCTTCCCGAGGCGCACATCGCGTTCCTCGACGAGATCTTCAAGGCGAGCTCCTCGATCCTGAACACGATCCTGACGCTCGTGAACGAGCGGCGGTTCCACAACGGCCGCACGATCGTCGACGTGCCGCTCCTGACGCTCTTCGGCGCGTCGAACGAGCTGCCGGAGGACGACGAGCTGCTCGCGCTCCACGACCGCTTCCTCCTCCGCTTCGTCGTCGGCTACGTGAGCGAGGACTTCCGCTTCCTGAAGCTCCTCCAGGCGCGTCCCCCGTCCGCGCGGACGACGCTCGCGCTCGAGGAGCTCCGGACGGCGCAGGTCGAGGCCGCTGCGCTCGACGTGCCCGGCCACGTCCTCCGCGCGCTCACCGACCTTCGCCGGGAGCTCGCACGGAAGAACGTCGTCGCGTCGGACCGGCGCTGGACGCAGTCGGTCGGCGTGCTCCGCGCGCACGCCTATCTCGCGGGCCGCGACGCGGTCGCCGACGAGGACGTCACGTTCCTCGAGCACGTCCTCTGGCGCGATCCCGCCGATCGCGCCGTCGTGCGCGACACGATCCGCGAGCTACTCCGCGGCTACGAGGACGAGGTCCGGGTCCTCCTCTACCAGTCGCGCGAGCTCCGCGACTACGCGTTCCGCGACTGGGACACGAGCGAGCTCCGGACGCGCGCCGCCGTCGAGGCGCACACGAAGCTCCGGAGCATCCTCGGCAAGGTGGACGCCATCCTCGCGCAGGCGCGGAGCGGCGGGCGCCCGCTCGCGCGCGTCGAGGCGTTGAAGACGGAGATCGAGCAGATCCAGCAGGAGATGCTGGCCCGCCTCTGATGGCCCGCCGTCGCGCGCCCGTCCCGGCCCGGACCGTCCTCATCCCGCCGCGCGAGGCGTGCTGGATCGAGAGCGACGCCTACGACCGGAGCGCCTTCGCCGCGCTCGTCGCCGACGCGCCGACGCTCGCCGACGTCGTCGAGACCGGCGGCCGGCTGGTCCCGCACTTCCACGCGCTCGTCGAGGACGTCTTCTGTCTCCTCTTCAAGCTCGAGCCGCGCTGGCGCGATGCCGGCGCCGTCGCCGCGTCGGCCGCGCTCAACCGGACGCTCCTCGACGCGTTCCGCGAGCATCCGCTCCTCGACGCGCTCCGGAGCCGTACCCAGCTCGACGAGAAGGAAGCCGGGCTCGGCACGCTCCTCGTCGCGGAGCAGGTGCTCGCGCTGCTCAAGGAGGAGCGCCTGCTGCCGCGCGGCGACCTGCTCGACCTCTGGGACCTCGAGCGGCAGGAGGACGAGCTCCACGGGCGCGCGACCGAGCTCGCGGAGCTCGATCGCCTCGGCGACGCCGGCGACGCGGAAGCCGCGGCCGCGGCGCGCGCGGCCCGCGAGGACGTCGCGGGGGCGGCCGCGGTCGCGGAGGCGCGGCTTCGCCAGAAGGCGCGGAACGTCGCCGACCGCCTGGCGGAGATGCCGGCGCGCGCGCGCGGCGCGCTGCCGGCCGCGGCGGCGGGCGTCGCCCGGCAGCTCGAGGACGCGAACGAGCGGGCGCGCAGCTGGGGCACCGGCCTCGGTGGCGCCGGACGCCGGTCGCCCGGCCGCGAGATCGAGCTCGGCCGCCGCCTCGCGACCAACGCGAAGCTCCGCCGGCTCGCGGCGCTCGTCGGCCGCATGCGCGAGCAGGCGCTCGCGCTCCGCCGGAAGCCCTTCGAGCGTGCCAGCGAGGAGACGTTCGACGTCCGGCTCGGCGACGACCTCGCGCGGCTGCTCCCGCCCGAGCTGCTCGCGCTCCGCCATCCGCTCCTCCGCCGCGACTTCGCGCGCCGGCTGGTCGAGGGCCGGCTCCTGTCCTACGCGCTCCGCGGCGCCGACGAGCGCGGGCGCGGGCCGATGATCGTCTGCCTCGACGGGTCGGGCTCGATGGCGGGCGACAAGGAGCTCTGGGCGAAGGCCGTCGCGCTGACGCTCCTCGAGATCGCGCGCCGGCAGCGGCGGCTCTTCCGCTTCATCTGCTTCTCGTCGGCCG